>Ga0193729_1002037_pt1 | contig 10147 bp, 10 predicted proteins | sample U1c2metaG_FD_143036 | JGI IMG/M metagenome (GOLD analysis project Ga0193729, IMG submission 143036) | Soil microbial communities from a riparian zone of the East river system, Colorado, United States - U1c2 | ecosystem: Environmental > Terrestrial > Soil > Riparian zone | place: USA: East River... | reverse complement strand
AAAGGGATGCTGTACTCGTTCGTAGGATTAAAGGCATGGAGCGGAGCCAAACTCGTGGTTACCCTGCATGACAACAGCCTGATCTGTCCCACGACGACCTATCTTCACAATGGCCAAGTGTGTACTGGGCCAAGCTACCTAAAATGCGTTCGCTGTGCGAGTTCCCATTATGGAAGTGGGAAGGGTTTTTTCATGGCTAGTGGGCTAAAGCTGAGCAGCTACCTGCATCGGTATGTCGACAAATATATAGCGATAAGTTCATCAGTGCGTGATGCTAGTATCATAGGAACAGGCCAACCACCGAAGCCAATTGAGGTAGTACCTACATTCATCCCGGACACTGCAGTGGATGAGGCATCTAATGTCAGACGCCCTGATTTTCTGCCTTCTACGGACAACTACATTCTCTTTGTGGGTCGGCAGAGTGCCACTAAGGGAATCGATGTACTGCTTGATGCGTACGAGGGATTGTCTGATTTAGCCCCACTTGTATTGATGATCACAGAGTTTGGGAAAACCCAGAAGCAATTTCCTGCAGGAGTGACCGTGATACGCAATGTCCCTCACGCCCACGTGATGGCTGGATGGATGCATTGCGCAGTAGGTGTAGTTCCATCAATATTGCCTGAGGCGTTTGGGCAAGTGGCTGTCGAAGCAATGGCGTGTGGCAAACCCGTCGTCGGAGGTTTACCTGATGTGATCGTGGATGGCGAGTCGGGTTTGTTGGTTGAACCAGGCAATGTGAGCGCTTTGCGAGAAGCACTTCGAACACTGCTATTAGATCCTGCCAGACGAATGCAGATGGGGATAATTGGACGCCAACGTGCGTGCCAGTTTACAGTTGGTAGGGTTACTGACCGGATTGAGCAGATCTATGTAGAGTTATTAAACAGTTGACTATCAGGTTCCGTATAAACTCTGGAGCAAGATTCAAGAGTAAAGCAGGATAAAAGAGAAAGAGAGTGAATAAAATGGAACAAATGTCTCAGGCAAGGACTAGTAGTGGAGGTCGTATGCATCAGACCAAAGGGAGAAACCGTGTTATTCAACATTTTGAACCCGGTGCCGCGACGGCCGTGCCGTCAAACGTCGCATATCGCCTCGGAAAACTCCGTGATCTTGGCTTGCTAAAAGGCGAGTGGCTCGACTGTGGATGTGCTTATGGTGGATATACAGTTGCTATGGTGGACTTAGGGGTGGAGAGAGCCGTTGGTGTTGATGTGGTAGAGAAGCGGATAGTGCAGGCCCGTGAACGAGAGCGAGATAATGCTGCTGTGAGTTTTCTGCATGTTTCTTCTGATGCTCTACCATTCACTGAGGAATCTTTCGATGGTGTCTTCTTGAACGAAGTCCTGGAACATGTAACGGACGAGGTACAAATACTGCGGGAGATACATCGAGTGCTTCGACCAGGAGGACATCTTGTTATTATGAGTCCTAACCGTTGGTTCCCTTTTGAGGGACATGGAATGCATATCGGTCAGTATCATGTTGAGGTTCCAGTACCGTTGCTACCTTGGCTGCCCAACGGAATTAGCAAACACTTCATGCTTGCTAGAAACTACTGGCCACATGAACTGCGGGATATGATCTGCAATGAAGGCTTTGCTATTCGCACGGCAGGCTTTGTTTGGCCCGTGTTTGAAGTATTCCCGTGGCTTCCACGTCCGATAATCCATCGATATCGAAATCTCGTTCCAATGCTTGAAAAGATTCCCCTCATCCGCTGCTTTGGAGTCTCTATTTTTATTGTTGCACAGAAGTAATGAACGATGCTGCAGTGTGCTGTGAATATAGTGGAATCGTGCATAGAGGAGAAAAAAACTCATGGTTGCATCAGTGGCTCAAAGAGGAAATAGTGGCAGGATGTCGTTGACGAAAAAGGAGGTATACGATGCTTGTTAAGCAAGGCACAAAAAATATTCCGATTCTCATGTATCACAGCATTTCTCAATCTGCGGAATCTGCAGACCCTGGATTCAAGGCTCTCTGCGTACCACCAGCATTGTTTGCGGCCCAAGTAGACTACTTATACCGCAGCGGATACACCATCCTCAATGTTACTCAGTTGATCAACGCGCTCGCAGGCAAGGCTCTACTTCCTGAGCGACCCGTTGTACTCACATTTGATGATGGTTATGCCGATTTCTATGACCATGCTCTTCCAGTGCTCTCACGTTACCATCTCACAGCAACGCTGTATATTGCGACAGGCTTCGTCGAGAGGACAAGTCTGTGGTTGCGATGGAAGGAAGAAACTGGACATCCTATACTTACCTGGGACCAGATAGTTGAGATAAGCAACAGTGGGATTGAATGTGGTGCACATACACAGAGTCACCCTAAACTCCATAGACTTCCTTTAGCGACCGCAAGAGATGAAATTCGATGCAGTAAAGATCTGCTTGAACAATATCTGGGCCGGGAAGTCACCAGTTTTGCCTATCCGTATGGAGGTTACAGTTCGGGTGTACGGCGATTGGTCAAGGAAGCAGGTTTTACTTCAGCCTGTGCTGTCAATGATGCGATGTGTTCGGATAAGGCCGATCCCTTCACGTTAGACCGCTTAATGGTTACGCCGAATATGGATATGAATGCGTTTGGTGCTCTCTTTACCCAGAAAGAACCTTCACAACTCAGGAAAATATATATGTCTGCTCGCATTCCAGTAAGACAAGCACTTCTGCATGGCTTCGGTATTGCGGTTCTACGCAGAAATATGGGGTTGTTCCTAATGAGGAGATAGTAGAGTTACGCCACAAATAAACGGCCAATGCCCTTGGCTTAATGTGAGCTTTCAACTATCAAAACAGCGCACTGAGATGTCAATCTGGAATGGTAACTCAATTGTGCTGGTTGTCCGAAGTCATGTGTAGATGGCATTCAGCTAGATTGTTAGGTAGGCGATTCAGCATCAGCAATTTGTGTGCTGTGCTTTGCTTGCGTCTTGCAGTACAATACGCTCATGCCTGCCTACCATGAGAGAGTTCTACAGGTTACTTTAGGGACTTCCAAGTTTTTAATTGTCCCATTTGGACTGAGTGATCTGTGGATGTCCTGGGATGATTTATTCTTTGGGAGTCCACTTATAAGAGTAATGCCCCTTAGGCCATATGCCTATATAAGCGTCCTCCCAGGGGTCCTGTAATCGCTACAGGTAAATGTTTCCAACAGCTGTTAAGAAAATGCCTTTTTTGACTTTGTCCTGACGTTGCTTCCAGCCCAGTTGTCGCTGGATAATAATAATAATAGGGCAGTGGTTCCGGGATTGCCCCCCAGCGTCGCTTGAATTCTATTAATCCTTCGTTCGCACGCTCTGTACGTCCCATATCGAGTACCTGGTAACCATGTTCACACCCCCATGTGATAGCAGCCCAGGTGAGAAGATTGTTTGGTGCTAGGTGCAGATAACGCTCGTCTGCGCCTCCATAAGCAAGTCCGACTGTAGTGCTACTTGATACCAGTATCACCAGTCCAGCAATGACATGGCCCTCGTACTCTGCCAGCAGCAATTGCATCATGCCATTTGCTGCGAGGTTATCCCACAGCCCGTAGAAAAATTGTGCTGGTTGTGCTAGCACGCCGTGTTTTTTACAATAGGTTTGTAGGTGTAATCGGTAGTAGTGTGCTACCTCTTCGCGTTGCTGGGCAATACGTACTTGTACTCCAAGTTTACGTGACTTTTTAATCTGGTTTCGTACGGGTTTACGTAATCCTGACCATGCTGCATCAGGATCTCCTGGTAATGGTAGGAGCGGCCGTACACATGAATTCACCTCGACCAGATCAGTACGTCTAGCAAGCGTCTCATTTAGGCCTGTACGCAGTTCCAGATAGCGTACTTTCTGTTGCTGTGCCAAGTCAATGGCCTGCGTGATGAGGTCATTTGCTGTATTGTCGTCGGAAGCTAGAAGAGGGTAATAATCGGAATATGGCAATGCTACCAAGCGTCGCCCTGTAAGAGGACTCTGGATTGAACACAGAGGGAGGAAACCTGTCATCTGTCCCGCCTGATTGGTGGTGAGAAGTGGAACGATGGGATGTCTGTATAAACGTGTAATAAGATTGAGCCATGCATCGCTATAGAAAAATGATGCGTCTTTTGTCTGCTTTTCCACAAAATCTTTAGGAATAGATATTTGTGTCATCTATATCTCCTTTGTTTTCTTCAGTATGGCTAGGTTCAGACACGCAACGAACGGGCAGCATTCATCCCGCACATTAGAAGCTCTCGTCTTTATAGAGCCAGATTGGTCCAGCCCAAACATCGACTTAACATGAGTAAAATGATACATCCAAAATACGATAAATGGTATAAACCAAAACCTGTTCGCTGGGTATGGATACCAAAACGATGGAAAGACGAAAAACTGAATATTACATAATCCTACTATGCTGAATAGTGCTTTGCAAGCACTAACGAAAATGGCGATCGAACCAAAATGGGAAGCAACCTTCGAGCCAAGCGTGCTATGGACTTAGATGCGGATGGCATGATAGCAATTACTCAAAAGTTCGATCGCATTGATCGGCAAATGCGGCCATACAGCACGTGCGAGCCGATGCACAGGAGATCTTGGTAGATATTGGGTACTGCTCATCCCATTATGGGATGTAGGGTAGGAGTAGTCATAGACCATCTTTGCTTCAGCACCCCACTTGCTTTTGAACTTGGCAAGGCCCTGGTTTGCAAGCTCTACATCACCCAAGTCGCACCAGCGGAAGCCATCTGCACATGCATCCTGGATCGCTTGCCAGTAGAGGGCATCATTGGGCCGCAGTGCTTGATCCTCCCGTCGTGACCCTATGGAGATAAGGGAGACAGTCTGGCCATACAAAAGAGCGAGGAGACCACCCACCAATCTCCTCTGTCCTGCCTCGACGTGTTCGGCTAAGAGCAACCGTAGCAGACCCCGCGAGTGCAGTCGCTGCCACGCTATTTTATAGTAATGGTACGAATTCGGCATTGTACCGAACTTGCGAATGGCATGTAGGTACAGCTTGTACCAAGCATGTAACTCGCCTTCGGTCTGCGCCTGACGGACCTGTACACCCAACTTGGCCGCCATGTTGATCGGTCTCTTGATTGATGATTTCAGGTGCAGGAGTTCTGGTCGATCGGGCAAAGCTAGCAGGTACACCTCGTACGCAGGTACTCCAACCATACCTTCCACTAGACCATCAAGAGCATTGGACATTACTTTGAGGCGTAGTTGAGCCCTAGGCTCAGCACGGGTTCTCTCAACAGCTGCCTGCACAAGAGCGGCCTTTGTTTGGTCATTATTGGCAAGGGGACCTGTCAGCACCGAACTTAAGATCCGTCCAGTATCTATTCTTCGGTTTGAGGCCGTATGCCTCTTCACGTACCTTGAGCCACTCTGGATGGTAAACCGGGCTCGGACAAGCGGGCACGCTGGCCAACCAAGCTTCCCAGCGGAGATCAGTCTGAGGGTCAATCTCAATGACGCGCAGGGAGGAACTTGCTGCTAGAACTTCAGGAATTTGTCCGACTTCCATATTAATCCTCTCTTCCTTGTTTTTGATACCGAGTCCCTAACGGACTCTAGACTTGAGGCTCCAGAACTGTATGAGCTACTCCCATCGTTGTCCAGGAGCAAGCGTAATGATTGACTTTGTGTTTACCTCCATTCCATTCATTGTTGCTGCGATAAAATAGCTTGCGGAGTCGCCTCAAAGTTACGTATACCAAGCCGAATAGCACAGCTATAGCTGGGTTGATTGGACGGAACCAACCACAGTTGTGTAAAATCTGACTGAGACTGTTGAACGACGCCTTTGAAAGAGTTTAGAATAGATATATAGAATTACCTCTATAAATTGCTATCTTAAATAATGCACTCTCTCGAATAGTGAAGCGCAACTTCAGCGATTGTGGACGAGCAGTCACCTGTGTTTCCCACCGAAGCCACACAGTCAGCAAAGAAAACGCTGCTCTGATACTCCGCAGGGTCTAAAGACCCACAGCTTCTGACACTGCTACGTAGTCGGTTTCCGGAGTACATGTAGCGTAGCTATTACTCAAGTGGAAGCTGTAGTTGGTGAGCAAATCTAATGTGCGTTTCCTCATCGCAAGTGGCATATCCTGAGTGGTGCCATGCTCATTACGATCTCCATGCCTTGCAGAAAGGATAGATGGTCCTTCTTTGCTTTTGGCATCTTGGGAGGTAACAACACATGTTGATCTCTCTATCCTCTCTATTACCAGAGGAGTTAGTTTCAGAGACAATTACTTCCTATAAGCCGTGCTCTGTGACCGTGCCTTCAATTGCCTGATACTATTGTAGCAGTGCTGTCAAGAGACAAGGGTAAACGGGTAAACAGGGTGCACGTCATTTTTTGGCTCTACCCATTGCTTGCTTGAGCCTCTTTCTCCATCGCTGCAATCTAGAAGGGGCCATTAGCTTCATGTGATCTACTACCAACATATGGTTCGCTATTGTGTGGTTTCGATGTTGCAGTTCTTCGCAGAAATACGGCGTTATTCTGACAAGGCTGTCGCAGGGGTCAGTAGGATAACTTAATGATCATTGACTAATTAACCAGACAACTTTGTATGTATGTAATTCTTACATGATTGCTTAGTCAACTACCATCAATAGGTTCATTTTGAGGTAAATTCGCTATTTTTCATGTCAGAGTAATTAGCAGGTGGATTTATCTAATTAACCAGGAAGGCATTTGAATATGGCCCCTGTATACCTGATACAGAGTACCCTCTTACTCGATAAGCTACAGGGCCTGGAGGCTGACTAGCGTCCGCCCAAGGGGTACTGAAATCAGTTGCACAACGATCACATATCACTGTCCATGGTCCATTTGCTCCCTGCGTTGAACGATCGACCGTATACGTAGCGGCTCCAAAAGCTCCTCGCCAAGTAATAGCTTTCCCATTGACTGCGGTAACATAAGGAGCACCTGGAGAGGCATCTGTTGGTACTGGCAGCCCTCGCATCGCATAAGCATGAGCGCGGAGGAGGCTGATTCGCGAGCGCATATCAGGCGTATTACCAGGATAATACAAGGTATAGTGTTCGCCAAACTGGACAAAACCATACTCATCATCGTGTGGAAAGAGCGACCAATACATATCACCAGCTAGACCACTCTGTTCAATAAAGGATAAGAAATCGCTAAGTGAGTCTCCGTTATTGGTATTCCAGTCATACTCACCAACAATGAATACTTTCTGAGCATTTGTCACTTGATTGACTTCGGTACTCAATGTAGAAATCTTTGGAGGGTAACTATCGTAGTGCGCTGTATAGAGATCAACCTTTTGGATGTTCAAGTCTGGTAAAAGCGTGTCCGGCAAATTTCCGTCCATGACTAAATGACAGACATCAATTTTTTTAATATAACCTGTGATAGTCTGGACCCAATCGACAGGAGCAGACAACTCATTGCCTGTTTCCCATGCTAGAATGGTTGGATCATCTTTTAAGGCTAGACCAGTATATTGATTTACGTGATTGAGGATGTGGGAAATATAGTTTTTAAAATCCTGGATCACGGTTGCATTGGAATAGAAATCATCTTCATTTGAGTCTCCTTCCCAATCGGTGAAGTTGTGTTTGCCACCATCATAATAGTGCCAATTGTCGACAAGCGGAATAATAAGGCGAATATTATGATCATGAGCTGATTTAATCGCATAATCAATGGTATGGAATGCAGTGTCATTCCATTGGTTGAGAGATGGCTCAATACAATTTGAACAACCTACAGAACTCCCAAGCGTATGAGAGCGAACTACCGTTGCTCCCATAAATGAGGCAGTGGCTAGTGCATCATCTATATTGAAATGGCTAGGATAGAGGATGCTATTATTGGTTTGTTGCAACCCTAACCAGAAGATATTAGCTCCTGAAAAACGAAATGGCTGTCCATTTAACAGAAGAGAGCTTCCAGAGCGTGTAACAAATGTATTCTGGGTTGTTCCGGTTGCTGCTGTTGGCTCCGCTGTAGGAGTTAGAGTCGGAGTTGGAGTCGGATAGCTAGTTTTGAGAACACTCAGTGTGTTCATGCCTGGTGTTGGATTCTCTGCTATAACAGTCTGATGGACATTAGTCCGATGGATGTTCCCATTGCTCATGAACCAGAAACAAGATGTCACTGCGATGAGGATGGCAATGAGTGTCATAAGACTACTATGCGCGAATAAACGGCTACGTAAACTCACTATTAGACCTCTTCTATCAAGAATATTCGGCGATGGTCAGCAGTTACTATTATAAGGCATAATGTAAACTCTTATGGTGGATTTGTAGAGTAGTAGCCAAAAAGGGAACAATCTGACAGAGTCCAAGGCAACAGCTCATTTTGGAAAAGACGCAGTTTCCCAGCAAATAGGCAAAAGCTCCATAGAAAGTCCTTTCTCCGTGGAGCTTTCCCTTTGTGTACTCTGGCACAGTAGGTACGAATGGTTGGACAAACATCCAAAGCAATAGTGTCAGGAAAGGCAACGGCATTATTCCATGACATACCTAGCCACGAAGCCAATCTATCCTGTGATGAGGATACGTGGTGGAATGGACAATGTCATTCATGCAAGGACAATCTGAGGTAACCAACCTTATGGCTCAAATCGATGCAGAGTCCGCTGCTGCTTGGTCAGCACTCTACAGTCCTGCACAGGTCGGCGGCCATGATTTCATCACTGTCCACTATGATCGTCTAGGACAACTCAGCGATCAACTAGGACGGATCGTCAGCGAAGACGTAGCGATTGGCATTGTTGCTCGGAGCCTGAATAGGCACGGACCGCAGTAGTACATCATATAGTGATATTGTATCCTTCTCTAAGGGTGCCAGTGCGACACGTTCGTCAGAAACTCAATAATGAGGGGAAAGGCGGGTTGTAAGAAATTACAATACAACTGATCTGATGGTGTAAGGTGAAAAGTCCTTGCCTGATGAGTGGGCATCAGAAAGCAACATCCTCGCGGTAGCGACTGGTCCTCAATCCGTGAAGCAGGATGTGAGATGAGAAAACCGCCAGTCCGAAGCGGTAGAAGTCTCGAGCGTGCTGCCAAGGCGAAATACTCTCGAACACGGGAGCGAATTGAATGCATGACTGAACCATCGTTAATAGAGACAAGCTTAGACGGACGAAGTGGCTTGACCAAAATGGGAACTGCGCTGGCCTTTAAGTCTTGGCACGCTTCAAGGAAAAGGTCCTCAAGCAGAGAACCTTATCCCACCAAAAGAGCGCACGGTGGAGAGTGCACAGCCTAAAGCAGCGGAGGACATCAGATCGGAACGTGGGAACCCCGTATGTACTCACGTCAGTGGTCGATATGGCGTGTAGGTGCCAACCAATGTTAGACGGGTGAAGATGGTCTAAGAAGCCAAGGCCACAGGGCGTGCCAGAGGATATGCTGACGTAGACCCTGCTGTATGGAAGATAGAGAGCAAGTAGAATGAGAGAAAGAAATACCCCTCCCCATCAGGAAATTGAGAAAGAGAGTGTCGCTTGGAGCAAGCTGCCCTGGAAAAAACGAGGGCAACATGTGTACAGCATTCAAAAACGAATCTATCAAGCCAGTCAGCGTGGCGAAAAACGAAAAGGAGAGAAACTGCAAAAATGACTGATGAAGTCGAGATCCGCTCGGTTGTTGGCAGTACGTCGGGTGACGCAGGACAACCAGGGAAAAAAGACTGCAGGGATTGACGGCGTCAAATCCGTCAATCCCAAAGAACGATTTGACCTAGCAGAACGCATTCACCCAAAGTACTGCAAGAAGAGCAAACCCCAACCTGTCCGCCGTGTCTGGATACCCAAGCCTGGGAAAAAAGACGAACGGAGGCCATGAGGGATTCCCGTGATGTATGAAAGGGCGCAGCAGGCACTGGTCAAACTAGCCCTCGAACCAGCCTGGGAAGCGATCTTTGAGCCAAATAGCTATGGATGCGCGACCAGGACGAGCATGTCAAGATGCTATCGGGGCGATCTTTCTGAGCATCAAATCCAAACCCAAATAGGTGTTGGACGCTGATGTGAAAGGAGCATTCGATAACATTAACCAGGAAGCTTTGCTTACCAAGCTCCCAACCTATCCGCAGCTTCGACGTATCATCAAAGGATGGCTCAAAGCGGGAGTGATGGAGGGCTTGAACTTTTCTCCCA
>Ga0193729_1002036_pt1 | contig 10148 bp, 8 predicted proteins | sample U1c2metaG_FD_143036 | JGI IMG/M metagenome (GOLD analysis project Ga0193729, IMG submission 143036) | Soil microbial communities from a riparian zone of the East river system, Colorado, United States - U1c2 | ecosystem: Environmental > Terrestrial > Soil > Riparian zone | place: USA: East River... | reverse complement strand
GACGAAACAAAAAAAAAGGCCACCGATCGGTGGCCTTTTTTCCCTGACGACGTAGGCTTACCCGTCCTCTTCCTCTTCGAAGGCGAGAGCATCGGCCTCGCGAACGCGGTCGAGCATGGCCTTGACCGGAACTGCTATCCCCCGGTCGTTCAGCGCGGATTCGTTGCTGGATCCGCGCTGGAACCAGCTTCCCACTCCAGGCGTTTTCTCTGTACCGCTCGTACCAAGCGCCTCCTCGTCAGGGGCGTTATCCGAACCATACACGTCCATTCGACCTCCACGGGTTTACTGTCCCTTGCAACTATACTTACGATACCCCAAAACAGGAGTTTCGAGTCGTTGCAAGAAGCTACAACCTGGACCCAAACCCTCCAATAGTAAGACGATATCCGAGGCAGAACTGGTACAGTTGGAACCGCTATTTATCGGATGCTTTTCGGGTCGATTCCCATAGTAGCGAAAATCCGGCCAACTGCCTCGCCAATCTTGTTATTGGGGGTGCTGGCGCCAGCGGTCACTCCGATCCTGACCGGACCCGTGCTCGGTATCCAGTCGGCGGCCGCAGTTTCTTCCCTGGCACCGAGGGGGCGGTGGCGGATCGTGCCGGAGGGTGGATCGATATCGTCGGCATCCTCGACGTGGAAGGTGCGGACAGTCTCAGAACAGAGAGCCGCCAGTGACATCGTGTTGCTGGAGTTGTATCCGCCGATAACAACCATCACGTCGAGGGGTTCGCGCAACAGCTCAACCACAGCGTCCTGACGCTCCTGAGTCGCGCTGCAAATCGTGTCGAACGTCCGGAAATTCTCCTTCGCGTATTCGTCTCCGCGGGCGCGCGCCATTGAGCGTCCCACCAGTTCGCCGATCGCGAGAGACTCGCGGGCCAGCATCGTGGTCTGATTGGCAACGCCGATGCGCCGGAGATCGCGCTCGGGATCGAAATTGGGAGACGCCGCGTGCGCAAACCGCTCCATCAGCGCCGATGCGCTCAGGCGACCTTCGATGAAATCGCAGACCAGCTGCGCCTCTTCCATGTTGCGGACGATGAAGTACTGACCGCCTTCGTACTTCTCCGCCTGCGACGCCGTCGCGCGCGTCTCTTCATGGTAGTGCTTGCCGTGAATGAGCGAAGTGAGTCCATCTCGCGCGTAACTCTCCACTCGCTTCCAGACGTTGAGCACGGAGCCGCAGGTCGTGTCGACCATCACGCACCCGATCTGGCGAAGGACCTCGAAGTCCCTGATCGTCACTCCGAAAGCCGGAAGAATGACCACATCTTCTGCCTTCACTCCACTGAAATCGATGCGCCCATTCTCGGGCATGAGGAAAGTGATCCCCATCGCCTGGAGTTTGGAGTTCACGTGCGGGTTATGGATGATCTCACCCGCCAGATAGATAGTACGATCCGGGAACTTCTTTCTTGCCTGATACGCGTAGTCGACAGCGCGCTCGACTCCGTAGCAGAAGCCAAACTCCTTCGCTAAACGGATGGTTACATCGCCGACGGTCAGGGAATATTCCCGATCCTTGAGCAGGTCTACCAGGTGGCCCGTATAGTCAGAATCCAGTTCGGACTGGATCTCGGATTTCAACCCGAAACCTTTCCGAAAATTGGTCGGTGCCCCAGTTCCGTTTGGGGTGCTGGCCTGCATATTCCCTTGGGGGGGAGCTGTGGTCCCGCCCGGAACCGGCCCCTTCACCGACGTATCAGACATACCCTGAATCTAGCAGTGACCTACCGTTAATGCGCTTCGATAAACGACGATGACCGAGTCATTCGGAGCGTACCCCGCCGAACAAACAATGGCGTCCGCCGCAAGCACGCCATCGGTTCCATTCACTCCCGCCATCACGCGTCCGCCGGGTCTCATTCGACCGGCGCCTCTCGTCAAAGGCGATACCATCGGCGTGGTAGCTCCGTCGTACGCCGCGCAGCAGGGATGGCTCCTCCGTGGTGCGAAGGCAATGGAAGAAGCAGGTTACAAAGTCATCCTCTGTGACGAGATCGGACGGTTCCGCCGCTTCCAGCAACGTGAGGACGAGCGGCGCGCAGAAAACCTGATGAGCATCTGGCTCAACCCCGATGTGAAAGCGGTCGTCGCTGGAACCGGCGGTTACGGAGCCGTAAGACTACTCCCTTATCTAGACCCTGACGTGTTCCGCCGAAATCCCAAAGCGTTCGTGGGATACTCGGACATCACGGCGTTGCATCTATGGCTGATGCGCCGAGCGCAGTTGCGGGCCTTCCACGGTCCAACGCTCGACGATCTTTTTCCGGGCGGGGGTGATCCTTCAGCCCGCTCCCTTCTGACCGCGCTCACCACACCGCGCCCCGAAACTGATCTCGGACGTGAAATCGCGCGGGCGGTGCGGCCGGGCCGGGCCGTCGGTCGACTCACCGGCGGAAATCTTTCCCTCGTACAGCAGACCATTGGCACTCCCTACGAGATCGATACCCGGGACGCGATTCTTTTTCTCGAAGAGACTCGCGATCCGATGTCCGTCGCCGACGAGCGGCTCCTGCACCTTCGCGCGGCGGGACTGCTGCACAATGTCCGGGGCATCGTCTTCGGCCAGCTCTCGCTCGATCGGTCGGAAGAGGACGAGTTCGAGGATTTCCTGCTCGACCTCGTCTCCGATCTCGAGGTGCCGATTCTTATGGACTTCCCCGCTGGCCACGAAGTCCCGAATCTCACGCTCCCGCTCGGAACTGAGGTGGAGCTCATCGCCGACGAAAAGACGGGTTGGCTTTCCTACCGTGAGGACGCTCTCGCGTTCCCCGAGGAGAAACCGAGACTCAGTTTGGTGTAACGCTCAGAGTCCGCCTGATTTGATGGTAGCATCGACAGCGATGCACCAGACATGAATCAGCATGAGATGCACTTCCTGGATGTACGCTCCTTCCTCGCTCGGCACGGCGATGACATGGTCGGCGTCGCCACCAGTCAGCCCGTCCTTCCCGCATAGCGCGATCGTAACCGCGCCCTTGTCTTTCGCGGCTTTGAGTCCGCGCAGCACGTTCTCGGAGCGGCCGCTCGTGGTGATTCCGACGACAGCATCACCCATTACCGCCAGTCCCACGACCTGACGCTCGAACAGCGCGCCGTATCCGAAGTCGTTGGCGATGCAGGTGACGACTCCCGCGTCACCAACCAGCGAGATCGCGGGTAGAGGCCTCCGCGTCTCCTTGTAGCGGCCAATCAGCTCCTCGACGAGATGGCTGGCTTGGGTCGCGCTGCCTCCGTTCCCGAATGCGAGAATCTTCCCGCCGCGCGCGAGGCAGGAGATGATGGCCTCCGCGGCCGCGTCAGACGCGGGCTGGAGGGAAGAAATGCAGGCATCGATGACTTTCTGATGCTCGCTGAAATGCTGGGGGAAGTGTTGTGCTTGCATGCGCGGATTATACGAGTGAGAGCAGGCGGCGCCAGTGCGCGTCGCCGCTACCGTCCACGGCGGCGGCGCCTGGGATCCGAGCTTCGGCCGGGACCGCGAGCGTGTCCGCTCTGGTTGGAGCCACCGCGTCCACTCTCGTGCGTGCGCGGACCGCCACGAGATCCGCGTCGCGCTCCATGCCGGTGATCGCCACCCCTCCGGTGCCGCCGAAACTCGCCCGCTATCCGCCGTACCTCGCTCTCGGCGTGCGACGACAGGCTGCGATCGTCCTGTGTTTCCTCGACTTCGTCCGGCGACCACGGCTGTTTGAGACGCTCCTGGAGGTCGTCGAGGCTTTCCGCGCGCACTGCTCCTCGCTGACCGCGGAGCACTACGAAGCGCACCGGACGATCGAGCCCGGGAATTTCCGCATCTGTGAGGGTGCGCGCGAGCTTTTCCGGGAGACGAAGTCGGGCCACGCCGCGACGCTGACCATCGCGATCCTCCACGTCGTAGTCGATCTCGACCTCGCGATCACGAATCGTGACCTGGTTTGGCAAGCGCTCGAGTCGCTCTCGGATTTCGAGGGGAACGAACTTGTCCGTATCCAACGCCAGGCTGGCCGATCGGAAGTCATCCATCGAGCTGACGCCGGCGAGTTGCTCTTCGTACAATGCAATGAGCTCGGGCAAGCCAAGACGTTTCGTCTCGCCGCCAGAGCGTTTGTACGCCTCGCGGATCTCCTCGATCGCCTCGCGGTTTTTTTTCACCGCGAAGTGCCGGGCTTCGCCCCGAGCCAATGCCTCCGCCAGAACGCGTCGCGCTTCCTTCGCCAGGTCCGGTGGAAAATCCTCCACCGTCTCCACCTCGCTCTCGAGCTCGAAGCCGAAATACTCCACCGTTCGCTTCAGCATGAGGGGACCGTGTTTTCGACGCGGATCGTAAACCACCTCGACTTTGCCGCGCGTCGCATACCGTCGGATCAGCTCCATCGGAACCTGGGTCCCTTCGATCGCCGCGCGCGGAATGCCGGAACGATCGGCGAAATAGCGCAGATCACCCGCAATCGCGCCCCAGCTGCCCGCTACACTCGTCTTGGAGACGCGCGCCTCGGTTCCGTCGGCGGTGTGCTCGTCGATGACGAGATCGAAAGGCATGTACTGCGCGAGCAGCTCCGTGAATTTTCGATAAATGTGATCACGCGCATTCACCATTTTCGTCGGCAGCTCCATGCCGAGGGCGCGATAGATACTGGCGGTCGCGAGCGCCGCATCTTCGATCGCCTTCACGAGCACCCCGCGCTGCTCGGCCCAGCTTTCGATGCTCTCATCGAAGAGATGGCGCGGCAGACCGTACACTTCCCCGATATAGCCGCAGTGCGAGAAAGCCTCCGCGTAGAGGTTGTACGCAGTGAGATGATCGCTGCCGGGCACGATGACGCCGGAGAGATCACGCTCCTCGCGCGTCATTCGGTGCAGCGACTCGATCGAGCTCATCACCGCCAGGTAAGGAACGAGCTCATCGTCGGCATTCACCAGCAGCTCCGCCCACGGCCGATCCACCGGCATCGCTTCGACGGATTTTCCGTAACGCGAGAGTCTTCCGTTCTCGATGATGCCCCGCTGCTCGAGCAGCGACACCGCTTTGCGATAGGCGACGCGATCGAGCGGAACAGGCAGATCCAGCTCGTCCGCGGCGACGCCCAGATCCGCGCACGTCATCGCAACGCGCTCTGAATCTCCCGCCAGCTGGAATTCCGGTGCAGTCGGTCTGAGCGAGGAGAAATGAATGTCGCGATCGGAGAGTATGAACACCCTTCCGCCGGCGACGCGACCATGAACGCGGCCAGCCATCTGCAGAATCTCGTTGGCGCCGAGGTGAAGGCGGGTGAGGACGTTTTTGCCGCGCTCGATGACGTTGCTGAAGCGAGTGTCGTCGATGACAACCGTGTCGAGACCTTGAACGTTGAGCGCGCTTTGCCCCGCCGCCGTCATCGCCAGGAAATAGGGCTTCTTCTCTTCGCCTTCGAGAAATGGGCGAATTATCCTGATTGGCTCGCCACCGTGATAGAACGCGCTGTTGATTCGCGGAAAGCGCTCCCCCACCAGCTCCGCCGCTTCCTCGACGCCCGCTCGCGTCGGAAGGAACATTCCGACCCCGCGACGCTCCTTTACGACCTGCTGCAGAAACCTGTCGTCGAGAAATGTCCGTGGATCCTTGCGTACGATCTTCACGTCCGCCGCTTTCGATGGATCGAACGCGGAGGTTTCAAGCACGGCCGCGGCGTTGAGATAACGCGCGTAGAACGTCGGATCCACGGTCGCGGACAGCCAGATGAACCGGCACCCAACTCTCTTTCCGAGGGCGAGGCAGAGCTCGAGCTCCGCTGATGTCTGATGGATCTCGTCCACGACGAGTGTGTCAGTTGGAAGTATGTCTCCGTCCTGGAACCAGCGGCGCGCGATTCCCGTCGTGACCACAATCACGTTCCAGCTTGGCGTCTCCGGCGTCGCTTCACGCTCGCGGTTCACCACCCCGACTTTCAAAGTGTCGGTGCCAAGGATCGTCTCCGCGATCGGGCGAATTGAGAGTGTCTTTCCGGTGCCCGTGCCGGCGACGATCCCAAAACCTTTTCCCGCGGCGGCAAGATCGCGAATCTCCGACCCGTGCTGCTTCTCTAGAGTGGTCGAAATCCGGAGGCCGAGCGCCAGCTCGATTGTCTCACAGGCGGCGCGAGTCGGGGCAATTACGATCAACCGGCCAGTCGGCGGCTCGGCCGCGACGTAGGCGGCGTGGTCGGGCGGGAGATACCTGTCGGTGACGGTGCGCTGCATTCACCGTGGAAGTTGCATACATCGCTCCCGATGCGAAACGGCCCCGGGAGATTTTACTCGCCCGGGGCCGCCTCTATTTCAGGAGATACTCTTACTCATTGCCCTTGTGCTTGCCCTTGCCATTGTCTTTTCCGTGGCCGTTGCCTTTGGCTACCACGTCGTTGGCGACGTAAGTGCGATCGTTGCCACGCACGCCGACCGAGCGATTGTCGTCGTTACCATCGTGCTGCGACTTCTTATACTGCTTGTCCTGTTCCTTCTGCTGCTTCCTCATTTGCTTCTGCTGCTGCTGTTGCGCCTTCTGCCACTGTTTGTCGCTGTTGCCGTTGTAGCCGCGGCTGCTGATGATCGTGAAGCTGCCGTTTGAGTTGCGACGGGCACGCTGAATTACAAGGTTGCCATTCGAATCGCGGACGCGGCGCTCGTAGATCGAGTTGTTGTCACGGCCCTGGCCGACCTGATACCAGCCGCCGTCGACACGATTACCGACGTCGTCGCAGTTCACATTGGTATTGGTGCGACCGAATATAATGTCGCCGACGGTGTTGGTACTCTGGCTATACGCGCAATTGTTGCCGCGATTGCCGTTGTTGCCAATCGTGTTGGTGCTGATGATCTGCATGTTGCCATAGGAATCGCGCCGCGCGCGCTGAACTATGATGTTGCCGTTCCTGTCTGTGGTACGGCGCTCGTAGATCGTGTTGCCGCTGCCATCGCGACCGACTACCTGCCAGGACCCATCGACGCTGCCGCGGACATTGGTGTTGCCCACCGTATTGGTGCTGATGATCGACATGTTGCCATAGGAATCGCGTCGCGCACGTTGCACTACGATGTTGCCGTTACGGTCTTGAGTACGGCGCTCGTAGATCGTGTTACCGCTGCCATCGCGGCCGACCACTTGCCACGACCCATTGATCCCGACGTTGGTATTGGTGGCGGGCGTCGGTAGGCGAGTGCCCAGAATCTGAGCATCGACCGGCGCCGTCGCAGCGAGCCCGGCGAGCGCTAGTGTGATGATGACTGCCTTCATTTTGAAATCCTCCGAGTAATTAGATCGACAAGTTGGTCCGTTGGGCTGGACTTACTCTTGTCGGATTTTCCTTTCTTGCCCTTCGGCGGATCGTCTCCGAAGAGAACCTTTCCATTGGCGGGACGATTTCTCACCGCCGATGCGCAATCAGTTGGTGCCGGCTGCTGCCCGGCCGGCACGCCGTTGATCCAAATGCGGCACATGCCAGCGGGCGGATAGAACCCGGGCGGCACGATCTGCTCCCGAAGCGTCTGCGATTGCTGTGTCGCAGGCGCCAAGGGCTTGACCGGAACGGGTCGCTGCGCTTCCGCGACGCCTGCCGAGACAATGAGTCCCAGCACGGCGGGCATGGCGAACCGCAATAAGAAAGCGATTGAAGTGGAGCTGGAACGGTGAATCATGCCGTAGTGGGGTGCACGGGGGGTGCCATACCCAGTCTATTGGGCTAAGTGATTATACCCAAACGAGTTACGTCCTTCCATTCGAGTCGGATCAGGCTCAGGTGTCCTCTCAAAGGGACGAGAGGGCGAGAGATTGATACACATTTGGCGCAGCCCTCCCAGACACCCTCTTCAGGAGGCAAAATCAGCCTTACCGGCCTTCATCAATCCCCGAAGGAAATACCAGTAGCCCGCGCCGTCAATACCGTGTCGTGGTCGATCTCGACGCGTTTCGGCGTTTCGAGAACTTCGGTGAGCGGAATGGTGACGATATGCGGTGACTGCAGAGCGATCATGCGGTCCCACTTTTCATCGGCGACGGCACGGACTGCCGCGCCGCCAAATCTCACCGCGAGCAGCCTGTCGTAACCCGTCGGTTGGCCACCGCGCTGAAGATGTCCCAGGATCAGTGAGCGCGTTTCCTTCTTCGTGCGATCCTCGATCTCGTTGGCGAGTCGCTCGGCGACGCCGCCGATTCTGATCGCCTGGCCCGGCATGGATTTGCCGCGGATCGCCGGAGCTTCACCACGCGGAAACGCACCTTCCGCGATCACGACGATGGAGAAGTGCCTGCCTGACCTGCTCCGGGCGGCGATCTTCTCGCACACTTTTTCGATGTCGTAAGGAATTTCCGGTATGAGAATCACGTCAGCCGTGCCGGCGAGCCCGGCGTGCAGCGCGATGAATCCCGCGTTGCGGCCCATCACCTCGAGGACGATGACGCGGTCGTGGCTCTCGGCCGTCGTGTGCAACTTGTCGATCGCTTCCAGCGCAGTGTTCACCGCGGTGTCGAAGCCGAAAGTAGTGATCGTTCCGCTCACATCATTGTCGATGGTCTTCGGAACGCAGACGATTTTCATCCCACGCTCACAGAGCTCGTGGGCGATTGCCATCGATCCGTCCCCGCCGATCGAGATGATGGCATCGATGCCAAGCTTCCGCGCATTCTCTATCAGCTCGCCGGACCGGTCCTTATCGACGAATGTCCCGTCGGGTTGCGGGATCGGATAGCTGAACGGATTCCCGCGATTGGTGGTGCGGAGGATCGTCCCGCCAAGGTGAGCGATTCCGCGCACCGTCGCGGCCGTCATCGGAATGACCTCTTCTTCGCCGAGCAGACCGGCGTAGCCCTTCTTGATGCCGAGCACTTCCCAGCCGCGGTTACACGCCGAGAGCACGGCGGCGCGTATTACAGCGTTGAGCCCGGGAGCGTCGCCTCCACCGGTGGACAACGCGATTCTCATGATTTCAGGATTTCTCTTCTAGGAGTGATAGGACTTCGCCCGGTTTTGCATGCCGCCCTGTTTTCGATTTCTCGTAAATCGGCTTTCCATCGGCAATGATCTCGAATCTGCCGCCCCTCGATGGAATCATCTGGAGCTCTGCGTCGGGAAAACGCTGGCGAATCTCAGCCGCCAAACTGGCGGCTCGCGGTTGGTAGTTTCAAACAACGCAGTATTCGATGCTGATCTTCATTGGTCCGTCGTTGATGTTGGGCTCTATTGAGCCGTCGGCGCGTACTGCTCCACCAGCTGAAGCGCTTCCGGTGTTCCGACGGCTTTCAGCGCATTGATTGCCGGCGTGCGGATCACGTTCTGCCAGACCTCCGCTGCCATCATCTGCCTGGCGAGCGGGAGCGCAGCGTTCTTTTCGAGGCGGATGTCCGAACCGAGAGCCGCACCGCGGACGATGAGACTCGGATCCAAGCGCGCTATTACGCGGAGCCGCACGTTCACATCCCGGGCGGTGGTGCCGCTCAGCGTCAGACGTCCGAGCGCCGTCACGGCTTCCTGGCGGACGCGTGCATCTGGATCGCGAGTCGCGGCCACGAGAGCCGCGGCGACGGCGCGCATCGGCGCGATGGTGGCCCGGCTCGGATCGCTTCCCCAGATACCGATCGCATCTACCGCCCTAGCCCGTACCGCCCAGAATTTATCGTTGCGGGTCGAACCGATCAGGGCGTTGAGCGCCGCCTGGTCGCCGGGCCGTTGCGCCAGGACATCGACTGCCTCGATCCGTCCCAGCACATCGTCGTCGTATACGAGTTCGTAGCGCAGCATCGCCGTGGATCGTGGAAAATCGGTGAGATCGAGAATCCAGTTTCCCTTGTCCCACCGAATGGACCGGGGCGCAGCCTTGAGATTCGTTCCGGCTTCTCCCGTTCCATTTCGAACCGGCACGACGAAGCGGACGACGCCGCTGTCGGTCCGCGCTTCGACATCGACGTCGACATCGAAGAAGCCGGTGAGGCTATCGCGAGGCTGCACTTCTTTCGCGCTGATCACGAGCCGACGGGCGGCGCGATCATACAGCGACGAGACCTGAAACACCGGATAGCCGGCACCATATACCCATTGGTCGAAGAAGGCCTTGTAATCCTTGCCGGTCGTTTCCTCGAACGCTTTCCGCAGATCGTCCGTGACGACGTTCCCAAAGGCGTTCGCCGTGGTGTAGCGGTTCATCGCCTTC
>Ga0193729_1002035_pt1 | contig 10149 bp, 4 predicted proteins | sample U1c2metaG_FD_143036 | JGI IMG/M metagenome (GOLD analysis project Ga0193729, IMG submission 143036) | Soil microbial communities from a riparian zone of the East river system, Colorado, United States - U1c2 | ecosystem: Environmental > Terrestrial > Soil > Riparian zone | place: USA: East River... | reverse complement strand
CGATTGGACTGTCCAAATACCCTCCAGCTATGCTCCTCGACAGTATAGCACAACTGGTGGGAATTTTGTGAGGGGCGGTACTAGTTGACAATGCACAGGTGCAGATCAGCCATAATCACCTCTTAAATCCTAGCGGGTTAGCGATAGAAGAGGCGTTCCTTTTTTAGGACTTGGGCACAGGGGTCCTACTCGCTTGACGCGTATCCAATTTGATGCTATAATGGACATATGAAAGACAATATGAAGTCCCTTAGCGTGAGGTTTCCCGCTCATCTGTTGGAACAGATCCGAGAGGTTGCCAAACAGAACAACCGATCTTTGAATGGAGAGATCCTGACGGCGATAGAAGAGCATATCAAAAAGCAGCGAAAGGGCAAATAGGCAGTGAGCAAGACGAAGCGGGCATACAAATATCGGTTCTATCCAACCAACGAGCAAAAGCGTATTCTTGCGCAAACGTTCGGATGCTGCCGCTTCGTGTACAATTGGAGACTCCATACCCGCAAGACTGCCTATGCAGTAGGGCAAAAGCTCGCCTACAATTCTATGAAGAGGATACGTTCGCCAGTCGAAGTCCCTCTGGCATTAGCTGTGGGAGGCCCCGCCCGTGAACAAACAAAGATTAAGAGAGATGCCATGCCACGCTGTCCCAACCCTCGCTGTCAGGCCAACTACCCTCCTGGAACTGATCAGTGTACAAATCCATTTTGCCAATGCTTATTGCCAGAAGCGATTGTAGCAGGACGCTATCGCATCGAAACTCTGATTGGGATGGGTGGCATGGGAGCTGTCTATCGCGCTAGTGATACATTTGAACTGGAACAGATAGCCTTGAAGGTTCTCACCCTCACCAGCAGCAATACCATGGACAAAGAGACTGCAGTTGAACGCTTCCGCCGCGAAGCCCGCTATGCTCGCCAATTGAAACATCCGAACATTGTTCCAGTCCTGAACTTTGGTCAGGATGGCAAGCTGCTTTACCTCGCCATGCCTCTGGTGACAGGCGGCACAGTCAAATCGTTACTTCAGGGCGAGTCTCCTTTACCAATCCCGCAAGCACAGCGTTACCTTAACGATCTTGGAGAAGCTATCGACGCCATTCATCAACATCCCCAGCAGATCATTCACCGGGATATTAAACCCTCAAACCTGCTCATCCACCAGAAGGATGGACGATTGGTTGTGACAGACTTTGGTATTGCGCGTGCAATGCAACAAGAGAAAGCCCTAACGCAACGGGGCTGGTCCCTCGGTACTCAACACTACATCGCTCCGGAGCAGGAGCTTGGAAAAGCCGAACCAGCAAGCGATATTTATGCCATGGGCGTTGTAGCATATCAAATGTTTACCGGGCTTCTGCCTTTCCAAGCCGTAGTAAAAAGCCGAGGAGCAGAGCTACCAGCACCCAGCACCCTCAATCCAGCACTTCCTGCAACTATTGATCCGATTATCATGCGTGCCATAGATATCGATCCGACTAAACGCTACCCAACGGCGCATGAATTTGCTGATGCACTCAACAAAGCGCTGCAAGCAGAAAATAACTCATCAGCATCAACAATAGTAGATACCATCGTCCCTACAGGCGATGCAAACATCATTATACGCTCACTGATCCCAGAGCATCCTTGCTCACGCTGTGGGCGAGCAAATCGCAGCAGCTCTCGTTTTTGTCGCCACTGTGGACACAGCTTAAGTGATACCTCAGCACTTGTAACTGGTGTTTATCAGGTCGGTTATATGAGCGATATCGGACAACAGGCAAAAGACAATGAAGACATGCTTCTGATTGCACAAGGGCTCTGCGTTACATTTACTCCTCCGCGTCCCTTCGGCCTATTTGCAGTCGCCGACGGACTATTAGGACCCCAAGGTAAGTCTGCTGGAGGCCATAACGCAAGCCGACTAGCCATCGAAACCATCTCCGATGTCATCTTACCACTACTGACAACTCCATCTCCTAGCCAGCATACACCTGGGAGCAAGACACCTGCAGGCCAGCCACAGTCAAGCCGTCCCTTACCAGTGATACCGCCACCAGAAACAATGCTGGCTCAGTGGATGAGGGATGCAGTACGGCAAGCCAATCAGTTCATCTACCACCGCAACGCTGACTATGATACGACAATGGCAAGCACGCTTACAACGATCCTCCTCTATAAACGCCATCTCCTTATTGCAAGTGTAGGAGACAGTCGGGCATATTACTACAATAAAAGCAAGGGCTTACAGTGCATCACGACCGACCATACTCTGGCCGCCAACCTTGTTAAAGCCGACTTACTTCTTCCCGACGATGTATACAAGAGTCCAAAGCGCAACCAGCTCTATCGCTACCTGGGGCAAAATTATCAAGTGGTCATCGATTTATTCCAGTGCGAGGTAGAGGTAGAGGATAGTATCCTGCTTTGCACTGATGGCCTTTGGCACATGGTCCGCAACGAACGCATTCAGGAGGTACTAGCGCAGGGCGGAGATCCTCAAAAACTCGCACAAACCCTGGTCCATGAAGCCAACGACGCTGGTGGAGAAGGTAATATCAGCGCTATTGTCATACACATCAAATAGCAACAGGGTCAAACCGTGCTTACACCACCAATTGGACCAAATAAGGTTTCATTACTTGCCTGGACCACGAACGTGTTTCTGGGTTGTGGTCAATTCCACCACACAGAAAGGCAAATTGTTACTTAAAAGGTGATAATTAATATATCAAGTTTCTATGGCAATTTATTGCCCGAGTGTAGGGACCCGATTTATCGCGTCCGTGGGGTGGGGCGGGGCAACACGCTCGCCACTCGGGACCTTCCTGCTTTCTTGTCCTGACATGCTTATGGTTTTTCTCCGCAGAGTCATTGATCGCGTCCGTTTCCTGTGGGCACCTTCATGATCCGCACTACTAACAACCCATAAAGGCAGGACAGGGAGTCGGAGTTAGAGTCGGCTGATTCCCCCTGCCAGGCGGCAAGAAGCTCGGTGAAGCAACAGCTGGTGGAGTGATATCTAGTATATTCTGTGGTGTTGGCACAGCTGATGGAGTTGCCGTGGCAGCCGGCGTTGCGACAATCAGAGTAAAGAAGGCTGCGGGCTGGGATTGATTATCGACACTGCAAGTCTCGCCATTGGGTCCTGTAAATGAGATAGTAACCAGATTATTTTTACCCACCATATCTGGCCGATTGGGTATCGTAAAATAGAAAACTACCAATCCATCACTCGTAGTCGTTCCAGCCTGACTATCTCCACTCCCGTCGGCCCATTCAACCCTTGCTTGTGCACTGGCTCCACTGACACCGACGGGATTGCCATTCACGTTGTGAACAAAGTGGCCATACACAGGGATCGCATTTCCTGGATTGAAGCTCGGTGTGGTCTCGTTGGTCCAGGCACCACATAAATAGGGGGCAGCAGTCCCTATCGAGGACAGGTTACTATTAAAGTTGATAGTAACGGTGACTTGTGGACCATTTGGGTCTGCTGTCGTGGCAGTATTGCTTGCACCACAGGCGATGACCAAAAAGCTGAGCGATAAGAGAAGAAGAATAGCGCCACATTTAAGATAGAAAGGTAAGTGGAACGCCGTTATTTGCCGTCGCTGTTTTTCTATTTTCATTCTACATAACTTCTCCTACTTTAGAAAGTAGCGACGTGAAGTATAGCATAGCTGTTGAGATTTGACATCACATATCCCCCACTTCTCCTATAGGCTTGGTCATCAATACCCAACACCGAAGCAGTTCGGCTACACTCCAAGCCTGTGCAAAACAACCCTGAGGGGCAAAGGGTGGCTCAGGCTCTGCTACTTCGCTGATAGTGCCAAGGCAGCAGCTGCACAACTGCTCAATCAGAGACTCGAGCAAAGGCATAAGCTTTGCCCGGTCGTCATATACCCGCAAATGGACATCGACATACGGTCCTATCAGCCATTGCCAGACCGTCCCCTGATGATATGCACTGTCACGCTGCCAGCGATCACCTCTGAAATGATTGTGGTAGTGCGGATCAGCAGGACTTAGAGAACGTAGGCCCGCCGGAGTAAGCAAATGAGCTGTCACCTGCTGTAACATACTATCTACCTGCGTATCCGCAAGCAGGTCATGAGTTAATGACGCCGCAAACAGTTGATTAGGGCGTAACGAGGCATCATTCTGACCTGCAACGCCATCAACATCGACAACATCATAGAGATAACCACCCTCCCCATACCAGAAACGCGCAGCAAAATGTTGACGAACTTGACTACGGAGTTGACTGTATTGAGTCGCATCGATCGAAAGACGCACAGCCCAGGACTCCATAGCAGTCAGTACATAGTACCAAAGAGCATTCACCTCCACAGGTTTACCCCGGCGAGGAGTGATGACCCAGTCATCGACCTTGGCATCCATCCATGTTAACTGCACTCCAAGTGTGCCAGCATACAATAAACCATCATGTGGATCGACGTGAATATTATAATCTGTCCCACGGATATGCCATTGAATGATATCGCTTAAAACAGGAAAAAGTTCTTTCAAGAAGTCCCAATCGCTACTTTTCTTAAGATAGCAGTCTAAAGCGTGGAACATACATAATGTTGCATCAACGGTATTATAAATTGGAGCATCTCCACTATCGGGGAAGTTATTAGGAATAAGCCCATGATGCACGAAGGATGCAAACGCTTTGAGTAAACCTCGTGCTTCACTATAACGACCCGTGAAAAGCAATAGGCCAGGTAGAGCGATCATGCTATCGCGTCCCCAATCGGTGAACCAGGGGTAACCAGCAATGATAGTTTTACGCTCAGGAGAGAGGTGCAATGGCTGTGAAGATACGGAGAGATTGGTAGAGTCAGGACGTGCTACAATAAACTGGTCAGCAGCGACAACGAGACGCGCCCGCACAGGGTCACGCAGTTGTAGATCATCCCTATCACGATCCGCAACGGACAGGATATAGCTGACACGGTGCTGATGATCTACCAAAGCACGACTTGCGGCATCCTCATGATCAGGTCCTCCAAAGTCAGAAGATACATCAGCCTCTGCACTGAGAATAAGTGTTTTGTGCATACCTAGCACGATTTGTGTATGAAATATGCCCGGCAGATAAACATCCTCTTGAGCAGGAAGCCCTCGCTCTTCTTCTCGGCGATGCTTGACGTGCCAGTACCACAGGCCAGTAGGAGTGAAAGTAACCGATGGATCAGCAATCAATTGATAGGCCGGAGCATTTTCAAAAGCGCGGATACAACAACGATTGCCCTGACTATCGACAAGAAAGTGCCAATCATGCGAACCCTGGGTAGAGCTATGATAATCTCGCGAGAGGCAAAAGGGAAGAAGCTTCAAAGTGACAGCCGTGGTTGGATGCGCAACATTCTGATGAGAATTGTCATCAGTATCAACAAGTGTGTTTTTGAGAGTGTATTGTACATATGTCGTATTATGACCATACTCCATCCAGATGCGCTTCTCCAGGCTCAGCGTATCGCTCAGGCGGTACAAGAAACAAGGGATATCGCCCTCGAGCCAAAACGAGTCAAGGTAGCGATACCCCTGGGGATCAATTGTTCCATCCTGGTACTCGTTGACGCCAAGCTTGCAAGTCCGACCATCGGGAAGGATGACTTCTTCATCGATTTTGGCTATAAGAACTGTACGCGTAACAGGAGAACGCAGCGCTACCACGAGGAGCCCATGGTAGCTACGAGTTGTGGCACCGAGAATGGAGCCAGCAGCGTATCCCCCCAATCCGTTGGTGACTAACCATTCATGGTCTAGCCCAGCCTGTACATCAGCACAAGTCTTGCGGCCCAGCCGAAGGTTCCAGACATTTTTTGAATGCAACTCTCTCACTGAATAGGCCAACCCCCATGCTCACCAATGACCTCGTCAACCTGCGCCATCAATGCAATCGTCTCCGCTAGAGATGCTACCATTCGTTGGTAGTGAGTAATGTCATTAAACGAGAGCTTGTGTCCCTTACGATCCTTGAGCCACTTGTGGCAGACCTGATAACCGCCAACGTGAAATTCCCATACTTCGGGCGATATTCCCTCAATGTACTGAGTCTTGTTGATCCATATACGGCCCTGTTCAGGGGCATCAGCAGAAGAGGTATATTCTATCTTCTCAACAACATCGTTGCCAGATACAGGATATCGCGTGGCAATCTTGCCAAACTTCTCCATTAAGTGCAATCTCACCAATCTGTCACCCAGTTTGCATAGTTCACGGAATAGGTTAGCATTCGAGGTAAATGGCACGCGTGGGAAGTCGATCTTCAAGAACTCCGCATAACGCTCACAGTAGGTAAGTGAGTGGAAGACGGCATACATATAGTTGAAAATATCTTCGGGACCAAAGGTTTGTTGTAGGTTACCCTTGCCATCAGAAACAAATTGCAGATCAAGGCGAACCGCATTATCCTTAATAAAGGTGGTAGACAGATTGGGATAACGACCCCCAGGAGGGGTATTTTGGAGGTCATCAGTGCCGAATAAAGCTCTTTTAGGAGAGTTAGGATAGAGATAAAGGGGAAAAGCGTTGGAGCCATCCTTGATTTCCGTAAAGATGGCTGGTGTTGGGGTATTTGCTACAATCGCGTGTCTCCAATATTGCGCTTTTGTTTGTCTAGTCACATTTAAGCTAATGTTAGGATGGAGCATGTGTTGCTGTAATTCTGTACGAGGATAATCGATGGCAACGTTACTAAAATAGCAGAAACGCTGATCAAACGGGCGATAGAGACACCGAACGATTTTATCTTGCCAGCCAGTATCAGCACGAAGCGTTTGTCGTGCTTTTGATAGTTGCCAATCACGGTTATCAACGAGATTGTACTTTTCGGCATATTCTTGATCTGAAGTAGAAGTATCACGCATCTCACTAATACGTGAGAATAAGGCACTTTGGTCAATGTCAATGGCAAAATGGTCGCGGTGACTTTGGAAGCCGAGAACATTAACAGGCATTATCTCTGTTAACTTTCTTCCAGACTCATATTCCGCTCTCAAATGAATACTCTGTGGCACAAACAAATAAAATGGCTTATTAGGTTCAAGTCTCTCCCATTCCGTCGTAGCAATGTCATGCCCAGCTAACCAGTGATACTTACCCCCAATCATTCTTCGTTCTTGTTCGACCTTTTCATATACTTCGCGTGCCCCCCACAGATGCGCATGGTAAACATTTGCCAGATGAGAGGAACCAGCTTTCTTCTGCCGCTTCACAAAGATACCAATTGCAACCCCCTGTTGGATATCAAAGACGTTCTCATCTTTTGTACCATCGGGTGAGTATTCCTTCTTCTTGCTATTACCATGGAGATCTAGGACATAGATATCATCAAAGCTCTGCATGAGACTCTGGCGCATGCCTCTGAAGGTCGGATTATCTAGATACCCGTGATTCGTGATAAAGGCCAGGATACCATAGCCTGTCCTCTCAATACGCCATTGCGCAAAGCGAATAAACTTCACATAGTCATCATTAAGCCACTTGGGATTGCGTTCCCCAAGTGATTGATCATCAACCGCAAAGTAATTTCCCGTCACCTTACCCGTTTGAGAATCCTTACCTCGCAATAGGTGCTGAATCCATTGCCCATTGTTCGCAGAGTGTCCAGAATAAGGAGGATTGCCTAGTATAACCATCACCGGATAGCTTCGTTTCACCCTGGCTGCCTCATTGGCCTCATCAGAAATGTAGCGTCCAAACATCACTTCAGAACCTTTGAGGGCTTCATCCAGCGTATTGGTCAGGTAAATCCCCAATCGCTCATTGCTGCTGAAATCATACGCCCAAGTCGCTTGCTCTGCTTTTGGCAGATCTACAGCGGCAAGCTGCATCCCAAGTTTGAGGTGGGCCATGGCATAAGGAGCTATTAACAATTCAAAGCCAAACAGACGTGACAAGAGATGCTGATGCACATAGCCTGACCACATTCCCGCATTGCCCATTTGTCGATAATTTTCACGAATGTGGGCAATTACATGGTAGAGGAAGGTTCCTGTCCCTGTGGCCGGATCAAGGATCAAAACACGTGGTGTTGTTTCTATGCATTCTACTCCGTCTTCATCGATATGAGAAGAGGAAACAGTAGCCGTATCGGCCAGTCCATCAGAACAATCGAAATGCTCACGTAACAAGTAATCCACCGAACGAACAATATACGATACCACAGGCTCAGGCGTATAGTACACGCCACGCAGTTCGCGCAGTTTGGGGTCATACTGAGCAAGAAAGGTTTCGTAGAAGTGGACAATGGGATCTTCCTGTCGCGTGCGTTTGCCAAAATCAGCGAGCACCGCTTCCATGTCGGTAAAGGCAAGGATCTGAGCCAGTTCATCAACAAAGCCCACAAATGGTTCATCATCCAGATCTGGACCTGCAATAGTACCAAAGAGTCGGCGTAAGAAGGGGTTAGTACGAGGGATCTCGCTAGCAGCATCATTACGACGGAAGGGCCTCTTTTGGGTATGGTTATAACGTGCGGCGAATAGACCATAGGCCATCGTCTGAGCAAACATGTCAGCAAATTCTGGTACTTTGAGGTCTGGGAGCAAGACTTCCTGAAATGCACTAGAAAGATCCCGCAGATTTTCAGAGGCTTCCTTCTGCTGAAAAGCGTCAATGATGATATCACGAATCATATGAGCAAGACGGGCCATACGTTTTGCTAGCTCTTGTGGTTTGCTAATCGGCTCGGCGCTATGCTCAAGAAAGCTTCGAAGGAGTTGCTCTACTGTTCCCACATTTTCCTTATCCAGAGACCAGCGTTTATCAGCGCGAGGAGTGGTTAGGCGGGCCGTCATCCGTTTTTCGCCCTGGACATACCAGCGGAATTCGACATAGTCAGTGAGGATAAGATTATCAAGGGCACGACGATATCGCCCTAGTTGCTCATCTTTCTCTACCTTATCCAGAGAGATACCGATATCTTTTGCCTCAATGTAACCGACAGTTAAACTGTTGCGTTGTATCACATAATCAGGAGCACCACACTTGACACGTTTTGGTTCATTTGTTGCAGAAATAGTTTTGTCTAGCGTTTCTAGTAACTCCTGTAAGGTTCCTCTATAGGTATGTTCTGTTGCAATTCCTGTTTTGCAATATCTTTCAATTTTTCCTAAATAATCCTGTAACAATGATTCACTCATGGCGTCCTCTACATCGGCATAGTTTGAAATGGTTCCGTTAGTTTACCTTACCACAGCCTATAACGCAAGATGGGGAGCAAGGTATCAGAGATTCTGGCTCTCATATTCTTCATAACACAGACTTAATATTTTTCATTTCTTATAAAACATAGATATTTATGCATAGCAAGCTTTTCAAGAATGAAATAAGCAAGCGGGACAAGAATAACAAGAGTAGGTAGTTCTGCGGATTCATTTAGGAGAATCACTGAGGCCTCTGAAGAGGTAGCATATGGCAGTAATGAACCTGAAAACAGTGGTATAATACATAAGAACCTCCGTCTCCTGTAGGGGCTATTGCATATTAGAGGAGCTTCTGAAAGTCTCTTGGCAAAAGGAGAGCAATAACGACTATGTTTAAACTTCCCAGTCAGGGACCCGATCCCCGAAAGGGGATGGGCTTGCAGTAATCCGGTAACGGGTTGCTAAGAGCTTCACCTGTCCAGACTCAGGTTTGAAACAGAACCTACGTTCATCGCGAAATGAGGTACCATAGGGTGCGAAGCCAGCCCGATGCTCTACGGTCAGCAGTTAAACAGGTTTACAAGGGTTAGTGCCAGTGCTGTTGACAAGTAAAACCGCTTTGAACATTGTCGAGGCTACCATCACCTGGGAAACCAGAGGCTCTAAGGAGCAAACAAAAAGTGAGTAAAGTTTTCGTACGAGACACCAACAAAAAACCATTAAATCCTGTCAATCCAGGCAGAGCACGAACGTTGCTTGACTCTGGGAGGGCTGCAATCTTTAAAAGAGCGCCATTCACGATCATTTTGAAAGTTGCGATAGATACTCCAATTGTAGCAGACTTACGGATCAAGATTGATCCAGGAAGCAAGACCACAGGCATCGCAATCGTCAACGACCAGTCAGGAGAAGTTGTCTTTGCAGCCGAACTCACACACCGAGGTCAGCAGATCAAGTCAAGTCTTGACGAGCGAAGAGGCGTACGAAGAGGCAGGCGTGCA
>Ga0193729_1002032_pt1 | contig 10167 bp, 9 predicted proteins | sample U1c2metaG_FD_143036 | JGI IMG/M metagenome (GOLD analysis project Ga0193729, IMG submission 143036) | Soil microbial communities from a riparian zone of the East river system, Colorado, United States - U1c2 | ecosystem: Environmental > Terrestrial > Soil > Riparian zone | place: USA: East River... | reverse complement strand
GCTCGGCGAATCCGAAATTGTCGTCGCCGGCGGCATGGAGTCCATGTCCAATTGCCCCTATTTACTTCCACAAGCCCGCACCGGCTATCGTATCGGCGATGGCAAACTCGTCGACTCCATGATTCACGACGGCCTGTGGGATGCCTACGAAGATTTTCACATGGGCATGACCGGCGAACTGGTGGCTGAAAAATATGGCATCACCCGCGAAGAGCAGGATCGTTTCGCCTTCGAGAGCCACCAGAAAGCCGTGCGCGCGCGCAAATCCTGCTTTTTTGAAGCCCAGATTCTTCCCATCGAAGTCCCGCAAAAAAAAGGCCCCGCCATCGTAATCAAATACGATGAATCCCCGCGCGAGGACACCTCCATGGAAGCCCTCGCGAAATTAAAGCCCGCCTTCAAAAAGGATGGAACAGTCACCGCAGGAAATGCGCCCGGCACAAACGACGGCGCCGCAGCAGTGATCGTCACCAGCGAACGCCACGCACAATCCCTCGGCAAAAAACCCATGGCGGGGATCATCGCCCAAGCCGTCAGCGGAGTCGAACCGAAGTGGGTAATGATGGCCCCCGTTGAGGCCGTCGAAAAACTCCTCACCAAAACCGGCTGGGACCGCAACAAAGACGTCGATCTTGTCGAACTCAATGAAGCTTTCGCGGTCGCGGCCATCGCCGTAACCCGCCAACTCCGCCTCAACCCCGAAAAAGTAAACGTAAACGGCGGCGCCGTCGCCATCGGCCATCCCATCGGCGCCTCAGGCGCGCGCATCCTGGTCACACTGCTTTACGAATTACAGCGACGCAATCTGAAGCGCGGAATCGCCGCTCTCTGCCTGGGCGGCGGCAACGCAGTAGCCCTCGCAATAGAAATGATGTAGCAGCAAAATCAGAAAATCGCGGAGGCTAGAACTTAACCAATCACGCCACGATTTAAATGGTCGCGGAGGGTACGTACTCAGATATTGCGCTGGGATTTAACAAACACGGAGGTTGCCCCTCGATTTGCAGGGTTCACCCGCCGTGGCGGGTGGGTCTTGGGGTTGTTCTTTGCTTCTAAGGTTTGGGTTTCGTTGCTGTGGGTTCTTTACACAGAACTGCGAACAATCGGCGATTCATTCACGGTCGGGCCGGCCGCAATCGCTCCCGCCGTCAATTCGCAAGCGCAGTATGGGCAGAATTTATCCGTCTCACCAACTTCGCGTTTGCATTGCGGACAGCTCGGCCGCAGATTGCATTTGCAGTTCGGGCAGTAATTAAATCGCGCCCCAACCGTCGCTCCGCATTGCGGACAGTTATAAGGCAACGGCTCGCGCATCAAGAAGTAAATAAAAAACCCAAGTGCCAGTGACTGTGACAACACCACTACAAGAATTGTCCACAGCGCCGAGTTCATCCCCCGCCGCTTGGCGTCGCGATTTACATATCCGAAACCCAGCAGCAAAGCTGCAAGTGGAATGCTCGCGGCAGTGATGAGTGACGCAACGCTTACCAACGAAAGCGCCGGATGAGTGGGGTAAGGAAAAATTTGTCCAGGAGGATCGCTCAGCGCGTGAAAGACTACGTTGGCGAGCAAAAATCCAGCCTGAGTTGCGATGAAAAGTACGATCACCGTCACGATCAGCCACTTCGGAATGATGCGCAGTTCATCGCGAAAGCGCGTCTTCTCTCTGGTGCGGCGAAAACGAATCCGCCTCAATTTTTCACTGAAGGTGCTGTTAGCTTGCAGATCCGACATACTGTGACCTCATCAATTCTAAAAATCGAAATCGCGAAATCTAACTCGCGTCATTAAAAAATTGTCCGCTGCACTCACACTCACCGCACATCCGATGGACTCAAAATCACGATGCACTCACTCACTGACTTTGCTGCAGCCACCGCCGTCACAAAATTGCAGACCGCATTTACTGGCTGCGCTGCAACCAGTAACGCTCGCCGCTTTGTTTTTCGTGCTCGCTCAGCAGTACCACCGCAGCAATTAATGCCGGCACCGCCCACCACAATCCAAATCCCATTTCCCACACCAGCTTTGGAACGCCGGCGTGCTCCCCAAGCCACGCAAACAGCCGCCACACATAAGGCGCGCTGGCTACACCGGTAGCCCACGAAACGCCCGCCGCAATCCACAGCGCGCGGCGCCGCGGTTCGCGGTGGCGCAGTTGCTGCGCGCGCAAACCCACGCGAAACTGCGTGCGCTCCGCAAGCCCCGTCGGCAAAGCAATCGGAATGGTTTGCAATGAACGCAAAGCCGCGGAAGTTTGTCGTGCGAAATGCGCGCAGCTCTCGCACTCCTGCAAATGTGCGGCTAGCCAGGTGTTTTCTGAAGCGGAGATGCCTTCGATGCGCTCCTGCGAGATCAGTTGCTGCGCCCGCTCGTGAATATTTTCGCTCATGAAACCCCCTCCTCCAGCGTGCCGCGGAGAGATTCCAGTCCTCTGTACAACCGGGACTTCACGGTAGACGGCGGTGTGCCAAGCACTCCTGCGATTTCGTCGATTTGAAGTTCTTCCTGAAAACGCAAGAGCAGCACTTCGCGGTAAATGGCCGGAATCTGCTGAAGCGCGCCCTGCACTTGCGCGTCTTGTTCTGAATTCAAAACCGCTTGCAGTGCAGACGCGGAGCGCTCGTCCTTTACTTGTAACGGATGCGCCTGCTCGGAATCCGTGAGCGCATCGAGGCTTTGCACTTTTCGTTGGCGCTGCCAATCAATCACAAGATTGCGTGCGATGGCAAACAGCCAACCTTCAAAGCGCGACTTCCCGTCGTACTGATGCCCGCGCTCCAGAACGCGAATCCAAGTTTCCTGGAAAAAATCTTCGGCCCGCGTGCGATCGCCACTGATGTACACGAGATAACGAAACAAGCGGAATTGATATTGCTCGATCAGCCGATCCAGCAAATCCGGGTCGCGCCGCTGCAGGCCCTGCGCCAGTGCTTTTTTTTCGTCTTTCATCAACGCAGAGAACGCACAGGTTGGCAACGCCCGGGTCGGCCATGCATTTTGGTTATGAATCGCCGGAATTAGAAACGTCGCGCTCATTGTACAGAGAACTACGCACCAGCCTGCAGAAAAGACTCAGAGGCGGGGAACCACCTTTACTTGGTTGAGCTTACGGCCCTTATGATTCGCTCGGCCAGCCTGCCGGATTGGCGGCTTGTATAGTAAACTGCCTTGGCGATGTTCGATTGTCGAGCGCGACGGACTGGCCCGGTTTTTTCGCCTCGTAGCACAGAACCCGCGTAGAGAAATGCAATCACTTACAGCGAGGCAGGCATGGCTGAATTTGGCAACGAAGGTTCTTTTGTAATTCTCTGGGCCGGAGAAAATCCCTCCGTGCACGTGAATCTGGTCGAAAAGCTGGAGGCCAACGGAATTGCCTTCAAAGATATCTCTTTGGGCGACGACGAAGTTGCGCCTACCGCGGATCCTTTGCCCATTGACTGGAAGCCGCGCTTTGGATTTGAAGTTACCGTGCTGTCGACGGATTATCCCGCCGCGAAAGAGCTCCTAGATAATCTGCTGGAACGTGAACCAGAAGATCTGGAGATTCCCGCGCAGCCGGAAGTGGTGGATCTGTCAACCACGACGCCTAAAGCAAATGACGCGACTGCTGATTTGCAAGTGTGGAAGGGAACGGACACCAAGCTTGCGGAGTTCCTGACCAGCGCGCTGAGTGAGAACAATCTGGTCGCCAGAGTCGCCAAGGAATCGGGAGCCACTGCAATTTATGTGGCGGAAGGGAATCAGGCACGCGCCCTGGAAATTGTGCGCGAAGTAACGCAAGGCGCCCCTCCGAAGTAAAGCATGAACATAGACAACATCAAGACTGTCGCGGTGCTGGGCGCAGGCACGATGGGCAACGGCATCGCGCACGTGTTTGCGCGCTCCGGCTACAAAGTAATTTTGCGCGATGTCGAACAGCGCTTTGTCGATCGTGGCATGGACACTATCGGCCAGAATTTGGGCCGTGAAGTTAAGAAGGGCAAGATCAGCGAAGCAGACCGCGTCGCGACGTTGGAGCGATTGCTCCCCGTCACGGACATTGCCAATATCGCTGCGGCCGATTTCCTGGTAGAGGCCGTCCCCGAAAAAATTGAAATCAAACGCACTGTCCTGGCGGATGCGGACCGCCTCTTGCGCGACGACGTCATCATCGCCAGCAATACCTCCTCTATATCCATGACCACTTTGGCCTCACTTACACGGCGACCAGAGCGCTTCGTGGGGATGCACTTCATGAATCCTGTGCCGATGATGGCCTTGGTGGAAGTGATTCGCGCGCTGCAAACCAGCGATGCGACATTTCAAACCACGATGGCACTTGCCGAAAAATTGGGCAAGAAGCCTATAGTCGTGAATGACGCGCCCGGCTTCGTATCCAACCGGGTGCTGATGCCGCTGATCAACGAAGCTGCTTATTGCGTGATGGAAGGTGTGGCGACTGCGGAAGCCGTCGATGCAGTGATGAAAATAGGCATGAACCACCCCATGGGCCCGCTGGAACTGGCAGACTTTATCGGGTTAGATGTGTGCGTCGACATCATGCGCGTGTTGCAAGAAGGCCTGGGCGATCCAAAGTACCGCGCCTGTCCGCTGTTAAAGAAGTACGTAGCGGCCGGCTGGCTGGGGCGCAAGAGTGGCAGAGGGTTTTACGTGTACGGAGAAGCGGGCCAATCGAAGAGCGCCTCAAAATAGTATTTGCTTTTTGTTCGCCCCAATGTTATTTTGCCCTCAGGTTTTCAACAGGCCATCATTTTGCAGCGTCGGGTACGTGGTCCTGGAGTCCGGCAACGTGAGAGACTCATTTCAGGGCGGCGATTTTGTGACTGGCCGGATCGCAGCCCAACAAGTTGAAGAATTACGTATTCATTAAGTTAACTACATGGTACTATTTGATACCTTTCATTGTAGCAACGGCATGATCGAGACAGTACCGACTAAACATTCCTTCATCGAGGTGTTGCATGGCAGACGATAGAGCAAAATTGCTGGAAGCGGCGATATCGCAGATTGAAAAGTCTTATGGGAAGGGCTCCATCATGCGGCTCGGAAGCCGCGATGTGCTGGTGCCTGTCAGTGTGATCCCCAGCGGTTGCCTGTCTATTGATGCAGCGCTCGGCGTGGGCGGGTTCCCGCGCGGCCGTGTCATTGAAATTTATGGCCCGGAATCTGGCGGCAAGACCACCATGACGCTACACGTGATTGCGGAAGCGCAGAAACTCGGTGGCCAGGCGGCATTTATCGACGCAGAACACGCGCTTGATCCGGTGTACGCGCGCAAGCTGGGCGTGGACGTGGATAATTTGCTGGTGTCGCAGCCAGACAACGGCGAGCAAGCGCTGGAAATTGCAGAAGCGCTGATTCGTTCGGGCGGCGTGGACGTTGTGGTAGTCGACTCTGTCGCTGCGCTGGTGCCTAAAGCCGAATTGGAAGGCGAAATGGGCGATCCGCAGATGGGTCTGCAGGCGCGCCTGATGTCGCAGGCGCTGCGCAAGCTCACTGCAATAGTTTCTAAATCGCGTACCTGCCTGATTTTCATCAACCAGATTCGCGAAAAAATCGGTGTGATGTTCGGCAATCCGGAAACCACTACGGGCGGGCGTGCTTTGAAGTTTTATGCCTCCATGCGCGTGGATATTCGGCGCATCCAGGCGATCAAAGACGGCGACAAAGTTGTGGGCTCACGTACGCGCGCCAAGATCGTAAAGAACAAAGTGGCTGCACCCTTCCGCGAAGCGGAGTTCGACATTATCTATGGCGAAGGTATTTCTCGCGAGGGCGACCTGATTGATATCGGTGTCGATCGCGGTGTGCTGGAAAAGAGCGGCACGTGGATCAGCTTCGGTAGCGAGCGCATGGGACAGGGCCGCGAAAATGCGCGCACCTTCCTGAAAGAAAACAAGGATGTACGCGACAAACTGGAATTAGCTCTCCGCAAGAAACTTGAAATCGCTATTCCCGTCAATTCTAATTCCGCCGAACCCGCGCCCAATGGTCACGCGCCTCACGCACAGCCGGAAAAGCCGCCGGTTAAAACCACGGCTGCCGCCGCTGGGGCGGACGCTTCGCGGGGCCGCCCAAGTCGCTAAGGTTTGTGGCCATCCGCAATCTAAAAAGAGTGTTAGATCAGTTTCCGATCACGCGCCTTACCGGGTAAGTGAGTTACCCTATTTTCTCAGCCCATCGATCTGGTCAATCTGGCGGTTCGCCTCTTTGCGATCCATCACGAATCGCACTTCGATGGGTTCGGCCCCTGCTTTTATTAGAACCGGCTCTGAACACCAATCGTTTCCGTTGCCCACGTAATGGCTCCCGTGAAGGTGGTACGAATAGCCTGCGTATAACGGCAGTGTCCCGGCTCCGTTGTGATCTAAATCGACGTTCACATAACTCCCCGCGTCCCCAGGGTGACGCAGGTCTTCCAACTGTACATAGATCGCTTCCATCGGTTTCCCGTCCTGGCCAATGGCAACAAAATGCACAGAGCGCGGCTTGGCGAGTTCACGCATGCGGCGGCATCCTTCTTGTTGGTCACGCCTGGATCGTAGGTAGGTGGAAAAGGCGCATCCGACTTCGGAGAACGATTGATGTTCACGCCAACGTAATAATCCCCTGCCGGCGGCGGCCAAAGATCAAACCGATCCTTCTCGTCAGTGAAATCCCATTTGCCGCTGAATTGGTTTCGCTCGGTGAGGTGTGTAGGAATCGCAACGACCTCGATAGTTTTGGGTTCCATCCCCGGCGGCATGGTCAGATGTCCGCGGATCCTTGTCGTAGGTTCGAGAAGGAAACTGATGTTCGCACATTGACCGCCGGTGAGTTCAGCTTGGTAATTTTCCGGATATTCGTGACTGAAATCGAGGCCTTTTGGAATTTCAGGAACGATTTTGTATTTGCCATCCGGTAATTCGCTGAATTCACAGGAGCCATCCGACTTAGATTTCGTAGCGGTTGTAGAGTCGGGGCTCTCGGCACGAAGAACCATGCCCTGGTAGGGCCGAGGTCGAACGTCATCCCGGATGTCGTCGCCCTGCCAAATTGGTCTCGTGTGAAAGACGGGCCCAAAGATGCTTGTCGAACCTTTCTTGATTAGCTCTTGATAACGTCGAAGGGTTTGCTCGTCGTCAGGTGAGCCGCTCAGTTTCTGATTGCCGCTACACATGCCTGTCCACAACTTCCCGTCTTTGCCTTTATGGGCGAAGATCAAGAACTTGCTGCTGGGAGGAAGCGGTGTTCCACAATCGCCTCCACCGTTGCCTGTTTCAATCACAACCTCTGATCCCAGATTACCTTTCAGTGGCGCTTCGACGACGAATCGCATCGAGTAACCTTGCGTCCAGGAATTCTTCTCCATGGGATGTTTTGTCGGAACTGTCTCAATCACTCGGCCAAGGAATGCAGCATCGCTACGTAGGTACTCGCATGGTCGTTCGACACTTATGCACTCGCACGCAATAGAGACGGTCGACAGGCTTGTGCTAAGCAGAACGAGTTTTAGGACAAATCGGAGCAAAGGTCACTCAGAGATCAGAAAGATATAGGGAGAAACTAGCAAGATCTCTGTAAATCACAGAGTGTCTTAAGGCAGGCGACAGGCAGGCGACGAGACTTGAGCCTCATTAACAAATTGGCGACCGATTTATCAGAAGCTGACTGCTTCGACGATCGCGACGGACGACCTTGGAGCACGGCTTACGAACATGTAATCTCGAAGCGTATGATGAGCGAGCATCCTCTGGCCGCGATTGCCGAAGTTAGGGACACTTACCAGGCAGCGTCTGCGCCCTACCGGGTCCTCTACGACGGGCAATGCGAGATTTGTCAGGCATGCGTATCATGGCTGAAGACCCTGGACCGGGACAAACAGACGGTCTGCCTAACCATTAGTGAAGAGATATTGTCGGCTCTGGATTCCCGCCTCAGTCTGGATAGCTGCTTGAAGCAGTTGCATGTTGTCACTCCCGAGAACGAAATCCTGGTCGGCTGGGATGCTGTCGCGTGCCTCGCTCGTTTATTTCCGTCCACCCGGGTCATCGGCAGCCTGGGTCAGTGGTTCCCGTTTCGAAATGTGGCTCGATCACTATATGGGTACGTCGCGAGGAACAGATATTTCCTCAGCAAGTGTCGTGGTGGCGCGTGCGTTGTGGCAAAACCGGAGGCGGTGCGACGCCAGGCTCGATTAGCCACCTTTTGGTCTTGTTACACGCTGGGCTTTTTTATTCGTTTGCCTCTTGTTCTATGGGCAGGCGTTAAGGCCGGGGCACAAAGAGCGAGCGTTTTCGTTCAGACATATCACAAACGAATTGACCTGCTAAGCGGCAAGCTGACGATTCTATTTCTGAATGGGGTTTTGCCAAACTCAGTTCCGCTACTCTTCGGCGAACTATTCACGACCTTGCTCTACGACGGTATTGCAATCGACCCTGGCTCACCAAAAATGCGACGATCGCTCGAACGGCATCTCCTCCGTGTGAAACCCGAAATTATAAAGATTGTCGCCACCCACGCGCACGAGGAGCACGTCGGCAATCTTAATTGGCTATCTGATTTTAGCCGCGCCCCTGTGTACGTTTCGGAGATGACTGGCGGTTTCCTGACGCCGTTCAAGAAACTCCCGTGGGTTCGCGCACTAATCATTGGTCAGCCGCCAGATTTAAAACAGCCATACCGCCTTTTGGGTGACACGGTGGAAACGAAGTCCGGGCAATTGCGCGTCATACGCACTCCGGGCCATTCCGAAGACCACGTCGCACTATACGATGCAGGTGAAAAACTGTTGTTCGCCGGCGATGCCTTCATGGGCAGCTACTTCGCAACTCCCAACCCCGACGTGGATAGCCACAAATGGCTCGTCAGTCTGGAACGGCTGCTCGCACTCGACATTGAGATTATGGTTGAGGGCCACGGGCATATTTACACGCTGCGGGCTGACATCCCAGACTTTGCGGGCGTAGTGATTCGGCAAGATCCAAAAACAGCCATAAGGGAGAAGCTGACCTATCTCAGATGGCTGCGAGAACAGATCGTAGCAGGATTTGAAGACCGGCTTCCGGTGCGGGTGATCGAGGCAACTTGCTTTCCCTGGGGAAACCGGAGTTCCTGGGAGACTTGCGCCAGCGATGAGTGCATCCGACTCCTCAGCCTTGGCCATTTTTCTCGCACGGAACTCGTTCGCAGTTTTGTTCGCACGAATTCGGACGCGCTACCCACGGTTTACGAGGTACGCCTGTCACGAAGTGAGGAACCACCTCAGCCACCTGTGGCGAGTTGACCGGGCTCTCCTTCCCGCCGGGGCTCATCGGAAAGGCAGTTGCACTGGTTTAGCAAAGAACTTTTTGTGATTGTGGAACCAAACATACTTGCACGATGCTTGGTCGTCGGCCTCTTCCCAGCTCGAACCATCCTCAAACAACACGCTAGTCAAAACAAAAGCACCACCTCCGCCGTGTTCAAAATCGAGGTCCACCCGATCCCAGGACAGTTTCTTTGTTTCACCTATCTTAATTGGTTTGTTCCAGCCAAAATTTTGAACCGGTCGCGCATCATCAAAATTCCAGTGTAGCCACTTCCAGTGTTCCGTAGCGTCCGCAACGGCCGCGTTGAATACAAGTCCAACAATCTTCCTACCACTTACATTTCTAATTCGAGTACTCACGCCGTCGGGGTCAAAGTGTAGGAATTGGACGGGACAAACCGATGGCGCTGGGGGACTGGGAGCCGGGCTCTGTGCAATGACAGGTGGACTTAACACAAAAAACAGGATTACAAGCCCCGAAGCTATACCGAATTGAATAGCGGCGAGTGGACCCAGCTGGCGGCGGTCCACGGAAGACTGGAAGTCCGACATGGAAACACCCTCTGGCAATACGACCCTTGCGACTACACGCTGGTTACGCCAGTGCAAGCCTCGAGAGCGAGAGTCAGGTTCCTACTGCCTGAGAAAGATAGGTCCTGAATAACCGCTAATCGGAAATTGACCCAGTGGCTAAACATGCCCTCTCCGATGGGTTGCGGGAGGGCATTTTTTTGTCTGCTGCTGATAAACTTGATGTATGCCCTCCTCGCATAACGAAATTGTTCGCGAATCTTTCACCACGCAGGCGACGGCTTTTGCTGCCAATCCGTGGGTTACCGACGAACAACGCATCGCGCGGCTGGTTTCTGCGG
>Ga0193729_1002031_pt1 | contig 10168 bp, 13 predicted proteins | sample U1c2metaG_FD_143036 | JGI IMG/M metagenome (GOLD analysis project Ga0193729, IMG submission 143036) | Soil microbial communities from a riparian zone of the East river system, Colorado, United States - U1c2 | ecosystem: Environmental > Terrestrial > Soil > Riparian zone | place: USA: East River... | reverse complement strand
GCTCGAGCAGCGTCATGCCCGTTTCGGCCTCGAGCGCGGCGATCTGCTGCGAGACGGCCGACTGACTGTAGGAGAGCGCCTCGGCGGCGCTCGACAGCGAGCCGCGATAGGCGACCTCCTTGAGGACCTTCAGCCGACCTACGTTCAACATAAGTAGATCTTATATTATTTATCAGAAAGATCACTGGGACTGATGGCAGGAGGATGCCAACATGGAGCAGAAGCAAGCGAACGAAACAGAACTTCAGCTCGGAGACCCGAGCCGAGCCACACGACAGGAGCGCAACATGTCAACCAAGATCATCGTTTCCTATGACGGCACCGCCAACGAGGACGACGCGATCGCTCTCGGTCGCGTGTTCGCCCGCGCGGGCGCCGAGCCGGCGCTCGCCTACGTGCGCCACTCCCAGGACCCGGACCTCGGCCGCGAGAAGCTCGCCCAGAGCGACGCCGAGGAGCTCCTGGAGCGGGGAGCGGCGCTGTTCGGCCACCCGAGCATCGCGCGCCACGTCGTCACCGACCGCTCCACGCCCGAGGGCCTGCGCGCGCTCGCCGAGCGCGAGGGCGCCAGCGCGGTCGTGTTCTGCTCGGACTCGCACACCGCGCACGGCAACATCTCGATCGGCAACTCGGCTCAGCAGCTGCTGGAGGGCGGTCCGGTGGGAGTCGCGATCGCGCCCGTCGGCCTGGCCGACGATCCCGAGGTGAGCGTGCAGCAGGTCGTCGCGATCGGCGACGCCGACGGCGGCGCGCGCGCGACCGCCGACGCGCTGGCCAAAGCGCTCGGCGCGTCGGTAGCGCCGGTGGCCAACGAGCAGGCCGACATGCTGGTCGTCGACCTCGCGCCCGGAGGCCGAGCTGGGCCACGTGGCGCTCAGCGCCTCGGCAGCGCACCTGATCGAAATCGCGAGCTGCTCGGTGCTCGTCCTTCCGCGCGGCATGGCCGTGCCCTTCGGGCGGGTCGGCGCGGCGCTCAGCGTGTAGCACGGGCGCTCTGCAGCAGCTCCAACGCCGGGCGGGCGACGGTTTCAGCGCATTCACTGGCCGCCGCCCGCGCGCCGCGTCCGCATGTAGCTGACGAGCGCCTGCGCGAGGTCCAGCGCGGTACCCGCGAGATGGCCGGCCGGACCGGTCCACAGCCACGTCTCGACGCGCCTGTGCAGCGGGTTGGATGGGCGGGCCTTCATCGGACGGCACGGTATCGTGGCTGTGGTGCCCGCTGCGCTGAAGACGACCGTCACCGAGCTGCCCGACTCGCGCGTGCGCCTGCAGGTACAGGTCCCGCCCGCCGAGGTCGAGGGACGCTTGGAGCGCAAGGCGCACCAGCTCGGACGTGAGCTGAAGCTCCCCGGGTTTCGCCGCGGCAAGGTGCCTGCGCCGCTGGTCGTGCAGCGGATCGGCCGCGAGGCCGTGCTCGAGCAGGCGGTCCGCGAGTCGCTGTCGGGCTGGTACGCGGACGCCATCGAGACGGCCGGCATCGTGCCCGTGGGCGACCCGCAGCTCGACCTCCCGGCCCTGCCGTCGGAGGGCGAGTCGCTCGAGTTCTCGATCGAGATCGGTGTGCTCCCGACGGCCGAGCTGGGCGATTACGAGGGCCTCGAGGTTCCGCGCCGCGAGCCGGCCGTCGAGGAGCAGCAGGTCGAGCACGAGATCGACGCGATGCGCGAGCGCCTGGCCCGCCTGGACACGGCCGAGCGCCCCGCGGCGCAGGGCGACTTCGTGGTGATCGACTATGTCGGCTCGCTGCGCGTCGACGGCGAGACGGACGGCGAGGACCGCCTGGAGCCCTTCGAGGGCGGCGAGGGCCGCGACCAGCTGGTCGAGCTCGGCGGCGGCAACCTGATCCCGGGGTTCGAGGAGGCGCTCCTCGGCGCTCGCGCCGGCGAGCAGAAGGACGTGAGGTTGACGTTCCCGGCCGACTACCCCGCCGAGCAGCTCGCCGGGAGGGACGCAACTTTCGCCGTGACGGTCAAGGAGGTCAAGCTCAAGCAGCTTCCCGCGGTCGACGACGATCTCGCGATCGACGCCGGCTTCGACAGCCTGGAGGAGTTGCGCGAGGACGTTCGCGCCCGCTTGACCGAGGCCGACGAGGCGCGTATCGAGACGGAGTTCCGCGAGGCGGCGCTGGACGCGGCGGTGGCGCGGGCGAAGGTCGCGCTGACGCCCGAGCTCGTCAAGGCCCGCGCGCGCGAGATGTGGGAGCGCATGCTGCATTCCCTGTCCCATCGCGGAATCTCACGCGAGGCCTACGTGCAGATTGCCGGGCGTGAGGAGGCGGAGATCCTCGCCGAGATGGAGTCCGAAGCCGAGCTGGCGCTGCGGCGCGAGGCGGTGCTCACCGCCGTGGTCGCCGCGGAGGACATCGAGCCCTCCGAGGAGCAGCTGTTGCAGGCCGTCGCGCCGATCGCCGAGCGCGAGAGTCTCGAGCCGCAAAAGCTGCTCGAGGACCTGCGCAAGGCCGGGCGCCTGGACGAGCTGAGCGAGGATCTCGCCGCGCGTATGGCGGTCGAGCTGATCGCCGAGCGCTCGACGCCCATATCCCACGCGCAGGCGCAGGCGCGCGACGCGCTGTGGACGCCGGGCCAGCCAGGCGCCGCGCAGGAGGCTGTGGCAGGCCAAGCAGCGGCTGGTCGATCGTCGGTTGGCCCCGGCGAGCTGTGGACACCGACCGATCAGCGATCTGGCAGCTAGCCTCTAAAGGATTCCGGACGGCGAAGCGAAACCAAAGCGAGGACTATGAGCCCACTTGTTCCAATGGTCGTCGAGCAGACCTCGCGAGGTGAGCGAGCGTTTGACATCTACAGCCGGCTGCTCAACGAGCGGATCATCTTCCTCGGCACGCCCGTCGACGACCAGATCGCCAACCTGATCGTCGCCCAGCTGCTGCACCTGGAGTCCGAGGATCCCGAGAAGGACATCTCGATCTACATCAACTCGCCGGGCGGCTCGGTGTATGCGGGGCTGGCGATCTACGACACGATGCAGTTCGTCAAGCCCGACGTGCAGACGATCTGCGTGGGCATCGCGATGTCGATGGGCGCCTTGCTGTTGGCGGGCGGCGCGGAGGGCAAGCGCATGGCCCTGCCGAACGCCAAGATCCTCATCCATCAGGTCTCCTCGAGCTTCGAAGGACAGGCCACGGACATCGAGATCCACGCTAAAGAGATCATCGACGTGCGCCGGCGGCTGGATGAGATCATCGCCAAGCACACGCACAAGGATCTCGACACCGTCAGCAAAGACACCGACCGCGACTACTTCATGAGCTCCGAGGAGGCGAAGGAGTACGGCATCATCGACCGAGTGATCTCGGAGCACTAGGACACACTGATCATGGCCAGACCGACAGACTCCAACGAGCAGCTCCTGTGCAGCTTCTGCGGCAAGTCTCAGCGGCAGGTCAAGAAGCTGATCGCCGGCCCCGGCGTGTACATCTGCGACGAGTGCATCGATCTCTGCAACGAGATCATCGACGAGGAGCTCTCGGCGCCGCCCGCGTTCGACCTCGAGAACCTGCCCAAGCCGCGCGAGATCTACGACGTGCTGGACGAGTACGTGGTGGGCCAGGACCCATCGAAGCGGACGCTGTCGGTGGCCGTCTACAACCACTACAAGCGCGTGCAGATGATGATGACCGGCGAGTCCGACATCGAGCTGCAGAAGTCGAACATCCTGCTGCTCGGCCCGACCGGCTGCGGCAAGACGCTGCTCGCGCAGACGCTCGCGCGAATCCTCAACGTGCCCTTCGCGATCGCCGATGCGACGGCGCTGACCGAGGCGGGCTACGTTGGCGAGGACGTCGAGAACATCCTGCTCAAGCTGATCCAGGCGGCCGACTACGACGTCAAGAAGGCCGAGACGGGGATCATCTACATCGACGAGGTCGACAAGATCGCGCGCAAGGCCGACAATCCCTCGATCACGCGCGACGTGTCCGGCGAGGGCGTGCAGCAGGCGCTGCTGAAGATCCTCGAGGGCACGCAGGCCTCGGTGCCGCCGCAGGGCGGACGCAAGCATCCCCACCAGGAGTTCCTGACGATCGACACGACCAACGTGCTCTTCATCTGCGGCGGTGCGTTCGCCAATCTCGACAAGGTGATCGAGCGGCGGATCGGCCACAAAGGCGTGGGGTTTGCGGCGGCGATCGAGTCCAAGGCCGATCGCGACACCGGAGAGGTGTTCGAGCACTGCCTGCCCGAGGATCTGATCGAGTACGGGCTGATCCCCGAGTTCATAGGACGGCTCCCCGTGATGTCGGCGGTTCACCAGCTGACCCGCGAGGACCTCGTCTCGATCCTCGTCGAGCCGCGCAACGCGCTCGTCAAGCAGTTCCAGCGCTTCTTCTCCTTCGACGTGATCGAGCTGGTGTTCTCCGAGGACTCGTTGACGGCCGTAGCCGAGAAGGGCTTGGCGCGCGAGACCGGCGCGCGCGGCTTGCGCTCGATCATCGAGGAGATCCTGCTCGAGGTGCAGTTCGAGCTGCCCTCGCGGCGCGACGTGAAGAAGTGCGTCGTCACGAAGGAGACGGTCGAGAAGGGCCTTACGCCGACGCTCGTCACCGAAGCCGCGCCGGAAGACGCGCAGGACGCCTCCCTGCGCGAGGAGTCGGCCTGATCGCCCGCAGGCGCCGATCGCTACTATCGCCCTGTGCCCAAGCAACGCGCGTCAAAGTCGAAGCTGAAGAGCGGCGTCGAGGCGGTGCCCTGGGCGGTGCTGCTGCGGGGCGGCGTGATCGTCGGCAAGCGCTGGAGCGCGCTTTCGGCGAAGGAGCGCGCGCGTTTGGCGCAGCTCGTGCGCGAGTCGCGCGGACGGGTCGGCAACCTGAGCGTCAAGCAGCGCATGGAGCTGCGCAAGCTGGCGCGCAAGCTCGACCTCAAAGGCATCGGTCGCGAGCTCATGCCGCTCGTGCGCCGCGGCCGAGGCGGGCGTGCCGGTCGTAAACGACCGGCCAGCAAGCGCCGCTAGGCGCTGCGCAGACATGCCGAACCAGCCAGACGCGACTGATCGCCCGATGCCCGACGACGATCTCGACAAGCTCTCCACGCACGAGCTGCACGACCGCGCCGTGCGTCGCGCCGAGCGCCACCTGGATCTGAAGTTCTTCTGGTCGCTGCTGCAGCTGATTCCGGCCGCCCAGACGGCAAGCGGCGACGTGGGGGAGGGCGACTACGACATCCAATCCTCCAAAGGGCTGATCTACGACGCACTGCACAGCGGCGACGGGGCGCTCGGCGAGGCGCTGCGACCGGTGTTCCTCGACTACCTCCGCAAGCACTCCGACGCCTAGAGGCGGCCGGCGGTCGCCGCCACCCACACCGCATGACAGCGCGCAAACGCACAGCTGAGCCGCCCACAGGCGGCGCCCTGCCGGGCTCCTCCCGGCCGCCGAGTTGGAGCGAGGCGCAGGCCGAAGCGCACCTGCGCTCGCTGGAGCTGTTCGGCATGCGCTTCGGGCTGGACAGGATGCGGCGCCTGATGACCGTGCTGGGATCTCCGCAGCGCCGCTACGACAGCATCCACGTGGTGGGCACGAACGGCAAGACCTCGACGACGCGCATGATCGCTGCGATCCTCGAGCGCCAGGGCATGCGCACGTCTGCCTACACCTCGCCGCACCTGATCTCCTATCGAGAGCGCCTGCAGATCGGCGAGCGCGACCTGGCCGCCGAGCGCTTCGCGGCCGCCGTGGCGCGCGCTGCGTGGGCCGCGGAGCGCGTCAATCGCACGCTGGCCGGGGACGACCACGTGACGCAGTTCGAACTGCTGACGGCCGCCGCCCTGTGGGAGATCGGCGAGCGCGACGTGCAGGTCGCCGTGATCGAGGCGGGCCTCGGCGGCCGCTTCGACGCGACCGCCGTGATCGACGCGCGCGTGACCGCGCTCACGAACGTGGCGCTCGAGCACACGCGCTGGCTGGGACCTACGCTGCGCGACATCGCCGAGGAGAAGCTCGCCATGCTGCCCGCACGTACGACGCTCGTGCTCGGCGCGCGCATGGCTCCGCAGGCGCTGGCCGTCGCCGAGCGGCTGGCGAGCGAACGCGGCGCGCGTATCCTCGCCGTGCCCGAGGAGACGCCGACCACGCCCTCCGGGCGCCGTGCCCCTCCGTTGAGCGCCAGAGGGGCCTTTCAGCAGCGCAACTTCGCGCTGGCGCGCCTCGCGGCCGAGAGGTATGTGCACGACGCGGGTGGCGTGCGATGGGGGATCGACGGCTCGAACGTCGGACTGCGCGAGCGCGCCGTGCGCGAGGCGGCTCTCGCGAGCGAGGTGCGCGGGCGGTTGCAACTCGTCGCGGATGATCCGCTGACGGTCCTCGACGGCGCGCACAATCCCGCGGCGGTGCGAGCGCTCGTGCAGTCGCTCGGGGAGATCGTCGGCGGTCGGCCGTTGGCGATCGTGCTGGGGGTGCTCGAGGACAAGGATGCCGTCGGCATGCTCGCGCCGCTGCTCGAGGTGTGCGAGCGAGCCTGGTTCACGGCGCCACGCAGCGATCGCGCGCTCTCGCCCGCCACGCTGCAGTCGCTCGCGCGCCAGCTGGGCTTCGAGCGGGTGGCTTGCCAGCCGCGCGCCGATCGCGCCCTGTCGGACGCGCAGCGCTGGGCTCGCGAGCGCGGCGGGGCGGTGCTCGTCACCGGCTCTGTCTACCTGGTCGGCGAGCTGCTCGCCCTGCTCGACGATCCCGACGTGGCGCTCCAGACGCGAGCGGGCCGGCGAAGGGCGGCGAGATGAACGACGACGGTCCCTCCGTGCTCACGATGATCGGTGCGGTGGCGTTGATCGTGGCGCTCGTGATCCTGGTGTTCTTCGCGGCCGGTTACGGCTTTGGCCGCCTATTTCTCTAAACTCGGCCGGCCGATGCTCACCTTCGCATACTTCGGGATCGAAAGCAGCGGATTGAACCTTGTCGTCGACCTGCTGATCCTGTTCATCGCGGTCCTGTACCTGTCGCTGATCTACTGGACGTACTCGGACGCGCGCCGGCGGATCCTCGATCCGATGCTCGTCGCCTGCGCGACCGCGGCCTCGCTGTTCCCCTTCGTGGGGACGATCGTCTACATGATCCTGCGCCCGCCCGAGTACCTGGAGGACGTGCACGAGCGAGAGCTGGAGATGCAGGCGGCCGAGGCGCGCCTGCACGAGCTCGACCACTCGCTCTGCCCCCACTGCGACTACCGCGTAGAGCGCGACTTCGTCCGCTGTCCGAGCTGCCTGCGCAAGCTGAAGGAGCGCTGCGTGAGCTGCTCGCGGCCGTTGGATCAGGCGTGGACGATCTGCCCATACTGCGAGACGGAGGTCTCCAGTCCATCCGCCGCCCGCCGCACGCGCCGCCGCACGGCCTCGCCCGACGCCGAGCAGGCGGAGATCGCGACGAGCGCCCCGGACTCGGAGGAGGGCCCGTCGGCGGCCGAGCGGCGGCGGGTCGACAACGGCGCCGTTGTCGAGCGGGATCCGAGCGCGTCCGAGCAGGACACGCGAGCGACCCCCGTGGCGGCCAGCGAGCCGGTCGGCCAGCAGGCCGGCACGCCCGCCGGCCGCTCTCGCGCGCGCTCGGCCAGCCGTCGCGCGCGGCCGAGCACGTAGAGCGGCCAGCCGTCCAATCCAGCAAAGGAATCCATGGACCGAACGTTGATCCTCGTAAAGCCCGACGCCTTTGCCCGTGGGCTCAGCGGCGAGATGATCGCCCGCTTCGAGCGCAAGGGGCTGAAGATCCTCGCGCTGCGCAGCATGAGGGTCAGCAGGGAGCTGGCCGAGCGCCACTACGCCGAGCACGCCGAGCGGCCCTTCTTCGGTGAGCTCGTCGACTTCATCACCTCGGGCTCGATCGTGGCGATGGTGCTGGAGGGCGTGGACGCGGTCCGGGCGGCGCGGCAGGTGATCGGCGCGACCCACCCCCTGGAGGCCACGACCGGGTCGATCCGCGGAGACTTCGCGATCGAGATGGGCCAGAACATGGTGCACGGCTCCGATTCGCCGGAGTCGGCGGCGCGCGAGTCGGCCCTGTTCTTCCCGGACCTCTAGCCCGCCGTTCCTGCGCCGCTGCAACTCGTCCTCGCCTCGCGCTCGCCGCAGCGGCGCGCACTGCTGGAGCGGCTGGGCGTCCCGTTCACGATCAGGTTCTCCGAGGTTCCCGAGCTCGAGCACGGTGAGAGCCCCGAGCGGGTGGCCGTCGAGAACGCGCTGCGCAAGGCCCGCGCGGCGGGCCGCCCGGGGGTGGCCGAGGCGGTGCTCGGCTGCGACACGATCGTGGTCCTCGACGGAGTTATCTACGGCAAGCCGCTCGACGCCAAGGAGGCCCGCGAGACGCTCGGGGCGCTGGGCGGACGGACGCACGAGGTCCTGAGCGGGTTGGCGCTGGTTCTCCCCGACGAAGAGCGAACGGCTGTGGCGCGGACCGAGGTCACGTTCCGCCCGATCGAGGGGGAGCTGCTCGACTGGTACGTCGGCACCGAGGAGTGGCGTGGACGCTCGGGTGGCTACGCGATCCAGGGCGCCGGCGCGCAGCTGGCGCTGGCGATGGATGGCGAGGAGGAGAACGTGGTCGGCCTGCCGCTGGGGACCCTGCTCGAGCTGTATCCCGAGCTGTCGAGTTATTGAGAGAGCCGCCTGCGGGGCGCATGTCGGCGCGCGCGCCGGCCCGCTCGGCGGGCCGCGAACTACGCCGTTTTTCCCTGCAAAAGCGCTGGCGCTGCTGTCGGCTGGGCGCTGACGTTCGCTACACTGCCCCACCGGGCACGCCCGACCGATCGGAGATCGGCAGCGCCGAGAACCGGCGCGCCGCAATGGAGCGGCGCGAGATCGAATCCGAGCGTACCCGCTTCTCTTTCTATGGGCATCTTCAGCTATCTGACGGGATTCGGTGGCCGCGACATGGCCGTCGACCTGGGAACCGCAAACACGCTCGTTTACGTGCGTGGGCGGGGCATCGTGCTGTCGGAGCCGAGCGTCGTGGCGATCGACTCGCGCAGTGGCGAGGTGCACGCGGTGGGGATCGAGGCCAAGCGCATGCTCGGCCGCACGCCCGGCACGATCCAGGCGATCAGGCCGCTGAAGGACGGCGTGATCGCCGACTTCGACGTGACGGAGGAGATGCTCAGGCACTTCATCCAGAAGGTCCACCAGAACCGCTGGGCGCACCCGCGCGTGGTCGTATGCGTGCCGTCCGGCGTGACCGGCGTGGAGAAGCGCGCGGTCGAGGAGGCCTGCCTGTCGGCCGGCGCGCGCACCGCCTACCTGATCGAGGAGCCGATGGCGGCGGCGATCGGCGCCGGCCTGCCCGTCGGCGAGCCGACGGGCTCGATGGTCGTGGACATCGGCGGAGGGACCTCCGAGGTGGCGGTCATCTCGCTCGGCGGGATCGTCGTCTCGCAGTCGATCCGCGTGGGCGGCGACGAGATGGACGAGGCGATCATCAACTACGCCAAGCGCGAGTACAAGCTGCTGATAGGCCAGCAGACCGCCGAGGAGCTGAAGCTCGAGATCGGCTCGGCCTGTCCGATGGCGGAGGAGCTGCAGGCCGAGATCCGCGGCCGCGACATGGTCGCCGGGCTGCCCAAGACGGTCGTGCTGACGAGCGAGGAGATCCGCCAGGCGCTCGAAGAGCCGCTCAACCAGATCATCGACGCGGTCAAGGAGACCCTTGACCGCACGCCTCCGGAGCTCGCCTCGGACATCATGGACCGCGGCATCATGCTGGCCGGCGGCGGCTCGCTGCTGCAGGGCCTCGACGAGCGCCTGCGCGAAGAGACGCAGATGCCGGCGCATCTGGCCGAGTCGCCGCTGACGTGCGTGGCCGTCGGCTCGGGTCGCTCGCTCGAGGAGTTCGAGGCAATCCACCGCTCCAACCGCAATTCGCGCAACCGGCGGCGCCGCTGAGCTGTGACGTACGCGGGCACCCGGGGGTACTCTTTCCCGTGAACGCTTCGGAAGGTCGCTATTCGTGTATGACAAGACGGTCCGGCGTCGACGTGCGGTGCTCGCGTTGCTCGTCGTGCTCTCCCTGATACTGCTGACCGCCTACTTCGGCGAGGCTCACAGCGGCGGCCTGCATTCCGTGCAGCGGGGCTTCCTGACGGTCGTCTCGCCGATCCAGAACGGCGCGAACAAGGCGCTCAAGCCGGTGCGCGACCTGGTCGGCTGGTTCGGCGACACGCTGCACGCCAAAGGAAGC
>Ga0193729_1002029_pt1 | contig 10171 bp, 7 predicted proteins | sample U1c2metaG_FD_143036 | JGI IMG/M metagenome (GOLD analysis project Ga0193729, IMG submission 143036) | Soil microbial communities from a riparian zone of the East river system, Colorado, United States - U1c2 | ecosystem: Environmental > Terrestrial > Soil > Riparian zone | place: USA: East River... | reverse complement strand
CCCACACGGCGCAAGCGCTCGCGCAACCACTCGGGAGACTGTGTGTTCGGCGCCACGCCGCGAATGACACGAGACGCAAACACCGGGCAGCCCGCTGATTCCAGCGACACCGGAAAAACTGCATCAAGGAGGGCAGCTTGAGTTTGCGCGACGGGTGCGGCCCGATAGCCGAGGTAGCGGCGCTCTCGAGCCGCGCTGTAGTCGCGCGCGATGCCGAACACGCTCATGCAATCGCCACGATTCGGCGTCGCGTTCACGTCCAACACGCAGTCATCCAAATCCAGCGCCTCACGCACGTTTTGATTGAGCGGCAGCGAATCATCAAGTTCCATGATGCCGTCATGCTCTTCGCCCAAGCCCAGTTCGCGCGCCGAACACAGCATGCCGTTTGATTCCTGACCGCGCAGCGTGGCGCGTTTGATCAGCACATTGTTCGGCAGCTTTGCGCCCACCATGGCGACGGCCACCTTGAGACCCGCGCGCACATTCTTCGCACCGCACACGATCTGCAGTCGATTCTTGCCGTCGGTGGTTACCTCGCAAAGCGATAGCTTCTCGGCATCCGGATGGCGCGCAGCGATCAGAACTTCCCCCACGACCACGCCTGAGAATGGCGGCGCCACCGGCTCGAGCGATTCGACTTCGAGGCCGGCCATCGTGAGCTGCGCGGCCAGCTCCTCGGGAGGCGCGCTGATCGGCGTAAATTCCTTCAGCCAGCGATAGGTCACTTTCATGTCTGTTCCGCGCTCACGGGAACTGCTTCAAGAACTGCAAGTCGTTTTCGAAAAACAACCGCAGGTCATCGACGCCATAGCGCAGCATGGCGAGGCGGTCGATCCCCATGCCAAAGGCATAGCCCTGCCACTTTTGGCTGTCGATGCCCGCCGCCGACAGGACGTTGGGATGAATCATCCCGCACCCCAAGATCTCGAGCCAACCGGTCTGCTTGCAGACGCGGCACCCCTTGCCGTAACAAAACACGCACTCGATATCCGCTTCGGCGGAAGGCTCGGTGAACGGAAAATACGAAGGCCGCAGCCGCATCCCTAACGGCCGTTCAAAGAACTGCTCGAAGAAGGTGTGCAGCATCGCCTTCAAATTCGCGAAGCTGACGCGCTCGCCGATCACCATTCCCTCGACTTGATGAAACATGGGCGTATGCGTCATATCCGAGTCGATGCGATAAACGCGCCCCGGTGCAATGATGGACAGCGGCGGCGGCTGTGCGCGCATGGTGCGAATCTGCACCGGCGAGGTATGCGTGCGCAGCAACCTGCCGTCGGGGAAATAAAACGTGTCATGCATGGCGCGCGCGGGGTGATTGCGCGGGATATTGAGCGCTTCAAAATTATGGAAGTCATCTTCGACCTCCGGCCCCGACACCACCGTGAACCCCGCTCGGGCAAAGATTTGCTCAATCCTCAGGCGCGTGCGCGTGACGGGGTGGACGCTGCCCAAATCCGGACCGCGGCCCGGCAACGTGACATCGATCGCCCCCTTCGCAAGCTCTTTCTCCATGGCGGCCTGCTCGAGGCGGATGCGATGCATCTCGAGCGCCGCATGAACGGCCGCCTTGGCATCGTTGATTCGCTGACCCGCCGCGGGACGTTCGGAGGCCGAGAGCGCCCCCAAACTTTTTAGCTGCTCGGTGAGCAGCCCCTTCTTGCCGAGCAAGCGCACGCGAACCTCGTCCAACGCACCTAAGTCCGTCGACGCGTCCACATCGGCGAGCGCTTGGTTCACAAGCGCCGACAAGGATTCCGCTGCGCCCACGGGGCTACGCCGCGAGGCTGGCTTTGGCCTTTTCGGCGATCGCTGTAAAGGCCGGCATGTCGTGCATCGCCAAGTCCGCAAGGACCTTGCGGTCGATGGCCAGACCCGCTTTGTTCAAGCCGTCGATGAGCGTGCTGTACGTCATGCCGCAAAGCCGGGATGCCGCATTGATGCGCGTGATCCACAATGCGCGGTACTCACGTTTCTTTTCGCGCCGGCCGCGGTAGGCGTATTGACCGGCCTTGATGACCGCCTGCTTGGCGGTGCGGAAGACTTTGCGGCGGGCATTGAAATAGCCCTTCGCTTTCTTGAGAATTTTCTTGTGCCGCCGACCCGCGACGACACCGCGTTTAACTCGTGCCATGTTCTATCTCCTGATCGTTAAGCGTTGGGCAAGCATTGCTTGATGCGCTTTACATCAGACTCGCTGACGTGCATCTCGCGGCGCAGCTGGCGCTTACGCTTGCTCGGCTTTTTCGTCAGGATATGACGACGGTGGGACTGACCGCGTTTGAAGCCATTCGCTGTTTTGCGAAAACGCTTCGCCGCAGCCCGTTTAGTTTTCAACTTGGGCATGATCGACTCCTAATTTTTAGCCCTGCTCACAAGCGCCCCTGCTCTTCCCAAGGTCGCCGCTACAGGCGGGACGGCAAACTTTTTTAAGGTCCGCCGCTCACTTCTTTTTGGGCCCGAACACCATGATCATTTGCTTGCCTTCCATCAGCGGGTTCTGCTCCACCACCGAATACGGTGAGAGGTCTTCAGAGATCCGCGTGAGTAGTCGTCTGCCGATGTCTTGATGCACGAGCTCACGGCCGCGGTAACGCAACGTCACCTTGGCCTTATCACCCTCGGTCAGGAAGCGGATGATGCTACGCAGTTTGACCTGGTAGTCCGCCTCTTCCGTCCCGGGACGAAACTTTACTTCCTTGACTTGAATCTGCTTCTGCTTGCGCTTCGCCGCGTGCGCCTTCTTGTTTTGTTCGAACAAGAATTTGCCGAAATCCATTACTCGAACCACCGGGGGTTCCGCCATCGGCGAGACCTCGACGAGGTCCAGAGTTTGCGAGAGGGCCATCTGCAGCGCTTCCGCGCGTGTCATTACCCCTGCTTGGCTTCCATCGGCTGCGATCACTCGCACCGATGGTGCGGAGATCTCCTCATTGCGTCTTACCCGCTTCGACGTTGCGATACACGATCCTCCAAAACAAGACGGCCGCGGCTCGCGACTTCGTCGCAAAGCAAGGCAGTGAGCTCGGCAAGCTCCAAACTACCTAGGTCTTTGCCACCGCGCGTGCGAACGGCCAGGGTGCGTCCCTCAACTTCCCGCTCACCCGCGACCAGAAGAAAAGGAACACGCTTAAGTGTGTGCTCGCGGATTTTAAAGCCTACCTTCTCATACCTCAAGTCCGTTTCTACTCGAAGCCCCTGATTTTTCAGGTTTTCCGCGACTTCCAGGCAATATTTGTCCTGATGGTTGGTAATTCCCATCACCACGGCCTGTACCGGAGCCAGCCAAGTGGGCAATTTGCCGGCATGATGTTCGATCAAAATCCCGATAAACCGCTCCAGGGACCCGAACATGGCCCGATGCAGCATGACCGGCGTGTGCTTCTGGCTATCCTCGCCGATATAGCTCGCCCCGAGGCGTCCCGGGAGATTGAAGTCCACCTGCAGGGTCCCGCATTGCCAATCGCGCCCAATGGCGTCCCTTAAGACGAATTCCAGCTTTGGCCCGTAGAAGGCCCCTTCCCCGGGATTCAGCGTGGTGTCGATGCCGGCGGCGTCGCAAGCATGCCGCAGGGCCATTTCGGAGGTATCCCAAATCTCATCCGACCCCACCCGCTTGGTTGGTCGGTCCGAAAACTTGATACGAACATCGTCGAAGCCGAAATCCCGGTAAATGCTCAATATCAGCTGGGTGACCTTGACCGCTTCCGCGGTGAGTTGATCCGGCGTGCAAAAAATATGGGCATCGTCCTGCGTGAAGGCACGCACTCGCATGAGTCCGTGCAATGCGCCGGAGGGCTCGTAGCGATGCACCTTGCCGAATTCGGCAAAGCGCAGCGGCAGTTCTCGGTAACTGCGCAAACCCTGTTTGAACACCTGAATGTGCCCTGGGCAATTCATCGGCTTGATGGCAAAGGTGCGTTCATCCGGCGTCGTGGTCATGTACATGTTTTCGCCGAAAGTCTCGATATGACCGGACTTGACCCATAGCTCCCGGTCCATGATTTCAGGCGTATTCACCTCATGGAATCCGGCTGCGGTCTGCCGCTCGCGCATGTAGGCAATGAGCTGCTGGAAAAGCGCCCAACCCTTGGGATGCCAAAACACCGCGCCCGGTGCTTCTTCCTGCAAATGGAACAGATCCAGCTCCTTGCCGATGCGCCGATGATCGCGCTTCTCCGCCTCCTCCAGCCGGGTCAGATATTCCTTGAGCTGCTTCTCGTTGGCCCACGCGGTGCCGTAAATTCGCTGCAGCATTTCGTTGCGCGAATCGCCGCGCCAATAGGCGCCCGCAACCTTCATGAGCTTGAACGCCTTGAGTTTGCCGGTGCTCGGGACGTGTGGCCCGCGGCATAGATCCTCCCACGCGCCCTGCCCATACAGGCTGATGGATTCGCCCTGCGGGATGGCGGCGATGATCTCGGCCTTGTAGTGCTCGCCGATCTTTTTGAAATGCTCGATGGCCTCGTCCCGCGGCAGCACGCGCCGATGCACGGGTAGGTCCTTGGCGGAAATCTCAGCCATGCGCTTTTCGATCGCCGCCAAATCCTCGGTCGAGAATGGGCGCTTGTAGGCGAAATCGTAATAAAAGCCGTTCTCGATCACCGGGCCGATCGTGACCTGCGCTTCTGGAAACAGCTCCTGCACGGCATTGGCCAAGAGATGGGCGGTGGAGTGCCGGATGATCTCCAGCCCTTCCGGATCCTTGTCCGTCACGATGCTCAAAGTCGCGTCCCTATCGATCGGCGCCGAGGTGTCGACCAAGGCGCCGTTGACCTTACCGGCAAGAGCAGCTTTCGCCAGTCCCGGGCCGATGCTGGCCGCCACTTCTGCCACGGAAACCGGGCGGTCGAAATGTTTTTGGCTACCGTCGGGAAGTGTAATCGCTGGCATAAAGACATCACAATCTAAGGGGCCGACACCCCTTAAATCCAAGGGATGGTGCGCGCTAGTGGGATCGAACCACTGACCCCCACCATGTCAAGGTGATGCTCTACCGCTGAGCTAAGCGCGCCCGAAGGGCGCGAAAGATACCGGATTCGCGGCCGCCAATAAAGCGAAACTCGCCGATTGCGCTAAAAATCACCCCTTCGGGGGCACGCCTAGCGGTTTTGCCACGTAGCGGAATTGGATTTCCCCGATTGTCACAATATCCCCGTCGTTCAAGACCTGCCTAGTGATCTTGCGGCCGTTCAAGATCACGCCATTGGTGCTGTTGAGATCTTCAATGATGGCCTCGCGGGTCCCCGCCAGAATCAGCGCGTGGTGGCGGCTCACCGACGTGGAGTCGACGTGCAGCTCACAACCGGGCGCCCGTCCAATGCGCGTGCGCCGGCCCAAAGTATGACGGATGCTTCGATCGCCATCGATTCTAATGAGCTCGGGTGCCCACTCCGGAACGGCGGCTGCGCCTATCCCAGTCGTGGGTGCCGATCCCAATCTTTCCATGCTGGTTTGGATCCTTCCCAAAACGTTGGCATTGTTGCTCTCACTGCGCTCCAGCCGCCGGATCAGGAATTCGCGCTCTTCGAGGGCCCCGCGGGTTCGCTCCAGCGCTGCTCGCAATTTGTCCGCCTCCTCGGTCAGCTCGGCGATGGCGGCGACTTTCAGCGCAAGCTCTTCTCGCAAGTGCTTCACTTCGCCGTCGATGGACTCGATCGGCCGCCGTGCCTCCTTTAAGTGCGCCATCAGCACGGTCATCTCCTGGTCGCGCGCCTCCGTGTCGGCCTCGAGTTCCGCAATCTTGGCCGCGTACTCAGACTGTATTTGCGCGATGCGCTGCGCGTCGCCACTGGAGGCCGCCTGCGCTTCCGCGAGCACTTGATCGCGAGCTGCAAGCTCGGCGGCCAGGCGAGCCTTCTCAGTCTCTGCCGAAGCGAGCCTGCCAATCCACTCGACACGCCGTTGTTCTGCTTGCTCGAGCTCCTTCGCCTGGTGAGCGGCGGCACTCGCCCGCGCTGCGGCGGCGATTTGCAATTTGTCGATCGTGACCCTGTGCGCGGCAATCGCGGCTTCCAGGCCCGCCACTTGTCCTTGGATCCGGTCGCGCTCGGCGGTCAGTGCTTCACGCCCCGCATCGGCAACCCCCGCCCGCGCATCCAAGTCGCGAAACAGATTCTGTTCGAAACCGCTGCGCCAATCTCGTGTTCGCAGCAGTTCAAAATAGGAGCTCGCCTGGGCCTTTGACTCCGTCAACTCCGAGCGCACCGCATTGATTTCGGTTTCGCCGCGCTTGAGTTGCGCGCTCAAGGCGTTCGCCTGCTCACGACTGGATTTGAGTTCCGCCGACGCCGTCTTCAGCCGGCCGCGAACCAGGAGCAACTCTTGTTCCAGTTGCACGCTGCCGTTCGCGCGTGCTTCGAGTGCCGGCAACACCCTGGCGTGCTCTGCCTGCAATGCGGAAAGCTGTGCGTCTCGCTCGCCCAAGGAGTGCAGCACTTGCACGATCGTGGCATCCCGGGCCGCCAGGGAATCACGCAACGTCCGGGCCTCGGCTTGGTAGCGCTCCGATTCACGCGACGCCTCTTCGGCGCGACTTCGCGCGGCCTCGACCGAGCCGTCCCTCTCGGTCAGCGTGTCCTCCATTTCGCGCAAGCTGATTTGTTCGGATTCGAGAGTGGTTCGCACCATCGCCAAATCCCTTTCCGCTGCATTGGCGCGGGCGCTGGCTGCCGCTTCGGCATCCCGCGTACGCTCGTAGGAACGGGCCAAGGCGTCGTATTCGGCGGTTTGCCGGGCAATGCGGTCCTCGACCGAGCGCACGCTCTCGGCAAGCGACGGTAGATCGATTGGCGAAGGCCGAACGAATTCGGTCGGTGCGCTATTGGCGGCCAGAGACGCGCCAGGCGCGCTGCCCACATGCTCCATTCGCACGGCATCATCGGCAACATCCGGATCGAAGAACACGCCCTCGAGGATGGGGAGCCTGTCGGTCTTGTCCAGATCTATCTCTTGCGGCTGACCGTTTTCCACTGCCATGTCCTCTACCCCGCCCGGCTGCTCGGCAGGCCAAATGCCGACGCTCGAAGCCTTTGAATTTGATCACGTACCCGCGCGGCTTGTTCGAACTCGAGGTTGCGGGCCAATTTGGTCATTTCTGCCTCGAGTTTCTTGATGCGCTTCACGGCCTGTTCAGGCGCCAGCACCGCAACGTCGCCGCCCGACCCGTAGCGCTCGTCTTCTTCTTGTACGTCGCGTGCGCCTTCCATGACATCGGCAACGGCTTTCACGATGCTGCGCGGCGTAATGCCGTGCTCCGTGTTGAATTGAATCTGCTTGTTGCGGCGCCGGTCTGTTTCAGCGATGGCGCGCTCGATCGAGCCCGTGCGCACATCCGCATACAGTATGGCCTTGCCCTGCAAGTTGCGCGCTGCGCGTCCGATGGTCTGGATCAGCGATCCCTCAGATCGCAAAAAGCCTTCCTTGTCCGCATCGAGAATGGCGACCAACGAGACCTCGGGCATGTCCAGGCCTTCGCGCAGCAAGTTGATGCCGACGATCACGTCGAATTTGCCCAAGCGCAGGTCGCGAATGATTTCCGATCGTTCGACGGTTTCGATATCCGCATGCAGGTAACGGACCCGAACCCCGTGCTCGCTCAAGTATTCGGTCAGGTCTTCCGCCATTCGCTTGGTGAGGGTCGTGACCAAAACCCGCTCATTGACCTGGGCGCGCAAGCGAATTTCCGACAATAAATCGTCGACCTGCGCACGCACCGGCCGAATCTCCACCGGCGGATCGATCAGCCCGGTAGGTCGCACCAGTTGCTCGATGATCTGCGCCGACACGCGCTTCTCATAGGCCGCCGGCGTAGCCGATATGTAGATCGCCTGCGGCGCCATGTGTTCGAATTCCTCGAATCGCAGCGGCCGATTGTCGAGCGCCGAGGGCAATCGAAACCCGTACTCGACCAGGGTTTCCTTGCGCGATCGATCGCCCTTGTACATCGCCCCGAGCTGCGGGATTGTCTGGTGACTTTCATCGATCACCAACAGCGCGTCTTTGGGCAGGTAGTCGAACAGGCACGGCGGCGGCTCACCGGCGGCGCGACCCGACAAGTAGCGGGAATAATTCTCGATGCCGGCGCAATAGCCGACTTCATGCATCATTTCCAAGTCGAACAAAGTGCGTTGCTGCAGCCGCTGCGCCTCGACCAGCTTGCCCGCGGCATTGAGTTCAAGAAGCCGGGTGCGCAGCTCATCGCGGATCTGATCGACTGCCGAGTGCACTCTTTCCTTCGGCGTCACGTAGTGCGACGAGGGGTAGACCGTGAGACGCGGCACCTTGCGCAGCAACTCGCCGGTGAGCGGATCGAAGAAGCTCAAACTCTCCACGCGATCATCGAAAAGCTCAACCCGCACCGCCTCGCGCTCCGATTCGGCGGGAAAGATGTCGATGACATCGCCGCGCACCCGGTACGTGCCCTGCTGCAGATCGATTTCATTGCGGGTGTACTGCATGTCGGCCAGGCGCCGCAGCAGTTTGCGTTGTTCGAGCATGTCGCCGCGCGACATGTGCAGCACCATGCTCAGGTAGGCGTTGGGATCACCCAATCCGTAAATGGCGGACACCGTCGCCACGATGATGGAGTCATGCCGCTCGAGCAACGCCTTGGTGGCGGACAAGCGCATTTGCTCGATGTGCTCATTGATCGAGGCGTCCTTCTCGATAAAGGTATCCGACGCCGGCACATAGGCCTCAGGCTGGTAGTAGTCATAGTACGAAACGAAATATTCAACCGAGTTCTTCGGGAAGAATATCTTGAATTCGCCGTACAATTGCGCTGCCAAGGTCTTGTTATGCGCGAGCACCAGCGTCGGGCGCTGCACCTGCTGGATGACATTGGCAATCGTGAAGGTCTTGCCCGACCCCGTGACCCCCAGCAGAGTCTGGTGCGCAAGCCCGCTGCTAAGGCCGTCGACCAGCTTTTCGATCGCCTGTGGTTGGTCGCCTGCTGGCAGGTAGTCCGAGAAGAGTTCAAAACTCATTGCGCATATTCTCTCACGTTGCAGGCTTTCAGGGCATTCGCAGCCGTTGCGCAGTGCACCCGCCCGCGGTTTCGGCAGGCATGTGTCACCCCGCCGCGCCTAGCTTTTGCCTGGCATGACCTGGCCTTTTTTCGTACACTCGAAGCGCTCTCCATTTAACACAGGAATTCCACCCTTGCCCGTGTCCCTTTCCAAGCGCGTTCAAAAGGTTAAGCCCTCTCCGACCCTGGCCATGACGGCCCGGGCAGCCAAGCTCAAGGCCGAGGGTAAGGACATCATTGGATTGGCGGCAGGTGAGCCGGATTTCGATACACCCGTACATATAGCAGATGCGGGCGTCGATGCGATTCGCAAGGGGGTAACCCGGTATACCGCGGTCGACGGAACGGCCGAACTCAAAGACGCGATCATCGCCAAGTTCAAACGCGACAATGCGCTGACCTATGATCGGGCGCAGATCCTGGTGTCCTCGGGCGCCAAGCAAACCTGTTTCAATGCCTGCGCGGCGCTTCTCGATCCGGGCGATGAGTGCGTGATCCCCGCACCTTACTGGGTGTCCTATCCGGACATGGCGTTGTTGGCCGATGGCGTTCCCATCAGCGTGTATGCGGGACCCTCCCAAGGCTACAAAATCACGGCGGCGCAACTGGCCGCAGCCATCACGCCGCGCACCAAGCTATTTATCATCAACAGCCCGAGTAATCCGACGGGCGCTGCGTATACGAAGGCGGAGCTGCAGGCCTTGGGCGAAGTTCTCGCCAAACACCCGCAAATCGTCATTGCCTCGGATGAGATGTACGAGCACATCTACTGGGCGGCGGAAGCCTTTACCAGCTTCGCGCAGGCGAACCCGCAGCTGTACGACCGCACCATCACCATCAATGGGGTGTCGAAAGCCTATGCCATGACCGGCTGGAGAATTGGCTACTGCGGAGCGCCCAAAGAGATCATTGCGGCGATGGCGACGATTCAGGGCCAGTCCACATCGAACGCCTCGAGCATCTCCCAGCGCGCATCGACCGTTGCCTTGAATGCGGATCAGACCTGTGTCGCGGAGATGAATAAGGCCTTCAAAGCCCGGCATGACTTCGTCGTCGCCGGATTAAATGCCATTCCGGGCATATCCTGCCTTGCCGGCGCGGGCACTTTCTATGCGTTCGCAAATGTCGAGGGCGCCATGC
>Ga0193729_1002028_pt1 | contig 10173 bp, 16 predicted proteins | sample U1c2metaG_FD_143036 | JGI IMG/M metagenome (GOLD analysis project Ga0193729, IMG submission 143036) | Soil microbial communities from a riparian zone of the East river system, Colorado, United States - U1c2 | ecosystem: Environmental > Terrestrial > Soil > Riparian zone | place: USA: East River... | reverse complement strand
CCGTTCCAGTTCATGAATTTGTGTAGTCCGCCGAAATGCCGGAGCACCTCGATGCCTGGCCTAACGAACAAGTGATAGGTGTTTCCGAGAATGATTTGGGCCTCCAACTCCCGCAGCTCGCGCGGACTCACCGCTTTTACGCTGCCTTGCGTCCCCACCGGAATAAATGCCGGCGTGTTGACCAGGCCGTGCGCAGTCGTTATGCGTCCGCTACGCGCTTTTGTTTGTCGATCTTGTGCGAGAAGTTCGAACATTTTCGGATCGGATAAGAAAGTCCTCGACAGAGATCGAAATGACAAATTCGCATGCAAAATATTCTTTGCAGGTCGCAATTTTCCCTCTATGTTTCGCATTCACCGCACAGGCGCGTGAGAGTTTACTACGCGGCCTGGGCGGGTTTTTTGTCGCCCGAATTGCAACCTCGGGTGGCGTGTTTTGAGAAAAAATGCCTACGATTAATCAGCTCATTCGAAAAGGACGCCGGAAGGTATCGGTGAAGTCGAAGTCACCGGCGCTGACCGATTGTCCACAGCGGCGCGGCGTGTGCGTCCAAGTGATGACGCGCACGCCGAAGAAGCCGAACTCTGCGTTGCGCAAAGTGGCGAAGGTTCGCTTGACGAACGGCCAGGAAGTGATTGCCTACATTCCGGGCGAAGGGCACAATTTGCAGGAGCACTCCATCGTGCTCGTGCGCGGTGGGCGCGTGAAAGATTTGCCGGGCGTGCGCTATCACATTGTGCGCGGGACGCTCGACAGTCTGGGCGTCGATGGACGTCGCCGAAGTCGCTCCAAATATGGAGCGAAACGACCGAAAGGTGGCGGCGGAGGTGGCGCAGCGAAGGAGGCTGCGCCGAAGGCGGCAGCGAAGGAAGGCGTAGAAAAGAAATAATTTTGGATAGGAAAATCGACAATGTCACGGCGGCGGAAAGTTTACAAAAAAGAGGAGCGCATCGATTCCCGATACGGGAGTCCGGCGGTCGCGCGTCTTATTTCCACCGTGATGAAGCGGGGCAAGAAATCGGTCGCGGAACGGATCGTTTATACTGCGATTGATAAATCGCGCGAAGGTTCTGACTCGGTCGATCCGCTCGAAGTTTTAAACAAAGCGCTGGAAAACGTCAGGCCGCGTCTGGAAGTGAAATCACGTCGCGTCGGTGGCGCGACTTACCAAGTGCCGATGGAGGTGACGCCCGCGCGTCAAGTCTCGCTCGCCATGCGTTGGATCGTGCAATACGCGAACAGCCGCCGCGGCATGCCGATGGCCGAAGCGCTCGGCCATGAGATCAAGGATGCTGCTTCCGGTCAGGGCAACGCGATTAAGAAGCGCGAAGACACACATAAAATGGCGCAGGCGAACCGCGCATTTGCGCATTTCCGCTGGTAACGACCATGCCTGCTACGCTCGAACAAAAACGTGTCGCGAAGAATCCGAATTCGCCAGATCGCAAGTTTCCGCTCGAGCGGACACGGAACATCGGGATCGCTGCCCACATTGACGCGGGCAAGACGACGCTGACCGAGCGCGTTCTGTTTTACACCGGGATGATCCACAAGATCGGTGAGGTGCATGAAGGCACGACCGTCACCGACTGGATGGAGCAGGAACGCGAACGCGGCATCACGATTACATCCGCCGCGACAACTTGCGCGTGGACGCAGAACAAAGAGCCCGGCGTTTACAAAATTTTCGAGGGAATCAAGCAGCGCATCAACATTATCGACACGCCCGGCCACGTTGATTTCACGGCGGAAGTGGAGCGTTCACTTCGAGTGCTCGACGGCGCAATCGCGGTCTTTGACGCCGTTGCCGGCGTGCAGCCGCAATCGGAAACGGTTTGGCGGCAGGCGACGAAATACAACGTCCCGTGCATCGCGTTCATCAACAAAATGGACCGCGTCGGTGCTGACTTTAAGATGTCGATCGACAGCATGCGTAAAAAACTCGGCGCAAATGCGTGGCCGGTTCTGCTTCCGCTCGGCAAGGAAGATCAGTTCAAAGGCCAGATCGACGTTATTAATAGGAAAGCGGTCATTTATTCGGACAGCGATCAGCTTGGATCGACGTATGAATTAGCTGACGTACCAAAAGAGTATGTCGATCTTGTCGATAAAACCTACGCCGACCTTGTCGAACAAATTTCAAATCTCGACGACGAAGTTGCGGAGGCTGTTCTAGAAGAAAAGCCGGTCGCGCCTGAGCTGCTGAAAGCGGGCATTCGGCGCCAAACCATCGCCAACAAGTTCGTACCGGTCGTTGCCGGTTCGGCACTCAAGAATAAAGGCGTGCAGTATCTGGCCGATGCCGTGGTCGATTATCTGCCGAGCCCACTCGATATTCCGCCGGCCAAGGGTCAGGACCCTGACACAGGCGAGCCGATGGAAGCGCCGACCGATGACAATGGCAATTTCTGTTCGCTTGCATTCAAATTGTGGAGCGATCCGTTCGTGGGCAAGCTTGTCTTTTTCCGCGTTTACTCCGGCACACTTTCAAAAGGCGACACGGTTTACAATCCGCGCACCAATAAACGCGAGCGCATCTCGCGTCTGATTCAAATTCAAGCCGACAAGCGCGAGGACATCGAGACCTGTTACTCGGGCGATATCGCCGCAATTGTCGGCATCAAAAACATCACCACGGGCGACACGCTCTGTGACGAGGATCATCCAATCCTGCTCGAGCCACCGACGTTTCCTGATCCTGTCATTTCAATGGCTATCGAGCCAAAGACAAAATTGGATCAGGAAAAGATGGGGGTCGCGCTGCAACGTCTCGCTGAGGAAGATCCGACATTCCGCGTTTACACGCACGAAGATACCGGCCAGACGATCATCGCCGGCATGGGCGAATTGCATCTCGAAATTATTCGTGATCGCATGTTCCGCGAATTCAAAGTGGACGCAAATGCGGGCAAACCGCAGATCGCGTATCGCGAGACCATTACCACGAGTGCCCACGGCGTTGGCAAATTGATCAAACAATCCGGTGGTCGCGGTCAGTACGGCCACGTCGAGGTAGATGTGCGTCCGGGGGCTCGCAGTACAGGGTTGGTGGTGGAAAACAAAATCGTGGGCGGCATTATTCCGCGCGAATACATTCCCGCGGTCAAAAAGGGTATCGAGGAAGCGGTGCTGAATGGCGTTCTCGGCGGTTATCCAGTGGTCGATGTTGAAGTGGACATCGTTTACGGCAGCTTTCACGAAGTCGATTCCAGCGAGCTCGCTTTCAAACTGGCAGCGATTTTCGCGATGAAAGACGGCTTCAAACAGGGCAAACCGATTCTGCTCGAACCGATCATGAAGGTCGAAAACATCACGCCGGAAGAATCTCAGGGCGACATCTGCGGCGACTTGAGCCGCCGGCGCGGCAGCATCAACAGCATCGAGACGCGCGGACATCTCGCCATCATTCACGCGGAAGTTCCGCTTGCCGAGTTGTTCGGTTACGCAACTGCCATCCGGTCGCTCTCCAAAGGCCGATCGAGTTACTCGATGGAGCCATCACATTTCCAACCGGTGCCGCCGAACCTGGTTCCGGCGATTCTCGATCAAAAGGAGACGAAATGAGCAACGGCCAGCGCATCCGGATTCGCTTGAAGGCATTTGATCATCGGATGCTCGATCAATCCGCGGTTGACATCGTCGAGACTGCCAAGCGCACGGGCGCGCGCGTCGCCGGGCCAATTCCGCTGCCGACTTTGATCGAGAAGTTCACAGTGAATCGCTCCCCGCATGTCGATAAAAAATCGATGGACCAATTTGAAATTCGCACCCACAAACGTCTGCTCGACATTATTGAGCCGACCTCCAAGACCGTGGATGAATTGAAGAAACTGAATTTGCCTGCGGGCGTTGACATTACAATTAAGATTTAGCCGCTTGAGAATTCCACGACATCGCCATCATGAGCATCGGGTTACTTGGACAAAAAATCGGTATGACCAGCGTCTACGATGCCAATGGTCGGTTGCATCCTGTGACCGTAATCGCGGCGGGCGATAACGTTTTGCTGCGCCGATTGACGGGGGAAAGCGAGGGCTATTCAGCGGTGCAAGTAGGCTTCGGTACACAGAAGGAGTCGCGTGTGACCAAGCAGCTTCTTGGCGAATTCAAAAAGGCCGGTGCCGAGCCGAAAAGATTTGTCCGTGAGTTTCGGCTGGATGCTGATGCGCCGGAGGGTGAGATCAATTTGAGCGTCACGCAATTTCAGGCAGGCGACTATGTCGATGTTATCGGGCGATCGAAAGGCAAAGGCTTTCAGGGCGTGATGAAAAAACACAACTTCCACGGCCAAGGCGCGGCTCACGGCTCGAAAACGCACCGGCGCATCGGCGCAGTCGGCAATCGGTCCACGCCAGGACGCATTTGGAAAAACCAGGGCATGCCGGGCCATCTCGGCGCTGAACGCGTGACCGTGCAAAATCTTCAGGTGATGCAGGTGCGCGAAAACGAAAAAGTGATTTTGATCAGCGGTGCGGTTCCCGGAGCGAACGGAAGTTATGTGGTCGTGCGTCCGGCGATCAAAAAACCAGTGGCAGCCAGAAAATGAGCGCGAAAATTCTAACCAAAGCCGCCGCAAAAGAAGCGAAGATCGACATCATTGAAGATGGACGGGGCACGCAAGCCGTCCATGACGCGGTCGTCGCCATGCGGGCCGCTCGCCGTTCCGGTTCGGCCAATACGAAGACAAAGGCCGAAGTGGATCTGTCTGGCGCAAAGCCGTGGCGGCAAAAGGGAACCGGCCGCGCACGGGCCGGTTACAAATCATCGCCGATCTGGCGTGGAGGTGGAGTCGCTTTCGGTCCAAAACCGCGCGATTATTCGAAGAAGATTTCAAAATCGGTGCGACGTCTCGCTTTTCAAAAGGCCCTGAGCGAACGGATCAGCGCCGGCGATGTTTTGACAATCGACAAGTTCGAAGTGCCGGAAATGAAAACGAAGTCCTTTGTCACTTTCCTGAAAAAACAAACCGACGCGCGCAAGGTTTTAGTGATCTCCGACGCATTTGATCAAACGATCGTCAAGTCGGCCCGCAACGTCAAACCGGTGAAGCTGGCGAGCGCTTCCGATGTGAATACCGAGCAATTGCTCGCCTTCGAAAAAATTCTCGTCACGCACAAAGCTCTCGAGCGCCTCGCGGAAAGGATCGGATGAACGAACCGTACGACATTATTCAAACCGCTTCGTTGACGGAAAAATCGACATTGCTGAGCGAGAAGCAGAACAAATACGTTTTCCGCGTCAGTCCGCGGGCGAACAAAATTCAGATCAAGACCGCGATCGAACGTTTGTTCCAGAAAAAGGTGGTCGATGTGAACACCTGTAATTACGTCGGGAAAGAGAAACGGGTGCGTGGACCGCTGGGACGCCGTCCACACTGGAAAAAGGCGATCGTGACGCTGGCAGAAGGCGAAAAGATCGATCTGGTGTGAACAAGGACATGTTATGGCCCTGAAGAATTTTCGCCCGCTTACGCCGACGCTTCGATTCAAATCGCTACCTGGTTTCGATGAAATCACGAAGTGGAGACCGGCAAAGCGTCTCGTCGCGCCGAAAAAGAAAACCGGCGGTCGCAATAACTTTGGACGGCTCACCTCACGCCACATCGGCGGCGGCCACAAACAAAAGTATCGCAAGGTCGATTTCAAACGGCGCAAGCGCGGTGTTAGCGCGGAAGTAATCGGGATTGAGTACGATCCGAACCGCTCCGCCCGAATTGCTCTGATCAAATATGCCGACGGGGAGCTGAGTTACATTCTCTCGCCCGATGGATTGCGTGTTGGATCGGCAGTCGCCGCCGGGGAGGACGTCGCGCCAGATCTGGGAAATGCATTGCCACTTCGCGCGATTCCGCTCGGCACGAACATTCACAATATCGAGCTGACGCCTGGACGCGGAGGGCAGATTGCGCGCAGCGCGGGCCAACAAGCCACATTAAACAACCGGGAAAGCGGTTATGCACTCGTGAAATTGCCTTCTGGGGAAATCCGACGAATTCACGAGAATGCCTACGCGACCGTCGGTCAGGTCGGCAACGTCGATCACATGAATGTGTCGAGTGGCAAAGCCGGGCGCACCCGCTGGCGTGGGCGGCGTCCGCATGTCCGCGGCATGGCGATGAACCCGATCGATCATCCGATGGGTGGCGGTCAGGGAAAATCAAAAGGTGGCGGTGGCAGGCACCATCCGGTCAGTCCATGGGGACAACTCGCCAAAGGTTTTAAGACGCGCAGCAAACATAAGCCGAGCGATCGTTTCATTCTCGAGCGCCGGCCCAAAAAGTAATTTGATTTTTATGGCAAGATCACTGAAGAAAGGACCCTTCGTCGAGTCGTATCTTTTGGAGAAGATCGACAAGATGAACAGTGCGGGCGCTAAAAAACCGATTAAAACCTGGTCCCGGCGCTCGATGGTGACGCCGGATTTTGTCGGGCATACGTTTTTGGTGCACAACGGAAAGACTTTTAATTCCGTTTTTATTACCGAGAACATGGTCGGTCATAAGCTCGGTGAATTTTCAGCGACACGCGTGTTTAAGAAACACGGTTCGCACACGGCGAAGGTAACCAAGTAGTTGAAAAAACTTTTTGTAGTTTTGGGCTGCGTAACGCTGGCTCGAGGGCTGGCGGCAGAGGGAAATAGTTCTTTGTCAGAATCCAAAATTGAAAACGCGGAACACGCAGCAACCTCTGAGACGTTGCTTGCGCAGAATGAAGACCTGCGAAAGCAATTGTCGATCGAACAGGAATCGGTCAAGGCGTTGACGAGCAGCCTGGCGGAATCGAATGCGGAGGCAGAGTTATTTCGCCGCAAGTATTCCGATTTGGAATTGCGAATGGAAGCATTGGGTCTGGCTTCAGCGGACAAAGATCGCGCGAAGCTGGAACAACGGTTGCTCACGGCGGTGAGCGACCTCCAGCTCGCTCACAAGGAACGCGAAGAATATCGCGACCAGATGTTGCGGCTGAACGAGGCGATATTGCGTTACTTGAAAACATCGCAGGGTGACGATGCGCAAGCGCGGATGGACGTGGAAACGCAATTGCGCAGCACGAACCAGCTGGTGACAAGATCGACAAACGCGCCGGATTTGCCGCAGCCGAGCTTGATGGATGGGAGCGTGATCAGCGTGAAGGATGAGTGGTCTTTCGTAGTAGGCAATCTTGGCGAAAAACAGGGTGTGAAAATTGGGATGCCGATGCGCGTGATGCGTGATGATCGAAAGATCGCAACCCTGCGCGTAGTGGATGTGCGGCAGAAGATTTGCGGCGCCGTGATTCAGGAAATGAATTCGGAAAAGGAAAAAATAAAAGTGGGTGATCGCCTCCAGGTGGATGCGCAACCCAGTGTGACTTTAAAATAAATGGAAGTTAGATCGATATATAAATATGCGCGGATTTCGCCGTTTAAAGTGCGCGAAGTCACGCGTGAGATCCAGGGTCTGCCGGTTTCGGCGGCTCTAGACCTGCTTGCTTTCACTCCGAAGAAGGCGGCTTTTCTCATTGGCAAAACGCTGAAGAGCGCGGTAGCGAATGCGGAGAATAACGCGAACCTGAAACCTGACGGATTAGTAGTGAAGGAAGCGATCGTCGGCGAAGGGCCGACTATGAAGCGAATGATGGCGCGCGCCCGGGGAAGCGGAAGCCGCGTTTTAAAGCGTACCAGTCATATTCGGATCGTGCTAAGTGATGAGATCGAAGTTGAAACGCGGGAAACCAGGAAGAAGAAACGAGAGCAAGAGAAGAAAGAGTCGCGAAAACACGCAATAGCCAGCGAACCCGGTGAAAAATCGGCCACCGTGGCGGAAAAGACGCCAAAGACAAAAAAAGCGGCGGGAAAGAAAGCGAAAAAGTAATTTATGGGACAAAAAGTTAATCCAATTGGATTTCGCCTCGGTGTGAACCGCGACTGGCGCTCGCGCTGGTACGCCTCGCCTCAGGAGTTGCCGGCGTTTTTGCATAGCGATCTGGAGATTCGCAGTTATGTGAAGAAGAAGCTGCAGTTCGCCGCGGTATCGAAAATTGTGATCGAACGCGCGTGGAACAGTATCCGCGTTACAATTTTCACGGCGCGTCCTGGCATCGTCATCGGACGCAAAGGCGCGGAGATTGAGAAGATGACGGAAGAGATTTCGAAGATGGCGCAAGGCAAACAAATCAAGATCGACATCCAGGAGATTAAATCGCCGGAGCTCGACGCGCAGCTGGTCGCGGAAAATGTTGCCTTACAAATTGAGCGCCGCATCGCCTATCGCCGAGCGATGAAGAAAGCGGTGCAAACCGCAATGGATTTTGGCGCAGAAGGGATCCGCCTGCGTTGCTCGGGACGTCTTAATGGCGCGGAGATCTCGCGCTCGGAATGGTATCGAGAAGGCAAGGTTCCTCTCCACACGCTGCGAACGGGAATCGATTACGGATTCGCCGAAGCCAATACGGTCTACGGCAAGATCGGAGTGAAATGTTGGATGTGTAAAAAGGAAGAAGCGCCAGCGCAACCGCCCGCATCGGCGCCACCACCACCGCCGTTGCCAGTCCCTGAGCAGGCTTAAGGAGAAATTGCCATGCCATTGATGCCGAAACGTGTGAAGTATCGCAAGTCCCAGCGAGGAAGTCGCAAGGGGACAGCCTCGCGCAATCTCAGAATCGATTTCGGTGAGTTCGGTTTACAGACACTCGAGCGCGCCTGGATTACAAACACGCAGTTGGAAGCAGCGCGTGTGGCTCTCACTCGCAACATGAAGCGGAAAGGCAAATTGTGGATCCGTATTTTCCCCGATAAATCGGTGACCTCGCGCCCGCCGGAAACGCGTATGGGCAAGGGCAAAGGTCAACCGGAATACTGGGTTGCCACCGTGCGGCCGGGCAACATTTTGTTTGAGCTGGACGGGGTGCCCGAGTCGGTCGCGCGTGAATCGCTTCGGCTGGCGGCGGACAAGCTACCAGTGCGCACGAAGTTTTTGAGCCGGCACCATGTTGCCGCCGCCTAGCAAATCATGAATGTTTTCTGTCATTCTGAGCGAAGTGGCGCGAAGCGGAACGCAGTCGAAGAATCTCTCGCTGTTGTTTGCGTCGCTCTGCGGCAGATGAGCGTAAGAGATGCCTCGACTCCGCTCGGCATGACAGGAGCGCGACACCACGTTGCGGTCGCCTGACGAACCATGAAAATAAAGGAAATTATCGAGCTGAGCACGGACGAGTTGCTAACCAAGCGGCGCGACCTCCGCCAGGAGAGTCTGCATCTGCGTTTGCAACAGCAGAGCGGCCAGCTCGAGCAGCCAAGCCGGTTGCGCTTGCTGCGGCGCGATGTCGCGCGGATCGAAACGGCCCTCTCGCAGCGCGCGAAACAGAGTGAGAAAAAGTAAATTTATGGCCGAACAAGACGAACAATCGCTTCCCAAACCGCCACCGCTGCCGGTGTCCGTGACACGCGGTTCGCGGAAGACGCGCACCGGCGAAGTGATTTCAAGCAGCATGAACAAGACGATCGTCGTGAGAACGGTGACGCGTGTGCCGCACCCGAAATTCGGCAAAATCGTCAACCAGATGAGAAAGTTTTACGCGCATGACGAGGAGAACAAGGCGAAAACGGGCGACATGGTTCGCATTATGGAGACGCGGCCGCTGAGCAAGCTGAAGCGCTGGCGATTGGTGGAGGTTGTCCAAAAGTAACTCCGAAAATGATTCGCGAGTAAACTTTCGATCTTATGGTGCAAATTCGATCCAGACTTGATGTGGCCGACAACAGCGGCGCCCGGATGGCGACGATGATTGGTGTGATCGGCAAATCCACGCTGTACGCCCGGATCGGCGATGTGATCACGGCGAACGTTAAAGAAGCGAGCGCGACCGGAACAGTTAAAAAAGGCGAGGTGGTGCGTGCTGTTCTGGTTCGAACGAAGCAACCGATCCGGCGCGAGGACGGCTCTCTCCTGCGCTTCGACAATAATGCGATTGTGATTATCGATAAAGATTTAAACCCGCGCGGTACCCGCATTTTCGGGCCGGTGGCCCGCGAATTGCGCGAGCGCAATTTCATGAAAATTGTGTCGCTTGCTCCGGAGGTTTTATGAACCGGATCAAGTGTCACGTAAAGAAAGGCGACCATGTCGAAGTGATCTCGGGAAATTTTCGAGGTTCCTCCGGGAAAATCCTGGCCGTGCTTCCTCAGAAGCACCGT
>Ga0193729_1002025_pt1 | contig 10182 bp, 4 predicted proteins | sample U1c2metaG_FD_143036 | JGI IMG/M metagenome (GOLD analysis project Ga0193729, IMG submission 143036) | Soil microbial communities from a riparian zone of the East river system, Colorado, United States - U1c2 | ecosystem: Environmental > Terrestrial > Soil > Riparian zone | place: USA: East River... | reverse complement strand
GTTCGTTACCTGAGTGAACTTCGGCGCCGCCGGATTAGAAATATTAGCGATGAAAATTTCGGGATTCCCTTGCTTATCTGGCGCCGTAGCGTCGAGGTTACTGCCCGGAACAAGATCTCGCGTCGAAGTAAAGGCAATAATCTGACCGTTATCACTAATCGTCGCATCGCGATTGTCATCCGCGATGAATGGCGAAAACGGGAAGCCGGTGCTGGTGGTGCCTCCCGGCGAAGGCGCGCGACTCGCCGGTGTGTTCGTTATGCGCGTGAATGTTCCGCCAGATAAGTCTATTGGTCCCAGGTCGGCGCCGCTGGAAAGATTCGCAGTGTCCGCCACGGTGAACTGATAGGTCCAGAGCTCCTGATTCATATCAGTGTTCGTCGGCGCGCCCGGATCTGTCCCGTCGAAATTCGCAGGTGTTACCGGCGCGTTCGAACTAAACACGATCGTATAGGTACGATTGCCACCCGACAGGACGGGCTCGACGCTGATCATCGGACGATTGTTGCTGATCTCGATCTGAACATTCGTCGGCTCGTCTACGGGAGGCGTAGGGCTGACCGTTGGCGTAGGACTCGGTGAAACACTCGGACTCGGGCTGGGACTTGGACTGGGGCTTGGCGACGGGCTACCGGGCGGCTTCAAAACGCTGCGCGTATTGGTAAGCTGAAAAACCCGGCGCTGCGCATAATCATAAAGAAAGATCTCGCGATTTCCGTCTTGATTATTGCGCGTCGCGGTTTTTTCCGTCGCGATATCGCCGTTCGATTCGATTACGACAAAGCGTCCATTGGCTGTTATGTCACTCGCGAACGATCCCACCTGAGTGGTCGCCGATAAGCGATTCGAGTTCGTTATCTGAGTGACGAACGCGTCAGGCGTCGACGCCGAGGTGGATTGGGCAGAGGTGAGCGCGCCCGCGACGAGCATACACGCCGCTGCGGCGGTCAAAAAGGCAATAACCAGTCTGATCATTAAGAAACCGAAAGTCGCTCTAAGTATAATTCCAACCTGCTGGGTTTAGGCCAAAATCAGTAAGAAAACGCGATATTTTGATCCAATAGCCAAGGGCGCTCATTGTAAGCGTTGGTGATACGCAACCGCAAGTGGCCCTCCGCTTAGTTTCATTCAAGCGGCATGCGGTTGCTCGACAATAATTAGTTCACCGCGAACCGATGACGATATTCGTCTGCGGTGATAAAGGCCTTGACCATCTCCGCCGCGATGTAATCGCCGTTCGCTGCATTGAGCTTGCCCAGCCAGAATTCATAGCCCGCATAGTCAGTATCCTGCGGATCATTCGGATTGCGGCGCAAGTAACCGAAGTACTGCATCAACACGAACGCGCGATTCTTTTCGGAATTCGCCAGGTTTGCGTTTTCAGCTACCACTCGCAGAACCTGCGCCCGCGTCATCGTGCCATTCGTCAGCGCGTTCACCAGGCTGTCCCGATCCGTCGACGACAAAGGCATCACGTTATTGTTGTCTTTCGCGTTGCCATTCAGTGTGTCAACGAACTGCGCCGGCGTCAGGGACAAGGGCAATGCTGTCAGGAAACTCGAGCGCTGAACAAACTCTTCCGTGAAAGCGTTCTTGTTATCGTCCAACTGTTGTTGCCAATTGCCCACGCCGACAACCACACCCTGACCAATTCGCTGCGTGTCCGGCAGAAACTGATTGAGCCTGATAACCGGGACTCTTAATGTGTGACTCCCGCCGGTTGTTGACGTACCGGTCGCATCGCCAAACGCGGTCTTGTAAATCCGTTCGACCAGATAGCCCGTCTGCTGAAATTCAATTGAAAGAAAGAATGCACCGCTCACGTTGATGCGACACACAGTCAAATCTGAAGCGCCGCAATTGGTCATCTGGTTGTTCCAGAAGGCCAGACCTGAGGCGTCCGGTTCGCGATTCAGAAAGTCAACATAATGTTGCCGCACAAAGAAACCCGCGGTATCGATCTGGTTTGGCCCGGTGAAGCCGCTGTCGTTGATCGTAATCGTGGCTGTCGATGGCGAGGCGAGTGCAGCGCTCAAGCCGACCGGCGAGCTAAGCGTCACCGTAAAAGTTTCGGCGCCTTCCGCATATGAATCGTAGGTGATCGGAATCGAGATCGTCTGTGAAGACTGGCCCGCGGCAAAATTCAAGGTTCCCGACGTCGCAATATAGTCGCAGCGCGATGACGCCGCGCCGTTAATAACGCCGCAACCGTTCGAACCCGAAGTGTCGCTGGTAGCGTAATTAACGGATGCCGGGAACGAAATGTCACCCGATCGCGTCACCGTCACGGTCGCATCAACCGACGCGCTGCCGGTTCCTTCAGTGACTGAGGCTGTGCTCGCGCTGAACTGCAGCGTCGAAGCCGCGGGATTGACCAGAGCAGTTTCCCAGATCCCACGACCATGAGTACCCGCGCGCAAGATCCGGCTCGTCGGCTGAATCTGTAAATCAAAGACTGCCACCCGCGGCAAACCCGTTCCCAACGGACTCCAACTTGCGCCGGCGTCGCTGGAAAAGTAAACGCCAATGTCCGTGCCGGCATACAAGTTATTCGAGTTCAGTGGATCGATCGCGAACGCGTTGATCGGGATGCTGGGAATACCGCTTCCCGCTGCGGCCCAAACAGGCGCCGCTCCGCCGCTGACTCCCGCGGCGTTGAGGTTCGTGATCTTCCAAATTCCCTGTCCCGCCGGCGCGTAATAAGACAACGTAACGTAAGCGACATTCTTGTTATTCGGATCGATCATCGCGCGGCCGATGAATTTGTTGATGATGCTGCCGGTAGGATTCGCCGGAATCGGCGGGGAAATATCAATCAACGTCGAGGCGCCGGTTGAGGTGGCGAACACCTGGCCGTTCTGCAACCCAACCATGCGAATGTTATCGCCGCGGTTCCAAATCGCGATTGTGCTGATCGGGGATGTTCCCGATAAGGGCACCTGGCTAACCGCAGTCATCGTGTCGCCGCGATCAAATGAACGATACAACCGGTCGGACCCAAAATAGACGGTGTTCGGCGAGCCGGGACCCAAAGCCATCGGCGCATAGAACAGCACGGTAGAGGTAAGTACCAGTCCGTTGGTAGCAACCAGCGGCGTTCCGCCATCGCAAGGCACAGTCGCACTGCTCGTCCCGAAACCAGCGCCGCGAGCGGGCCAGGAGTCGAAAACTGACGGATCAGAGGAAGGCAAGCATGCGGTCTTGAATATTCGGTCAAATCCGATCTGCGTGTTGTCATTGAAGAACGTGTGATACATCGTCACGTTCGTGGTATCGGTCGCGCTTTGATCGATCAGCGCATACCCTCCATCGCCGCTTTCGCCGCGTTTCCAATTGCCGGAAGAAGTTATTTGAAATTCAGTTCCGTTGTCCTGCGTGCCGCCGATCATTAAGAACTGATCAGTCGGATGCACAGCAATGCTTTCAAATTGCAGAGTGTTCAGCGGCGCGCTGTTGAGATTCGTCCAGGTCGTGGCTGAGGTTCCGTGAGGAACCCCCCTCCAAATCCCACCGTCATTTCCCGTGAAAATGTTGCCGGCAGAATCGAAGGTCAAGGCGTGATCATCAGCATGCAACCCACTGCCGTCAGAAACAAACGTGGTTCCACCATCGGCGGACTTGCCTACGAGGCGTCCGCAGGTCGACGAAGTCTGACCGCCGATGTAAACATGATTAGCATCATTTGGATCAACCGCGATCGGCATATCATAAAAACATTGGCCCGCGCAGAAGCCAGCGCCACCAGCCAGTTGTCCACCCCAAGTAACTCCGCCGTCCGTGGACTTGCGGATAATGCCGGAATTGGCCGCGGTCGTGCATGATCCTGTTGCTGGCGTCTCGCTGGTCGCAGCATAGACCGTAACCACGCTTCCAGTTTTGTTAATCGCCAAACTCGTGCGAACGGTAGTTGCAAGTTGTTTCGTCTGCGTGAATGTCGGCGTCGCCGTGGTGGCGTTCGTCGACCGGTAAATGCCGCCATTTTGACTGGTAAGTCCGATGACTGCTACGAGAATGTTGTCCGGCGTGCCCGGCTCCATCACCATGTCCACTATGTCTGCGTTGCCGGTGTTTGGAGTATCAACACTGCCGTCAATGTTCACTGTCAGTTTTTGAAAAGTAGGGCTCGACGAAGTTGCGTTCGATGATCGAAAGACTCCGCGCGGTGCCAGCTGAGGGATCGCTCCGAACGCATTCGCGCCGCTGCCGCCAACGCCGCGCGCGGTTGATACCCAGATCGTGGCCGGATCAGTCGGGTGGACCAGAATCTTTGTGATCGAGCGTCCATTGAAAACGTTGTAAGTGAGGTTGCCAATAGTCTCTGAAGGATTAATCGGACCAACCAGGGTCGCGGCAGTATCGGCATTATCGATTCGATAAAGCCCGACGCCGAAGAAACAGTCCCCGCATGAATTGAATTCACCAGTGCCGACGTAAAGCGTGCTCGGACTTGAAGGAGCAACAGCTAATGCACCAATCGCCATCGTTTGCGCATTATCGAAAATCGAAGTCCAGGTTGTGCCGCCATCCAGCGAACGCCAGACGCCGCCCTGCGCAGTGCCAAGATAAACCTTTTGGGAGTTCGTCGGATCGACGGCAATTGCGGTGACGCGACCGCTGGTTGGGCCACTATTGCTGCCGACGCCATTCGGCAATGTCAGCGGACCAATCGGGGCCCACGCCCCACCCGCTGCCGGCGTCAAATCTCCGCTGACGATCGACTCCAGCCGGCGGCCTTTCTCTTGCCGATCCATCTGCTCGATCGCGCGGCCGCGCAAAGTTGGATCAAAGGGACGGCCGGGCTCGATGCCGCGTTTGCGCGCGATGTACTCATCACGCGCCCGCAGATACTCTTCGCGATCGATGCGCGACCCGAACTTGCCGAGATCGGCATCAGGTTCGTTCTCGGCCTGGTCCTGGTCTTGAGAGACGGCGCTTGATTGCTCCCCGGCGCCGGGATTTTGCACCGGCGTATTCTCACGTTTGCCGGCTGCCGACGATCCAAAACTCCAAATCATCAGGACAAGGAGCAGGGTCACAATCGCGATTGTTGCTACGGTTTTACGTTTCATAAGGGAACATCCAGAACGGTCGAGGCGGTTGCTTTGATGAGGCAAGGACTAAAAACGGTTGTTGGCTAAAGTGCAAAAAAGATTTGACGGAACAACTCTAATTATTCAGAGGTGAAGTGTCAACGGAGAATTACTGGAGCGCAAGCGTCCTCGCTTGCATCCTTAAGGCAGCAACCGGGACGGTTGCGCTCCAGTCGGGAACCAGAGAGGGGCGCGCCGCTATTTCGCCCACTGTCCGATCTTCTCGGTGCCAAACGTGCCGATCCCATTCAGCCGGAACGCGAAGACGAACCGGTTCTCGTTGCGCAAGCCAACATTGAAGGTGAAGTCCTGCGCGGTAATCATGCAGCACTTCCACGTGTAGCCGATGGTCGCGGTTGAACTAATCAGCGAGCGATTGCTGCCCGCGAACGGATGCTTTTGGAAATCAAAGAACAACGACAGGCCGCCGAACAAACCTCTCTCTTTGTCGCCTAGAAAAAACGAAGGGCTCCACTGCGATCCGCGCAAGGTACCGGGCTCTGTGCCATTGGAATTTGCATACTGCTGCAGCGACGGGACCAGTTCCACGGCGCGCGTGTAATAAAAGGTCGAAAAGGCCTGGACCAGCGGGCGATTCAGCCCAAAAGTCGCGGACATCGCGCGCAGCCCGCCGCCCTTTGTGTCGATGTCTGAACGAAAATCAGCAAACAAATCCTGGCTGGGCCGGTACCGAACGTCGATGTTGACGGGCGAAAATTTTCGCGGCACCGCGCCATAGGTAAAGGCTGAGAGCGTGTCGATCGGATCAAATTGATTGCGGCGGCCCGGGAGCAACGCGCCCCCGAAATAGGGATCGAAAAAGTATTTCCCGCGGACCGTGATCGACAGCGCTTCGTAAGGCTGGGTCGCCAAAGATTTTTTCTCGCGGGCGACGCGCGCAGCTTTCTTGCTCACAGTTTCCGTCGATCGCCTGGTGAAAAAACGATTGGTAATGCCGTATTCGATCTCATTAGTGTCTGCGATCGCGTCAACATAATCAAAGCGAATTATCTGATTGAAGTTATCGATGCCCGCGACCCGGCGATAGATCAAGTACGGCTCGATTACGTGGCGGAACCGGACCGTGCCGTCACTGCGCCGGAAGTTACGCGCCAGCGCAGGTGGCCGCAGGTCCAATTCGAACTCGCCATAGCCGCGAATTACATCGCGCGGCGAAACGAATTGCGTTACCGGATCAATCGAGTTTGAATAATAAGTTGCGCGCGCGCCGGCGGTCGCGGTCAAATTCCAGCCACCAAAGCTGAGCGGCAACTCGAAACTCGGATGCAGGTCCAGGCGTTGGACCACGGACGGCGTGATGATTGGCGCGCGGCCCGCCTCAGTCACAAACGTCAATAAATCTGCCGGCGTTTCTTTGCGGCTGACTCCTTCGGCGGCACTCTCAAACGAGTAATACAGCGGAATTTTCTTAAACCAGGGGAATGGCGACGGCCGCCGGTCCAGCGAGATGGCCGGCAATTCACGAATGCGAATCTGCGAGTCCTGCAGCGAGGTCGCCTGCGAATTCATCCGCACATTGAAACTGTAAGCGTTGTAATTCTTGTTGAGAAAAACCTGCGAACGCTCTTCGGGCGAGATCGCCTGCTGGATCGAATCAGAAAAAATCTGGCGAAAGGCCAGACTTGAAGTGATGTTGACGTCGGCTGCCGCCAGAAATCCGTTCGGGAAATAATGGACCGCGTCGATGTAAAAGCTCGAGCCGCCCTGATCCGGATGCTGCGCGTCTTTCTTGGGACCAAACATTCGATCCTTCACCGCATAGAATCCCATGTTGAAGAACGAGCGCGAGTTCGCGCGCGTTCGCAAATCACCGCCGATTCCGATGCCGCGTTGCGAGAAAAAATCCCCGCGCAAAGTGAAATCCGCGGAACGGCCCAGGGTCAGGTAGTACGCATCAGAAACACGAAAACCCTTTTCACCAGAAGCGCTGAAGGTCGGCGTCAGAAAGCCTGACGCGCGGTCGATGTGCTTCAGTGACATTGATGCGTAAGGCATATAGATGACCGGCAGGTTCTTGATGCGAAAGGTCGGCGAGGTAATGCGCGCGCGGTCACCAGTCTTGATGCGGGCTTTCTTCGCATGAAAACTCCATTTAGGTTTTTCTTCATCGCACGCAGTGATCGTGACGTTCGTCAAAACGATCGTCGTCAGATTGATTCTCTCAACCCGATCGGCGACGAAATACATGCGGGTGCCGTCATTTGTCTGGTTGGTATAGCCGGTCGAGTTTTCAAAGAAGCCCGTCTTGTTTTTGTAATTCCATTCCGCGTGACTGCCGGTAATGCGTTGCTGATCGCCTTGATCGAAAACGACGTTGCCATCGGCGACCACCAGGTTCTTCGCGTCGTAGGTAGTTATCTTGTCAGCCTGTAAGCGGAAAGTGCCGATATGCGCATCGACCGAGCCTTCGCAAACCTCCACGTGGTTTTCCTTCGGACCAGAGGAGGATTGGTGCGCGCAGGTTACCTCCAGGACATCACCGGCCTGAATCGCGGGAATTTTGCTTACCGGCCGGCGCACCGGTTGATCCTGTTGCAGCGGATTAACGTACGGAGTATCGGTGACCGGATTCTCGACTTTGCGATCGACGGGATTGGTCTGCTGCCCGAATGCGGCGGGCGCAAACAGTGCAATAAGGATCAAGCCAGCGAGGATTGCGAGCGCGCGCGTCATTGTCAACCTTGTTTTCGAACCCTTAACGCGCACGCGTGAAAGAGCGACCTCCGCGCCAACACTATAATCAATCGCGCCTTCTGCGAAATGGAGAGAGTCGCAGCAGGCGCGCGCCGTTTTCACGAACGGAATGCGCCGATGCTAACATGCGCGCGCGAAAGGGGACAAGGAAGTGATTATAGTAAAACGTCAGGGCTTTGCCGTCGTGCTTCGCCAACGTCTCAAGTGAGTCTCAATTCAACGAACCAATTGCGGATTCAGATCGTTGCCGGCGAAGCTTCCGGTGATGCGCATGCCGCGTCGCTGGTGCGCGCGCTGCGCGCTGCCGCGCCTGAAACCCAATTCGAATTGTTTGGCTCTACCGGAATACAAATGCGAGAGGCCGGCGTCGAGTCGATCGTGAAAGCGGACGAGCTGGCAATACTCGGATTGTGGGAAATCGGCCGCGCGCTGCCAAGATTCTGGCGCGCGTTTGGCGAATTGAAACGCGCCGCTGAGAAACGAAAACCAGCCGCGGCGATTCTGGTTGATTGGCCCGATTTCAATTTACGTCTGGCGCGCTGGCTGCACCGCCGCCGCATTCCGGTCATTTATTATATAAGTCCACAACTCTGGGCCTGGCGTTCCTATCGCGCCCGCACCATTCAGCGAGACGTGGATCTGTTGCTGTCGATTCTTCCTTTTGAAAAAGATTGGTACGCCGCGCGCGGCATCACCAAGGTTGAGTACGTGGGCCATCCGCTCGCGGGCGCAGTGCATCCGCGTTTTGATCGCGCAGAATTCTGCCGGCAGAACGATTTGAATTCGTCGCAACCGATCATCGCTTTGTTGCCGGGCAGCCGTCACAAGGAATTGGTTCGGATTCTGCCTCCGATGCTCGAGGCGATTTCGCCGATCCAACAGCAGCGCCCGGACGCGCAGTTTGTCGTGGTGGTCGCGCCCAACCGCGATCTCGATGAAGCGAAACAGATCGTCGCCGCACATGCGCACTCCTCGTGGTCAAACGGTTCGCTGCGAGTCATCCATCATCGAACACGCGAAGCTCTGGCGGCTTGTGACGTGGCGGCGATCGCAAGTGGCACCGCAACTTTGGAAGCCGCCCTCTTATCAACGCCCATGGTGATCGTCTATAAAGAGTCAGCGGTGAATTGGCACGCGCTCGGCAGCCTGATTACGACTGAACATTTTGGTTTAGTGAACCTGATTGCCGGCCGCCGTTTGGCGACCGAACTGATTCAGGATGATTTCACTGGCGAGACGTTAGCCGGCGAATTGGATTTGTTACTCGATCCTGATCGCAATCTCGCTATGCGAGCCGAGTTAAAAGAAGTCATGAAAAGGATCGGCGAACCCGGCGCTTCAGATCGCGCCGCGAAAGTCATACTTGAATTTATAAATAAGAGTGTGTCAGAAGCCCGCGCTTAAGCAATATTTGTGCAGCCTGAAAGGCTGCGAGAAAGTAGCCGGTGGTCGCAGCGAAGCGCAGACCACCGGAAAGCGTCAATAGGTTGTTTGCACATGCACCGGAGGTCTTCACTACGTTTCGACCTCCAGCTACTTTCTTCCAACCCTTCGGGTTGCAAAATCTAATTGAGGTAGTTTTCAATCACTCGCCGGCATTGATGTCGGATCTTACCAGGAGAATCATACGAGGATGGCCCTTAGCCGCTGGAAAAAAATCACGCTGATAACTTTGCTCGCCCTCATTCTTCTAGTTTCCCTCGGCATCACCTTCACGATCGGTTGGCGGCCGATTATCGGCGCAAAGAAGCGCGCGCTTACGGATCGAAAGTTCGAAGCGACGCAAGCGCGTTTGATGCGCGGAAAGTATCTGGTTGACGGTGTGAATGGATGCTTTGGCTGCCACACGGATGCTGATTGGTCCAAGCCAGGCGCGCCGCCGGTCGCCGGCCGCGAAGGCTCTGGCCATATCTGGGCCGATCAGGATATGCCCTGGCTCGTTGCGCCGAACATCACGCCCGACAAAGAAACTGGCGTGGGTAATTGGACCGATGACACTCTGGCGCGCGCGATTCGCGAAGGCATTGGGTATGACGGGCGCGCGTTGTTTACCATGATGCCTTATCCACACTATCGCGAAATGTCAGATGAGGATCTCGCTTCGATCATTGTTTACCTGCGCAGTGTTCCGCCGGTGCGCAATCAACTGCCAACGACAAAAATGCCTTTCCCGCTAAACTTTCTGATAAAGAACGCGCCGCAACCAGTTACTGCGGCAGTCCCACCGCCGAATCAATCTTCAGACGTGGCGCGCGGTGCTTATCTCGTGAGCATGGCGGCTTGTACTGATTGCCACACGCCGCAGGAGAAAGGTCAGCCGCTTCCGGGAATGGAATTCGCCGGAGGGTTTCTCTTTCACGAACCGAAAGGGGACGTG
>Ga0193729_1002024_pt1 | contig 10184 bp, 9 predicted proteins | sample U1c2metaG_FD_143036 | JGI IMG/M metagenome (GOLD analysis project Ga0193729, IMG submission 143036) | Soil microbial communities from a riparian zone of the East river system, Colorado, United States - U1c2 | ecosystem: Environmental > Terrestrial > Soil > Riparian zone | place: USA: East River... | reverse complement strand
GCACGGCGCGGATTTCTCGATCTGGGGGTCATGCCAGCTCGCGCCGCAGTCGACGACTTTGGCGGCGGCATCGGGACCCCAGGTGCCGGGCTCGTATTCGAGCACGGGTAAGGCGCCGCTGAGGATCGGATCAACCACGCGCCAGGCAGCCTCCACACTGTCATCCTGCGTGAACAATGCGGTCTCGCCTCGAACCGCATCTCCCAGCAATCGCTCATAAGGGGATTTCTCAGATTGCGTGTTGTGGCGCGCGATCAATTCGACCGGCTCGCCGCGCATGTCCTCGCCGGTGAGCTTGGCCAGCGCGCCTTCGCCGATGACCACCTCGGGACTCAAGCGCAACCTGAAATAATTCGCAGGCATGGTGTCGCTGGGATCGAAGATCGCCAAGGGCGGCCGCTTGAGCGTTACCCTCACCTCCGTCGCCGTGATCGGCAGATTCTTGCCGGCGCGGATGTAGAACGGCACATCCGCCCAGCGCCACGTGTCGATGCGCAGGCGCAGCGCGGCAAATGTCTCGACTTGCGAGTCTTTGGCGACGCCTTGCTCGGCGCGATAGCCGCGAAACTGCCCGCGCACCACTTCTTTCGGGTCGAGCGGGCGCATGGCGCGGAAAATGCGCAGCTTTTCCGCTTGCATGGTCTTCGAATCGTGGCCGACGGGTGCATCCATCGCCAGCAACGTCACCACCTGCAGCAAATGGTTTTGCACCACGTCGCGAACTGCGCCGACTTCCTCGTAGAAAGCGCCGCGGCCCTGCACGCCGAAGTCCTCGGCCATGGTGATCTGAATGTCCCGAATGTACTCGCGGTTCCAGATGGGCTCCAGAAAAGTATTGGCGAAACGGAAGTACAACAGATTCTGCACCGCCTCCTTGCCCAGGTAGTGATCGATGCGAAAGATCGAAGATTCATCGAACACTTCATGCAAGGTGCGATCGAGCGCCTGCGCGCTTGCCAAATCCCGGCCGAAGGGCTTCTCGACGATCACCCGGCCATTCTCCGCGCAGCCGCACTCGCGCAACCCCTGCACGACGCTGGCGAACATGCTGGGCGGAATGGCCAGATAATGAATGGGGCTCTTGCTGAGCCCAATGGCAGCCTTCAATTTGGTATAGGTTTCCGGATCCGCGTAGTCGCCTTCGACATAACGCAGCAGTGAAGCCAGCTTGGCGAAGCTGGTATCGTCGAAATCGCCGCCATTTTGCACGCTGCTGCGGGCACGCTCTTTGAGTTTATCCAGATTCCAACTGGCGCGCGCCATGCCGACAATCGGCATATTGAAGCCGCCTTTGCGCACCATCGCGTACAGCGCGGGAAAGATTTTTTTGTACGCCAGATCTCCGGTGGCGCCGAAAAACACGAAGGCGTCGGATTCCGTTCGAGTCATGAGCGTCGTGCCTCGAGCTCGCGCCGCAGCCGCTGCAGCTCCTCGAGCAAATCAAGGGCGAGCGCGACACCCGCAAGATTCAGCTCGAGATCCCGCTCCAGCCGAACCGCGAGACGCGCGCGACGCAGCGCGTCGCCGGTAAAGCGCCACTCGCTGCTGATTTCAATGACATTGAGCACGCCTTCCTCGACGAATTCCACGATGTGCCGTTCGTCGACCTGGCACATGCGGCTCAAGTCCTTGATGCTCAAGATCGCGGATTGGTCGAATATGGTGCCGGTTATAGCCTGATCGTCGGATGGGGGCATTTTAGGCTCCGAGGCTGGCGCGGGGGTTAAAGGCTAGGGCGGCCGCGAAAGCCGCGTACGCGGCCTTGGCCTTGTCATCATTGGCCGCCGGCAGCGCGATCTGCAAGACCACATAAAAATCGCCCGGCGGCGCAGCAGGAATGCCGCGGCCCTTGAGGCGCAACTTGCTGCCGGCGTGCGATCCGGGTGGAACTTTCAAATCGACCGTGCCGGATGGCGTGGGCGTTTTGACGCTCGCGCCCAGTGCGGCTTCCCACGGCGCGACCGGTAATTCGAGCGACAGATCCCGCCCGTCGACTCGATACAGCGGATGGGGCTGAAATTCCACTTCGATGTACAGGTCTCCGGGTGTCCCGCTGCCGGGAGCGCGCGCACCCTGGCCTGCAAGGCGGATTTGCTGACCGGCCAGAATTCCCTTGGGTACTTGAACGTTCAAGCTGCGTTCCTTCGAGACCAACCTGCCTTCATCGTCGATTTCGGGCATCCTCAATGTAAATGTGCGAGGCCCGCCGTTGAGCGACGCTTCCAGATCGAGCAGCACCTTGGCGTGGTGGTCCTCGCCGCGGCCCGCGTGAAACTCGCCGCGGCTGCGCCCTGATCGCGCCTGAGCACCGAACAGCGAATCAAAAAAATCGCTGTACGCCGAATTGCCCGGGCCTGCGCCGCTGAATTCGAAGCCTGAGTCCCAATTGGGAGGCGGCCGAAATTCTTCGCCGGCGCGATGGTTTTGGCCAAGCTGATCATAGGCCGCGCGCTTTTCAGGGCTCTTGAGCACCTCGTAGGCCTCGCCGACCTCCTTGAATCGCGCCTCTGCGTCTTTTTCCTTGCTGACATCGGGATGATATTTGCGAGCGAGCTTGCGATAGGCCTGCTTGATCTGGGCTTCGGTAGCATCGCGCGCAACGCCCATGACCTTGTAATAATCCTTGAATTCCACCGATCACCCGCTTCTGGCAACGCTGAAGAATACTACGCGTAAAAACTCGTGAATCATAAATACGGTGTAAGACCAATCCTACAGTTGGTAAGCCACTGTCAGCAGCAATCCCTCGCAAAGATCGCGCAGCAGACCCGGCGGACGGCCGTTGAAAGGCACGGTCTCCGGGATCTGTGCATCAATCCACTGTGCGAGCCAATTAATTTCCGCGCGGCCGTAGAAGACGACGGCGCATTCGTAGTTGAGCAGCAGACTGCGCGAGTCGAGATTCACTGATCCTGACAACGCGAGCGAGTGGTCGAATACCACAGCCTTTGCGTGGCTCATGTACGGCATCAAATGAATGTTGACGCCCGCCTGACTCAGCGAACGCAGCGCGCGATTGCGTGCGAAATCCGCCAGGCGATGATTGGAGCTGGCCGGAATGACCAAGTCGACGCGCACGCCGCGCCGCGCGGCGAGGCGCATGGCGGTTTCCAAGCTGACATCAGGGACGAAGTAGGGCGTTACCGCGAGCATGCGGTCGCGGGCCTGAAAACAGCCGTCGATCAGCAAGGCGTGCACCGTATCTTCGCTCTGGTCCGGCCCGCTCGGCAGAAACTGCGCCTCGCTCGCGGCGGACTGGGAGGCGGTGCCGGCAACGGCGGCGACCTCGGTCGACGCAGGCTTGCCGCCCGCCGCGACCCAATCCATTTCAAACTGCGCGGCGGCCGCGCCTGCCACCGGTCCTTGCAGGTCAAAGGTCAGGTCTCGCCACGCCGGCGCGCCCGCGACGCCGCAGAAATATTCGGCGGCGAGATTGCGTCCTCCTGCCCACAGGCGTGCGCCATCGGCGATGACCATTTTCCGATGATTGCGCAAGTTGCGCGGGCCCTGAGTCCGGCGCGCGAACAGCGGGCTGAAAATCGCGGTCTCGACGCCGCCCAACTGCAGAGTCTTGAAGCAGACCCTCGGCAGTTGAATCGCACCCACGCCATCGAGGAGAAGCCGCACATCAACGCCGCAGCGCGCCCGTTCCATCATGCGCTGCATGGCTTCGTGCCCGAAGGCGTCGTCGCCGAGAATATAGGTGCAGATGTCCAACCGGGAAACGGCGCTCGACATGACTGAAAATAGTGCATCGGCTGAATCGCGCCCGTCGCGATGCAGGTTGATGGCCGCGGGCGAAGGTCCCGGCAGTCCAAAGCTTTCAATGAGATCTTGCGCCCAGTGACCCGCAAACGACCGCACTCCGGAGCGCGCCGAGGTCTTACGCGGCAGTTTGCGCCGCCCGAACATCAAGTACATGGGCAGCACCAGATAGGGCAGAGCGATCATCCCCAGGACCCAGGCAATGGCGACGGCAGGCGGCCGTCGTTCGCGTTGCGCGCGGGTGGTCAGAATGTAGGCAAGCACGCTGACAACGATGACGAGTGAGTGAAGGCTGACTGTCGGAAGCCAAACGCTCATGTCAATCCGACTGCGCGAGCCGCTTGAGAACCCCCGGCAAGAGATCCGGTAAATCCTCGCCCAGCAGTCCCGGTCCAAATGCCGCGGCTGCGGCGCCATGCATCCACACCCCGGCCGCCGCAGCCGGGAATGCGTCCATGCCCTGTGCAAGAAGCCCCAAAATGAACCCGCCGAGAACATCTCCGGATCCCGCGGTGGCCAGCGTTGCCGGCGCGTTGCCGTTGATGACCGCGCGACCGTCGGGAGCTGCGATGACGGTGTCGGCGCCCTTCAGCACGACGACCGCTCCACTGCGACGGGCCGCTCGGCGCGCACGCGTTAATTTGTCGCCCGAGGGGTCGAAGATGCGTTTGAATTCGCCGTCATGCGGCGTGATGACGCAGGGCCCGCGGATCGCTTGAAACAGTTCGTCCGTACGCGAAGAAAATACGCTGATGGCATCGGCGTCGAGCACCACGGGTCTGCCGGTTTGCAACAGGGCGAGCACCCGCTCGCGCGTCGCGTCGCTGACGCCTGCACCGGGTCCGATCGAAAATGCCGTGTACCGCGGATCCTTCAGCAGCTCGGCGAAGTCTTGATCCTGCGACAGCGGTTGCACCATGATGCTGGTCAAGGCCGAAGCATAAATGGCAAAGGCTTTTTCCGGTACGGCGATGCTCGTGAGTCCCGCTCCGATGCGCGCCGCGGCGCGCGCCGCCATCCGCGCCGCGCCCGTCATGGGATATCCGCCGTAGAGCAGTGCGTGGCCACGGCTGTATTTGTTGCCGCCGGCATGCAGTTGCGGCAACTTTTCCCGCCATAGGTCCGGCGTGTTTTCCCAGGTGTCGATGGGCAACGAGTCGAGCACGGCTTGCGGTATGCCGATATCCGCCACGACGATGTCGCCGCATAAATCGCGCCCCGGCAGCAACAAATGACCGGGTTTCTTTCTCATGAAGGTCACGGTGCAGGCCGCGGCCGCGGCGCCCCAGTCCTCGCCGCTGTCTCCCATCACGCCACTGGGCACGTCCACGGCAATGATGGGGATTGCGCGCCGTGTTGCACATGTCAACGTATCGCTGACCTGCGAATCGAGGCGACGGCTCAAACCTGAACCAAAAAGGGAATCGACGATCAACTCAGCATCGTCGATGACCTGCGGAGTCAGCGGTTCGACGCTGCCCGTCCAGCGCTGTGCATGATGTTGAGCGTCGCCGCGCAGACCGTTGATGTCGCCCAACAGAGCAAGACGGACCGCCCAACCGGATTGCGCCAGGCGAAAAGCCACGACAAAACCATCGCCGCCGTTTTTGCCGGGTCCACACAGGACGGTGACCCGCCGCGGCGTCCATCGGCGCACCAGCTCGCGTACCACGGCCTCACCGGCTCGCTGCATGAGCAGCGAGCCGGCAGTGCCCGACGCCATGGTCAATCGATCGGCCGCATTCATCTGCGCGACCGTGAGCACGGTGGAGTTCACAATCGTCCAACTGCCGCGCCGACGGCGGTGGTGACGGCCATTGCCAGCGCGCTCCAAAAAGCGACGCGCAAGGCGCCGACGCGCACATTGGCGCCGCCGACCTTGGCCGACCAGCCGCCGAGGAACAGCAGGCAGAGGAGGCAGGCAATGGCGATTGCGCCGATGAGGTTGCGCGCCGGTGCAATCGCAACGACGGCCAGCGGCAGGGCGGCCCCGATGGAGAAACTTCCGGCCGAAGCCATGGCCGCCTGCATTGGCCGCGCCCTCGATGCCGGTGATATCCCCAACTCGTCGCGCGCATGCGAGCCCAACGCGTCATGCGCCATGAGCTGGTCCGCCACTTTGCGCGCCAAATGGGAATCGAGTCCACGCCGCATATAAATGTCAGTCAGTTCGCGCCGTTCACCGATGAAATCATCGCGCAGTTCCACGCGCTCCTGCGCCAATGCGGCGGATTCCGTGTCCGCTTGCGAATGCACAGAGACGTATTCTCCGGCCGCCATGGACATGGCGCCGGCAACCAGCGCCGCCGTGCCGCTCAACAACAGCGCGGCGTGCGAGCTGTGCGCGGCCGCCAGACCCAGCAGCAGGCTGGAAGTCGACACAATGCCGTCGTTCGCGCCCAAAACCGAGGCGCGCAGCCACCCGCCCGTTCCCAATTTGTGGCGGTCATGATCCTTAGGACGCATTGCTGTTCACTTGAATCTGCCTGCTCGTTGCCCTGTATATGTGAACAGGCTGCCTCGGGGGGTGGACCGCACTGCGGCGAATCCAATAGTAGCGAGCGCCATGCAAGCCGGGTAGTCTTCGCTTGAAATAATAAGCAGCCGGTTAACGCCTCGGTTGGCCGCCGCAAGTAGTCCACCGTAAGCAGTCCGCCGCAAATAGGGAAGTCACGAATGTACAATCCTCTGTTCTGGATAGAGTGGCTTGATCGTCTCGATCGCGTGCTGACGAGCGCTCGCCAGGATGTCGCCCTGCTAAAGCGCGCCGTCAGCCCGCGCAGCCTCGAGGCGATAGAGCGCTCGAAGCGCCAGTTATGCGCGCTCATGAAGGATTTGCGGTTGCTTGATCGCGACGTGGTGGCGACGGATACCGCGCAGAATGGGGCGGACAATTTGCAAAGAGCGCTCGACACGACCGTGGCGCAACTCGGCAGTCTCGCCGCGATCCCGGTCGCGAGCGCGCCGGGCATGCTGGATCGATTGCTGGCCGCCAGCGATTCCGCTTTGCGCGACAGCTGCTACGAGGCCGCGATATTGCTGGAGCCGAGTCGCCGTCGCGCATAACCCAATGATCCGGCCGCGACCTACGCTTTGGCGGTTTTCGGACCCCAAATATACCAAAGTATAAATCCCAGCAACGGCAGCACCAGAACCACCACGGTCCATAGCACTTTATTGCCCGTGTCCGCGCTGCTTTGAAAGATATTCACGATCGCCCAAACGTCGGCGACCAAGACAATCAGACTGCCCAAACCACCTTGATACCCCACTGGCCTTCCCCCGCGGTTGGAACAAAGCTTCACGCTACACGTTTGCGGCTTGCAATGGCTATAAAATCAAGAGAATTCCCCCGATGGCACTCAATAACAACACGAGTTGCTCGAACAGGTTCTGATTCACGCGTACCAACAGCCAGCGGCCGGCCAGCGCGCCGAGCAGCACGGCCGGCGCCAGCGCAAGATTGAATCCAAAGCTTTGGGTGGTGATCAACCCAAGATCGACCATGAACGGAACTTTGAATAGATTGAGCAGCATGAAGAACACCGCTGCGGTGCCCACGTATTCCATCTTAGGCAGTCTCATGGCCACCAGGTAAATGGCCATCAGGGGTCCTGCGGCGTTCGCGACCAGCGTGATGAAGCCTGCGGTCATGCCGATGAGGGCGCCTACCGACCAGTGCAACGGCGCCGCCCGCTCTTGATTGGGGGAGGAGGCGTATCTGCGCCAATAACTCAGTATCACCAGAGACACGATGATCCAACCCACCAGGATCCGAGCGGTGTGATCGCTGATTCGACCAAGCGTGAAGTAGCCCAGCACCACCCCGATTGCGGTCCAGGGAAACAGCTGCCACAGGTAATGCCATTGAGTATGTTTGCGATAAGAGAACACGGCGACGAAGTCGCCGAATATCAGCAGCGGCAGAACCAGGCCGCTGGCTTGTTTACTGCTCGGGAAGACGTGATTGAACAGGGCAATCGACAGGATGCTCAAGCCCGTGATGCCCGCCTTGGAAACGCCGACCATGAAGGCGCCAAGCGCGGCAAATATCCACAGCGAGAGATCAGCTGGCAATCAGTTATTTACGTAGAATTGGCGCAGTTGATGCAGGTTGATGATGACGTCGAAACGCTCGCCTTCGGGGAGCCTCGGTCCGGTCGCGAACTCATAGCGCGAGTCCAAATTGACAACGTCGGGATGCAAGTCATGCATCGCCCGCTTGAACATTTCCCGCGGCACCCACTCGGAATTGGATGACAGCGAACCGAATTCATCGTGATAAATCGTGGCGGTGGAGATATCCCCCGGCGCTGATGCAATGGCGAAAATGCGCGGCCGAATGGAGGTCAAGTGCACTTGCTTGGCGCCGGCCACGATCAGCTGCCACTCGTTGCCCTGCGGCACGGCAATCAGCGCATAGACATGGTGTTGCGCGGTGAAAAAGGCGGTCGAAATGGCGAGCATCGCCAACACGCGGCGGGCGTTTGCACTCCAGCGTTCGGTAAGCGCGCTGATCGACGCCACCAGGAAACAGAGCAGCACACCGGTCATCGCCAGAATCGTACGATAGGTTGCATAGTGCTCGGACGCGATCATGCATACGGAGAAGGCGAAGACCGGAAGTCCCAGCAGCCCGGACAACCAAACGATGCCGCGCGCCATGCCGTGCCGGCGCCACTCGAGATAGGCACCTGCGATCAAGATCGCGCCCACGAGCGCCGCGCAAGCGAAATAAAGCGCGTGGTCGCGATGATTGTTGTCGTTCAGCACGAATAAGCTCAGCGCATTCGGCAGCGGCTCAGCCAGGAACCAGGCGATCTTGTCGCCCCAATGTGATTCGAAGGCAACTCGGCCGGACTTGACGAAGACGTGAGTGGCGTAGAGCAAGGACATCGCACCATAGGCCAGCCCCAGTGTGCCCGCGACAAACCCCAGATGGATCCCGACCCATCGCGCCGACTGCGGCAACGTGCGTCGCCGCTGCACGATCAGCGCGCCGGCCAGGGGCACCAGATAAAAGAGTGCGCTTGGCTGGTAGATCAATGCGCTTACGACCATCAACCCGAAGGCGACAGCCCACTGTCCCACGGCGCGTCCGACGCCGGCACGCAGGCCCAGAACCAGCGCTCCTTCCACGGTAAAAAACCCGCCGACGGCCAACAGCGCGGTCGCCACGTAGGGCCAGCCGACTGCCCAGCCGGCAATGACCTGCGCGGACGGCACCAAGACCAGCAATACCGCAAAACATAAGCTCGTGTTAATGGACCATCCGACCGCTCTCAAGCCCTTGAAGCACACCATGGAGATGGCGCCCAGGAGAAGTGCCGCGACGAAACGCATCCACTGAAGATTCTGTACGCTGCTGGTCTGGCCATACGTTGCCTGCAGCAACCAGCCGTAAATGGGGCGCGCATGCGAGGCACAGAATTTAACGACCTTGCCAACTTCTTCGTGAGCTTCGCGCAGATTGGAGTAGTCATCGCGCAGACCGTAATCGTGAAAAGTGGCCGGCCAATAGGCCACCAGCGGTATCAGGAAAAGCACGGCCGTGAGCATCCAGGCGCGGGCCCGCAAGCCCGTGCGCGGCTGCGCGATCGCGCTCGGTTCCGCGATCGAGCTTGGATTGCCAACCGGGACCGCAATCGCGGCCTCGCTGAGTATTGTTTTCGGAACGCTGCTCATTCGCCGCTAACACCTCAAGATGCTGCAATGCACTAATCCGCGGATATCATCACCTATTGCAGACGCAAATGATTGAGAAAGACGTAGGTGAAAATATCCCCGGCTAGGAACTGATTCTATCGACGATGCGCGCAAAATCAGTGCTGGAATTCGAGAAAATGCGTTAAATATCTGTTAACTAGCCAAATCGCGCGCGTGTTTGAGGGGGCCCCGAGGCCGGGGGTTCCTAGGGCAGCCGGATGGTTTCTTGATACACGTCCCATCGGGCAAAAGCCCTTGTCTATAGGCTTTGTGCGATGGATTGCCAACCCACACTGCGATTCGCGCTTTTGATCATTGCGTTGTCCGCCGCATCGAGCGCCGCGGCGAATTCCAAGATTTACACCTATGTCGATGCGCAGGGATCGCGGCACTACACCGACGTTCCCGATAACAACCGCTATCGACTGCTGGTTCTCTCGCCGCAAGACCGAACCGCGAGCGGCGATCGCTATGATATGCAGCTGTTGGCCAAAGCCTCGCGGTACGACTCCATCATCGAGCACGCCGCGCTTTCCGCGGCCGTGGAATCCAACCTCTTGCGCGCCGTGATCGTGGTGGAGTCGGGATTCAATTCGCATGCCGTCTCCAAGCGAGGTGCCGTGGGACTCATGCAACTCATGCCGGCAACGGCGAGCCGCTTCGGTGTTTCGAACCCCTACGATGCCCAGCAGAACGTGCATGCGGGCGCACGC
>Ga0193729_1002023_pt1 | contig 10185 bp, 8 predicted proteins | sample U1c2metaG_FD_143036 | JGI IMG/M metagenome (GOLD analysis project Ga0193729, IMG submission 143036) | Soil microbial communities from a riparian zone of the East river system, Colorado, United States - U1c2 | ecosystem: Environmental > Terrestrial > Soil > Riparian zone | place: USA: East River... | reverse complement strand
ATGCGTTACATACCACTTGCTTGATTTGGAAGTTCATCGGCGAATTTTGCGACTTTATCCACAACACATACGAGCGTGAGGTGATGAGAACCTGTCTCGTGTGGTTGCGGGCAGTCTGCTGGCGACTTGTTGAATCGAGAACCGCGCGGACAGCTCTTTCGCCGGTCGCCGCCGTCCGCATGAATAAGCCGTCCGGGTGAATAAGAATTGTATCGGTTTCTAATCCTCGTACATCAAAACGCCTGTTCGTATGGTGTTCCCTGAATCTCGAAAGTAGAGATCGAGCAGGGAACAGTTGGCTGAGCAACTTCACTGGCGATCAATCCAATTGCAGAAAGCGGAAGGAGAGCTATGTCTAAGTTAACCAAGAAAGTGGCGCTCGTCACCGGGGGCTCGCGCGGCATTGGTGCCGCGATTGCCAAACGTCTGGCGGCCGACGGAGCGACTGTGGCGATCACGTATGCAAAAGACGCAGACGCGGCCTCATCGGTCGTCAAAGCGATTGAAGCCGCCGGCAGCAAAGCGCTCGCGATTCAAGCGGACGCCGCCGATGCCGAGGCCGTTAAGAGCGCAGTTCAAAAGACGGTAACCACCTTCGGCGGGATTGACGTGCTGGTGAACAATGCTGGCACGGCCATTCCGAAGACGTTCGAGGAGACCACGCTGGACGAGCTGGACCGCATGTTTGACATCAATGTCCGGGGCACAATGGTGGCTACGCAAGCAGCGCTGAAGCACATGAAGAGCGGCGCTCGAATCATCATGATCGGCTCGTGCGTCGGGGAACGGATGATGACGCCCGGCTTGGTGCCCTACTCGGCCACCAAGGGAGCCGTCAAAATGTTCACTCAGGGGTTGTCCAGAGAGGTCGGGAAACGCGGCATCACTGTTAACAACGTCCAGCCGGGTCCGATCGACACGGATTTAAATCCCGCCGCAGGCGAATGGGCTGCACCCCAGAAAGCCAACACGGCGCTCGACCGCTACGGGCGTGCTGACGAGGTCGCCGCATTGGTGGCCTTCGTAGCCGGACCCGAGGCCTCGTATATCACCGGTGCCAACCTCACCGTCGACGGAGGCACCAACGCCTAACCAAAAAAGTGTGTGATGACAAAATCGTCGTACGCCATTAACTCAAAACATGGTTTCCGACTACGTGGCTAAAGGGAATTAGCCTCGTTGAGACGAGCATCATCTATTCCAGATGATAGGAATTCTCTCCCCACTGAAAATGGAGTTTGGGGCTGCAGCTTGCAGATTTCACCTCGATTACCGTCTTTCCCGACTTTTTTCCAGCCACAGCTGGGAGCAAAGCTGAGAAGTAGGTCCCGTCAGCATCCGCCTTTGCTGTGTAATCATGCTTCTCGTCGTATGACTGAGATTTGATAGTCAGTTCAGCATTGGGCGCAAAGCCGCTTGCTTGAATGAAAGTCAATTCGCCGCCGGGTGTGCCTAAAACGGATTCCAGTTTACAAGTCTTGTCTGTGGTGGCGTTTGGAAAAGGCTGTACCGATTCGAACCCTCTGGTTTGATCGTCGTCCTGCGAAACAAGCGCGAATCGCTTGGGTTCGCCCTTGCCAGCAAAAACAACCATATCGATTGGATCATTGGGAGCCTCGCCTTTGCACGTCCCTTCAGGCCCTGCACAGACCGCTTGTCCGGACGGGTCCAAAGTGATCCCCGCGATGTTCTTCAGCACCGAGCCATTCAGCTGAATTTGAAAAAGTGTGTAAATCTCGTCTTTCGGAAGCCCGTCCGCATGAAGGCTGTATGTTATTAAGGTGCGATCCGATGTCTTGTTGCGTTCAACTTCCTTTAGAGAAAGCGTCACGCCTGGACCATTCATACTCTTGGCCTTGCTGAAATTTTTTTGAAGATTCGAGAGCTTGTCAACTTTAGCCCTGAGGTCTGGGTTCAGAGATGCCGCAGACCCGATGGTCTGATCTTGTCCGGCAGCGCCCGAAGAAAAAGAGCTGCACAATATCAGTACCGCCAGAGCAAACCACGTCGGGTATTCACTGATGTGATTATTAACCAAGCTTTTAAATTTCATGGTGCCAGAAGACTAGCACGGTACACATCGTGAAGGCTGCATCTTTCGGATTTGCGCGCAGATAGCTAGTTAATCGGCATCCCCTGATTAAGCTTTATCGGGGTCGAAATCAAAACCAGTCGCTGCGGTAGGCAACCCACCAGCAAAGGCACCCGATCGGAACCGTAGCAGCCAGCGCCCACCACAGTGGCAACACCACATCCGCTAACGTTCCTACGACCGAAAAGGTGATCCAGAAGACCTTGCGTTGCATACTCTGATTTTAGCGCGAGCGGCTGCGCATTTTTCAATTGCGGCAGGTTTAGTTTGCGTAACACACAATGCCGTCTTCTAGGAAGGAAGGTAGCCTTTTACTTTTCGGTGAACTGAACAAAATATTCCTGAACATCTACTAAGACAAAGCCGCCGCCGCGGCGCTCGACTCGCGCATTTCCATGAACGGCAGTTGCGCCTTGATAGTGGTCCCCAGCTTCCCAGAAACAATCTGTATCGTGCCGCCCAGTTTTTTTACCCGTTCGTACATGCCCATGAGCCCGACGCCGCCTTGCCCCTTGCCCACTTCGCGCAACACTTCCTGCGGCATGCCGTGGCCATCATCGGTGATGGTGGTATTAATCTGCCGCTCGTGAATTTTCAATTCCACGCAAGCTTTTTGCCCGCCGGAATGCCTGTGCACATTGGTGAGCCCCTCCTGCACAATGCGAAATAACGTCGTCTCCAGTTCACGATTGAAACGCGGAAACCCTTCAGCCAAATCCAGCCGCACGTTAATTCCGCTGCGTTGCGAGAACCCTTCCACGTACCAGCGCAATGCCGAAACTAAACCAAAATCATCCAGCACCGGCGGGTGCAACAGATAAGACATAGTGCGCACTTCGCGGATGCAATCGCCCACCAGATCGAGCGATTCCTGCACCAACTCCTTATCCCTCTCGTCCGACCGCGACAAACGCCGCGCCAGTTGTCCCAGCGTGAGCGTCACGGCGCTCAAGTATTGCCCCGCGCTGTCGTGCAACTCTCGCGCGATTCTGCGGCGTTCTTCGTCCTGCACCCGCACCACACTCTGGCTCAATTGACGCAGCGCATTTTCTGCATTCAAGCGCTCAGACACCTCGCGCCGCAAGTCTGAGTTCGCCTTGGTAAGTTCCAGGGTGCGCTGCAACACCCGGCGCTCCAATTCCTCCCGGGCTTCTTGCAAGACGCGCTCATTTTCCTCGCGCTGCTTGAGTAAGTCGCGAACCTCGTATTGGCGCCCGCGCGCGCGCAACGCCGACCGCACCGCGCTGATGAGCGTTGGCACGCGCACCGGACGCTCCAGCATATTTACATTGCCGTGTACCCCGAACAGATGCACCAATCCAGAGCTGACTTGTGAGCTCTCTTCACTTGCATTCGTAAACAGAATTACCGTTACATCCGACCAAGCCTGCTGATTTTTCAGAAAGGCAAACAATCGTTCGACGCCGCGCGGCACCAGCGCTTCTTCCGCGATTATCACCGCTTGTACGCTGTCATCAAAAGCTTCCGCCAGGCGCTCAATCGATTCATAGCACACACCGCGGATCTGATCTTTGAGCAGGTAACGCAGCAACAGCGGACCGTCTCTTCCGGTGGGCGCGCAAATCAGTACGTTTGCCGTTTGCATCGAATTATCCCGCAGTGGCGCCTTTGGAGCCGGACTTAGGTCGCAGATTCATCAAGTCTTCGCCTTGTCCCACATATTTGGGAATGCCCGTCAAGATGCCCTCGAATTGTCGTAACGGCGCGCCGATTTCAAGCCCTTTATCGGTGATCTCAAATTCGCGGATGCTTGTTTCATGCGTTGACAAACGGTTCTTGATTACAGAAATAGCTTTGCGCACGCTTCCGCCCGCTTCGAAATATCGCAAATAAATCACCAGGTCGGCAAGGTAGGTCAGTTCGAATGAGGTAGTGTCCGCAGTATTCAGCATTCCGTGCTGCGCCGTGGTCATAATCGTCAGCACCCCATGCGCGTTTAGATACGCCAACAACTCGTGCAACTGCGCCAGCAGAAAGCGCTCGCTAGTCATCGCGGTCAGATAACCGTTGAGGCTGTCGATCACCACTACCCGAACGCCGTGGTCTTCCACTTTTCTGCGAACCCGATAAGCAAATTCCCCAGGGGACTGTTCGTTGGGATCAACCTGGCTAATTTCAATCGTTCCGTGTTGCATGTGGCTGGCGAGGTCCAGGTCCACATTTTTCGCACGCTTTATATAAGTATTCTTGGATTCGTCAAACAGCAATGCGTAAGTTTTGTAGCCCTGCTGCGCGGCAGCCGAAACAATCTGAATCCCCACCGTCGATTTCCCGGTGCCGGCTGGGCCTACTAGCACCAAGCCCGTCCCCCAGCGCACGCCGCCGCCGGTCAAGCGATCCAGCTCTTCATTATTTGTTTTGAGCACGCCGCTGGCATCTTTCGGCCGCACGCCATCCAAGGAATCGCTAGCAATCAGCCTTCTGAATACTTGCAGCCCGCCGCGCCGTATCGCGAAATCGTGGCTGCCTTCGAGTGATGGTCCCGCACGCAGTTTCGTGACTTGCAACGTGCGTTTCACCGAGCCGTATTCGGAATGCCTTCTTTCCAGTAACAGCACGCCATGCGCAATGCTTTGCAGCAGCAAGTCCGGATTATCGACAGTATAGTCTTCCAGAAAAAAAACAGTGCAGCTGCACTGCGACAATATTTCTTTTAACGCCAGAATCTGTCTGCGGTAACGCAGCGGGTCGCGCGCCACCAAACGAATTTCGGAAAGGGAATCGATCACCACCCGCTGAGGCTTCAGGCGGCGCACATCGTCAATCACGCGTTGCACGGTTTCGCTGAGTTCTACATCCGCCGGTTGGAAAACGGTGTACTGTTCTTCATTTTTCAATCGACCGCCCAGGGTGCTCAGCTCTTGCAGGTGTATCCCGTCGAGCGTCCAGCCGTGAGACTCCGCTACGGCACGAATTTCATCCTCCGATTCCGAGAACGTAACATACATACCTTTTTCAGAAATTTTCGCGCCAGCCAGCAGGAATTGCAGCGCTAGAGTTGTTTTGCCAGAACCCGGCGCGCCTTCTATGAGAAAAAGACGTCTCGCTGGAAAGCCCCCGCCGAGGATGTGGTCCAGTTCTTCAATTCCGCTGCTCAGCCGATTTGTGATCCTGCTTTTTTTGGCATCTTTGGATGACGGCATTTGCGATCCGCCCCCTTATGTGCCACTGGCTAGTGATTTCGCTCGCAGCCCCTCGGTATCAAAAAAGCTTTCGCCTCCCAGCACTGTTTCCATCGCCTGGGTCAGCAACTCCTCTCCGCTGGCCTTGCACACGTACCCATGAGCACCGCTTTTGCTGACATCCTTCGCGAATTGGGGTGAATTATGCATGGTAAACAAAAGTATTTTCACCTCTGGCATGGTCTTGGAAATGCGATGAGCCACTTCCAACCCATTGAGAACCGGCATGGAAACGTCCAGGATCACCAGGTCCGGCTTCAATAATTTGGTTTGTTCGAACGCTTCAAGCCCCGTGGTGGCCTCGCCGCAAACTTCCCAACCTGGGTGCGGTTCGATGGCGGTACGCAAACCTTTGCGCATCATCGCGTGATCGTCGGCGATTAAAATCCTAGCCATGGCTTCTCCGTCGGGCTGCACCCCATCATCGCCGTGCGAGCAGTCTTCAATACATCGGTATGTCCCTGTATTTTCAATCTAAGGGGAGCGAAAGGTAACGGTGTGAACTAATCCTGCGACTTGGGCATCCCGAGTCCAACGGATCCCCAGGATTGTCTCATTTTGAAAAAGCTAATTGCCGTTCGGGCTGTTTATAACGCCGCAGTTCGAGTACCAGGTACCACACAACCGCAACATTAATCAGCAACACCACAACTTTAGTAATATTGGTGTGGCGAAAAATCTCGTAGATCTCCAGTGGAATGAATGACGAGGTCGCGATAATCGTGAAATATTCTGCCCACCGCTTACGCAATGCCAGCCCAACGCCTTCGGTGAGCAGTAGCCCCGAATAAAAAAAAGTGCCAAAGCTCACTGCCCTCAGCCGCTGGGGACTCAAGTCCGTGAATCGTTCCAGCAGCGCCTGCAGGTAATGGTTGTTAGGGTCGACGCGAAAGACATTTACCCAGTGCTCCACGATCGCTACCAGATCTTTATCGATCAGCGTGTGCGCACCGATGCCCACCGCCAGCAATGCCAGGCCTTTTAGAAGTTTGAACGCCGCGATAACCAGCAGGCCGCGGGAAGAATGCTCACGCTGAGACATAGTTTCTTTGGCCAATCGCGATTATGTCGTCGCTTCGTGGCTCATTCCTTTTTCTCTGCCAGTTCCGCCCACCGCGCATAAAGTCGTTCCACTTTGTCTTGAGCTGCTTCCATCCGCTTGCACGTTTCCATTAATCGCTGCACGTCACTTGCCAACTGCGGGTCGGCTAGTTCGGCGCGTGTTGCCGAAAGCTCCGACTCCGCTTGTACCAGGCTGTCTTCGATGTTGGCAAATTCCCGCGCCTCCTGGTAAGAAAGTTTTCGCTTCGTTGTGGTCGCTGCCACGAGTTGAGCATTATCATTCGAGCGTCCGTTCGAACCCTCCGTGCGGCTGCCACCCGAACTCGGCCCTTTGCTTGACCCCTCGTTTGACCCCTTGTTTGACCCCTTGCTTGACCCCTTGCTTGACAATGTGTCTCGCGTCGAAGCGCGGGTGTGTTTTTTCTGCCACGCATCCCACTGCGAGTAATCCGCGAAGCGCTCCGCGCCGCCCCGTCCATCCAGGCCCAGCACAATCGTCGACACGCGATCCAGCAAGTAGCGGTCATGCGTCACCAGCAGCAACGCCCCTTTAAATTCCAGCAAACTCTCTTCCAATATTTCCAGCGTCGGAATATCCAGATCGTTCGTCGGTTCATCCAGCAGCAGCACGTCGGCCTCTTGCAGCATCAGCTGCGCGATCAAAACGCGAGCGCGCTCGCCGCCGGACAATTTACCGACACGTTGATTCAAATCTTCTGGGTCGAACAAAAATCTTGCCGCCCAGGCCGCTACGTGAATTACGTTGCCTTGATAAATCACTGCGTCGCTGTCCGGGGCCAGCGCGCGCCGCAGTGTTAACTCGGGATCGAGCTGCCTGCTCTGGTCAAAATACACCATGCGCAGTGGCTCAGCTCGTTGAATTCTGCCACTCGTGGGCGCCATTTCGCCACGCAATAATCGCAACAGCGTGGACTTGCCGCTGCCATTCGGTCCCACGAGGCCTACACGCATACCGGCCGTCACCGCAAAATTCAAATCCTTGAACAAAATGCGCCCGCCCAATTCGCAAGTCACCCCGTCCAGGGTAATGAGCTGCTTGGTCTGGCGGTTCGTAGCGGAAAAATCGATGCGCGCGGTCGTGCTCCGCGTCCTTGCATTTAGATCCGCGAGATCGCCGATCAGTTCGTGGGCTTTATCGATGCGCGATTTCGATTTGGTCGTGCGTGCTTTCGGCCCGCGACGCAGCCATTCGATTTCCGTGTGCACCCGATTCGCTAGCGCGGCTTGTTCCTTGCGCTGCGCGTGCAGATATAACTCCTTCGCCTCCAGAAATGTGCTGTAGTTTCCCTCCACGCGCAGCAAACCATCGGCGTAAAGCCGATTCAGTTCCACTACTTCGCTGGCCACATTTTCCAGAAAATATCTGTCATGGCTGACCACCACGCACGCAAACGGGGCATTACGCAGCAAACCCTCCAACCAGGCAATTCCGGCAAGGTCCAGATGGTTCGTCGGTTCATCCAGCAGCAGCACATCCGGATGCTGCACCAGCGACTCAGCGATCGCCAAACGTTTTCGCCATCCGCCGGAGAGCGTCGTAGCCAGCACCTCGCGATCCGTAAAACCTACGCGACCTAGAGTTTCAGCAATGCGCCCAGCTCGCTCCGACTGCGGTACCGCGGCATTCTGTAGCGCCTGTTCCACCACGCTGAGCACCGTGTCCCCGGCGGCAAAATCAGAAATCTGCGACACGCAGCTCAGCCGCGTCCCTTTGCGCACCGCCACATCTCCGGTAGCGGGTTTCACCCGGCCGGCCAGAATCTCCAGCAACGTGGACTTGCCCGAACCGTTGGGCCCGATGACTCCAATGCATTCGCCACTCGAAACCGTAAACGAAATGTCTCGAAACAATGGCACGCTGCCGTATTTCTTGGATAATCCCTGTGCGCTGATAATCGGTGGCAAATTCCTGTGGTCTGCTCCTGTAGTTAGTTTACCCTGCTACGGTGCGAGCGCACGATGAGTGCTGGCTGGCGTTTCGCGCAAATCTCAAATGGCTCACAACTACGATGCCGTAATTCTCGGCGCTGGAGCCGCTGGCCTGCTGTGCGCCATTGAAGCAGGGAAGCGCGGCCGACGCGTCGCCGTCCTCGAACGCGCCGCGCGCGCCGGCAAAAAAATCCTCATCTCCGGTGGCGGACGCTGCAATTTCACGAATCTTCATTGCCGCCCTGAAAATTTTATCTCCGCCAACCCGCACTTTGCCAAATCGGCCCTTGCACGCTACACACCCGCGGATTTCATCGCCTTGGTGCAAAGCCATTCCATTCCGTACCACGAAAAAACTCTGGGACAGCTTTTCTGCGACCGCGCAGCCCGCGACATCACCGATATGCTGGAAGCCGAATGCCGCGCCGCCAAGGTCGACCTTTTTCTCAACACCGCAATACAGGAAGTTCGTCACGCAACGGAATTTACCGTGCACGCCGCTGACGCGGTATTTTCGGCTCCCGTACTCGTCGTTGCCACCGGCGGATTAACCATCCCCAAAATGGGCGCTACCGATTTCGGCTATCAACTCGCCCGCCAGTTTGGAATAAAAATCCGCCAACCCCGCCCCGCTCTTACGCCGCTTCTATTTGAAGCCGCTGATCGATCCACCTATTCCGATTTAGCCGGCGTTTCCACCGAAGTGATTGCCGCCACCAATCACCACACGTTTCGCGAAGCCATGCTCATCACTCATCAAGGTATAAGCGGTCCCGCCATTCTCCAGGTCTCCTCCTACTGGAACAAAGGCGAGCCCCTGCGTATCGATCTCGCTCCCGATCGCGAGGTCTTCGCATCGTTACGCTCCTCGTCAACAAGAAACGTTGCTACTGCACGCGCCGCACTTCAACTCGCGCTGCCAAACCGTTTTGCAACGCGCTGGCTCGATGCTCACCTCCCGCCGAGGTGGACAAACGACGACTTGGCGCGCCTCGAACGCGAACTACATCAATGGACGATCACTCCAGCAGGCACGGAAGGCTTCGACAAAGCTGAGGTCACTCTCGGCGGCGTGGATACCGATGAGCTCTCCAGTAAAACGATGGAGTCGCGCAAAGTTCGCGGCCTATTCTTTATTGGCGAAGTGGTCGACGTCACCGGCCACCTGGGCGGGTTCAACTTTCAATGGGCCTGGGCCAGCGGCGCAGCAGCGGGTCACGCACTCTGAATTCTGCGGGTCGCAACACGAAGCGTTTAAAAATTAGAAAAAAAATTCACGGCAGCGTGAACGCCAGGACATAGTCACCTTGTTTCGTCCCCAGCTTCCCGTGTCCCCCTGCTGCAATCACTAAATACTGTTTGCCGTTCAAAGTGTATGTCATCGGCGTCGCTTGCCCTCCAGCAGGCAACTCATACTTCCATATTTCTTTGCCAGATTCTTCATCGAACGCCCGAATATAGTTGTCCATCGTCGCCGCCGAAAACACCACGCCGCCAGCAGTCACAATCGGCCCGCCCAAGGTCACCGTTCCGGTGTTCGCTCCAGGCACAAAGCTCCCCAGCGGTACGTCCCAAGCCTTCTTCCCGGTAAATAAATCCACCGCAGCGACCGTTCCCCACGGCGGCGGACTACACAACGTTAGAGTCTCGCTGGGCCCGATCAAGGGTGTGCGAAACATAGCGTAAGGCGTACCCGCTTGCCGTCCCCATTCCCCATGAGCACGGTCATTGCTGGTGGCCGCGTGGATATCAGCATCGTACTTTTCTCGCGGGATCAGCCGTACAAAATATGCCAGCCGGTTGGTATCCATCACCAGCAAATGTCGTTGCGGGTCGTAAGCCGCGCTGCCCCAGTTCACCCCGCCTACGCTTCCCGGG
>Ga0193729_1002022_pt1 | contig 10186 bp, 3 predicted proteins | sample U1c2metaG_FD_143036 | JGI IMG/M metagenome (GOLD analysis project Ga0193729, IMG submission 143036) | Soil microbial communities from a riparian zone of the East river system, Colorado, United States - U1c2 | ecosystem: Environmental > Terrestrial > Soil > Riparian zone | place: USA: East River... | reverse complement strand
GGTTGCTGATGTGCCACGCAAAAGCCGGCGACCAATGCCAGAACAGCGCTTCCCCCTGAGGGCTTTTCTTATACCAATCCCACTCGACTTCTTCCCACAATTTGGTGATGCGTGAGAAAAGCTGGGCTCCCCGCGAGTCTCTTTCGCCCGCACTGCCATCCTTTTGGTGCCCGTGATCATTAGCGAAATACTGCCGGGCAGTTAGTAATCCTTCCATCAGGAAGGCAGATTCGACCAGGTCTCCGGCGTCATCGAACATGTCAAAAACCGGCAAGGTCTGGCCAGTGTGACCGTCCATAAAATGAGCCCAAACGCCGTGGTAGCGTGGAGCCTTTTCAAGGAACGTCACGATCTTCAGCAATCGGTCCAGGCCCTGGTCGCGCGAAATAAATCCATGCTCCACGCCCACGATCAGCGCCATGATTCCAAATCCGCTGGCCCCGGTAGCCACGATACGCTCATCGCCCGGGATATTTTCAAGCATTGTGCCGGAATCCGGGTGCGCGCCTTCCCAATAATAAAAAAACGCCTCTTCTTCAGTCATGGTCAACAACTCATCGTCGGTAAAAAGATGGTCAGCCGTGCGCGTGGCCGCGCTGACCACCTCAGACGCGGCTGACTCGCGATACCGGGCGTCCGAGGCCGTCACGCGGTAGTAGAATTTCGTTCCACCGAGCCCAACAAAGTCTGTGTACCGCGTTATTCCCCGCACTTGCATACCAATTGGCTCGAATTTCTTGCCATCTTCGGAACGATAGATGATGTAGCGTTCAAACCCGTCCATTGCCGGCGAATCCGCACCAACGGAAGGGCCGGTTTGTGTGCCGCTGGTCGCGCTTCCTGAGGAGTAATCGGACGCCCGCCAGTGCAGATCGATGTGGCGTTCGTAGCCTTTCGCTGAAAGATTATGCCCCGCAGTGACGGCCGACGCGGCTTTCAATGGATTGGGGTCGCTTCCAAGCGCCGCAGCTACGGGCGAAGACGCGGCTGCTCCCGCGGAATCAATGCGAATTTCGTCGATGAGCAACGTATGCTTCGCGCCATCGGCGATATTCTGAGAAAAAACTATAATTCTCAAGTTTTGTGCGGAGAAATCACGAATCGAAGCCGTCACAAATCGTGACAGCGGTATCTTCACTTGTAGCCAGCGCCCTGCGGGCAAATCTCCAGCGAACTCCCCCAACGGCAATGGGCCTGAGAAGTTTCGGCCTACATCTTCTAACCGCACCAGAGGGAGATCGCCCGCAACAATCCCTTCCTGCGAGTAACACCAGAAATAAAGGGTGTCGCCCTGGAAGTGAATCCGGCGGTTACGAAAATTGACCACCCGAATTTCGGCGTCCCATCCGCCGTTTATCACTGACTGCCATGACAACTGAAGCGCGTTGGGCGGCGTGATGAATATCTTTGTGTTGACCGGCAGATGACTGTGCACCAATTCCAGGGTGCTAGGCGCTGACGGTTTGCCGGAACTATAAAAATAAGCGTCTGGCATTAGGCTATTGTCGAAAAAGGAGTGCTCATAGTACCGGGTATCGCCAAGCGCTGCGGGGGCGGCGCAAAGCAACCCTGCGAATCCCGGCAAGAGCAAGCCCGCAATTCTCAAAAATTTACCGGTCTGCGCAGCCAACACCTGTCCCATTTGAAACGCCGGTTTTATTGTCCCGATGATAGCCTCACCCGCGGCATTTTGTCCCCAGCCGGAGAAGTATGCCAGACGCCGAATAAACCGGCGCCGAAATCCCCAAGGATCAACGCTAGGCCTAGCAATATCAGTATTATCATTTATTGACGCCCAAAAATTCGATGACTATACTGCTAAACAATAGAAGTTAGGCAGTTTACTTGTCGAGGGCGTTGTAAATTCTGAATAGGAGTACCACATGCCCTTTGGCAAGTTCGTTCTTCGCATTGCGTTTCTTCTCGCCTGCTTAACCGTAATCGTCTCCGGAGCCCACGCTCAATATCGCGGTTCCCTTCGGGGAACGGTGATTGACCCGCAGGGTAACGCGGTTTCCGACGCGACGGTGACTCTGACGAATAAGGGCACGGGCGCTAACTTAGTTTCTACCAGCGACGACAACGGCATCTACCAATTCAACGCCTTGGCGCCAGCGCCTTATAGCCTCACCGTGGAACATCCCGGGTTCAAAAAGAAGATACTGGAGCAGGTGCAGATTATCCCCGAGCAGGCCAATTCACTGGATCTGCCACTGGAGGTCGGAGGAGTTACAGAATCCGTAACTGTGTCGGAAACAACCCAGACCCTGGATACGGAAACAGCCAACCTGAGCGGCACCGTCACCACCAACCAGATCGAACACCTGCCCTCCTTTGGACGCGACGTTCTCAAGCTCGCCCAGTTAGCTCCCGGTTCATTCGCTGATGGTTCGCAGGCGAGCGGCAACGACAACTATAATCTACCCGGTACCCAGACAGGCGGCGGACAGTCTGGCGGTGCCGATGGCATATTCAAGACCGAAAACGGGGCGCAGGTTATTGCCAATGGGCAGCAGACTGAAAGTAACGGCATTTCGATCGACGGAATCAGTACCACCAGCGCCGTCTGGGGCGGTGCAACGGTCGTCACCCCGTCCGAAGATTCGGTTGAAAGCGTAAAAATCCTTACCAATAGCTATGACGCCGAGAATGGCCGTTTCAGCGGCGCTCAGATTCAAATTACTTCCAAGACCGGCACTAACGACATTCATGGCAGTCTCTTTCTTACCACCCATCAGCCCAACCTGAACGCCTTTCAGCGCTTCAACGGCGCGGGCCTTAAGGTGACGCGAGACGAGAACAAGTTCGAACAGTTCGGCGGCAGCGTCGGTGGGCCGATCTGGAAGAATAAGATCTTCGCGTTCTTCAACTATGAGACTGTACGTGAACCCGTCACCAATGTAACGGGTAATGGTTGGTTCGATACCCCGGCTTTCGCCGCTTTGGCCCCAGCAGGAAGCATCGCCGCGCAATATCTTTCCTTCCCCGGTAACGGCGTAGTTGGCACCCTCAATACTGCCGCCACATGCGCAACTGCCGGTCTTACGGAAGGAGTAAATTGCAGAACGATTCCGGGTCAAGGCCTGAACGTCGGCTCGCCACTCACAACGCCTCTGGGTACGCAGGACACCACCTGGCAGAGTTCGGCTAATCCCGGCGTAGGCAGCGGGCTAACGAATATCGCCGACATTGCGAACTACAACACCATCAACCCCACCAAATTTACCGCCACACAATACAATGGCCGTCTGGATGCCAATGTGACCGGCAAAGACCGCCTCTCTTTTGCCATTTATTATGTTCCACTCTCGAAGGATAACTTTAACGGCAGTCGCGGCTACGACATCTTCCACCACTCGCAAATCAACGAAGCCATCTCGGGAATCTGGGACCGTACCTTCTCGACGAATTTCCTCAACGAAGCTCGTGTCAATGCCGCCAGTTGGCGCTGGAATGAGCTCAATTCCAACCCCCAGGCTCCGATCGGATTCCCATCAGATAACATTAATCCGACTGGCGGTATTACCCTCAATTCTTTTGGACCAAACGTCGGCAGCATTTTGGACCAGTGGACTTACGGCTTTAAGGACGTGGCCACCTGGATTCATGGGCGCCACACTATTAAGTTGGGGGGGGATATTACGCGCCTCCAATACTTGCAAAACTGTGCCGGTTGCGGCGTGCCCAGCTATAATTTCTTCAATATTTGGGACTTCCTCAACGATGCGCCACAGAAGGAGGCTGGGAACTTCAATCCTAATACGGGGCTCCCGACCACCATTCGCCAGGACGACCGCGAAAACATCTTTGGCATCTTCGTGCAGGATGATTTCAAACTTCGCCAGAACCTGACTATTAATATCGGTCTTCGCTGGTCGCTTTTCGGTCCGTTATATGAAAAACATAACGACATGTTCCAAGCCATTCCTGGCGCCGGGGCGGACTTCCTGACTGGCTTGGTCGTCCGAAGAGGCAATTCATGGAACCCCCAGTACGACAACTTTGGGCCCCAGATCGGTTTTGCCTGGAGTCCGGGCCGGTTCAATAGCAAGCTCGTGGTGCGCGGCGGCTACGGCCTGAACTATAATGGCGAACAAATCGCTATTACGTCCAACATCGTCAGTAATCCTGGCTTAGCGGTGTCCCCGACTTTCATCATTCCAACGCCGACATCGCCCAATCCGGGTATTGTTTACGCCCTTTCCTCCGGGGTGAACAACCTAAATGGCTTTCCAGCAAATCCCAACACCGTCGCAACATTTGGGCCGAATGGACTGCCAACAACCGGCTCCGTTAACGTTCAAATTTTTCCCACCGACTTGCCCACCTCGCGCGTCCATCATTACTCCGCGGACATCCAATACGATCTGGGTCACCAATTGATAGCGTCGCTGGGATATCAGGGAAGCTTGGCGCGGGACCTCTACTTCCATCAGAATCCACTGGCCGTGCCTGCAGCCCAAGGTTTTGCCCTCAACCCACAGATCGGTGGCGGGGACTTCTGGGCCTTGAACGGTCGCGCCAACTACAACGCCATGCTCGCGGAACTAAAACATCAGTTTGCTCAACATTTCTCAGCCGATGCTCAATTCACCTGGTCGAAGTGCATGGACGTCAGCTCCGCGCCATTTTCGGAGCAGCCCTACCCATTCGATCCCGCACTGAATTACGGGCGCTGTGATTACAACGTAGGCAAGGCGTTCAAGGTCTTTGGCGTTTGGCAGCCGGTCTTCTTTCATGGCAGCAATGCTTGGATGGAAAAGATCGCCGGCGGCTGGACCCTCAGCGGCATCTTTAATATCCACTCTGGATTCCCCTGGAGTCCGATGGTGAGCGTCAACGACGGAAACACCTATTGCACGCAATGCGGCTACGGGTCACTCTTCCCTACCACGTACTTGGGCGGCGCGAGTGGGAGCACCAGCAATAGTGCATTCGAGACCGTTGCCAACTCGAATTTCCCTAAAGGTGGGCCCGCCTATTTTACACCGACAAACTACCCTGCCTTCCTCGGCACCTCGCTTCCCCCGGCCCCTGGAGTCCATCGCAATTCGTTCAACCTTCCCGGATATAAGGGAGTCGACATGACGCTGGCCAAGGCCTTTGGCCTGCCGAAAGCGCGGGTACTTGGCGAAAGCGCCAGGATTGAGTTGCGGGTGGATGCCTACAACTTATTCAACAATTTAAACCTTAACCCCAACCAAATCTCCAATAACATTGGCAGCTCCAATTTCGGCACAATTAGCGGTGGACTTGCCGGCCGTGTCATTACCCTGGGAGCCCGCTTTAGCTTCTGACCCAAGTCAAGAATAAATCGTTCAACACCTCGGGTTTTTGTCGAGGATCGAAGAGCGGCTGAGATGTCAAATCCAGCCGCTCCTTTTTTTGCATACGCCAATTCGTCGTATCATCCTGGTCCTTGTCGACCCCGTACGGGCGGACGTATCGTGTGACGAGAGAGGCAGTTTTTTCCATCGTTATGACGGATATTGATTGCAATGGGCGATGACTCGTAAAGCGTGCGTTATCGGAGCCGGGCCAAACGGGTTGGCGGCCGCAATAGTTCTCGCTCAGGCGGGACTCCACGTAGACGTGCTGGAAGCGCAGGCCCAACCCGGCGGAGCTGCGCGCACGATGGAGTTAACTCTTCCCGGTTTCAAGCATGACTTTGGATCAGCGGTTTACCCGCTTGGCGCAGGCTCGCCATTCTTTTCGTCGTTGCCACTAAACAACCACGGCCTGGAGTGGCTTCACTCGCCCGCTGCTTTGGCGCATCCTCTCGACAACGGCACCGCCGTGATGTTGGAACGTAGCCTGGATCAAACCAGCGATTCGTTGGGCATCGACGGGAAGGCCTGGGACCAGTTGATGCGGCCGTTCGTCAAGCATTGGAAAGAATTCGCTCCACAGATACTAGCCCCGGTTTCATTCCTTCCCAGAAGTCCGTTGCTGATGGCGCGATTTGGAACACTGGCGGTGCAGTCAGCTCATTCGATAGCTCGCCGATTCCGTGACCAGCGAACACGCGCGCTTTTCGCGGGCTTGGCTGCTCATTCTTTTCTCAGCCTGGACGAACCGTTGAGCGCCGCGTTCGGAATTCTGATGGCTGTGCCAGGCCACGCCGTTGGCTGGCCGATTCCTCGAGGTGGCGCGCAATCCATTACAAACGCGCTCTCCGGAGTTCTCGCGACCTTCTCAGGCAAGGTGCGCACCTCCGCGCCGGTCGAAAATCTGACCGCATTGTCGAGCTATGACTTAAACCTTTGCGATTTGACTCCGCACCAACTGCTTGAGATTGGCCGGCAAAGATTTTCAGAAAGCTTCAAGCGGCAACTCGGGAGCTATCGTTACGGAAGTGCGGTCTTCAAAGTGGACTACGCACTGAGCGCTCCCATCCCGTGGAAAGCCGCAGAGTGTTTGCGCGCGGCGACGCTACACCTCGGCGGGAGCTTTGAGGAGATTGCTGAATCGGAAAAGGCTGTTCGAAGCGGACAGCATCCCGAGCGGCCCTTCGTTCTACTGGCCCAACCAAGTCTGTTCGATAGCTCCCGTGCTCCGGCCCGCAAACACACCGCGTGGGCCTATTGTCATGTGCCGAATGGTTCGAAAGTAGACATGCTTCAAAAACTGGAGGATCAGATTGACAGGTTCGCTCCAGGATTCCGCGACTGCATTCTCGCGCGACGTGTCTTCCCTCCCGCGGATCTCGAAAGTATGGACGCTAATCTTGTAGGAGGCGACATCGGAGGCGGGATCATGGACATTCGAAATTTTCTTTTCCGGCCTACGCGCCGCCACTATGCCACTTCAGCGCCGGACATTTATATTTGCTCATCATCTACACCTCCAGGTGGCGGAGTGCACGGGATGTGCGGTTATCACGCTGCCAAGATGGCGTTGGCCAGGTTGAAGCGCAATTAGCGTAAATTTGCGCACAATTAACTAATCCCGTGAAGCGTTTGCGGCGTCACTGACGCGGCTGCAAGTTGGGCATGTCAACCGCGCGGATATTGCCATCAGAGTCACGTTCGATCGTCGGCGCATAAAGTCCCAGGAATTGACGCCGCCACCACAGACCTTGCGCGCGTTTCTCAGCCATCGTGGTAAACCAATACTGCCAGAGTACAGCGCGCACCTGACGGGGAGGCTTCTCTGGGAATGGATTTTTCATAAAAAGATTCAGCACATCGCTGTCGTTCGAAAGCAAACGAATTTCCGTTCTGGACACAATGGGATATTCCCGCCACGAGCCCAGTGAAGCGAACCACAAATTCCAATCGAACCGTGGTTGATAAGGAGCATAAATCCCCGGCGGCTTAGCCGGATCTTGTGGTTTATGGCGAAACGGGTAAGCCACCCAGGTCTTCCCATCGTCCGAACCCTGGAATTCAATCTCGTACCGGCTGCGTGTCATTACCGCAAAAAGTCCGTATCGATTAGCGATGCGAAAGGGCTCAAGCGCCACTACAGGCGAAGTTGGCACAGGTAGTGGCGCGACCATCCAGATCAATTCCGCCACCGTGGCATAAAAGATCCAGGCAAATACAACACCGATCAGAGATAGCTTGGCGATCTTTAGCTGATGACGAAGGCCATCGGAAATTTCCGCCTTGATCTGCTCAGATGGAATATCTCGTGCGAAAGATCGCTTCCATTCCTGCGGTAAAAATCGCAGCAAAAATTCGTCATCCAGCAATAACACTCCTAACGTCAACACCAAGTAATTCAGAAAAGTATAATTCGCGGTGAAAATAACACCCAGCTCCCAGGGAGTCACAATAAAAAAACACACTATCCGCCAGCGACGCGGCAAAAATAGCATCCACACCAGAACCCACTCGAGCGCAAGCGTGGCAAATGCGGTTGAAGCATGAAACCAGTGCGGCAAATGCTGGAGGTACCAGCCGATCCATGTAGGTAGCGGACCGTTCTGGTAATATTCGTCCATCGCGGTAAAGTGCCGCCACTGCGGATCTCCACTCGTGATTTTCGCCACGCCGGACTCGAAGTAGATGCGAAACCATTCCCATTGCAGCAGGAACAGACTCGCCCACGGCGGCGGTGACCCCTGCCCAAAACCAGGACGCATCCCGGGCGGAGCAAAGAAAAGAGCGATAAAGCCCGCTTCCAGCAGCATGCCGTCCGATTGATAACCTGAAAAATCCTGCGCTGCGCTCACAAAAGACAGAAAACAGACAAAACAAATCGCCAGCATTCCCCGCGGCCATAGATTCAGCACCAACAACAAGGAAGCGCCCATGCCCGCCCAGCACAACGCCATTAACATATGCGGGCCGCTCGAAAACCACAGCATCGTGGGCGCAAACCATATCCCCCGTACGTGTCCAAAGGTATGTATCACTGCTTGCAGATAATCATTCGCGGGAAGAATTCCATTTGGCCCGATGAGCCCACGGATTTGAAACGCGAGGGAGAAGAACGCAGAAAAATAAATGCAGCCTAACGCCCGCAAGAAAAGCCATCGCGGAATCAGGCGGTCAGCGGCGCCATGCTCCGCGTCGAATAACCATCGAGTGGCGGACGAGAGCCATTCCATGATCATCGGCAATTATATGACACGAACCGGGTAGGGGCCTGAAAGGCATCGCCAGAATCGTTAGAGCGCGCCCTTTTACCTCACTGCTTATTGGGAGCTTCGATCTGGGATTTGGTGATTCTGCCGGAGACTTGCGCAGGGCTCGGGAGGTCCGAGCGATCCCATCCTCCGCCGAGTGCCTGAATCAATTGTACCGAAGCAGTCATTGCCTGGGTACGAAGCGAAGCCAGGTTTTGTTGGTTGGAGAGTAGGGTGGTTTGCGCTACCAGGACATTCAAATATGTGTCGACGCCGGTATAGTAGCGCGCATTCGCCAACTCCAGAAAGCGTTCCGCGGATTTCACGGCTTCTTGTTGCAGCTCGATTTGCTTGGACAAAATCCGCACCGACGCCAGAAAGTCTTCGACCTGTTGAAACGCGGTGAGCACCGTTTGCCGGTAGCCGGCCACATTCGCGTTGTAAGTGGCTTCAAACTGCAGCACCGTGGCCCGCCGCAGTCCAGCATCAAAAATAGTTTCCGACACCGAAGAGCCTACGGACCAGAAGCGGCTCGAATAAGAAAGAAGATTTGTTATCGTAGAACTCTCAAAGCCTCCGCTCGCGCTGAGCGTCAAATTCGGATAATAGGCCGCCACCGCAACTCCGATCTGCGCATTAGCCGCAGCCATGCTGCGCTCGGAGGCCGCGATGTCCGGTCTGCGCTCTAAAAGTTGCGACGGCACGCCGATGGGAATCGCTGGAGGCGCCTGGTCCAGAGGCTTAACGGGCAGAGAAAAGCTGGAGGCCGGGGCTCCAATCAACAACGCGATGGCGTGTTCAAACTGCGCGCGCGCTATACCTAGATTTTCGCCCGCGGATTCGGCGCTTTGTAACGCATTCTCCGCCTGGACCAGCGAAATTTCATTATCAATTCCGGTTTCAAATCGCGCGCGAGTCAGCTCCACTGATTTCTTATCCGCTTCAATAGTTTCATCGAATATCTTTTGTAAGGCGTCTTGGCCGCGCAGTTCGAACAAAAAAATCGCCAGGCTGGCTTGCTCAATCAGTCGCTCGTTTTCCAGGTCTGCGGCGCTCAATTGCGCATTGTATTGAGCGGCGTGAATCTGGCTGCGAATCCTGCCCCACAGATCAGGGGCCCAGGAAACGTCGCCGGGAAGCGTAAAAAGAGACGATTGCCGGCCCGCCGCGGTTGCGACCGCGCCACCTCCCGTTCCAGTGGTCGGCGTGGAATTTCCTAGATTGCCAGAGGATTGCGACCGCGAAATGGAAGGAGTTGTTCCTATCGTGGGGTAAAGTTGCGAACGCGCCTGCGCAACCAGCGCTCGCGCGGCCATGAAATTCTCAAAAAATTGCTTGATGTTCTGATTGTTGATGTTCAGTTGGTCTTCCAGCGAATTCAGCTCCGGATCATTGAAAATTTCCCACCACTTCCCGCGCAGCATCGCATCCTGTGGTTCCGCCACTTTCCACGGGCCTGAGTCCTGAACCTGGGTAGGCGATTCTTTGTAAGCAGGAGGCGGCGGTTGAGGGGTTGCGTCTGGCCGGTGATATCTCGGACCTACCATGCACCCTGCAAGACAGAATCCCGCGATTGCAGGAAGGAGCAAGATTTTCAGACGAATATTTTGC
>Ga0193729_1002021_pt1 | contig 10192 bp, 9 predicted proteins | sample U1c2metaG_FD_143036 | JGI IMG/M metagenome (GOLD analysis project Ga0193729, IMG submission 143036) | Soil microbial communities from a riparian zone of the East river system, Colorado, United States - U1c2 | ecosystem: Environmental > Terrestrial > Soil > Riparian zone | place: USA: East River... | reverse complement strand
CAACGGGCGCAATGGAATTGGGCCCCTACAACTCGGGCAATGAATTGCTTGTGTGGCGATTTATCGCCCGTATTGTAGGGACCCGATTTATCGCGTCCGTTGACCGTGGGCAACTGCGTGCAAAAAACTGAACTGCACCCGTCAGCAAGTCAGCAAGGCTATCAACAAGCTGCTATCGATGTGGTTGTAGCACGTTTTCCTGATCTGGAGACGCTAGCGAGAACCAAAATCACCGCTATTGACGACTTGGAGCGTTTGCAACACTTGATCATTGACCTAAGCATATCTCATACGAGAGAGCAAATGGAACAGGTGTTGCTCTCGTTGGATGTTTGAGAACGTGCTTAGGTATGCGTCAAAAGTGAGCACTTCGACTTGACAGTGTTGGCCTTGTGCAGGCACAAAACTGTCAAATCAATTTGACGCTTGCCTAAAGTCGAATTGAGTCACCCAAGCTTATTGATTATGAGTGTCTCCGATTACAGATATAGGCCTGAGGAGGAGGAATGTCCTGCGAAGTTTGTTGTTATTTCATCATCCCTGCTTGACCAATACCAATGCTCGAAGCTTTATTGCCTCGCCTCATCTACTTGAATGTCTGGTATTTAACCTTGAGCCTGATTATGAGGACTCGAGAGGTTATTCAGTTTTTGGATAACGCTATTTAGCTCGTCCGATGTGATTTTGTCTGTATCCATAGTAACCATAACCTCCAAATGTTCTTTCATTGTTTTGATATCAGGCAAACGGTTCTGTTTTTCAGCTACGGACCAATTGGGATGATCCAAAATTTTTCTCATTTGTTTTATATATGTTATTATAAGTTCTTTGGTGGGAGGTGCCTCTTCGTGCCACTTATCTGTGCTTGATTCTGTAGTGTGAGGTACCTCTGTTTCAAAAATTCCTTCTGAACTTTTAATATCCTTTGCAAGAGCATCTGTAACAAGAGTATTCACAACAAGAATATATTTGTTCTCCTTTTTTTCTGCTCTTTGCACGAATTCTTTCCACTTGTCTTTTCGTTCCTTCTCGGGCAAGGCGCTGAATTCCCCTAGTGATGTTATAGCGTCCTGGTATGCGTTTGCCTTTTCCTGAAGCAGGCGACCATAGCCTTGTTTTTGTTTAAGGTCCTTTCTAGAAGTCAACTCGGTTTGTATATCGCTGGATATATTTTTCAGTTCACCGATAGCACGGGTTACTACGCCAGAGTTTATTATGGTCTCAACATTTGCTTGACCGTAGTCAAGAGCTATAGGAGTCCATTGCGAGTCATGCTTGCTTAGACCAGGTACTAGAGTTTGGAATTCTTTGACGGTTGCACGTAGATCCTTTTCGAATGCATGCTCTGGGTCTAAATCATCTAGATTAAAACGGTTTTTATCACCTTTTAGATCGCTATACTTCGGGTCGCTGCGATACTGATCTGGATAATCATATTTATAGCAAAATAGACATGCAGTTTCTAAGACTCTAATACGTTGAAATAGAGAATGGACTCGCGATCTAAGTTCTTGGTTTGGTAATGTATCAGCAAATATAGTGTGAGACTGCCTGCATTGATCTACTAGCTGCATAATTTCCTGCTTCACAAGAGCATTCGCAGCAATAGCATATTGATCACCCCCTTTAGTCATTTCTTTAGCTTTTGGCTTTATGTTAGTATTCCATTCTTTTTCTCTCGCGTTCTCATTGCTAAGATGTATTACTATATGTTTAGCTTCTTCATACAATTTTATCTGTTTTTTATGTTCACTTGAGTCTATTCCAAGATAATCCGCATTTTCCTTCAGATTTTTGCTTGATTGCAACTTTTCGCCTAGATCGACAATAGCCGCATTTATCACATTATGGTTTGTTATGCTCTTAGTATCTGCTTGATCATAGTCCCTTCGTTGTGTCGTATCAAGCTGGTCTGGGCTGGATATCTCAGTTTCTGGTTTTATTTCTGGCTTTTTTTTGTGACTCCGTGAGTCGCCATCATGACGTGGTGTATCAGTCCCCCTTGAATGAGAGAACTGATTAGTACGCCAAGACCATCTGTCGCTCATATTATCACCTTCTTTGCTACAGCTAAGTCTACCTTCTCATTTCATTAAGTTTGTCGAGTCATATCCTCCTATATAGAATGGATGGAAAATACCCTCTTGCCATGATTAAAATGCAAGCCGTTAAGTAACAGTATAGCACAAAAAGGGAATCTCTGTCATAGGTATCTACTTGGAATTTATACCATAGGAAATTCCAAAAGTCAAGGATTAAAAGAAAAAAGTGGCAGTTTACGATTCCTATCAAGATGTCTACGAAATGTCGGGTAGTTGTCTATAGCTTGGCATTGAAAAAAGTTCTGTCTTTGACTATTCTAATTATAGAGTATGTTTGATCCCGATGGCATCAGCACTCTCTAACAATACTGAGAGACTGTGTGCAAAGGCTTCACAAGTCATGTGAGAAGTTATACATCGAGCCGCTTCAAGAGCGGATTGAGTTTCTCTTTACACACAGCCTCTGATATCAACTTGCTTTCTAAGAGAGTGTTTGAAGCAGGTCACCATGCGGTTCTTCAGCAAAAAGGGCATCGTCATGGGACATTCATAGCACTCCATGCTCCTAAATCACTTAATACTTGTCAGTGTGAGCTGAGAAAGTGTTTGATCCCGATGAAATCGGCACTTTCTAAAAGAGCAATCTTCAAGTGAACCCGTATAGGGGAAGCGATCCTATGATAATTGTATGAGGCCATTTCATAACTCGGATTCTCCTTCCCACAGATGAGCTAAGACGCGTTTGGGAGAACGGATGAGATCAGGACGGCCAGCAGGCTCGGGCAGCGAGGCCAACAATGACAGAAGCGGTAGAGGTCAAGGCCACCTGTGAAGCGACCTCAGACCAGCCCACCAGGGGAGGACGTTGCAGGTGAAAAAAGAGGAAAACGCGGCCAAAGAAGCGTTCAATGCTACTGCGTTTGCCCAGTTCTTCCCTGGTCCAGGTGGGAGGCAAGCAGGAGTGCTTCTTGCGGTTCTTGGGATTGTAAGCCACAACGGCAACGGCCCCGAGCACCTGATGAATCCAAGCAATCAAGCGCAGGCCCCAATAAGCGGCATCCAGACGAACGACTCGGGGCTGGATCTGGTAGAAGTGCAAAGTCCATGCTAACAAGCGTTGTGCAAAGGGAGCATCGTGAGAATTCGCAGGGGAAAGCAGAAAGAAGAGTGGGAGTCCTGAGCCTCGACAGATGAGGGTGTGGACTCGGAAGCCCCGTAAAAGGGGAAGAGGATGCTGAGCGGGAGCGTGCCCGTAAGCAGCATCTGGGTCGTGACGTCTCCAAGCCAAGATCGGAGCACTATCAATGATGAGGTCACGGGCGCCAATCAGTCGGGATCGAAGAGCCTGCAGAACCGTCAAGACAAAGAGCGTTTCATGCACAGGTGCGGAAGCTCCGTGGCGACGTCTGCACTGCTGTGAGGGGCTCGGAACCTGAAGCTTGCCCTCTTTAAGCCACAAGCCAGCGCCAGCGCAGGCCAACTCTTGAGCCACTGGCGCATGTCCTGATAGGATAAGCGCCATAAGGTCCGTAACAGGCTGATCAAGAGCAGGCTCTCCTCACTATAGGTACGCGGAGCCCCGCCAGGGCCTGCTGGCAGTGGGGGAGGGCAACGGCGGTGGGACAGACGAACTGCCAGACGACAAAGCGTGAGCAAATGCAATGTGGTGACCAATGTCAGAGCGTTTATACACAAGGCTGGTCCCTGTTTGGCTTGCATACGCTGGTATGCTGGTGGGGGTACTGGTGCCTGTTCGGCAACGATCGTAGGCATCATCAGCTGATCTCCTTTGACGAGGGGACTAGCCTCGTCAAGAGACAGCTTACCTTACTCTGCCAAATAGAGTAGGTTTGGCCCGGCTCTCAAGAGCTTGCTGGGGGTTAGGAAATGGCCTCACTTGTATGACTAAATGCAAGATGATTATGAACGTTCGATTTGGAGTTCGATGGTATCATTCCATGCAAGGTATTCTTACCAGAAGGCTCCATTCTTGTTGAAAAAAATATAGTCGAATAGGTTAATCCGATTAATCTTAATCCTAGTCAAAAAAGGAGATATTAAATGACAGACAACAGTAGAAGAGCAAATAGAGAAGTAGCGGAAAAGCTTGATAAGAGGAGAGAGCCAAGCATTTCGAAGGAGTTTAAGGTAAGTAAACAAGATATGGACAAAATAGATGCAATACAAAAAACTCCGGGGCTTGGACGAGAGCTTATGCTAGACACTAAGATAGATATGTTCGAGAAATGGCTACGTGCTCAGGCCATGGTTTATCATGGAACGGATGGTCGTTATATACTTACCGATAAACAGATCCAGGTAAATCAAACAAAGGAAGTAGAATATAAGGATGCTCTAGTACGGGCATCAAAATTCTCTACTGATGACCAGATAACACAGGCATGGAACCAATTTTATACCGCTTACAGGGACGATGGCAAAAAACTCCCAGGATCTGCTCAGCGTACATTAAGTACTATGAAGACTCTTGCTAAAGAGAAGTATAGTATCCAGCAGGATCTAGATTGGGGGGAGGGGTCTGCTACTGTATATTCAGCTGCCGAATCCACTACTTCAGCTCAGATGCAAATCTCTAGGGGAGATCGATCTGGTAAGGATCCTGTAGCCGAATCCGCTGTTCAGCAGAGGAGAGAGGAGACCCGTGCCTCCTGGGACCGTGTACTCGCCCGAGACCCTGGTATGAGGGCGCGACAGGGTAACCTGTCCATAGAGGACTTTATCAAACAAGAGATTACACGTACATATGGAGAACGAGTCTCCCAATGGTTTAAGCTAAGCTCAGAGAAGACTCCACAACGTGATGTAGAAGCTCTAGTCTCAGAGAAGACTCCACAACGTGATGTAGAAGCTCTAGGCTCAGATGAGGGCAGAACGCAGGAGAATGTGAGTGACAAAATTCGTCGATTAACTATAGATGATATAGTAGAAAATCCCAATAAAGTTATTGAGAAGGAACTTGGGTACATTGGTGTAATGCATCTTGAACGTACTCTAGATACTCTAAAAAAGCAGGGTCGTAAAGCTAATCCTCAAGAAGTAATGATGGAGGTTTATAAGGGAACTATAGTAGATGTAGGGCAAATGCTAGTTGAGAAGGAAAAAGAGCTAATAAACTCAGGTATGGAAGAAAATAAAGTCAATAGACGTATAGACCAAGCAAGAGCGGCTGTCGATGGCTATATGAGGGATCACTCAAAGGATGGACCATTGAGTGCTTGGATAAGAAAAGAGACCCCCAAATGGCATCAGGTAGGAACAAATCTTCAAAAGGGGATAATGGGAATACAAGGGACGGGCGTTGCGATAGCATTCACCAACACGATCGGTATTGCTATCGTACTGCACCAAATATGGAACAAATTCAAGAAGGAGGGGGATAGTGAGCCTGCCACCTGATGGGCTTTCTTGCGAAGAGCCTCCCCAAATGTTCTATCATTGCGGAGTTTTTATTGAAGTTCTGCAATATAGGCCAGCTTGGGAAGGGGTCCCCAAAAAGCGTATAATTGTCGGGTCACCCTAGAAGAATGGTCCTGTCGAGATTGTAGCGATGAAGAAACAAGTCTAAACAAGTAGTATGTCTGACAGGAGGTAATATAGCGCAATTGTAGTGGCATAGTGGAACATGGTGTAGCTGAGAGACGGCTTAACGCTTGGCGTTGTGTTGTATACAGCATTTGTGAGGCCTTGGAAGTGCGCAAGATTTGTGTGGGCAATTTCCTGATATCGCCTCTCTCCCCACGGGCGCGATAAATCGCGCCCGCTGTACCCCACTAGAACAGTTTAGCTGGAGTAAGCGATAAATTCAGCAAAGGATGAGTGTGCATTTAAAGCGTTTCAAGTGTATCTGCAAGCATTTTGGTAGCTTCTTGCTCTCCTATGAGCTTTTTGAGTTTGTCATGACATATGCACATGCGTTCCATACGGTAAGTAATAAATCGATGCTGAGCCGTTCCAGAAGCAAGGCCTGAGAATCCTTGCTTGGCTGCCAGATACTCGATGGCGATTTGTTGCCTCAGTCGTGCTACCTCGCTCTTCTCAGCTTCATTGATGGCTTCATTCATTGTCCTTGCTCCTGCAGGTGATAGTCCCTTTGTCTCCCCTGCATCTATTCTTTCAACTTAGACTCCAAGATAGGCCGCACGTACCCGCTCATTCTTGAGAAGACTGCTTGCCGGGCCACTCAAAACGATATGTCCGTTTTCGAGTACGTAGCCTCGATGTGATCTCTCTAGTGCTATCTGGACATCCTGCTCTACCAACAAGAAACTGAGTTGTTCCTGCTGATAAATCCTATCGATGGCTGCGAGAATGTCATCGACCACATTGGGAGCCAGTCCTAATGAAAGCTCATCAATCAATAGGGCGTCTGGTCGAGCCATCAGCCCACGTGCGATTGCACACATTTGCTGCTCACCGCCCGAGAGTGATCCTGCGATCTGCTTGCGACGTTCGCGGAGTTTGGGTAAGAATGTAAACACGCGCTCCATGTCGTTGGCAATGGCTGCTTTCGACCCTGCGCGTTTGGTATATGCACCGAGTCGCAGGTTCTCCTCAACGGTCAGCCCTGCGAAGAGGCGACGCCCCTGGGGCACTACAACAAGACCGAGCCGAGCCGTTCGCTCAGCTCTCAATGAGGTAATATTTTTCCCGGCGAACTCGATGCTTCCTTGCCAAGCGGGCAGGAGTCCCGAGAGTGTCGCGAGCAGCGTTGATTTACCTGCTCCATTCGCACCCACCAGAGCGATGACCTCGCCCCGCCTCATCTCCAGCGAAATGTCCCAGAGTACCTGGACCTCTCCATAGCCGCTAGAAAGATGTTGTACCTGTAAGAGGGCAGGGCTTTCTGCTGAAGAAAAAGCAATCAGATCTGTTAGGGAGGGTATTTCTTCAGGAGTATCGCCATACCTATCTGGTGGTGTGCTCATCGTGCTTCCTCCTGTATGCGGCGTAGGGCATCTGCGTCTAACGGAGCGGTATGAGGCAGTTCTTGTCGCTCTTGCTGTTGCGCGTAGCGTTTGCCAAGGTAGGTCTCGATAACTTTGGGGTCAGAGAGAACTGTTTCTGGCTGTCCCTCGGCAATCTTGTGCCCGTGATGTAGGACAAGAATACGGTCAGAAAGACTCTTGATGGCTTGCATGATATGTTCAATCACAATGATCGTGATGCCCAAACCGTTGATCTCGCGAATGAGTTCGACCACTTCCGTCACCTCAGGGGAGGTTAGTCCTGCCATAATTTCATCCAGCAAGAGGAGCTGTGGACCTGTTGCTAAGGCGCGTGCTAGCTCAAGCCGCTTGCGATCAGCGGTAGTCAATTGGTCTCCCTTGAAGTAGGTTTTGTGTGCGAGTCCGACTTGCTCGAGCAACTCGTTAGACTTGCGCAGGGCAGCAGAACGGATCATCTGGTGGCGTCCAAAGAGAGCACCCACAACCACATTTTGCCGAACATCTAGTTCCATGAATGGTCTGGTAATTTGAAAGACGCGAGCAATGCCTAAGTAAGCTCGTCGATTCGCCAGCAGAGACGAGATATCTCGTCCCTGATAGTAGATCGAGCCGGAGGTGAGGGGCTGTGCTCCACTGATGAGGTTTACCACGGTCGATTTCCCGGCTCCATTGGGGCCAATAATACCCAGGATTTCCCCACGACGGACAGAGAAGCTCAATGTATCGATAGCTGGCAGACCTCCGAAACGTTTTGTAACATCTGTCAGTTTTAAAAAAGCCGGGACCCACTCTCGCTCGAGTGGTGGAATTTGGTTAGATGCCATTGGCTGCGATGAAACGTCGAACACGTCGTAATCCTTCCATAAAACGATTGGCCGGTGTCAGGCCAGGAGTAGACCTACGAGTAAATTCCTGAATAAAGCGTATCAATCCTTGTGGGAGTATAATTGTTACAAGCACAATAGAGAGACCAAGCAATGTATTATGGAGGTTCAATCCACTTGTTTGAAACTGGAATGAGGCTGTCTCAAAGAGTATCCCTCCAATGATCGGACCGAGGATGGTTCCGCTTCCGCCCAGGAAGGTCAGTAACACCATTTCGATCGAGATGCCTCTGTCAAAGACGGTCCCTGGGTCAAAGCCTGTCGCCCAATAGGCATAGAGTCCGCCTGCCAGTGCTGTTGGCACTGCACTCAGGACAAAGGCCCCGACTTTATACCAATAGGTATGAATACCTAATGCTTGAGCTACCTGCTCATTTTCGCGAATAGCGATCAAAGCATAGCCAAACTTGCTCTGTGTCAGCACTACTGTTATGAGTAGGCAGAGCAATGAGAGCATGATGAAGGCATAGAAGAGAAAGGGGTATGCATCGAGGCTCGGTAGCGGCAACGACATCAAACCTCCTCCCCTGCCTCCAATATCCTTCACCTCAACAAACTCGCGCAGGGCCTCAGCCGTTCCGAGTGTGGCAACGGCAAAGTATTGTCCCCTCAGGCGGAGCACCGGCAAGCCAAGCAGCAATGCAAACATTCCAGCAATAACTCCGCCAGCAATGAGCCCGACCCAGAAAGGCAGACCTGCGAGCACCAGCAGTCCAACAGTGTATGCTCCAATGCCGAAAAACGTGACATTGCCGAAAGCAGCGTAGCCAGCATAGCCGCCAATGAAATTCCAGCTCTGTGCCAGCACTACATACATCACAATCAATGTCCACGTGTGCAAGAGAGAAGCATCACCATACGCCGGAATGGTGGCAATAGCGACCAAAATCGCTAAGCCAATCAGCAGCGACCAGAGCCATTCACGACGCTCTTTTATTTTCTCTGGTGGAGGACTTGCAACCACCGATTGATGAAGATCTGTTGCCATCTCTCTTCTTCTCTTCACGAATAGAATGCCTTGCCCAATAACCCGTTGGGCTTGAACACAAGAACCGCGACCAGGACTGCAAAGGCAATAGCATCATCGTAGCCCGATCCGACGCCGGGGAGTAAAGGAATAACCGTTTCCGCAAACCCGAAGGCGAGACCACCAGCTATCGCACTCCAGGGAGTGCCTAGTCCACCCAGTACGACAATCACAAACGCACGCAGAGTAAATGCTCCACCCTCTGATGGATTGAATGGATACAATTCGGCGAACATTGCCCCGGCGGCTCCCGCCAGTGCAGCACCAATGCCAAAAGTCAGAGCATAAATACGACCAATATTGATTCCCATAAGGCGTGCAGCATCTCGGTCCATGCCCGTTGCAAGAATGGCATTACCCGTACGCGTCCGTGAAAGAAAATAGCTGAGTGCCACTGTAAGCGATATAGCGATTGTCGCAGTGATGAGACTATCGAAAGCGATATGTATCGAGCCAATATCGAAGCCATTGCCTGTATACGTTGTATTGATGGAACGCAGGTCACTACTAAATATTTGTTGTACCAGATCTGTTATAAGCAGATTAAGGCCAAACGTAAACAAAAAAGTTACCAGGAGAGGAGCGCGGATAACGCGATTGATGGCAACATACTGCACAAGCCAGCCAATGGTGAAGAGAGCGGCCATTGTCAAGGGAATACCGACGTAAGGATCAATGTGTAATTGTGTATACATCCAGAAGGCTATATATGCGCCAACGATGATGAATGCGCCATGTGCCAAGTTAACGATATTCATGATACCCCAGACAAGTGAAAAGCCTACAGCAACTGCTGCATAGAGACTACTAAGAAGCAGCCAATTGACAAGAATCTGTCCAAAGATCATATAATTCCTTCTTTTCTTCTCCCCACGGATGCGATCACCCTACGCTCAGCTTTATGAGAAAGGGGGAGCGGGATAGATGAGCTTAGCATTGGCAATATCAGGCGGATAGACTGTTGTAACAATTCCATGCTGTATCTGGATAGATGCCATCGATTTATATGTATTCGCACCAGTAGAATCGAAGTGAACTCTACCGTAGAACGTCATAATGTCGAGCTTAGCCAGCGCATCACGAACTTTCTGTGGATTGATAGAGCCAGCATTTTGGATGGCGTACTGGAAAGCAAGGGCCGCAGCAGTGGCCTCAGCAGAGTTATAAGATGCCGGATGCCCATACTCTGTCTGGAACATCTGAGCATACTTAGCTGGGCTAGTAAAGGCATCGATACCTTGGTATTTCTGCTGCGGTGTCCACTGCGAAGCG
>Ga0193729_1002020_pt1 | contig 10193 bp, 9 predicted proteins | sample U1c2metaG_FD_143036 | JGI IMG/M metagenome (GOLD analysis project Ga0193729, IMG submission 143036) | Soil microbial communities from a riparian zone of the East river system, Colorado, United States - U1c2 | ecosystem: Environmental > Terrestrial > Soil > Riparian zone | place: USA: East River... | reverse complement strand
CCGACGAGCCGCTGATCTTCGTGGAGGTGGCGCTGGTGAACGGCATGGCCGGCAACGTCCAGCGCCTGCTCGATGCGCGCGCCGAGACATCCGATCCCAAGCACGCCAACACGGCGATCTTCTATTCGATCAACAACTGCCAGCAGGGGCTGGCCGGCATCAGCTTCGGCAACTTCCTGATCAAGCGGGTCGCCGACCAGCTCGCCAAGGACCTGCCCAACATCAAGGACTTCGCCACCCTCTCGCCCATCCCGGGCCTGCGCCAGCATGTCGATGGACGACTGAAGAACGAAGGCGACGCGGCATTGACCGCGGGCGAAATCGCCTCGCTGGTGCCAGTGACCAACGAGGCCGCGGGCGCCGCTGCGGTGCGCAAGCTCCTGGACAGGCCGACCTGGTGGGAGGTACCGGCGATCAACAAGGCGCTGCGGCCGATCCTGACCCGGCTGGCGGCGCGCTATCTCACGGCCGACGAGAACGGCCGCGCGCTCGACCGGGTCGCGCACTTCCATCTCGGCAACGGCGCGGTGGTCGAGCGGCTGAACTGGCTCGCCGACACCAGCGCCAACGGCCTAAAACAGTCCTACGCCATGATGGTGAACTACCGCTACAAGCTGGGCGACGTCGACGCCAACCACGAGGCCTATGCCTCGGGCAAGATCGTCGCCAGCCGCGAGGTGCGGGCGCTGGCGAAGGGGTAAGAGCCGAACACGCCCCACCTCATGCTGAGGAGCGCGCGCAGCGCGCGTCTCGAAGGATGGCAACAAACGCGGTGCTCGTGCCCACCCTTCGAGACGCCGCGCTGCGCGCGGCTCCTCAGAGTGAGGTTTGTCTACTTGTTCAGATACTCGAGCTTCAGCCCCGGCCGCGGCCATTCGAAGCTCACCAGCTTGCCAGTCATGGAAAGCGTGGCGAAGGCGGTGCTCAGGTTCTTGCCGCCGAAGCAGACATTGGTGACCATCGGGTCGGGCAGCTTGTATTGCGTCACCGACTTGCCGTCGGGCGAGATGTCGCTGACCGCGCCGGTGATCAGCGTGGCGACGCAGATATGGCCCGCCGAATCGACGGCGAGCGAATCGAACATCTGGTAGCCGCCCAGGCCCGCGATCACCCGGCCCTTCTCGCCGCGATAGGGACCGTTGGCGTCCTTGATGACGCCGGGCGCGGAGAGATCGAAGGCCCAGCAGCGCGCGGTCGGCGTCTCGACCACATAGAGGGTCTTGCCGTCGGGCGAGAGGCCGCAGCCGTTGGGCCGCTCCAGCGGGAAGACCTTCTCCTCGATCTTCGAACCGTCGGCCCGGGCGTAGTAGACGGCGCCGCGATCGTTGTCGCGCTCGCGCGTCTTGCCGAGATCGGTGAACCAGAAACCGCCGGCATCGTCGAACACCAGGTCGTTGGGACCGTTCAGCTTCCGCCCGTTGCAGGAATCGTAGAGCGTCTCGAACTTTCCGGTCTCGGGGTCGACCACCTGGATCGAGCCGCCCTTGTAGTCGGCCGACACCGTGCCCGGGAACAGCCGTCCGCCGGGCCGTTCGATCCAGTTGAAGCCGCCGTTGTTGGTCACATAGATCTTGCCCTTGGGCCCCATGGCGGCACCGTTCGGACCGCCGCCCAGCTTGGCGATGACGTGCTGCTTGCCGTCAGGCATGACACGGGTCAGCGTCTGGCGCGCGATCTCGACCAGGATCACCGAGCCGTCGGGCATGGCGACGGGGCCTTCCGGGAATTTCAGGCCCGAGGTGATCTCCTTGTGCGGCGTCGTCATGGTCGTCTCTCCCCTTACTTGCCCTTGAAGGCGGGCTTGCGCTTGGCGAGGAAGGCCGCGACGCCTTCCTTGAAATCCTCGCTGCGGCCCAGCTCGCGCTGGAAGTCGCGCTCGATGTCGAGCTGCCGGCCGAGGTCGTTGCCGCTCGCGCGGTTCATCGCCTCCTTGATGCGTGCCAGCGACATTGTCGGCCCATCAGCCAGCCGGCGTGCGAGCTCGGTCGCCGTCTTCATCAGCGCCCCGTCCTCGACCACGTCCCAGATCAGGCCCCATTCCTTGGCCTGCTCGGCCGGAATCTGCGGCGCCAGCATGGCGAGCGCGCGCGCCCGCTGCTCGCCCACCAGCCGCGGCAGGAACCAGGTGCTGCCGCCGTCGGGCAGCAGGCCAATACGGGCGAAGGCCTGCAGCGCCCGGAGCGGCGGTGGCGCTCGCTTCGCGGTCGGGATCGGCAAGATCGGCGCCGGCGCAGAAGCCGCGGCCCGACCCGGTCAGCAGCACGGCGCGTATCGCCGCGTCCGCCGCAAGATCCTCCCAGCAGAGCTTGATTTCCGCGATCATCTTGCGCGACACGGCGTTCAGCCGGTCCGGCGCATTGAAGGTGAGGGTCGCCAAGCCGTCTTTCTTGGCGAGCAGGATCTTCTCGTAGGGCATCGCCTCAGCGTCCGGTGAAATTGGCGGGCCGCTTGGCGAGGAACGCCGCGACGCCTTCCTTGAAATCGGCGCTGCGGCCCAGCGCGCGCTGGCTGTCGCGCTCGAGATCGAGCTGCTGGTCGAGCGTGTTGGTGGCCGCCGCGTTGATCGCCTGCTTGATCGCGGCATAGGACAGCGTCGGGCCGGCGGCAAGGCGATGCGCGAGCTTCTTCGCCTCCTCCATCAGCGCTGAATCGTCCAGCATCTGCCACGCCATGCCCATGCGGACGGCCTCCTCGGCCGGCACCGAGCTGCCCAGCATGGCGAGCGCGCGGGCGCGGGCATCGCCCACGATGTGCGGCAGGAACCAGGTGCCGCCCAGATCGGGGATCAGCGAGATGCGCACGAAGGCCTGGTCGAAGCGGGCCGAGCGGGCGGCCAGCACGATGTCGCAGGCGAGCGCCAGGTTGGCGCCGCCGCCCGCCGCCACACCGTTCACCGCGGCCACGATCGGCTTGGGCAGCGCGCGCATGGCGCGGATCATGGGATTGAAGATGCGGTCCATGGCAGCGCCGAGATCGGGTTGGCCAGCGGCATCGGGATCGCCGGGACCGGAGCCCGCCAGGTCGGCGCCGGCGCAGAAGCCGCGGCCGATGCCGGTCAGCAGGACGGCGCGGATATCCTTGTCGTCGCGGGCGCGCCCCAGCTCGTGGTTCATCGCCTCGATCAGGGCGGGGCTCATGGCGTTGAGCCGTTGCGGCCGGTTCAGCATGAGGGTGAGGACGCCGCCTTCCAGGGCGGCGATGACGGGCGTTTTTTCCATGGCGCCGGAGACTGGCACGGGAGGCCCCCTCGCCGCCACTCTCCCCGCGCCATCCGGTCGCGTCGCATCGCGGCACGCGCTCCCTTATCTCGGGACGCGATGGCCAAGATCCTGATCCTGGTCGGCACCGAATCGGGCAATGCCCAGATGGTGGCCGACGCGCTGAAGCCCGTGCTTGAAGGCGCCGGCCATGCGGTCGACGTCAACGACAAGGCGGCGTCCGTCGGCGACCTCGAGGCGCACGACGTCCTGCTGGTGATCTGCGCCACGCACGGCTCGGGCGACATTCCGACCAACATCCTGCCGCTGGCCGAGACGCTCGAGCGTGAGCGGCCCGACCTGTCGTCGCATCGCTACGGCGTCATCGCGCTGGGCGACATGACCTACCAGGACACGTTCTGCGGCGGCGGCAAGAAGGTCGACCAGGTGTTCGAGCTATGTGGCGCCCGCAAGGTCGGCGACCGGCTGGAGGTCGACGCGTCCAGCCAGCCGCTGCCCGACGAAGAGGCGCTCGCCTGGATCGAGGGCTGGAAGAACCTGGTCGACTAGCTGGGCAGGGTGAAGACCTCGACGGGATCGGTAATGCCGCGCAGATGATGGAAGCCCAGTGAGACCAGCGGCTGGATGCAGACCTCCTTGAAATCGGCCGAGGCCAGCACCGGCACCTTGAGCTCCTTGGTCAGGCTCTCCAGCCGCGCCGCACGGTTGACGGCGGGGCCGATGACCGTGAAGTCGAGCCGGTCCTCGGTGCCGACATTGCCAAAGGTCACCGCGCCGACATGCAGGCCGATGCCGAACCGCACCGGATCGCGGCCGCCGGCGGCGCGCGCCTCGTTGGCCGCCTCGATGTCGCTCATCAGCCGGCGCGCCGCGTTCAAGGCGGCGCCGGTGACCATCGGCAGGAACAGCGCGTCCTCGGCCGGGAAGTAGCCCATCACGCCGTCGCCGATGAACTTCAGGATCTCGCCGCCATGGGCGCTCAGCGCGTCGCCCACGAGCTGCAGGTAGTTGTTCAGCAACTCCAACACCTCGGACGCCTCCAGGCGCTCGTTCATGCCGGTGAAATCGCGCAGATCGGAGAACCACAGCACGGCGCGGATCTCCTCGCCCTCGCCGCGGCGGATGGCCCCGTTCAGGATGCGCTGGCCGATCTGCCGTCCGAGATAGGTGTTGGCCACGGTCTCGGCGATGCTGCGCTCGATGTGCATCTCGATCACCGCACCCATCATGTCGACGAGGCGCGAGAGGTCGGTGATGTCGTCGTCCGAAAAGCCCGTGCGGCTGTCAGTGGCGAAGGTGACGACGGGCGCCGGCCCGTCGCGGCGGATGCTCATCGGCGTAGCAAAATAATCGGTGCCGCCGTCGGCCTTCACATCGCGCAAGGTCACGTGATGATCCTCGCCCACATCATTCATGCGGTAGCGCACCGGGCGGCCCTGCTCGCGCACCTCCTGCATCGGGCTGCCTATATAGGACGGGGTGAACTGGATTCCGTAGGCACGGGCGATCTGCTGCACCTTCTCGCCGCGTCGCCACATGAAGCCCATCGCCTGCATCTGCGGATGAATGAGCTGCAGGCCGATATAGACGCGCCATAGCGGAATGCCGGCCTGCAGCGCGCGATTCATCAGCTTCTCGATGAACGCTGCCGGCGTCGGCACGAGGCGGCCCTCATGCACCAGCCACTCGCCGACCGGTGCCAGGCGATCGCCCGCGGAGAGGCCCGCGTTCAGGAGCCCACCACCGTCGCCACCTCCTCCGACGAGGTCCGGAAGACCTTGTTGGTGGAGAGATCGGCGATCTTGTCGATGTTGTCGGCCACATCCTCGACCGTGGGCGCGCGGCCCTCGATGCGCAGGCCGGGCGCCTCGCGATACTCGATGCGGGCGAAGTAGCCCGCGCCCGCGCTCCAGATGTCGCCGGTGCGCTGGCACTGCTCGCTGCAGAGATAGGCGACCATGGGCGAGACGAACGACGGATCGAGCCTGGCCAGCATCTCGGGCGTCATCAGGCTCTCGGTCATGCGCGTGCCGGCGACCGGCGCCAGCGCATTGACCAGCACGTTGTACTTCTGGCCTTCGAGACGCAGCGCATTCATGAAGCCTACGACGGCCAGCTTGGCGCCGCCATAGTTCGCCTGGCCGAAATTGCCGTAGATGCCGGAGTTCGACGAGGTGACCACGACCCGGCCATAGGCCTTGGCGCGCATGATGGGCCACGCGGCGTGCGTGACATAGGCGGTGCCGAGGAAGTGCACCTTCACCACGAAGTCGAAGTCATCGACCGTCATGTTGTGGAAGGTCTTGTCGCGCAGCACGCCTGCATTGTTGACCACGATGTCGATCGTGCCGAAGGAATCGACCGCGGTCTTGACGATGTTGGCCGCGCTCTTGGGATCGGCCACCGAATCGTAGTTCGGCACGGCCTGGCCGCCCGCCGCCTTGATCTCGGCCACCACTTTGTCGGCGGCGGCATGATCGCCGCCTTTTCCGTCGACCGCGCCGCCCGGATCGTTCACCACCACCCGGGCGCCGCGGCTGGCCAGCAGCAGCGCATGCGCGCGGCCGAGCCCGTTGCCGGCGCCGGTGACGATGGCGACGCGATTGTCGAAGCGGATTGTCATTCCCCGTTCTCCCCTAAGGTCTTGTTCTTAATCACGCCGGTAGCGGCCGCAGTCGACGTCGATACGTATGTTTGTTCGCAGCACGCTTGTTTCAACCCTGCAGGCAGCGCTGTCATCGGCCGCGCCTCTAGGCCGCCCGTGGCGAGCGTTCGCCTTGCAGAGGATAGGGCTGCACGAGAATGTCGGTTGGCAGATCCCACGCGCTTGATAGTTTGCGAATGACCGACAAGGACATCGGCCGCTTGCGATTGAGGATCGCTGAAGCCAATGACCGCGATCCCAATAGCCGAGCCAGGTCCGCTTGACCCAATCCGCGATCGCTCATATGCGCCTCGATCGCCGCAATCGGCTCCGGCAGGTCGATCGGGTCATGGATGGCCTCGTAGGCGGCGACCAGCGCCGCAAGGACCTCCAAACGGTCGGCTTGGGGCGATCCGCGCTTCGCGCCCATCAGGCGTTCGATTTCAGCCAAGGCTCGGTCATGGTCAGTCCGTGTACGGATGGGTTTAATCGGCATATGGCATCCTCAAATAGTCCTTGCATCGATCCGGTCGTAGGCTGCGTGAACGCCGACGAACCTGACCAACACCAATCCGACGGCATAGTCGATTTTCACAGCCAGACGGTACTTGTTACCGCCGATGTCGAAAATCGCCCGATTGCCTGCAACGAAATCAACCGTCGCGCCGAACTGGGCCCGCAAATCGCTTGGCCGCAACCAACGTGCCCGAGCGGCGCGTGCATACCAAAGCTTGAGCGGCGCTTCTGCTGGCGGGTGGCGCAACCAGAATTCCCGCAACGTCCTCTTGGCGATGACTTGCACATGACCTATCTAGCATGTTCTCAAATTGTGAACAATGCGCCTCAGCTCCGCTGCAGAATCACGACCGACGCCACGGCCTCTTCCATCCCGATCACGCCGCCGCCGTTCTCGGCGAGGGCGATCTCCGCGCCCTTGACCTGGCGCTGTCCCGCCTCGCCGCGCAGCTGCGCCGCGAGCTCGGCCAGCATGGAAAGACCGGTCGCGCCCACCGGATGGCCCTTGGAGACGAGACCGCCTGACGTGTTGACCGGCAGCTTGCCATCCGGTCCGGTGGCACCCGAGGCGATGAACTTGCCGCCCTCGCCCTCCGGGCAGAATTGCAGCATTTCGCATTGGTAGATCTCGCAGAAGCTCGTGGCGTCGTGCACCTCGGCCACGTCGATATCCTGCGGCCCCAACCCCGCCATCTTGTAGGCCTTGTCGGAAGCAGCGCGCGTCAGGCCGGGCTCGTCGAGCGAGCGGTACTTGCCGCCGGAGAAGCCCACACCGGCGATGCGGATGGCGCGCTCCTTCACGGCGTTCGGCAGCTTCTCGAGATACTCCTTCGAGCACAACAACGCCGCTGCCGCCCCGTCGCCGATCGGCGCACACATCGCGCGGGTCAACGGATACGACACCGGCCGATCCTGCATCACGGATTCCGTCGTCATCTGGAAGCGGTACTGCGCCTTGTCGTTCAGCGCGCCGTAATTGTGGTTCTTGGCGGCGCCGGCGGCGATCTGCTCCTGCGTCGTGCCGTACTTCCACATGTGCCACTTGGCCTGCATGGCGTAGGTGTCCATGAAGATGGTGCGGTCGTCGCCCGGCGCGAATTTCGAACCGACCATCTCGCCCACCCGGTTCATCTCCTCGACCAGGCGATCGTGTTGACTGGTGATGTAGCCCTGGTTGAACAGCCCCGCGGTGCGCTCCGGTGCGTCGGGGCTGAACAGCTTCTCGATGCCGATGGAGAAAGACAGCTCGTGCGTGCCGGCCAAAACGTCCTTCCAGGCGCCCATGAAGGCGGTCGAGGCCGTGGCGCAGGCATTCTCGACGTTGAACATCGGCACGCGCTCGGGAAACAGCCCCTCCTCGACCAGCGGCTGGAACAGCGCCTGGGCACGGATCGAGTTCTGGCCCCAGAAGCCCATGCCGCAATTGCCCAGCCAGCCCGTCTCGATGTCGGCGCCGTTCTGCTTGCCGGCATCGGCGAGCGCACCCATATAAGCCTCTCGCGCCAGGTCACCGAAGCTCATGCCGGGATGCTTCTTGAAGACGGTGGTGTAGGCGCCGATCACGTAGACGTCGCGCATGGCTGTTCCTCTGGGGGCGTTTCCCTTGGTTGGCTTTCGCGGCATTTGAGCGTATCCAAATGGCCCGCGCTAGGAGAACCGACATGGCCGCAACGGCCCAGGCACGCCCCCTCAACGTCGACGCGACCATCGCCGAGCTCAGGACGCTCTACGGCGACCGGGTGAGCACCGCGCACGCCGTACGCGAGCAGCACGGCAAGGATATCTCCTTTCACGAAGCGCATTTGCCCGACGCCGTGGTGTTCGCCGAATCGGCCGAGGAGGTGCAGCAGATCGTGCAGCTCTGCGCCCGCCACAAGACGCCGATCATCGCCTTCGGCACCGGCACCTCGCTGGAGGGCCATATCAGCGCGCCCAACGGCGGCATCTCGCTCGACGTCAGCCGCATGAACAAGGTGCTGGCGGTGAACGAGGCCGACCTCGACGTGGTGGTGCAGCCCGGCGTCACGCGCAAGCAGCTCAACGAATACATCCGCGCCACCGGGCTCTTCTTTCCGATCGATCCCGGCGCCGACGCCTCGCTGGGCGGCATGACCAGCACGCGCGCCTCGGGCACCAATGCCGTGCGCTACGGCACCATGCGCGAGAACGTGCTGTCGCTGCAGGTCGTGACGGCCGACGGCCGGCTGATGCGGCTGGGCCGCCGCTCGCGCAAATCCTCGGCGGGCTACGACCTCGTGAAGCTGTTCGTGGGCTCCGAGGGCACGCTGGGCATCATCACCGAGGTCACGCTCCGCCTCTACGGCATCCCCGAATCGATGGTGTCGGCCACCTGCGCCTTCGATTCCCTGGAGGGCGCGGTCAACACCGTGATCCAGACCATCCAGTCGGGCATTCCGGTGGCGCGCATCGAGCTGATGGACACGGAAACGGTCGACACCGTGAACAAGTACTCCAAGCTCAGCCTGCCGCTTAAAAGCATCCTCCTGCTGGAGTTCCATGGCACTGAGGCCGGCACCAAGGAGCAGGCCGAAATGGTGCAGGCGATCGCCGCCGACCACGGCGGCGGCGACTTCGCCTGGACCAGCCAGGCCGAGGAGCGCAGCAAGATGTGGCAGGCGCGCCATGACGCGGCGTGGGCCGCCAAGGCGGCCCGGCCGGGCTGGGGCATGTGGGCGACCGACGTCTGCGTGCCGATCTCGCGACTCGCCGAATGCATCCTGGAGACGCAGAAGGACATCGTCGCGAGCGGCCTCTATGCGCCCATCGTCGGCCATGTCGGCGACGGCAACTTCCATCTCACCATGATGGTCAATCCCGACGACCCGACCTACCTGCCGCGCGCCGAGGGGCTGAACGACCGCATGGTGGCGCGCGCTCTGGCACTGGGCGGCACCTGCACCGGCGAGCACGGCGTCGGCATGGGCAAGATCAAGTTCCTGTACGAAGAACACGGTGAGGCGATGTCGCTGATGCGCGCCATCAAGAAGGCGCTCGACCCGGACAACATCATGAACCCGGGGAAGATCCTGGGGCCGATCAACTGAGCTCGTTTGATCTTTGCGCAGTTCCTGGGCGGTTGGCATGAATTTGCGGTATTTCCGGTAGTTCGGCAGACCTTTTGCGAGAGATCCAATTCCGCTGCTGAAGCGCAGAGCGGGCCCGTGAATCCGCGCGCCCGCGGAGCGGGTTTGTCGACCGGGCAGGGGCTGGCGCGAAAACCGGAGCGTCATCGGGACAAGTGACTTAAGTTATGGTTGTATAAAGTCAGCCAAAGTTCGCATGTACTGTTGGGCCATGGCGCACATATAATCATTACTTAAGTAACTATCAATCAAAACTTTGAGGACGAAGACGGCCGGAATAAGTAAGCACCGTCGCGCGGGGTTTGCGGCTTTCCCGCATTGAAACGATAGGGAATTTTCTGATTGCTCGCGGGGCGTCGCCACGGCCTCCCTGAGTAAGTGGGCACCATTGAACCCACAAATGTAATTTCCTTGCCCGGCGGCGACGCGTTGCTTCGGCAATTCGCGCCAGCGATCTGGCGCCGGCGATCCGTCGAGCGGCAGCCTGGCGCCGCGCAAACCCTAACCGACCGCCATGCCCTTCTTGGCCAGCTCCTTCTTCGCACTCTCGTTCTTGGCGAGATGCGTCAGCCCCATGCCGCGCAGCACGTTGGGCGCCTTGGTGAACTGGATGTTGTCGTAACCTACGATCTCGACGCGGTTGCCCCATGGATCGAGGAAATCGAGGAAGGGACCGTCGAGCGTGGTGACGCCGGCCGCCTGCAAGGCGCG
>Ga0193729_1002019_pt1 | contig 10195 bp, 5 predicted proteins | sample U1c2metaG_FD_143036 | JGI IMG/M metagenome (GOLD analysis project Ga0193729, IMG submission 143036) | Soil microbial communities from a riparian zone of the East river system, Colorado, United States - U1c2 | ecosystem: Environmental > Terrestrial > Soil > Riparian zone | place: USA: East River... | reverse complement strand
TACACAAAAGATAGATGCTAAGGAGATGTGCAGAAATAACCTCCTCAAGTTTGGAAGGAAGCGATGGAGCATAAATCGGGAGGTTATTTCTGTATAGTCCCTGAGGAAAGGGTACAACCATGTCTCAAAAGATGACACCATTTCAGCTCAAAAAGCTCGGGAAGGGAGCACTTTATGTTTTCCTAGCATGTGCAGCACTGATCATCCTAGAGACCCTCATGTGGCAAGGGATCACGGCGTCAGGAAATCCAAATCCCACTGTGCCTCATACAGCCTCAGGAGTTGCGACACTTGATATTGGGATTCTTGTCTTTCGCGAAGGGTTAGAATGTATTTTAGTGCTTTCTGCGATCACAGCCAGTATGATCGGTAATAATGCATCACATCGGCGTCCTATTGCCGTTGGTGCAGGGATTGGCTTCTTCGCAACGATCATCACCTGGTTTATTATCGTTGGTATTGTTAGTGATTTGATGCATAACATTCCCGCTCTTGATATTCAAGCATTGACAGGGCTGCTTGCCGTTATTGTCCTTCTCATAGTGATGAATTGGTTCTTCCACAAGGTTTATTGGACGGGCTGGATCTCGATACACAATCGAAAAAAGCGGGATTTACTCAAAAAGGCAGACAATGTAAAAAATTCAAAGGCACGCATATTTTGGGGATTGGTCCTCTTGGGTTTTTCCTCATTCTATCGCGAGGGCTTTGAAGTAGTGCTCTTTTTGCAGAGTTATAGGATCCGGATGGGAGGAATGATTGTCCTGGGAGGTGTCATCTTGGGACTGGTCTTCTCTAGCATAGTTGCTATTCTGAACTTTATAGCACACCAGCATTTACCTTATAAGAAGATGTTAGTGGTGACAGGGATCATGCTAGGGGCAGTGCTCTTGGTCATGGTTGGTGAGCAGGCACAAGAGATGCAACTGGCCCATTGGCTTCCTATCACACAGATTTCCTGGCTTCAGCGGATTCCTCCTTGGATGGGACTCTGGTTCTCAGTGTTTCCAACGGTTGAGACATTACTTTTCCAGATGCTTGCTGCTCTATTCGTTATTGGTTCCTACTTTCTGGCTCGTTATCGAATGACCTGGAAGATAGATGAAGTTTTGACGCATTTTTACCAACTGTTGCTAAGTTGGCCTATTCGCCGACGGTTAGTACTGGGATTTCTGATGGCAGCAGTTATTGCGGCAGCTCTTTCAAGTATTCCAGGAATAGAACGTGCAAATGGGCTTCAGAATCAAGCTCAATTTTATAGGAGTCTCGTAGATTCCAATATCCAGCTCACCAAAGAGGATGGCATTCTCCAACTCATGAACACTGATTTGAACCAAGCTCTTGCTGGAGCCTCGTCAGGAAACCAGGGTCAGACCATTCAGAATGTGCAAGGACTTGCGAGTAGCTATGAGACTCTCCTCACAAGCTACACACAGCATAACCTTATTGATGAGAATCCTGCTCAACTGACTTTGGTCCATGAGGCTGGCAGGGATAATCTTGTCATCAAACAAAGAGCGCTTGCTAGGAGTGCTTTGCTAGCATGGCAGAGCTACCAGAACGCACAAAGCAGTATCATCAACGATATTGAGAGTAACCGCCTCTCTGCAGCTCAGCAGCTCAATACTGGTCTAGCCAACCCTACGCATAATGATGCTCTGAGTGCTCTACATGCTCTCATCCAATCAGAGGGAGAGCTAGCCAATTCTGCCCTTGCCATTGAAGGTGGAGATGAGCAACGCCAATTGATGATAACGCTCGTTGGTGCCCTCATAACATTGCTTGCCGTTGGAGCGGTTGGCTGGTTTATTTCAGGAACTATTGTCCCTCGTCTGAAAGATCTACGCAATGTCGTTCAATCGGTTAAAGATGGGCGATTGAACGCTCGTGTGTGTGTTCTGGAAGGAGATGAGATAGCTCAGGCCACAGCCTCAGTCAATACCATGGTGAATACCATGGTGGGTTTGCTAGAAGAAGCATGTTCCCAGCATGATGCACTGACCGAAAGAGCCAATAGTCTTTTCTCTGATATGCGTGCAGCCAGTGCTGGTGACCTCCGAGTGAATGCGGCAGGAAGTAATGATCCAGTTGGAATGCTTGCTCATGCATTTAACCTCACTGTTGGACGTTTCCGACATCTTGTGCTGCGAATACGCACCTCTCTGCAGCAGATTGATGTCATATTCCAACAGGAAATCAAGCGAGCCGAAAGTTCTGTCTCAGTGGCAAAAGGAGTCCTTTCTTCTCATGGGCTTGAGACCCCAGAGGGGAGAGGGCATCATCCTCTCCCACCACAGACTCTGGCGCGTCTTCATCAGGTGCATAGTCTCATGCAAATAGCTGCTCATCAGGGAACTGAAGCGGCCAGGAATAGCGTTTTGGCGCAGCTAGAGCAGGCGTACCATCTCACCGAGCAATTGGAGACGAGATCAATGCTGCAAGTATCAAAAATACAGCAGACGCTTCTGAAAGCTGGGCAAAACATGCATATACTGCATACAAACATTGCAAATGCGCTCTCTCTCGTCATGACCATCGAGGGTGAACTGGTAACGAATGCGCAAGAGAGTTCTCTGGCGAAGAGGCAGAATCTCCTCTCGTCAGGCTCTACAAGTGTGTCTCAAGAGGAATTAGCTCGTTTCTATCTAGAATTCGCTCAGGAAAGGATTGCTGCAACTTCACAGCTGAGAAGTATTATACAAGAAATGCAAGTCAGCCTGGCGACATTCCAGGTCGAAGTGCCTGAGAAAGCTTCTCTCTCTGGTGGAAAGTTTAACCGTAAAAACAGCATGTCGCCTGGACTGAAATGAATGTTGGAGAGGGGATAAAAGCACTTAAGGCTGACATCTACTCATAACTCAAAGCTCAACAAGGTCGAGGCTAGTCTACAAGGCAAGTTGGCTCTAAAGGTAGTGTTTACTTCAGCAGCCTGTAGAGACACCTCTCCCCTTCGTAGTTCTCCCCCACCAAATGATATGTATAGGCCTCGCTTCCACACGCGGTGGCTCTGCGTCATCCGTACCTCGTACCAATATTTGAAATGCGGCTTCTCTCTCGAACAACTTCCGCTTCCAGTAGTAACAGTGAGGCCTATCTTGTGATGGATTATGTTGAGGGCCTATCACTGGCAGAGTATCTCCACAAACGAGATCAGACACGCAAAATGCTTTCGCCAGCCGATATTATGCAGATCCTGGCTCCAATCGGGGAGGCCATCGACTATATTCACCAGCAAGGCATTATCCACGGTTTGATTACACCAAGCGCTATTTTACTTGGATGTGGTGTGACCTGTTCCTAAATATGTTAGGAACTGGATGGGACTGCTTGGTCACTAGGTCTCTGGTTGTATACCTGCCTTAGTCTCTCGAGTTCTGCCAGAAAGTTGTTGATATGCCTATCGTCGCTTATTTTCTTTAACTCTCTTGCTATCTTAATGCCTCTCTGCATGGATATTATTGCTTTTTGTTTATGAGATTCAGTTTTATATGTTTTGTTTCTTTTACTCTTAAATTTTATTAGATCTTCTAGTGATTCGCTATCTTCACGTTCTAATCTATTGCCTGTATATTGGGAATAAATTATATTAAATCTGTTATTTAATCCGGTTATGTATTTATGATCCATACGCTCTATTATAAAGGAAACGAAAGCACGATCTTCTAGATGCTCTGTGGTATCAGGTGCATTGCCTTTATCAAGAGGTGCTAGCTGGTTGTCCTCTCTCCATTTCCAAAATCGACTCTCAAGGTGCATTTGTTGTGCGAAGTATTCCCCGTGTTCCTCATATTGGAGATTACGGATGACATTATCGCTTGCAGCTACAATATTCTTATGTTGTTCATTTTTTTGATGAATTTCTGTATCTACATCGACCATAATATGGTATCCGTCTTTTTTAAGTTCTTCATTATAAATCATTCTTTCTTCGTCTGTTAGTACTTTATGATAGACATAATCGTGTAATGTAGCGATATCCTGGGTTGTTTTAGGTGTATTCAACAGCTTCTCGATTTCCTTATGCACCTTTTCAGAAATGGAAGAGGTAGATGTGAAAGCTGTCCCCCCAAGTTCATGAGGGTGCTCTTGTTGCCGAGCTTCTGGTGCTTGAGATTCTTGGCGTTCGATCGAAGTACTCGTTCGTAGATAAGCAGACTCAGGGACAGGAGGATATTTATGATGGGGGAGATAGTGGTCTCGTCTATCTTCGAAAGTTGAGTCAGGTGATGGTGATCGGCGTGCTGGATCACCATATCTAGTTGATTGATATGAATCGCCCTGTCTTTTAGGATTTCTGCTTCTATCACCAAGCATAATAATTCTCTTTTCTCTTAAAGTATTTCAAACATTTTTTATAAAGTACTCAGAAACGAGTAACTACTCTCAATAGTACTCAATTTGTCTCACCGTGTCAAGTCGAAAAGAGGGACAGTTTCTTGCACGCCTGCACGCCAGTACGGGGTGCACGTCACTTGTTTGCACAAATGTGAGGCAGGCAAGATGAGCATATTAGGAGACAACGGGCGCAATAGAATTGCCGCCCCTACCCTTGGCGACCTGTGCCCTTCATGGGTATAAATCGCGGATTTCTTGTTCGTTATGCATGTTCATTCGATCATATGCTCTTCATCTGATATCTTCCATTTGAATGCCATTCATGGCCATGGATAGGGACGGCAATTCTATTGCGTCCTCTGTTACCCCATTGCATCCGAGCGTCCGCATTCCACCTCGCCAACTCCGCTGATCGCTCGGCGCAAACAAGTGACGCGCACCCTTTGTGAGCCACTTCATTGACATCGGCAATAAGCTGTTGCATAATTAGATAGATTTCCGAACTTTCCAGCATTTATTTTGTATCTTTAAGAACTATGCTACTTTGGGAAGCATTGTGTGCGTATGTAAGTATTTATGGAGTATCTCATGAAACGTGATCAACAGCGCCTGGATCAATATGAGCTGCAGCAGTGTCTGAGAAGAGATACGACGAGCGAGGTTTGGAAGGCTTTCGATACTCAGCAGCGCCGTTATGTGACTATCGCTCTCCTACGTTTTACGTTGCCCGCAGATGAAGCGATTCCTCGTTTTCTGCGGGAGACACGTCCTCTGGTGGCTCTGCGTCATCCGTACCTTGTACCAATATTTGAAATGCGGCTTCTCTCTCGAACAACTTCCGCTTCCAGTAGTAACAGTGAGGCCTATCTTGTGATGGATTATGTTGAGGGCCAGCCGAGATTATGCAGATCCTGGCTCCAATCGGGGAGGCCATCGACTATATTCACCAGCAAGGCATTATCCACGGTTTGATTACACCAAGCGCTATTTTACTTAGTAAGAATAGTGACTCTGCTAGTCCGTTGGGTGAACCCAGGCTGGTGGACCTGGGTATGCACAATACATATGATCCTCATCAACTTTCACCTAAAGAGGTGTGCTATATCGCTCCAGAAATCATCCAGGGTGATACAAACAATGTGCGCAGTGATCTGTACTCTTTGGGCATTATTATCTACGAGATGAGCACTGGTACGCTCCCTTTCCGTGGCGCTACAACGGCTGAAGTAATTAGCCAACAGTTGAATGCAATGCCGCCTTCGCCTGTGCTACTCAATCCCTCGATAGGGCCAGGACTGACGTCGCTGATTATGCGTGCACTCGCTAAGGACCCATTTGGGCGTTTCCCTTCTGCTTCTGCAATGATCCATGCACTGGCTAATGCGCTCCAAATGCCCATGTCGCAGGTCTCAGGCCAGACCGATGTCGAAAAAAGCCCACATGATGATGCTATGTATAGTCCCACCTTTATCAGCCCGTTACCACAAAACAGGCCTCTTCCTGCCAGCGGCCAGGGATCGTCTCCATCATGGCCCCATGTTGCGCAAGCACCTGCAAGCAATCCTGCGGTTCCACGACCAGTTACACGACCAATCCCTGCTATACAACACTACCCTACCAGTATGCCAGACCAGCAAAATGTTTCATCGACGCCTAGTTCTTCTAATAGGGTGATCTATAGGACTCCGCAAGAACTGGTGACACCGCCCGTCACATCTGGTGTCTTTGGGGCAGCATCCTCGCTCAAAAATGCAAGATTGCCTATTGGTAGTTTCCCTGTTGGTAGTTTGTCTAGGCGTCCTTTATATATTGCCTTGACCATTGTAGCGGTGCTTATTTTGCTCAGTGCCAGTATAGGGGCTTGGCTCCTCTTTTCACGTCCTGCAGCTCCTGCTCCACAACAATCATTGGCTGGGCATGCATTTTTTGTGAGCAGCGGGCTGATGAACTTGGCGAGTTCAAGTGGTATCACAGATCACCTGCAGCTCCGCCTGGGAAATATAAGCGCTCCGCAACCGGGGAAAAGCTATTATGCCTGGTTGTTTCCTGATACTGATAACGAGACAAATGTATTGCCTTTGCTGATTGGAACACTGGCAGTCAACAATGGTCAGGCGACGTTAGACTATCCGGGAGATGCAGATCATACCAACTTGCTCAGCAAATATAGCCGCTTTCTGGTAACCGAGGAAGATGCTAGTTCACAGCCAGTAAACCCATCACCAGATGCAGCTAGCTGGGCTTACTCTGCAATTTTTTCACATACACCGAACCCACAAGATACGGTAAATCATTTTAGTTTGCTTGATCACTTCCGACACTTGCTTTCGCAGGACCCCAAGCTCGCGAAGGTGAATTTAGTTGGGGGGCTGGACACTTGGCTCTATAGAAATACACTCAAGATCCTGGAGTGGACAGGCAGCGCACGTGACCTTGCTCTTGCTAACTATGATACCGGACTGATACGTAGACAGCTTGTACGCATTCTGGATTACCTGGATAGTTCCCAATATGTGGAGACCGAGAATTTACCACCCGATTTAGCCCAAACCCCTGTCCTGGCAGATCCAACAATTGCACGGGTCGGTTTGCTAGAGATCAGTCCAGCCCAGCAACCCCCAGGGTATCTGAAACACATCGGGACGCACTTGAGTGATATCACACAAGCTCCTGGCGTTACCCCCGAACAGAAGCAATTGGCATCCGAGACCAACATTGATATTAATAATGTGCAGGTCTGGCTTAGTGCTGTCCATGCAGATGCGGTGAAGCTGCTTCATACACCAACTGATCAATTACTGCAACCGCAAATGCTCCCCATTTTCAATGATATGTTTGCGCAGGCTAATACAGCGTTTATTGGCCAGACTGATCCACGTACGGGACAGGTGAAGGAGGGTGTGGCTCAAATCCATTACAAGATTCAGAGCCTAGCAATTTTTGATATTACTGCATGTACAGGAAGTAAGGCAGGTAATACCTGTATAGGGGGGCCTTTCTGATGAGCACAATTCCACAACGTTTGGATAAATATCAACTGGTAGAGTGCCTAGGGCATGGTGGTACTGCTGAGGTATGGAAAGCTTTAGACACTCAGTTGCAGCGCTTTGTGGCTATTAAGGTGCTGCGCCCGAATCTGCGCGATGACCCAACATTTCTGGAGCGCTTTAAACGCGAGGCTCAGCTTATTGCCTCTTTGCACCATCCTAATATTGTACAGATTCATGATTTCCAGGTCCAGCCAGCCGCTTCTGCTCAGGATAGTGCTCCCGATATGCATCCTATTGCCTATATGGTAATGGATTATATCGAAGGGCTAACGCTGGCCAATTACATTGGCAATACATCAAATAAAGGGCAGGTCCGTCCTCCAGCAGAGATCGTCAATCTATTTGCGTCGATCAGTCTGGCTATTGACTATGCACATCGCCAGGGCATGATTCACCGCGATATTAAACCAGCAAATATTCTGCTGGATCAACGCAATACCAGACGTAACCCCATGGGTGAACCAATCCTGACTGATTTTGGGATCGCCAAGCTGTTAAATGCAGCATCGATAACACAAACCGGGATTCAGCTGAGCACTCCAGCATATATTTCTCCTGAGCAGGTGCAGGGCAACCCAGCTACTGAGCGCAGTGACCTCTATTCACTAGCAGTTATTCTCTATGAGGTTGTGACGGGGGTTGTGCCCTTTCAGGGTGACTCGCCAATTGATGTCATGACGCAGCATAGCAATGCGGCTCCTATTATGCCTTCGCTGATCAATCCAAATGTTCCTCCTGCTCTGAATCAGGTGATTATGCACGGACTGGAGAAAGATCCTGCGCGACGTTTCCCCAGTGCTGCCGCCCTGACTGCTGCTGTTGCTCACGCTTTAGGTGTAACAGTGCCAGAAATTCTGGGACAGTCTCAGAATACACCGGTGGCGCAGGATATGCCAACAGTGACGGTATCCTCTCCACCAACGCCTGCAGGGCAATCCTCTACTGGGTCGATACCAGTGCAGTCCGCACCAGCGCAGCCGGGATTTGCTGTTGCGAGTCAATCCTCTCCAAGATGGCCTACTCCACCAACAGGCCAGACTGGAGGACATACGCCAGTGACACCTGGGCTTACACCTTTCGCACAAGCAGCATCGTCACCAAGTGCTCCTCCCATGACTCCCGCCCAGCCATTTCCTGCCCAATCGTTTCCTGCTCCCGGGCCGAGGATGCAACGCAATAGCCATATAATCACGCTGATTGCTGTGCTGCTGGTTGTGTGTGTCGTGGCAGGACTGGCCATTGCTTTTGTTCCTGGCCTGCTGGCTCCAAGCAATACCATCGTGGGGCAGGCCTTCTACACTAGTAGTGGTCGATTACCGCCTGCCCAGGGGATCGCTGATCAGATGCAGATTGACTTGCAAAATGTTCCCTCTCCGCAAGCTGGGAAAAGCTACTATGTCTGGTTGCTTGGAGATAAAGTTAAGCTGAGTGGCACAGATGATACAGGGCTTCCACCAATACAGCCGCCGATACTGCTTACGAACAATCTAGCGGTAAGCAATGGGAAAGTCCATTATTTCTTCCCCGGTGATGCGCAACACAACAATCTCTTATCAGAGACAAGCCGTTTACTGATCACCGAGGAGGGCGCCAACCGGACGCCACCTACACCCTCGACCGATCGTGCTACTTGGCGTTACTTTGCCATTATCCCCCAGCAGCCCATACCAGGTGATCCGACACAGCTCAATGCTGCGAATCATATTCGCCATCTTTTCTATAACGAGTCGCATCTGCATGTACTGGCCTTGCCCGGAGGGCTCGATTTCTGGGTCTCCAGGAATGCAGAGAAGGTGCTGGAGTGGTCCGTGACGGCTAGAGATGATTGGTATGGCGCAAATACAACGACTGGACAGATTGCTCTGATGCAGCCTCTGTTTATACGTCTCTTGGATTATCTCGATGGAGAGCAAAATGTCCATATCGATGTTCCGCCTGATATGCCGTTAGCAGTTGACAAAACTGAAGCCAGTGTAGCCTTATTGACCGTCGATCCCTTGCGTCAGGGCGGAGCAAATTTGGCAACTAACCCGCCGGGTTATATCGATCATACGGAATTGCATGTAAGTCAGGTTGTACGTGCTCCTGACGTTTCGTCTGATATGCGCTTGCATGCCTCAAATATCCTTAAGGCGCTACAAAATACTCAAGGTTGGCTATCGCAAGTACATAAGGATGCTGTTGCACTCTTTAATATAAGCAACAATGATCCAACACAATTGCAGCAGCCTCAAGCAGGCCAGTTGCTGGATGATATGGTGACTCAGGCTACCTATGCTTATATTGGTCAGCTTGATCCAGTGACGAATCAAATACATCCTGGTCTGATTCAAGCACACTATGAGATCCAGAAGCTCGCGGTGCTGAACATCACTACTAATCTGCCGAGTAGCCTTTAGAGATGCAGAAGTGGTTTTCGCGCATGATGGGAGTACGGCGGGCGCGATAAATCGGGCCCCTACAACATACGCAATGAATTGCCAAGTGGGCGTGATCCATCACGTTGATCCATCTCACCAGGACCTGAGGAGTTAGTGCAGAAGAGGTTTTCGCGAATGAGCGATCGAAACCAAAAAGCTTACAATTTAGGCAAGTACCAACTTCTTGAATGCATTGCTCGTGGTGGTATGGGCGAGGTCTGGAAGGCCCTCGATACCCAGTTGAAGCGCTATGTTGCAATCAAACTTCTGCATCCGGGAATCCAGCAAGATCCCGATTTTATCACGCGTTTTGAGCAGGAGGCCCGACTCGTTGCGTCACTGCACCATCCCAACATTATCAAGATTCACAACTTTCACGTCTCATATCCA
>Ga0193729_1002016_pt1 | contig 10204 bp, 10 predicted proteins | sample U1c2metaG_FD_143036 | JGI IMG/M metagenome (GOLD analysis project Ga0193729, IMG submission 143036) | Soil microbial communities from a riparian zone of the East river system, Colorado, United States - U1c2 | ecosystem: Environmental > Terrestrial > Soil > Riparian zone | place: USA: East River... | reverse complement strand
GATCGCCGGCGCACACTTCCAGGCGACGAACAGCAGCGGCGAATTCCAGGCCGTAAGCGCCGCCACGACTCCCATCGGCTCGTGACGCGTGAAGGCGAAGGTGTCCGGCTTGTCGATCGGCACGACGGCCCCTTCGATCTTGTCGACCAGGCCACCGAAGTAGCGCCACCATTCGGGGTGATAGACGAGCTGGCCGCGCATCTCGGCGAGAAGCTTGCCGTTGTCCCGGACTTCGATTTCCGCCAGTCGGTCGACGTTGGCGGTGACGAGGTCGGCGAGCTTCAGCATGAGCTTGCCACGTGCCGATGCCGTCAACTTCGACCACGGCCCTTCTCGCATCGCCTGCGATGCCGTCGTGACGGCGCGATCGACGTCGCGGGCGCAGCCCTTGGGGATTCTGGCCCAGGCCTCGCCGCGATAGGGATCCATGCTGTCGATCCATTGACCGCCGATCGGGTCCACATACTGGCCGCCGATAAAGTGCTGGTAGGTCTTCAAGTGCTCCTCCTGGGATTTTTTATTCCGATCGTTATGGTATTCAATATACAACGGATGCGGCGACGCGACAGGCGCTCGGGTCATTGCGCGTCATGATCTTCCGGACCGCGGGCGTCCCGCCCGCTCATGTTCATGAGCGAGCGAGACGCTCGCGGTCCGTATGATGTGACCTAGAGCGAGAGCGGCAGCTCCAGGTGCGTCGCGTACATCCTGTCGCGATGCTCCAGCAGGATCGGATCGAGCGCCGCGTCGGTCCGCGCATCCCGCGTTTCGAACGCCGCCCGCGTGCTGGAGGCCATCGCACAGTGCTCGGGCGGCAGCGGGGCGAACAGCGCCATGAAGGTCGCACTGTAGACATCGACCGCGGTCAACGCGTCGCCCACATAGTAGCGGCTCCCCGCCTGATGCTGCGTCTTCAGGCGCGCTGCCAGCATGCCCAGCAATTCCGCCACCCGCACGCCGGCGGCCGCGCCCGTTTCGGGACCGTGGTGGCCATACTTCTTGCCCAGGTATTGCGAGGCGCGCGCGGGAAAGCCGCCGGCGTTCTGCAAACCGGCGTGCACCAGCTGCAGGCGGCGAGCCCAACCCAGCCCGCCTTCGCCGCAGATTTCGTGGGCGAGGCCAAAGACCTGGGCGCGCTCCGCCGCGTCCGCCGGCAACAGCGATGGCGTGGGCGCCAGGCGTTCGGCGAGCAGGAGGATCTCGGCCCAGCCGTCGCGGGGTCGTTCATCTTCGTAGACGGCCACAGGGCCCGTGCGCTGGCCCGCCCAGTCTTTCAGGGGCTCGCTGTCATACGCCAGGCGCACGGCGACCCAGTCGATGCCCTTGATGTGCAGGATGCCCTTGGCCGCTTCGCCCCAGGGACTCGGGACATCACCGACCACGACCATGCGCAGGCCGCCACGCTTGATGGCGTCTTCCACGCTCACGTACTGGACCGTCATTGCGTCCCGCCTCTAATTGAAGATCGACGGATCGATCAGCGGCCTGCCGCGCGGCCGCGCCGCCTCCGGCCGGTCGCACTTTTGGAAGAGACCGCGGCCGGCCGAGCCGCTCATCTTCGCTTCCTCCATCACGACCTCGCCGCGCGACAAGGTCATCACCGGATAGCCGGTGAGCTCGCGGCCCTCGTAGGGCGTGTAGTCGCAATTGTGATGCAGGATCGAATTGGTGAGGCTCACCTTGCGCGCGGGATCCCACAGCACGATGTCGGCATCGGCGCCGACGGCGATCGTGCCCTTGCGCGGATGCAATCCGTAGATCTTGGCGGCATTGGTCGAAGAGATCGCCACGAACTGCTGCAGCGTGATGCGACCCTTGTTGACGCCTTCCGAGAAGAGCAGCGGCAGGCGCGTCTCGACGCCCGGCACGCCATTGGGGATCTTGCGGAAGCTTTTGTCCGCGCCCGGCAGCTTCTTGCCGCGCACGTCGTCGTACTTGAAGGCGGCGTGATCCGACGACAGCACGTGGAAGGTGTTGGCGGAAAGCCCGGTCCAGATGTGCTCCTGGTTGTCGGTGCCACGCGGCGGCGGCGAGCACACGCATTTGCTGCCCTCATCGCCCGGCTTCTCGAAATCCTCTTCGCTCAGGAACAGGTATTGCGGGCAGGTCTCGCCATAGACCCGCAGGCCGCGCGCCTGGGCACGCTGGATCTCGTGCATCGCCTCCTTGGAGGAGACGTGCACCAGCAGCATCGGCACGTCCAAAAGCTCGGCCAGCGAGATGGCGCGGTGCGTGGCCTCGCGCTCGACCACGAACGGCCGCGACGTGGCGTGGAACTTGGCGGCCGTCATGCCCTTCAGCTCGAGGCGTTCGGTCAGCCAGGCGATGCAATCGGAATTCTCGGCATGGATCATCAGCATCGCCTGCTCGCGCCGCGACGCCGCCAGGGCATCGAGCATCTCGCGGTCGGTGAGCTTCACGTCGTCGTAGGTCATGTAGACCTTGAACGAGGTGTAGCCGTCGGCCACCAGCGCCGGGAAATCCTGGCCCATGATCTTCTCGCTGGGGTCGGACAGGATCACGTGGAAGGCATAGTCGATCAGCGACTTGCCCTCGGCGCGCTTGTGGTAGCGGTTGACCGCGTCGCGCAGCGACTGGCCGCGGCTCTGGTAGGCGAAGGGGATGATGGTGGTCGTGCCGCCGGCCGCCGCCGCCCGGCTGCCGCTCTCGAAATCGTCGCAGAACACCGAGCCGTCGGCGGTGTCCTGGTCGAAATGGACATGGGCGTCGATGCCGCCCGGCACGGCGATCAGCCCGGTCGCGTCGATCTCCTTGCGGCCCTTGTCCAGCCGCTCGCCCAGCGCCACCACCCGGCCGCCGACAATGCCGATATCGCCCTTCACGACGTCCGCAGCCGTGGCGATGGTGGTGTTGCGGATGACGAGATCATACTCGGCCATGGATTTCCTCCGCGCAGTAAGACTAGGGCGATCGGACAGCGCCAAAATAGCAAGTCCCATGCCGCGCGGGGAGAATACAGGCAAAGGCGCGGGGGCCGCTTGACAAGACTGAGCAATGTTGTGGCGTATCCATGCCGGAACTCACCCAGGAGGATCGGCTTCATGTTCACGGGCGGCGCGGCAGCGGAAACCTCGGAAACCTCCGAAACCTCCAAAACCCGAAACCTCCGCAACCTCCCAAACCTCCCAAACCTCCCAAACCTCGAAATCGAGGCTGATCACACGCCGCAGATGGCTCCCCGCCTAGACCCGGCCGGCGGGCCGGGCCACACTCTGGTCAACGAAAAGGGGACCGTCATGAATCGCTGGATCGGACCGCTGCTTGCCCTGTTCGCGGCCTGTGCATTGGCCGTACCTGCCGTGGCGCAGACAGCCATCAAGCCCGCCATCGTCTACAGCACCGGCGGGAAATTCGACAAATCCTTCAATGAGGGCGTGAGCATGGGCGCCGAGAAATTCAAGAAGGAAACAGGAGTCACCGTCGCCGAATTCGAACCCACCAACGAGACGCAGTTCGAGCAGGCGCAGCGGCGCTTCGCCCAGCGCGGGCAGGATCCCATCGTCGCCGTCGGCTTCGCCCAGGCTGTCGCGCTCGAGAAGGTCGCCAAGGAATTCCCCAACATCCACTTCACCATCATCGACAGCGTCGTCGACCTGCCCAACGTGCAGTCCGTGGTGTTCAAGGAGCAGGAGGGCTCGTTCCTGGTCGGCGTGCTGGCGGCGATGGCATCCAAGACCGGCAAGATCGGCTTCGTGGGCGGCATGGACATCCCGCTGGTCCGCCGCTTCCAGTGCGGCTTCGAGCAGGGCATCAAATACGCCAACCCCAATGCCGAGCTTATCAGCAACATGACCGGCACCACGCCCGCCGCCTGGAACGATCCGGGCCGCGGCGCCGAGCTCGCCAAGGGTCAGTTCGACCGCGGCGTCGACGTCGTCTATGCCGCCGCCGGCTCGACCGGCATCGGCATTCTTCAGGCCGCCAAGGATCGCGGCAAGCTCGGCATCGGCGTCGATTCCAACCAGAACTACCTGCATCCCGGCACGATGCTGACCTCGATGCTGAAGCGGGTCGACCTCGCGACCTACAACAGCTTCAAGGCGGCGCAGGCCGGCACCTGGAAGGCCGGCACCCAGGTGCTGGGCCTCAAGGAAGGCGGGGTCGACTGGGCGCTCGACAAGGACAACGAGAAGCTGATCACGGCCGACATGAAGGCCAAGGTCAATGCCGCCAAGGCCGACATCGAGTCGGGCAAGATCGTCGTCCACGACTACATGAGCAACAATTCCTGCAAGTGACAAAACGCCAGGCCGATGAAGCTGCACCACCTCATCCTGAGGAGCATCGCGCAGCGATGCGTCTCGAAGGATGGGCCACTTGCCTCGCTGTTGCCCACCCTTCGAGACGCGCACTGCGTGCGCTCCTCAGGGTGAGGTGATTTTGTCGGAACGGAATAAGCGATAATGGCTGTCGCTGCGGCGATCGAGCTTCAGGGCATCCAGAAATCGTTCGGCACCGTGCATGCCGTGCGCGGCGTGTCGCTGCGCATCGAAAAGGGCGCGATCACCGGCATCGTGGGCGAGAACGGCGCCGGCAAGTCGACGCTGATGAGCATCCTCTACGGCCTCTACAACGCCGACGCGGGCGAGATCCGCGTCGAGGGCCGCGCCGTCCGCATGGAGAACCCGCGCGATGCCATCGCCCACGGCATCGGCATGGTCCATCAGCATTTCATGCTTGTCGGCACATTCACGGTGCTGGAGAACCTGGTGCTGGGCGCCGAGGGCGGGCCGTTGCTGGCGGGCGGTCTGGCGGCGGCCCGCGCCGAGCTCGCCCGGCTGGCGCGCGAGTACGGGCTTATCGTCGACCCCGACGCGCTCGTGGCCGATCTCTCGGTCGGCGAGCAGCAACGGGTCGAGATCCTGAAAGTGCTGTTCCGCGGCGCGCGCATCCTGATCCTCGACGAGCCCAGTGCCGTGCTGACGCCGCAAGAGACCGACCAGCTCTTCCGCATCCTGGCGGCGCTCAAGGAACGCGGCGTCACGGTCGTGCTGATCACCCATAAGCTGCGCGAGATCATGGCCGTCACCGACCATGTCTATGTCATGCGCCAGGGCCAGATCGTGGCCGACCGCCGCACGGCGGACACCAGTCCCGAGGAGCTTGCCGAGCTGATGGTCGGCCGCAAGGTGCTGATGCAGCTTGACAAGGCGCCGAAGCAACCGGGCGAGGTCCTGCTGCAAGCCGAGCACCTGACGCTGGTCGACGAGCGCGGCGTGCGGCTGCTCGACGATGTCGACCTCGCGCTGCGGGCCGGCGAGATCGTGGGCATCGCCGGCGTCTCGGGCAACGGCCAGACCGAGCTGCTGCAGGTCCTGTCGGGCATCCGCGCGCCGACCGGTGGGCGGCTCGTGGTCCGCGGCCGCGCGATCGACCCGCGCCATCCCACCGACCCCGCCGAGATGCGCGATCTTGGCGTGGCGCATGTGCCGGAGGATCGCCTGCGCCAGGGCATGGTGGCGGCGTTCCAGGCGGCGGAGACGTCGATCCTGGGCTACCAGGAGCAGGAGCCGTTCTGTCACAACTACCTGATGGATGGGCCGGCGGTCGGCGCGCATTGCGCCCAGCTCATGGAACGCTTCGATGTGCGACCACGGTCGCCCGGCCTGCGCTCGTCGAGCTTTTCCGGCGGCAACCAGCAGAAGCTGGTGCTGGCGCGCGAGATGGCGCGCGAGCCCAAGGTGCTGCTGGTCGGCCAGCCGACGCGCGGCGTCGACATCGGCGCCATCGAATTCATCCATCGCGAGCTGTTGAAGAGCCGCGACCAGGGCTGCGCCGTCCTCGTGATCTCAGTCGAGCTCGACGAGATCCTGGCCCTCGCCGACCGCATCCTGGTGATGTTCGCCGGCCGGATCGTGGGCGAGGTGCCGGCAGGGCGCGCCGACGAGCGCGCACTCGGGCTGATGATGGCGGGAGCGGGAGCAGCATGAGCGCACCGCGCCGGCCGCTGCCTGCCTGGGCGGAGATCGTGGCGCTGCCGCTGATCAACATCGCGCTCGCCTTCGTCACGGTCGGCATCATCGTGCGCATCATCGGAGTCGATCCGTTCCACGCGCTCCGGCTCCTGGTCCTGGGCGCCATCGGCTCGTCCGAGGCGATCGGCTACACGCTCTACTACACGACCAATTTCATCTTCACCGGCCTCGCCGTCGCCGTCGCCTTCCATGCCGGCCTGTTCAACATCGGCGGCGAGGGCCAGGCCTATATCGGCGGCCTGGGCTGTGGCCTCGCCATCCTGGCCTTCGACCGCTTCCTGCCGGCCTGGCTGATGATCCCGCTCGCCATCGCCGCGGCGGCGCTGTTCGGCGCGGCATGGGCCGCCGTGCCGGCCTGGCTGCAGGCCTGGCGCGGCAGCCACATCGTCATCACCACCATCATGTTCAACTTCGTCGCCTCGGCGCTGATGGTCTATCTGATGGTGAACGTGCTGATCGCGCCCGGCTCGATGACGCCGCAGAGCCGCAACTTCACCGCTTCCGGCAAGCTGCCCTCGATGCAGGAAGTGCTGGGTGCCGTCGGCATCCAGGTGGCGCCGTCGGCGCTCAACCTCTCGATCGTGCTGGCGGTGTTCTGCTGCGTGGGCGTCTGGGTGTTCCTGTGGCACACGCCGTGGGGCTATGAGCTCCGCACCATGGGGCACAACCCCGAAGCCGCGGTCTATGCCGGCACCAGCCTCAAGCGCATGACCATGCTCGCCATGTGCCTGTCCGGAGCGCTGGCAGGCTTCGTGGGCGTCAACGAGCTGATGGGCGTGCACCAGCGCATCGTGCTCGACTTTCCGGCGGGCTATGGCTTTGCCGGCATTGCCGTCGCCCTGATGGGCCGCAGCCACCCGCTGGGCATCGTGCTGGCGGCGTTGCTGTTCGGGGCGCTGCAGCAGGGCGGCGCCGAGCTCGCCTTCGACATCCCGACCATCACCCGCGAGATGGTGGTGGTGATCCAGGGCCTGATCATCCTGTTCTCGGGCGCGCTGGCGCACCTGCCGCGGCCCTGGCTGCAGGGGTTGCTGGCCTTCTTTTCCTCCCCTCGCTCGCGAGGGGAGGTGCCCGCGCAGCGGGCGGAGGGGTCATGAGCGTCGTTGGAATAGCGCTCCGACCCCTCCGGCCTTCGGCCACCTCCCCACTTCGTGGGGAGGGAGGACTCTAATGGACGAGGCGTTTTCCTTCGTTTTCCTGATGTTCGCCGCGACCCTGCGCGTGGCCACGCCGCTGGTGCTGTGCGCCATGGGCGGGCTGTTCTCGGAGAAGAGCGGCATCGTCGATGTCGGCCTCGAAGGCAAGATGCTGATGGCGGCGTTCTTTGCCGCCGCGACCGCCGCGGTCACCGGCTCGGCTTGGCTGGGCGTGGCCGCCGCGATCGCCGCCGCCGAAGCGATGGCGCTGCTGCACGGTTTTGCCTGCATCACCTGGCGCGGCAACCAGGTGGTGAGCGGCGTCGCCATCAATATCCTGGCGGCGGGCCTCACGGTCGTGCTGGGCGCAGCGTGGTTCGCGCGCGGCGGCCAGACGCCGGCGCTGGAGAGCGAGCAGCGCCTGATGCCGCTCTTCTTCCCGCGCGCGGGCGACAGCATCCTGGTCTACCTGGCGCTCGCCTCGGTGCCGCTCACCTGGTGGCTCATCGAGCGCACGCGCTTTGGCCTCCGGCTGCGCGCGGTGGGCGAGATGCCGCTCGCCGTCGATGCCGCCGGCATCTCGGTGGCGTGGCTGCGCTATCGTGCGGTGCTGCTGTGCGGCCTGTTTGCCGGCCTGGCCGGCGCCTATCTCTCGATCGCCCAGAATGCGGGTTTCAGCCGGGACATGACGGCCGGGCAGGGCTTTATTGCGCTGGCCGCCATCATCTTCGGCAAGTGGCGGCCGTTTCCGGCCTTCGGCGCCTGCCTGATCTTCGGCCTGCTCGATGCCGTGGCCATCCGCCTGCAGGGCGTCGAGATGCCGGGCATGGGCGAAGTGCCGGTGCAACTGATCCAGGCTTTGCCCTATCTTCTCACCATGTTTCTGTTGGCCGGCTTCATCGGCCGCGCCGTGGCACCCAAGGCGGCCGGCGTACCTTACGAAAAGGAGCACTGATGGACGACCTGCTGCATCTGGCGCGCCGGATGATGCTGCACGCCCACGCGCCCTACTCGAAGTTCCATGTCGGCGCGGCGGTGCGCGGCGAGGACGGCTCGATTCATGGCGGTTGCAACGTCGAGAACGCGGCCTACCCCCAGGGCTGGTGCGCCGAGGCGGGGGCCATCGCGGCCCTGGTGGCGGCGGGCCACAAGCGTGTCCTCGAGTGCGTCGTCATCGGGCCCGGCCCCGAGGTCATCACGCCCTGCGGAGGCTGCCGCCAGAAGCTGCGCGAGTTCGCGGCGGACGACCTGCCGATCCATCTCTGCGGCCCCGACGGCCTGCACCGCACGGTGACGCTGGGCCAGCTCCTGCCGATGTCGTTCGGCCCGCACAATCTGCCCAAGCCATGAATGAGGTGATCGCCGCCACACTGACGGCAAAGGGCGTTTCGGGCTTCCAGCCAAAGGTGGCCGTGGTGCTGGGCTCGGGCCTGGGCGGCTTTGCTGACGACGTGAAGGCCATCGCCACCATTCCCTATGGCGAGCTGCCGGATTTCCCGTCGACCGGCGTGAGCAGCCATGCCGGCCAATTGGTGTTGGGCCATGTCGGCCCGACGCCGGTCGCCGTGCTGCAGGGCCGTGCGCATTACTACGAGCGCGGCAGGGCCGACGAGATGAAGGGCGCCATTCGCGCCATGGCGGCGCTGGGCTGCGAGACCTTGCTGCAGACCAACGCGGCGGGCAGCCTCCGGCTCGACATGCCGCCCGGCTCGCCGATGGTGATCTCCGATCACATCAATTTCACCGGCGTCAACCCGCTGTTCAGCGAGCCGTCAGGCGATGGCCGCTTTGTCGACATGGTCGATGCCTACGATTCCAAGCTGGTCGAGCAGATGCTGTCGGTGGCGCGGGCTGCCAACATCATCTGCCACGACGGAGTTTATATATGGTTCTGCGGGCCGAGCTTCGAGACGCCGGCCGAGATACGTGCCGCCCGCATCTTGGGCGCCGATGCGGTCGGCATGTCGACCGTGCCGGAGACTATTCTCGCGCGGCAGGCCGGCATGAAGGTGGTGGCGGTCTCGCTCATGACCAACTTCGCGGCAGGCCTCACGCACGACAAGCTCGGCCACGAACAGACCCTGGCCGTGGCGCGCGAGGCGTCGGGCAATGTGCGACGCCTGTTGCACGCCTTTCTGGAGGGCTACAGGTAAAAGATTATCTCACTGTATCGCACCTGCTTAGATTGATGCGCACTATTCATGCGCATATATAGTGCTGTAGGATGCGCAGTGACGAAGGAGTGCCAAATGCGCCGTCAAGGCTCGGGAGCAATTCCAAAACGCGCCACGAATGTCAGCGTGCGCAGTGACCTTCTTGCCGCCGCACGGGAGGCCGGGGTCAATCTTTCCGCTACGCTAGAGCGAGCATTGATGGAAGAGCTTGCCGAAGCGAAGCGTAAGAAGTGGCGCCAAGAGAATCGCGACGCGATCACCGCCTACAATGAGTACGTGGAGAAGCACGGCACGTTTTCTGACGGCGTGCGGAGCTTCTGAGTGACGCAGTTCACCGTTTACCGGAACAAGAATCCACGCAGCAGGACGACGTTCCCTTTCCTGGTGAACGTGCAATCGGACCTTCTTGACGAGCTGCAGACCCGGGTCGTGATTCCACTTACCAGGGCAGCCGCGCTCACAAGGAAGCCCGTGGGCCATTTGATGCCTACGGTGCAGTTCGAAGGCGAGGCCTACGTCTTGATGACTCCACAGCTCGCAGGAATTGCGCGAAGCGAGCTGGGCCCTCCCGCTGGAAACCTTGCGGGGCGGCGGGACACGATTGTCGCGGCAATGGACTTTCTGCTGTCGGGATTCTGAAGTTGAAGATGATCAGTCTTGGGCGTCCAGACGCGAACGTACAAGCCAATGCCGGATAGACCCATGCTGCCGCAGGAGATCATCCGCAAGAAACGCGACGGCGGCGAGCTTTTAGCCGAAGAGATCGCCTTCATCGCTCGCGGCATCCATGACGGCAGTCTGAGCGAGGGCCAGGTCGCGGCCTTCGCCATGGCGGTGTTCTTTCGCGGCATGACGACGGCCGAGCGAGTGGCGCTCACGCTCGCCCTCATGCGGTCCG
>Ga0193729_1002015_pt1 | contig 10213 bp, 7 predicted proteins | sample U1c2metaG_FD_143036 | JGI IMG/M metagenome (GOLD analysis project Ga0193729, IMG submission 143036) | Soil microbial communities from a riparian zone of the East river system, Colorado, United States - U1c2 | ecosystem: Environmental > Terrestrial > Soil > Riparian zone | place: USA: East River... | reverse complement strand
TGTCTCCTGACTAGTCCATTTGGGGGGGCCTTCCTTTTTCAAGGTCTCCCCAATCCTTAAGTTGATGCGTATGGGCGGCAATTCTATTGCGCCCGTTGTCGCCCCAAGACAGTCATCTTGCCTGCTTCACATCTGTGCAAACAAGTGACGCGCACCCGATATAGCCCACATTCCGCAGTTTGGTGGTTTCCCTCTCGACAGTCAAGAGGGAGACCACCGATGGAGTGCTAGACCCTTATACGACGACAGCTCAATGGGCGCGTCGTGCCATTGGTCTCAAAGTATTTATGGCCCTCGCAGAGGCAGGTGCCAATGGATACAGTGAAATCATTGAGCGGCAGGCATGAATGGGCGATTACTTACGCTCACGCCTGAAGCAGACAGGTTGGGAAGTCGTCAATCAGACAGAACTGCCTGTGATCTGTTTTACACATCCCTCCCTCAAACAGGGTCTCTTCACGACAAACGAATTATTGCAGACCATGTATAAGCGTGGCCGGGTGTGGATCTCAGAAGTAATCCTGGGAAAAAAAGAACGTGTATTACGAGCCTGTATTACCAGCTTCGAGACGAACGAGTCGGATATTGAGTGTTTACTGGAAGAACTCGAATATGCTTGCCAAGAGGTAAATGGGTAGAACAACACTAACGGGTGACTGAGCACAAGACCCCCTTGATGAGGCAAGAGATGCTATTGAGATGGCTCTAACCAACGAGCTACCGCCTATACTGCTGTCGCCGTTGCGCTGGTTAGAGCAAGATAGGCCGGACTTCTATGCCGAATATGTCGTGCCTCTGCTGGCTCGCTTCGATGTGTGATACGGCTGGCGAATCCCAAATTTGTATTTGCTCTGAGTGTGAGGACCATTCTATTCTGAACTTGAAAAACCGACTCGCCAGCCGTATCAGTCACATTAGGAACAACCGTCACAAACTGTCATTTTCTCGTTTCTGTTATGAGGTCAGTACTATTTGTACCATTTGAGAATGTGCCGAGTAAAAGCCCATGCTTTCTCACTTGAGCAATCGGAGACTCAAGCTCATTTGGACTTCCCTCTCAGGGAGGCTTTACGGCTTTTCCTGATCATCTTCGCCAGCAGGTGGCAGAGAGTGTGGCTTCAGTCCCTCGGCATAGCGACTGCTATCTTGTTCTGACTGCTCTTGTGCTCGTGTCGCCAGGAGTTTATCAAGCCATTCGGTCAGCAATGCGCCTGCAAACACTCCACCTGCAAGAGCTGCGATTTTTGCCAGTGTCGGCCCAATGTTGTTCATGAAATTACCTTTCGTTGCTAGAAGAGCATACCGCGCCTTGCTACAAACTGTCTATTACATAGTAGTATACGGATCAATGGCCACTTGGGGATAGGATTTTGGTGAGACTACCAGAGTGGAAAACACTCTAGAACAGAGACTATTTGCTATTAGCTGATGGTACTATCCATCTAGAAAGTAGTGCTCTTGTGCTTAAAATGTGGTAATGTTCAAGCAAGATGAGAATATTCCGAGTAGGTCTTGGCCTCGTCAAAGGCTTTGGCCTGAAACAAGGTGCCATCGCTTCGAGTGTTGCTCACGATGCATATAATCTAGTAATTGCGGGCGCGAGTGATCATGATATTTTGTGCACGGCATACGCATTATAGGGAAGACGCATGCTACTGAAGCTCGTAGAATATTGTTGGGCTGAGCATATCGACGATGCTCTTCTGCTCTTAGCACGCCTCGATATAAAGACGGTGCCGCTAGCTGGTGGTACCTACCTGCTGGGTCTGCAGGACGACAGTATAGAAGCTGTTGTTGATCTGCGTGACCTTGGGCTGGCATATATTTCCGAGGATGGACGAGGCATTCATCTCGGTGCTATGACAACATTGCAAAGCATGGCTGATTCTTCTGTGCTGAAAGAGTTCGCTATGGGGCTGCTGGCACGTTCTGCGCTCGTTTCATCGTCTTCTCGCTTGATTCGCAACTGTGCAACGGTTGGGGGTACATTGGCGTCTGGGGTTGCTTCGCAGGCCGATCTACTGACAGCCCTCGTCGCTCTAGAGGCTGAGGTGGTGGTGCGTTCATCGTCGCAAACCCATGTGGGATTGAAAGGGGGGTCTTTCGAACGCCCCGGTTTTGTTGCGCCCGAGATTATGTTTAAGGGGAAGGAAGAGCGGCATATTTCTTGTAGTGAGTTTTATCAGACGCAGCGTCCACGGGAACTCATTGTTGAGGTGGTAGTGCCTCACCCAGGGCCCAACTCTGGTACATCCCTGATGCGTATCGGGCGTACAGCAACGGACACGGCCCTTCTTAACGCTGCGGCCATGGTTGAGGTTGATCATGGCATCTATCACAAGGTACGTCTAGCCATAGGTGGTGTCAATATGGAGCCTGTTCGCTTGCGCTTAGTTGAACGTCATCTAGAAGGTCAGCCTGTGGATCCTCTGAACAGTCAGGCTCTGCTGGCTGCGCTGCGTGCTGGCATGGCCGAATTTCGTCCCCCCTCTGATAGCCGTGTGAGCAATGCATATAGACGGGTAAGCGGGATGAATCTGGTTTATAACGTGCTTGAAGAAGCGATCAATGTCTCGCATTGGCGTGGCGTGGTTTCGTCGGAAAGGGACTCATAAAAGCATGGAACTGGAACTGCGTATCAATGGAGTGATTGAGAGCTTGGATGCTGCCCCGAATGAGTCGTTGCAGACATTATTGCGGCGCGAGGGGCATTGTAGTGTGAAACATGGCTGTGAGACTGGCGAATGTGGTGCCTGTACTGTGCTCGTAGAGGGAGTTCCACGCCCAAGTTGTGTGATGCTGGCTGCGCAGGCTGGTGGGTGTGAGTTGATGACTGTTGAGGGCCTAGGCGTTGCGAGCAAACTCCATCCGTTGCAGGAAGCTTTTATTGAGGTTGGAGCAGTACAGTGCGGCTTCTGTACTCCTGGTATGCTTCTTTCGGCATATGCCCTGCTCAAACGCAATCCCTCCCCAACTAAGGATGATGTGCGCGATGCACTCTCAGGCAATCTATGTCGCTGTGGCGGCTATGAGAAACCCGTACAGGCCGTATTGCGGGCAGCCGCAGTGATGCGCGGCGAAAAGGTAGAAGCACTGAAATATAATACAATAAATCCTGCGCAAGAGCAGGAAGTGGAACACGGAAACCTTTTGCCCGTACTTGCCAGTAGTGCTGTAGCTAGCACGGTGAAACTGGCTGTGGCAAATCCCTTTCTCCTCTGAATGCGGTAAAACTGGCGACTGGAAAACCTGCTTTTGCCAATGATATCAACTTGCGTGATATGCTGCATGCACGCATTCTTCCCTCTCCTCATGCTCACGCGGTCATCCGTACTATCGACATTTCTGAAGCGAAAGCATTGCCGGGAGTGTATGCAGTATTGACCCATAAAGATGTGCCACGTGTTGCTTACTCTAGTGTAGAGTCTACGCCGTCCGCAACGGCCTTGCAAGACCGCTATTGCTTGGATTACATTCTCCGCTATGTTGGTGACCGAGTGGCTGTGGTGGTCGCCGAGACTCCAGATGTGGCAGAACAAGCGCTCAAACTGATCAAGGTTGACTACGAAGTTTTGCCTGCTGTCCTTCATCCGCGTCACGCATTGGAGCCCAATGCTCCTCGTTTGCATCCTGAGAAAGAGTCATCCGGTATCTTTGACTATACACGCAATGTAGCCGCTCACATACGTGCGGATTTTGGCGATGTAGAGGAAGGCTTTGTGCAGGCGGACCTAGTTGTGGAGGGCGAGTATTTTGTCTCTCCAAGCCAACAAGTCCCATTGGAAAATCATACAGTGATGACCTATTTTGATGAGAACAACTGCCTAGTCGTACGAACGAACTGTCAGGCTCCTCATTATGTACGGCGTGCACTCGCTCGTATTCTTGGTCTGCCAGCACGCCGTATCCGAGTTATCTCTACAGAGACAAGTGGATCTGCTGGAGGTAGACAGGAACTCTTGTTAGAAGATCTCTGTGCTCTGCTGACTACAGTAACACGGCGTCCCGTTACCCTGGCTTATACTCGTGCGGAAGAGTTCTCCAGTAGTGTTTACACGCCACATATTTTGCGTATGAAGACAGGTGTGCTCCGTGATGGTACTATTATTGCCAACCAGATGATTCTTCTTGCTGGGACTGGGGCCTATGGCACACATCCATTGATTACCCAACGTAACTCCTTGATCCCTGCACTTGCACTCTATCCTTGTCCGCATCTACGCTTTGGGGCTGAAATCGTCTATACCAACCATGCGCCTGCAGGAGTATTTTGTGGTACGAGTTTGTTGCAAGAATTCTTTGCACTTGAAAGCCATATTGATGAGATTGCCAATCGCCTGGGAATGGATGCCCTAGCTCTGCGACGCAAGAACTGGATCAAGACAGGCGATACGTATAGGCTGGGGCAGGACTCAGGGCTAGGCAGGCAGGACAAACCGCGTGTCGAAAGTTGTGGTTTGCCAGCATGCTTACAAATTGTCGAAGATAAGTTGAACTGGGCCGGGAAGCGCAAGCATGCCGCTGCGAAGCAAGGTCGTTTCCGTCGCGGCACCGGAGTAGCGCTGGCTATGCAGGAGAATCCTGGTGGACAGGCAAATACCAGTGGGGCTCTGATCAAGCTCAACGGAGACGGCTCGTTTGATCTCTTTGTAGGTGCTACCGATGGCGGGAGTGGTGCTACAACGATGGTAGTACAGATTGCTGCCGAGGTTTTGGGGGTGCCACTGACCGATATCCTGATCCACACCTCTGAAACTGACTTCACACCGTTTGCCAGCAGTACAGATGCTGCCACTGCTTTCTACGCAAGCAGTGGTGCAACGCGTAAAGTGAGTGAGCAGATGCGTCGTCAGATCCTGGCTGTAGCTGGTCGCATGCTCAATGTACTGCCCGAAGCATTGAAGATCAGCAATGGCCTGATTAGCGGACCCAATGGTCAACAGGTAATGATTGAACAGGTCGCTGCTTATGCGTTGTACAACGATGGTCGACAACTGATGACAACAGCTTCTTGGAAAGTGCAGCAAACCCCAGCGACATTTGCCGCGCAGGGCGTAGAGGTCGAGGTTGATACCGAAACAGGCAATGTCCGAGTTTTCAATGTAATTACTGCGGTCGATGTGGGCCGTGCTATTAACCCACTGATCATCGAAGGTCAGATTCAGGGGAGCGTAGCGCAAGCTTTGGGAGCAACCCTCTCCGAGGAACTGCTCTATGATCAGAAGGGAGCCTTACTCACGGCCAATCTGAGTGATTACCGCATCTATGCAGCACCAGACATGCCAGAGATGCAAGTATATCTCGTCGGAACGGATGATGCTTCAGGAACTTTTGGTGCAAAAGTGGTAGCAACAGTACCCTTATATGGAATTGCCCCTGCCATTGCCAATGCCGTAGTCAATGCTCTGGGAATACGGCTATACCACATCCCTTTGACACCTGAACGCCTCTTGCGTGCAATCCATACCCAGACAAAGAAAAAATCCTAAGCCGCTCAGACTCTTGTCATTCGCATATACTAATCCTTCTGCAGTAAATGCCACTAAAGGCAAGGACTTGGAGAGTATTACTCTTCCAAGTCCTTTTTTGTTTCCTGATACCGCTTTACAAATGGTGAATAATTGTCAGGTTGTCAGAGGTTCCTTAACGACAATGTCGTTGTCTGGCGATCGGGAAGAATCACCTGTACTAAACTATTGCCAAGGGATACAGCATCCAGGGTATTACCTCCGAGTTTAATCTTGAACTGCTGCCCTTTCTTGTTAATAGAGCTAGGATTCAGGGATCTACCATTGAGGTTGACCAATTGCAGGCTTGATAGGGAGTCATTCTGCAGCTGAGCAATGATTTGTCTATCGCTGGAACTGAGCTTGCCCCCTCCCTGTCTAGTGCTAGCACTGACAGCATTGCCATTGCCATTGCCCTTACCCTTATTCTTGTTACCCTTACCCTTACCCTTACCCTTACCCTTACTCTTATTCTTGTTGTTAGCCTTGTTGTTGTTGTTGTTGGCCTTGTTGTTGTTGTTGTTAGCCTTGTTGTTGTTGTTGTTAGCCTTGTTGTTGTTGTTGGCGTTGTTGTTGTCGGCGTTGTTGTTGTCGGCGTTGTTGTTGTTGTTATTTGCCCTATTCTGCCTTTGTTGTTGTTTGCTAGCAGCAGCAGCATTGCCGCCTGCAGCAGCGGCTTTGCCGCCGCCGCAAGCAGCAAAAACAGGAGTGGCTACGTAAGCTAGGGCTACAAGTGCAAAGACAAACAGAAAAACAAGTTTCTTTACCACCCGTGTTCTAGCCTTGCCCAGGGAACTACTGTTCATCATTAAAGTCTCCTTTTCTCTTACTTACTGGTACTTTGTTGATTGGGGAAATCTTCTTTCCTTGCTCTTCTGCTGATGGCTGGCACCTCCTAGGTCCATCGAACTCGAGAAGCCTCTTTCAAAGTGAAAAAAAGTCCCGCGTCAACAAAATATTGTTACAGCCGTCTTCAGAAAGGTTGAGCCTGCATAGATGCTATTGGTTCACTCATGCTGATGGCTTGATACTTCTCCGAACCGCTGTTTAGGAATGTACCCGAAGATCTGCTTACAGTACAGCCGTCTTAATTGGTAGTGATTATGGCCGTACATTAGGGAAACTGCTGTTGAGTACATTCGGTCCTACGGTGCTATTCAACTCACTTCACCAATACAAAGAGGCAATGGTAAGTCAAATGCTGGTGAGGAATGTCCCTCTGTGGGCTTCACCCTCTATAGTGATCTCAAAAAGATTGATCCTGCAGCTCCTCAGATGTCACTATAAAAGTTAGTATAAGGAAAATTTGCACACTCCGCTAGGGGGAAACAGGGACAACTTGGACAATTTGAAGAAAAAAGAGGACAAATTTGAGCAACTAGGGGAAAAAAGAGACAAATGTCGGGTCAAAGAGACAAATAGAGGAGACATCAAAGTACCAAAATTCAGCTTTACAATTCTGTTTCCTGCTATAATTTTTGAGGAAGAATTTTAGATTGGAGTCGGTGATGGTCCGTCGTCGTATTCACCCAAGAAATACCCCAAGAGGAATGTTACGAAGAGCAACCCGTTTTCCCTGGCAATTGCTCATTATCGTTCCCTTAATAGGAAGTCTGGCTGTTTCAACCTTTCTGTACATGTCTCGTGCGGGAGGGAAGGTTATGCCATCAATAACACAATTGTTTTATAAACTATCTGATCCTGGATCATCTGTTATTGCGACACCGCAGCCGTCGTTTCCTATCACGTTACCCCAGGTGGGTTCGGTGCCTTATACAGTAGGAACGGGCGATTCGTGTGATAGTATCCTGGCACTTCAGATGAATATGCAAGCGGCGGGAGAAGTGTTTAGCGATGCTAATCCTGAAACGGTCCAGGCGCTCAATCATACTCTGGGCCAAGATTGCCACACATTGCAGCCGGGCCTAGTCCTATCACTACCCCCACAGTATCCGCTGGTAGCTTTAGGTGGTGTTGTGCTGAAAATCGAATCAACAACGCCGCAGCAGTTAGTACCAACACCCCTAATCAACGTTCCGGACCAGCAGCAGCAGGGACCTGATTGTTCCGATGGTTGTAAGCTGATGGTACGGGTAAATCCGCATACGCCAGTTTATCTCACAGTCAAGACGTCGCTATCTATCCACATCGGTTCCTGGGTATGGGCGCAGGGCATGCTAGCCCGCAAAGCAGTATCCGGTTTTGCCAACTATCCCTATGCAGACCCTAAAGCGTCGCTCGATGGGATGGTACTGCCTGTCTGCGATTTTCAGGTCGATAGTGCACACGACGACAATGCTACCTCGTGCCAGAATCTCACGCCAAATACAATTGATACCGATGGAGGGGCTTGGCTCCTTTCGGTCAATGGTCCTGGAGCGCTTGATCACTGGCGCTATGCATTGCCTCATCTTCCCATGGGTACACGTGTGATGATCTGGCTATCACTCAATAATGGGAATTTAGCCTTTCATGCGGGGAACTCTGTGTACCGCTACGACGATACATCGCATGTGTACGTCAAAGTGTAGTTTCCCTTTACAGTGCGAAAGTGACTTGTTGGTAAGGCTCGCTTTCGTGATGATGACTGACCTGTATGGTTACCAATCTTCGAACAGTCACCATCCCAGATCATTGCATCGCGTGGTATAGTAGTCTCATAGTAGTCGAGTTCTATTTTGCTTTGCACCACCTTTTTGCTTTTGGAGATACATATGTCAGACTTGGAAGGAAAAACCCTCGACCGTTACGCATTGCAGCGGCTCGTGGGTAAGGGTGGGATGGCCGATGTGTACCTGGGTTATAACTCCCATTTTAACCGCGAAGTAGCAGTCAAGGTGTTCAGGCGTGAAGATGAGAATCTGTTGCGCCGCTTTGTTCGAGAGGCACACTTAATGGCATCCTTGAATAATCCACGCTTGATGCCAGTGTATGATGCTGGCTCAACGGAGTTGGATGGTACCAATGTCTACTACATCGTCATGCCTCTTATGAAAGGTGGCACATTACGCGCACGTATCCGCAATAATCCTCTCACTCCCTCCGAGGCCTGTCGCTATCTCAGTGATATCGCCGATGCCCTTGACTACATGCATCAGCAGGGAATTATCCATCGCGATATTAAATCCTCTAATATATTGCTGGATACAGATGATCGCTGTTCCCTCTCTGATTTTGGTATTGCTCGTGCTTCTAGTGATTCAACGCAAATGACCAGTACGGGCAATATTATGGGCACTGTCGACTATCTAGCTCCTGAACTGGTCGAAACGAACCAGCGGGCTGATGCTCGTAGTGATCTTTACTCGCTTGGAGTTTTGCTATTTGAAATGGTAACAGGGGTGCTTCCTTTTAGAGGCGAGAACCAGATTGCTGTTGTTGCGATGCATGTTGGCAAACGTCCTCCTTCGCCACGTAGCATTGTACCAACGATTGCGCCTGCTGTCGAACGCGTGATTTACAAGGCATTGGAGAAACGGCCGGAACGGCGCTACGAGAGTGGCACTAAAATGGCCGAAGCTTTCTGTCGTGCGGTAGCCAACCAGCCACATCCTACTGGGGAGTTAGTCAAGCCAATATGGAATCAAGCAACGGTTGCTGTTGCTGGTCAATATATTCAGGATGCTCAACATTTAGCGCAGGTAAATGAGGTATATCTTCCACCTCCTGTAACTGGATCGTTACCTGTTACCACATCTAAGGATATCTATCCTGCGAGCCCGCCAAATTACGCGTTGCCGACCTATGCACCGTATCCACCACAACAAAATAGGAAGCGGCGCTCGCCTGCTCGCACACGAGCGACCATTCTTACTATCATAGCTGTTGTTGCTCTGTTGGTCGTACTGATACCGACGATCTATGCAACTACACATCCCTACAGTCAATCTTCTGATAGCGCTCACACACTGGCAACCTCTCAAGCGATGCGGAATTTGACAGCAACTGTCCAATCAGCAGCTAATGCACTGGCAACTCAGCAGGCTCAAAATGGAACAGCGACTGCGCAGGCTAATGCAACGGCAACTGCGCAGGCTAATGCAACGGCAACTGTGCAGGCCAATGCAACGGCAACTGTGCAGGCCAATGCAACGGCAACAGCCCAAGCTAATGCCTCTGCAACTGCCGCTGTCATTCAAACTGCTATATCGGGGCAGCCTATTTATAGTGATCCTTTCAACAATCCTGTTAATCCACGCCAAAGCGCTGGCTGGGATCTTACGGATAATGCTTGCTCTTTTCTTTCAGACGGTTATCATGCAATGGAGACGGGCAATTTGCAGGGGTGTTATCAGTCAGCGCAACAATTTCAGGATTTTGCCGCAAAAGTGGATATGCAGTTGGCAAGTGGAAGCTCAGGTGGGCTATTTTTTCGCGCCAATACCCCTGGTACTACTTACTCTGGCTACTTGTTCGAGGTGGACAACAATGGCGAATACAGACTCTCGCAGTCGGCTAATTTCGCTGCAGGTAATAGGACGACTTTGCAAAATTGGACAGCTTCATCCGCTCTGAATAAGGGTTTTCATGTGAACAATACGCTGGAAGTAATCGTGCAGGGTAGCAATCTGAAGCTCTATGCCAATGGAATGTTTCTTGCCGCTCTGCAAGATCCAACCTTCCCTAATGCGGGATACCTTGGTTTGCTGGCTAGCACTGACGCTCAGAATCCAAATGCTGATGTTGTCTATACCAATTTGAATGTC
>Ga0193729_1002014_pt1 | contig 10215 bp, 16 predicted proteins | sample U1c2metaG_FD_143036 | JGI IMG/M metagenome (GOLD analysis project Ga0193729, IMG submission 143036) | Soil microbial communities from a riparian zone of the East river system, Colorado, United States - U1c2 | ecosystem: Environmental > Terrestrial > Soil > Riparian zone | place: USA: East River... | reverse complement strand
TCGCGCGGCGTCATCAATATATTGGACCGGCCCGCGTTGGAAAAAATGTCCTGCGAGTGCTACCAGACTCTCTTGGACCAATCAGTTGTAAATAAGCTGATCGCGTGACAAACGGCGGAGTGGCGCCGTTTGCTGCGGTGCACGAGTCTGGTTTTAGCACCTTGAGACATTCCAACCGGCTCTGAGACTGAACGCATTCTGACGGTGGCTGGACAACTCGAACAGCAAGCTCACAGTCCAAAACCAAAGGAAGAGTAGGCCGCCTTAGTTGGCGGCCCCTTTCATTTCTCAGTGCACCTGATCGCAATCCCGGATGTCGAGCGCGAGCGAGACCTCGTAATCACCGCGCAAAGGGCCGCTTCACGCCGAAGGAAATTCCTTTTTTCTCGATCTGTTCCTAAGGGAGTGTCGCCTTTACGACATAGGAACGTTTCGAGATTCTTGGAGCCCTAGTTCTGGCAACCGAACGAACAAACAGCCATTCTCTCGGTTAAATTGTTGTGGGGCCACAAAGGCCGCAGCATGCCGAACTTTAGCTTCCACATTCGCCACAGGAATCATTCCAGCGACCACAAGGTCGATCTGCCCGACGTGCGCGCTGCCCACGAAGAAGCAACGATGATCTTTGGCGATATGGCCCGTGACGTTGCCGCTCAGCTAAACGAAACACCAGAGCGGCGAATGGACGTATCGGATGAATTTGGGAAATCTCTTTTCCGGCTCCGGCTGCTTACGGAACCTCTCGAATAAGCGGTACTGGCTTCTTTTGACCCCAAGTGGTCAGTTCGAATTTGGTGGTAAGAGGCGGGTAGCGGTGAACGTCACTGGACGGCCACGGACAGGTTGACGTTTTGGCCCAAGAAACTATTAACGTATTTAGAGCCTTAGCGGTCGTGGACGAACGCATCCGGATAATCGTTCGTCGGCCTCCCTCTCCGCCAAACCCGATGTTCGCAATTGTTCGCCATCGTCACGGAAGACGTTGAAAAATAGCCATTTTTTTGTATTTTGTGATTGTCAGGGTCCGCGAGCGTTCGCCCGAATTCGTGGGTAAATGCGTCAGCGGCGTGGGTAGAGATGTTGGCAAATTGGGTTGGGCGGACATGGCTCATTTTGTGGGTAGGCTGACCGCGCTCAAGGTCATGAAGGTCAAGAAGCCCGGTATGTATGCCGATGGCGCTGGCCTTTATCTGCAGGTGAGCGGCGACGGTGAAACCAGCGTCGCGAAGTCCTGGATTTACCGCTTCACACTGCGTGACCGATCGCGGGAGATGGGGTCGGGTTCGCTCTCGATCTTCGGTCCTGGCCGAGGCGCGCACCAAAGCGATGGAGTGTCGGCGGCTGGCCTACGAAGGTGTCGATCCGATCGAGGCGCGCAGGGCCGAGCGCACCAAGGCAACACTTGATGCCACCAAATCGCTGACCTTCAGGGAATGCACCGCGCAGTACATCGATGCCCACCGGGCCGGCTGGCGCAATGCCAAACACGCCGCGCAATGGAGCTCAACGATCAAGACCTATGCCGAACCGGTCATCGGCATCTTGCCGGTCCAGAATATCGACACCGCCTTGGTGATGAAAATACTTGAGCCGCTCTGGTCAAAGAAGCCGGAAACGGCGTCGCGGCTGCGGGGGCGGATCGAGGCTGTGCTCGATTGGGCGGCGGTGCGCGGCTATCGCGAGGGCGAGAATCCCGCGCGCTGGCGCGGCCATCTCGACAAGCTGCTTCCTGCACGCGCCAAGGTGCGCAAGATCAAGCACCATGCCGCATTGCCCTATGATGAGCTGCCCGCGTTTATGGCCGTGCTGCGTGGCCAAGAGGGAATTGCCGCGCGTGCGCTCGAGTTCTTGATCCTCACCGCGGGGCGAACGGGCGAAGTGATCGGCGCGCAGCCCGCAGAGATCAACGACAAGGCCTGGACGGTGCCGGCCGATCGCATGAAGGGCGGCAAGGAGCATCGTGTTCCCTTGTCGGCGCCAGCGCTGACGATTGTTGAAAAGATGCGAGATGATCACGAAGGCGAGTTCGTGTTCCCCGGCGGTAACCGCGACAAGCCGCTCAGCAACATGGCCATGCTGGCGTTGCTCGAACGCATGGGCCGTTCCGATTTGACCGCCCATGGTTTCCGCTCGACGTTCCGTGATTGGGCCGCCGAGTGCACGAGTCACCCGAGCGAAGTCGTCGAGATGGCGTTGGCGCATACGATCAATAGCAAGGTCGAGGCCGCTTACCGGCGCGGAGACCTGTTCGAAAAACACCGTTTGTTGATGACGGAATGGGCAAAATTTTGTGCCCGGAGCAAGCGCCAGGATCCAAACGTCATGTCAATCAACGGGCGCGGATGAATTTGCTTGTCAACTAGCCAGTCGCTGTTGAACGCAGTTCGAGGCCGGCGTCTAACAAGCGTTGCCGTGGTGTGGAGTGTGAGCCGCGCGACCCACGGACGAATGGGCGCTCATCGACGCTATCGCTCTCATAACCTGAAGGTCGTCGTTCAAATCGATGTTCACCTCGCTCCTTTCTCTCTATATGAGAATGCGCTCATGCCGATGCGAGGCGCGGATCGTCGCAGGGAATACGAAGTCAGCACACTGGCGAAGATGGTTGAAACCTCCGTCCAGGTGGGCTGCACCCCGGAAGTTGGACTTGTGCGACTTAGGTCGCATGTGCGGACGTCGCGCGGGAACCGTCAGCCGTTGAAGCGGATCAACCGAGGAGCCTCTTTCATTCGCGATTCGATAACATCCTCTGGAGTATTGCCTCGACCGAGTGCGGCGAAATCCCAAGTTCGACAAATCCAGGCATCTCCGGCGATGACACAGTGTCGATCTGCATCAGCTCCACCTGATTGCGAGTGAGGGGTGGATCAGGGAGTATTTCGGAGGCCCATGCCAGTGCGTGCCAAACGGCAAACGGGATTGGAATCAGTATGGGCGCGAGGCCAGCTTGATGCGCAACGGCTCTGAGAAATTGCTCGTAAGAGTAGAGGCTCGGGCCGCCGAACTCGAAGATTGTCAAGGGTGTCTCGCCTCTCCCCATGACTCGAGCAACCGCTTCCGCAACATCTTCCACATAGGCCGGTTGCAATCTGGTCCGGCCGCGGCCGAACATCGGATAGATTGGAAGCTGGCGAAGGAGTTTGAGGATGGTGGTGAGAAACGCGTCGTCCGGTCCGAATATCACCGCCGGGCGGACGAAAAGTGCATCGGCGAACGCTGCCCGGACCGCCAGTTCGCCTTCGCCGCGCTTTCGGATGTAGCGGGAAGGTGAGGCACGGTCGGCACCGATTCCTGAAACATGAACAAGCCGTTCGACTCCGGCCCGTTGCGCTTGGGCTGCTACCCGTTGAGCCGCCTCGACGTGAACGGAATGAAAAGTCTCCTGTCCGCGCTCGAGGTAAAGGCTGACCGCATTTACGACGGCGTAGGCGGCGGCCAGCGCATCCGCGACTGATCGCTCGTTGTGAACGTCGGCCTCTACGGATTGCAGTTGCGGATCATCAGGGCCAAACAGCCTGTGCCCCCGATCCGGATGCCTTGACGCGATCCGGACGGAAAATTCGCGATAGCGCAGATGCCGAACGATGCGGCGGCCGAGAAAGCCGGTTCCGCCGAACACGGTGACGGTGCGACCGTTCGTTGCCACCATGACTCAAACTCGCCTCGAAACGACTCTCCGGATGCAGTGGGCCGCCCACCGTTAGCTATTGTTTGTTTGCTGGTGCGCTCGGAAGCACGGCCGCCACACCTTCCGGATTGATGTTGAAGGCCAAGAATATCAACGGCTCGTTGCCTGGGTTTCCCCATTGGTGCACAAGAGCGTACGGTTCATAGATCAGGGAACCCGGTCCCTTTGCTTCTGTCTTACCGTCGACCGTGTTGGCCCCGGTGCCGGAGATGATAAAGTATAGAGCCGCGCCTGACCGATGGTGTGGCGGGTTGGAGGGCATCCGCGCCGGAAATGTCACTCGCGTGAGATTGAGATCATAACCGCCTGGCTTCAGGTCGGGGATCGGATTCGCCGTGCGATATAATTCTCTCACGGCGGCAGGTGCCGTCTCGGCAGGCCGATCCAAGTCCATAGCGGGAGCAAGGAAGAAGTGGAGGAAAGTCGATGGCCCTCCACTGCCCGCCGTTAGCGCGGCCGTCTTTCCGCCGGCGATGAACAGGCCCTCTCCGGCGCTGAGCACTTTGGCCTCGTCATCGAGCGAGACCTCGGTCGATCCTGACATCTGGAAGAGGATGCCGTTGGCCGCCGAGACGCCGCTCTTCTCGTCCGGCTGAAGAGTGATGCTCACGGCCTTGAAATGGAGTGGCACGTCCGTGACGGTCGGCAGTTTGGTTGCGGCGACCATTGCTCGTGCAATTGCCGGTGGAGCGGGGGTGGTTTGTGCGGTCCCGGAGGCGGGAAGCGCCATCGCGCCAAGCAATAGTAGTCCGGTTGTCCTGAACTGCATGATTGCCTCCCAGGTTCAGCGGATAATCGCAGCACCATACGCTCTCCCAGCGCCTCTTGGAATGGCAGGCCGCTTCGAGTTGCTATTGGACGGGAACCGGGAGCAAACGCCGAGCGAAACTGAGTTCGTGGCCTCGGGATCAGTTAGGTGGAAGAAGCGCTCACCCCATTCGGCATCGCGGGGCACGGTAGCTGGCTTGTATCCCGCTGCGAGCGCACGGTCGTAAAGTGCGTCAACATCGGCAACGTAGAAGATTACCCGCCCCCACCAGGACCAGCGTCGCTCGGCAGGCTGGGCGATGAGGTTAAGATAGCCCGCCCCTGCTCGAAGGCTGGTGAATGACGACTGTTCGCCGCCATGCAGGACCTCAAACCCCAGCGCGCGGTAGAATCGGACAGATCGTAGCATTTCGTGGGTGCCCAGTGTGACCGCGCTGATTCCCTCAATCATGGAAAGTACACTCCTGTTTCATTTCCCCGCGCCGTTTGTAGTCGACACTTCTCCACCGATCAGAACAAAGCCGAGTGCGCGACGTACCGGCTAACCGCCGCCTCATGGATCGACTGGATCAGAAATATCCGCAATGGGGGTCGGACTGGTCGATCGAATTTTGAAAGGTGCCAAATCTTCCGACCTGCCAATTGAGCAACCTACCAAGTTCGACTAGTGATCAAGCTCAAGACCGCCAAGGCGCTTGGTCTTGCAGTGCATGCAACGCTGCTGACCTGCGCCGGTGATCGAAAGAATATATTTGTTCGCCGCGGTGCATGAGTCCGTTGATGGCACCTTTGCGACGTGTCGGCGCGTCCTCGATGTGGTCGCTATCAGGGGAAGAGCGGACGTGGTTCGGACATCGCGTTCGGTAGCGATTGACCTGATGCCAACAATCTATCTTCTGCGCGAACGGAGCGGCATCACCCATTTGGGGCAGTCTCTAGGAAAACGGGCTGATCAAAGGCGCCGCTGCAGCCGACAGGCTCATCGGGTGGGTTGGATTTTAAACAATTAGGAGCGGCTACGGCGAAAGATCCATCTCCAGTGGCAAGTTTAGTTCGCCGTCTTTCTGGACTTCGGCAATTCCCTTCGCGGCATTGCCGAACATACAGGACATTGTTGGCGCTCCGATCGCGGACATTGCGATATCAATCAGGGGGCGCTTTGCGGGCGCTAGCCATGTATCGGAAATCGACGGGACGCCGCGATCGGTTATCCATCGACCTTGGGACCGAGTCGATGCCGGAATTGGGACCGGGCACAAAACGCCGTGCTTCGGTTATGCGTGCGCCGCCATGGTCGGCTGTTTTGTGGGCAGCACCTTCGCGAGCTGGTCCGAGGCATAGCCGAACAGGGCTCCGATCACCATCGAGACAATGAGCAAGACCAGCGGGTTGGCGAACGAGGGCGAGACCAGGTTCTGCAATGGGCCCGTGGCCGGCGCCGCGGATGGCTGGTGCAGCGAGTACGCCACAAGCGCAGCGTAACCGTAGACGTTGGCCGGTACCACGGACAGCAGATCGATCGAGGCGACGATGACCAGGAAGAAAACAGTGACGCCGACGACGATCGCTGGCCAGACCGCTCCCAAACTAGGGACCGGGACGTTGACGATGATCAACAGAGCGACCCATGCGACCAGCGCACCATAGGCATTGCCGATGATCGTCTTAACGAGTGCATTGGTGTTGGCGCCGCTGTGGAAGAAGCACCCCAGCCAATGAAGCCCGCCCACACGAGGACGAAACCGCTCAAGGGCCCGAGCGCGAGAAATGCCCAAATGCCTCCGAGAACGGCGATACTCAACGAGAGAGCAATCACCTGTGTCATGATATACCTCCCATGTGATGCTTTGTGGTGGAGCGGCACTGCGGATGCCTTGCATCGTCGCAATTCCTTCGCTCCAAGCCCGACTATAGCATAATCCCGGTGAGTCGTTCGAGAGATACTGTAAATCGGCGTCCAATCGTGACCTTAGGAGTCGGCGGCGCGGGTCGCTGATTTACACCAGTTTCTGCCGATATGTCCTCTCCGAGGACTACACCGCGACCACGCCGCATGACATCAACCGGTTCCGGATCGCCGCCCTCAGTCTGGACGACTACGCCGCCGGGCCCGCATTCGCTCATGACGCTGGGCAATCAGTCTACGATCTGTTCAAGGACTACCCGCAGTCCCCGGCCCGAAGAACAGTGACCGCCGACGCCTCCGGCTTCGTCGCGCTGACGCCAGAAGGCATGGCCGGGACTTCGCAGGACCTGCCGGCGGCCGAAGCTGCTGCTGCCGGTGTGCTTCCGTGCTCCTCAGCTCTTGTGGTGCGCCCCGATATCTGATGGACAACTGGCAATTGCAGCACAGTCGCTCGCTGGCCTTCGACGAGCAGCGTCACCAGGACATTGCTTCCATCGGGAAATTCGATCGCGTCGTGATGGCGATACGGCACATTTGGTTCGACCACACCAAACTTGGCAACGCGGAAGCTGGTTGTTCTCGACCAGATCCATCCGTGGTCGTACTTGACGTCTTGCTCGAAGGCTAACTCGGTTCCGGGAAGCAGGCAGACCGCCACACCGGTTTCGCCTTCTGCAGCAAAGCCACGGGTCGAGGTCCTGGGGAACGTTGTGGTGATGAGCGTCTCTCCAACTTTGGCGGGACGCGATGCCATGGCATGCAGACTATAGTCACACATCAGATTTGCTCCTCTTTCGAGATAGCGCACCCGCACCCGCGGTGGCGCGGGCGTCTATCAGTGTGGTCCAGTGGTGAATATTACCCAGCTTGCGGGCAATTCTACGGCCCCCCTCAATTCAAGTATTACAAAATCCGCCGGTTCACGCCGGCGCGCCCTACTTCGGTGAGTGCAAATCGCCTTGAAGCCAGCGTCCAAGGCCCTTGGACTTCATAGGGTCTTCATACGCGGCAAGGGTCTTAAGTACGCGATTGCAGATAGCGCATTCAAACGTATGCAAGTCGACGCCCGGGCGTGCTAGCGCGATACTGACGAGCATCATCGGGGCCTTGCACTTCGGACAAGCGGGGCGCTCAAGTGCAACGAATGGAATGACGGACGACAGGCGTTGAGACTGGGGCATGATGCTTCCCTCGAATAGGCGGGAGCGCAACACTCTCTGTCACCGGTAATGCCTAGGAGGCGGAGCGGTGATTGTCTGAGTATGCGCCTCCAGGGATCTCAAAAGCGAGTTAATTCGCGGATATTTGGAAGGAAGGTAGGCACCAGCCCATACTCCGGGCCCGCCGGCTCACCCCGGCGGGTTTTGCTTGCCTTCCAAATCGGCATGAGGTTGTCTTTAGGTCCTATCGGATATGGGAGACGACCAAGGTGGCGACTGGAACGGTGAAGTGGTTCAACGCGACAAAGGGCTATGGATTCATTCAGCCCGATAACGGCAGCGCGGACGTGTTCGTGCACATCTCCGCGGTCGAAAACGCTGGGCTCAGCGCACTCAATGAGGGTGAAAAGGTGAGCTATGAGGAAGTGCCTAACAAGGGGAAGGCTTCGGCGGAGGATTTGAGGGTCGGGTGACTTCGGAAGGGCATGGCGAAGCCCGCCGGCTCACGCCGGAGGGGGGCGCGTGGTTCGCTGCGCCGGGTATCTGCAGTCCCAATTGCGCGTCGCATCGAGGCTTTCGAACCTTTGAAGGCATTGTATGCCGAGATATCCGCCACTGGCGGATGATTCATGGGGCTTCGCACCCAAACGCCGGTAGTGGATCAGTTTGATTGTGGCGGCGGGTTTCCACTTGTTTCGGAGTGCCGTAGGCGCATATTCCGAGAATGGCGACAATTGTCCGATGCAATTGCGGCGCTGAGTACAAACGCACTGAAGCAAAGTTCTTAGTACCACACACCGGTCACGCATCCTGTAAAGTCTGCGGGGCCACGCTAGAGTCTTGGTTGGAAAGCACCCACGTTGCCACATTCGAGCTGTTGAAACGTCCAGACGGAAAGCCCGATAGTGGGTCAGTTTGATTGTGGCAGGATGACTGGCTTGAGCGGCAGCGCCGGAGGCGCATATTTGGAAAATGAACCCCGATTTGTCTGCGCCGTTGACCCACGAAGAATTCGTCTCGTTGCGGGACTGCGCTAAGGGTTTGATGCACCGGACAATCCCAGCCGAACACAAAGACCGACTGATCCAACTAGGGTACATACAGGAATTGTCGGGCGGACTTCGACTAACGAACGCTGGCAGGCTGAGGATTGCGGAAGGCAAATGACTGACAAGCACCCCGTGATAGCGCCTTATTCCTTTTGCTCTCCGCAGGCTGAACAAATGAGCCACCTGTCATTGTCGGAACCTCAATCCGGCTAGCAAGTGAAGTCGAATCGGGCGATGCTCTTGGTTGATGAGAGGTGTTTGCAGCCTGATTTGGTTGGCGCTGATCGGATGTTCCGGTCGCGAGCGTCGCTGCAAGTAGAGATCTTGACGCTTCGTCATTAACTCCCGCGCCTCAATGACGCACGCAAGATATACGCTCCGAGACGTAATGACTTTGTCGTCAAGACGGGCCTAAAATGTCTCGGAAAATGCATCTCCCAGGAGGTGACAATGAAAGACCTTGTGCAGTGCCGCAAGTTAGAGACTAAGTTTCGCCAGCTCGCAGTGAGCGACCCGACTAAACGTTTCATATGGCTCGCCGAAGCTGAAAAATGTGAACACGAGGCCGAAGCGGAAATCGCCTCTCACTTCGAAGCATGCAATGCTGTGCGAACTACCGGTGCAATTGACCAATAGCCACAAAATCTAGTGCTGCCCCCTGGAGGCGCCGCTTTGCGCTACGCTGCAACTTGAAATCACCACACTGCGCCCCTAAGTAATGTGGGATAGCATGCTCACAGTGCTCTTGATCAAGCGGCGAGCCCAGTCGCCCACGGAGGACCGTTTGGCTGCTAGGCAGACCGTTCAGTCTTGCGCATGCGATCTCGAAAGCAAGCGCCGCTTGAGGTCGCCGATGCGGCCCGCGATCCGCCACAAGGCACAGCACGCTCATATATCGCCGGTACGACTAAGGCAACGCCGCGATAATCCCGATTGGAAACCTAACTCTTACGGGTTGACGCTGAAATAACCGCGCAAGTTCGTTGCCGCATTGCTGTGTTAATCAGCGTGACCCTTTACAACTGCCATATAAGGAGCGAGCCGTGTACGACGGCCCGAGGACAACCATGACTATGAATCAATCCAGATCCGCCGCGCTGTCGCGAAGACGGGCGGAGCGCTCACCTCCCGCGGAGGGGCGTTCCAAAAACCGCCAAAGCGTTAGGACGAGCTATGAGCGGTATCTCGCGTTGGCTCGTGCCCAAACTCTAGCCGGCGATCAAGTCGAGGCGGAGAATTCCTACCAACACGCCGAACATTATTTCCGCTCCATGAGCGAGAGCGCGCGGTAACCGAATGGGAATCCGCCCTCGGTTCCTCCGAGTGAGTCAAACCAGGCGCCGAAGTTCGAAGCTTCAACCTGGACCACCAACAGCGAGCATCCGTGCATGTGCAATTCGTGCTCGTGATGTATACGCCCAGCTTCCGCCCGTTCGTTAGTGAGATCGACATTCGGTGGTCTGCGGGGCGACCGGCGGCAAGCCGTTTATATGATGCGCTATTAGCAGAGTCCCGACACGCGGGCAGCGTTATATTGCCAGCGATGGAATAGTTGACGCTGTTCGCGACTGGCGACGAGCTGCACCTGACTCTTGAGCCCTAGGCCCGAGAGGTGAACGCGGCGATGCTGGGTTGGCTAAGGAA
>Ga0193729_1002013_pt1 | contig 10218 bp, 7 predicted proteins | sample U1c2metaG_FD_143036 | JGI IMG/M metagenome (GOLD analysis project Ga0193729, IMG submission 143036) | Soil microbial communities from a riparian zone of the East river system, Colorado, United States - U1c2 | ecosystem: Environmental > Terrestrial > Soil > Riparian zone | place: USA: East River... | reverse complement strand
CTTCGGAGATAACGATATTCTCGAGGATTAGCCTGGGAACCCTCTCGTGCGGGAGCCAAGGTTGCTGCGAGTACCGGTTCCACGTGCGAGGCGGCTAACGGTATATATTCCAAATCACGTCGCCGTTCATCTTCTCGGCGCGATTGGCCCCGCTCGCATCCGGAGCCCCGTTGGTAATGTAATTGCGCTTGAAGTAAGCGGAGTGGCCATCAATGAAGACAAGGTTGCCTCCGGCGCCACTGTGGCGCGCCGGAAAGCGAGTGCTCCGTTCGCACGGGAAAATGCCATTGCGGGAGGGATCAAAGACATACGTTTCCTTGGTGGGACTGAAGGTCATTTCGGTCAGGAGAACAGTCGCGGAAGGATTGCGAACTGCGGAACCCTTGGGCATTTGCGGGTAGGGCGCCTTGCCATAGCCGCTGGTAATCGGAGTGGTGGCTTTCAGGTCAATATTCATTCCGTAGCTGAAAAAACCAAAAGCGCCGCCTTGCAAAAACGGTTCAGTGGGATCGCCGAGGATCGAAGGACAATGCCAGATCTTTCCATTCTTGCCCGGGAAAGGTAGTTTGTTGGCCGGAACGCCGCCAGGCAGGGCATAATAGTTGGAAAGAGGCTTATCCGCCATGACACTGGCCAGCACATTAAACCAGGCGTAATCATCGAACGGGCTTCCGGGGCCGGTATTCGCTCCGGTATCCACGCCGTAGGTCCCATTATTGTCCGTCCCATCCCGTGGCATGGAATCGGCGTTGTCCAACATGCTCACCTGCAAGGCAATGCCCCACTGGCGAAGATTTGAAAGGCAATTGACGGCTTTCGCCTTTTCTTTGGCGCGGGAGAGGGCCGGCAGGAGCATGGCTGCCAGAATGGCGATGATGGCAATGACGACGAGCAACTCGATAAGGGTAAAGGCCAGCAGGGACCTGGAGTCTCGTTTCATATGGCTACATCGGCACCTAACAAACTTTTAGCTTTTTTCGCCGAACTCTCCTTATTTAGCGACGGTTTTTTCAATTGGGCAATGGTTTTCGCAAGAGGGCAAAATGGCCACCCGCGCCCCAAACCTGGAAAAGTTTGGGGCGCGGGCATAGTTTAGAATCCGCGCATCGTAGTCATTATGGGCTGGTGATTTTGTAGAACTTCGTGGTGGCCGGGTAAAGCTGGCCGCGGATTTCACCGCCGCCAAAGGTCACGGAGTGAACGTTCATGTAGAGCAGGCCGGTTTGCAGATAACCGAGCTGGGTCGCAGAGACCGCGAACGACTGCTGCGGGATGGAGCCGGAGGTGGCGGAGGACACGCCGGTGAAGGGGAAGAGGACGCTGGCGTTGACGCCGGGGGCGGCCGGGCCGTGGATATGCGAGGCGGTCGCAGCCGTGCCAAGCCCGCTCCAGCTCTCGTTGACGATCATGGTCTTTTGGTCGGGACTGAGAACGACAAAGCCGAAGCCAATGGCCGTGGAGCTGTTGGACGGGACTTCGTTGGTTCCAAACAGGCTGGCCTGGTACACGCTGGTTTGCGTGTCCACGAAACCGCCGTTGGTGGTGTTGAAGGTAAGGCCGGTGGCCAGGGGCACGTAGGGCCCGTTCACATCCACGGCGACCAAAACGCTGTAAGAATACAGGTTCGGCACCGCCGGCCAGGAAAGAGCAATGTTGGTGCCGGCGAGGGCGACGCTTGCGGTCACGGGCGCCGGCGGGTCAGCGATGACATCCGCGAGCGAGGTCAGGTTGAGGCTGTAACCCGCGCTGGAGTAGGCTCCGGACTTGGATTGCGAAAGGTTAAAGGGCACGAGCGCACCGTTTACGATATTGGTCACCGTCACATTGGCGCCGTTGGGGTAGGTGCCCGCGGGGTTGGGGAAGAAAACGTTGGTGAGCATAACGAACCTGGCTTCCCAATTGGTTTCCATGAGGCCGGCATTGTTGGTCAAGGTCGGCGAGAAGACAGCGGGAGCAGGGACCGTGTTGCTGTGGCTGACTATGGCATAAGGTTCATAAGGATTGCCGGCGACACACACAATTTCGAGGCTGTTATTGAAGATCGACAATGTACCGGCAGCAGTCACGAGGTCGCCGCGAGTTGGCCGGAAGGTGTTATCGCCCGTGACAAACAAGTTAATTCCGGCAGTGCTGTCCTGGATGTAGTAGGAGGACGTATTGCCACTGGTAAGATTGGTGACGGTGGTAATCACGCCGCTGATGCTGAAAGTGGAGGTCGTGTCGGTAGGCTGCCAGGTGGTTTTGTCCTCCAGGCTGCGCAAAAAGGCAATACTGACCGGCACGGGCGGATTGACGGTAATGTGGGCGTTGCTACTGGTGATCGAGTTTGGCGAGACCGACGCCGTGGTGGTGGCGGTCAGGCTGAAGTCCCCGGTTTCGTTTGTGCTCACGCTTTTGACGGTGAGATTCGGAGTTTGAGCGCCAGAAACGAGACTTGCATCGCCCGGCAGGGCGGTCGCAGGCTGGCCATCAGTTAGAGGGGAGCCATTAAAATTCCATTGGTAAGAAATCGGACCGGTGCCGTTGACCGAAGCGGAAAGGGTAAGCGTGCTGCCGACCGAGGCCGCTTTGCTGGCGGCCTGGGAACCGAAGGACAGGCCCGTGGGGGTGGCATTGACTGTAATGGCAAAATTGGTCCGGCTGAGGGCGCCAATACCTCCGGAATTGGTCACGGCGCAGAAGTAATTTCCGGTGTCCGAGCCAGCGGTTTGGCTAAGAACATAAGTTTGATTGGTGGCTCCAACAACGGCGTTGGTGACTCCCGCAGCAATCTGGTACCACTGATAGCTAAGCGGCCCACCACCGATGCTGGTCGCAAATACTTCCAGCAGGGCAGGGTTGCCAGCAAAATTGGCTACCGTGTTAAAGTTTGTGGCAACTTGCACCGAGGTGTCGGCGAGCAAATTGGTCATAACATCTGCGAAGCTCGTGCCAACCGCGATGTCCCGAACGTCCACAGTGCCGCCGGCCGTTCGCTGACGAAAGAGAAGGCCTGCCAGACTTGTCAGGCCGCCAAGATCGAAGGTGGGCCCAGCCATATTGGCGGTGTCGCTCTCCGACGCGGGGTTCACCCAGAGCCAGGCCAGTCCGTTATCGATGTCATATTTCAGAACCACCTGGTAATCGATGTTCGCCTTCAGGTCGATCGGCGGGAAGAGGATGCTCGGCCCGCCGCCCTGGGCAGGATCGCCCGCGGCATTGGCAACGCCGAAGCTGTAGGTGCTGGAAACTCTGTTGGTAAATGGGAAGACGTTGGTATTGCCGATCTCAAAGATGCGGCCCCGGAAGTTGAAACCATTGGTCGCAGAAGGAGGAGAGCCTAAGTCATTGAACGCAGCAAAGTAAGTCCCCACCCCGGCAGCCGGAACGAAATTCGCGTTGGCGACAAAGCTGGCATAAAGCACGCCGGTGGTAATCGCGTTGGTGGTGACCGGGTCAAACAACCGCATAATGTACTCGGAGTTGAGGCCATTGATTCTCAAATGTTTGCTGCTCACCGCCGCGCCCGAGGTGTAAGTGTTGGTTACGACCAGGGCATCGTTGGCCGTCAAGCCTCCGGGCAGGTGCGGATACCAATTCGCGGTATTGGTGGTGATGCAGCCGAGGGGATAATTGGTCACGACATCGTACCAAAAGGGGGCCGCATGGGTGGTAATGGTGGCCAGGCTTGCGAACAACGATAGAATGGGGAACAGGTACTTTTTCATGATCATGGCTATACTGGGTTTAGATAATGCGCGTGGTGCGAGACTTCCGTGCGAGAGGGCGCCCACCAACAACACAACACTCGATACAACTCAGTTCGGTTGCATTGAGAATAGATTTCTTAACAAGAAAAGCAAGAGCTTAGTGCGTCAAAGTTATTAACAGTTTGGTGACAGACAGGTGACAAACAGCACTCAGAATGCCATGCGCTTCCGGATGCTCGGGGCGGACGGTTCAAAAAGTTCAATGATATGTTGAAAACTGTTCGACGACAGGGGGAAGCCTCGGTCTTGCGCGATAGTTTCCCTTGCTGTCAACGGGCCGCCAGTTACTTGAAAACGTGGCATCGAGAGTGTGGTGAGCTGGCCTTGACCGAAGCAAAACTGGCTAACTCTGCGCAAGCTGGCGAAAAGAGCACGGGAGGCCACGGAGTGCAGCCGTCCTCGGGCCGTACCACGCCCGCTTGCGCGCCTGCCAGCGAACACCGAACATTCCTCGAAAGATGCGTTGCCCGAATAGTACGTGTAAGTATTTTCATTTGCGCGACGCTCGCTCCTGAACGATACTCTGCGAACAGGCTGAGCCTGGTTCAAAATTCGAGCCGGCTCATAATCTTTAAACTTAGCCAATGAACACCCTCGTTGTCCTGGCCCTGTTTCTTGGGGCATCCAACGCGATGCCGCCGGACACGGATTGGCCGATGTTTCGCGGCGGGCAGGGGTTGCTCGGCGTGGCGCAGGGGAGTCTGCCGCCCAAGCTGAACTTGTTGTGGAGCTTCAAAACGGGCGGCCCGGTCAAATCCTCGGCGGCGCTCGGACGGCAGCGGGCTTTCATCGGCTCGGCCGATGGCAATGTTTACGCGCTCGAGCTCGGCACCGGGAGAAAGGCGTGGGCGTTTAAGACGGGCGGGGATGTGGAGTCTTCTCCACTTTTGCTGGATGGAAAGATCTACGTGGGGTCAAGCGACGCCTTTCTGTACGCACTGGACGCGGGGACGGGGGCCCTGGCGTGGAAATATCAGACGGGTGAAAAGATCCTGGGCGGCCCGAATTGGCTTAAGGCCGGCAACGCGACGCGGGTGCTGGTGGGGAGCTATGATTTCAAACTGCATTGCGTGGACGCGGGGACAGGCCAGCCCGTGTGGGCCTATGAAAGCGGAAATTATATCAACGGCTCGCCGGCGGTGGCGGAGGGCCAAACGGTGTTCGGCGGCTGCGACGCCATGCTGCACGTCATTTCCCTCGCGGACGGCAAACAGGAGAAGGAAATCGAGGCCGGCGCTTATGTGGCTGCTTCGGTGGCGCTGGCGGGCGGGCGGGCGTATTTCGGCCAGTTCGAGAACGAATTTTTGTGCTTGGATCTGAAGGAGGGGAAAGCGGCCTGGACATTTCACGACCGAAATTTTCCGTATTTTTCATCGCCGGCGGTGACGAAAGACCGCGTGATATTCGGGGGGCGGGACAAGCTGCTGCATTGCGTGAAGCGCGAAGACGGGGCGGTCGTGTGGGGTTTCCCGACTCGGGGCAAGGTGGATAGTTCGCCGGCGATTTGCGGGGACAAGGTGGTCGTGGGCTCGGATGATGGACGCGTCTATATGGTTTCACTGGCGGATGGGAAGGAGCTTTGGTCGTATGAAATCGGGCAGGCGGTGGGGAGTTCGCCTGCGGTCGCCAACGGGAAAGTGGTGATAGGCGCCGATGATGGAAACGTCTATTGCTTCGGGGCGAGCGACGCGAAAGGTAAATAAATTTGGAGATAAAACCAGTATGAGCACCGAAACATTGCCAGCCGAACCAACCAAAGCCCCCCCCATCCAAAAAGAGACGACGGTTGGGAATTATTTCGTATCCAATTACCCGCCGTTTTCATTTTGGAAGCCGGAGTTGGCAGGGGAGGTTTATGACGCGATGGAGCGGCCGCCACGCCCCGGCAATCCGCTGGGCATCTACGTCCATATCCCGTTTTGCCGGAAACGCTGTCACTTCTGCTATTTCAAGGTCTATACGGACAAGGATTCGGCGTCGATCCGGGGGTACATTGAGGCCGTGTTGCAGGAGTGCGCGCTCTATGCGCGCAAACCGTTTGTCGGCGGGCGCAAACCGAACTTCATTTATTTTGGCGGCGGCACGCCATCGTATCTCTCGCCGGACCAACTGAGACACCTGACCGACGGGATGAAGGCGCTGCTGCCTTGGGATGAAGCCGAAGAAGTGACCTTCGAGTGCGAGCCGGGAACGCTGACGGACCATAAGCTGAAGGCGATTCGCGAGCTGGGCGTAACGCGATTAAGCCTGGGAGTGGAAAATTTTGACGACCACATACTGGAAATCAATGGGCGGGCGCATCACAGCAAGGAAATCGCGCGCGCGTATGCTTACGCCCGCGAAATCGGGTTCCCGCAGCTCAACATCGACCTGATTGCCGGCATGGTCGAGGAGACCGAGGCCAACTGGCGTGAGTGCGTCCGCAAAACCATCGAGCTGTCGCCGGACAGCGTAACCATCTACGAGATGGAAATCCCATACAACACCACCATTTACCAACGGATGAAAACCGAGGGCAAACTGGTGGCGCCGGTCGCCGATTGGGAGGTCAAGCGCGGCTGGGTCAAATATGCTTTTGGAGAGTTGGAGCAGGCGGGATATCACGTGGCGAGCGCTTATACGGCGGTGAAAGATCCAGCGCGAACAAAATTCGTCTATCGGGACCGGTTGTGGGAGGGCGCCGATTTGCTTTCGCTGGGCGTGGCGTCTTTCGGGCACATCGGCGGCACTCATTACCAAAACCAGCACGACTTCGAGCCCTACGTCAAGAGCGTGCAAAAAGGGGAATTGCCCATTTGGCGGGCGCTCACTCCCACGGCCGATGAGCGGCTGATCCGCGAGTTCATTTTGCAACTGAAACTGGGCCACGTCAGCCGCGCCTACTTTACAAAGAAATTCGGGACGGACCCGGCCGATCGGTTTGCCGAGCCGCTGAGACGGCTGCAGGACTGGGGCTTTCTCCGAGTCGAAGGCGACCAGGTGCTGCTCAATCGCGACGGACTGTTGCAAGTGGATCGCCTGCTGCACGAATTTTTCCTGCCGCAACATCGCAACACGCGCTATGCCTGACCGCTCCCAACTTTCAGTCGCGCCCTCGGCGCTGCCATTCGTATATCCGCTGGACGATTTTTACGCGCGGGCGGGCCTGCCGCTGCCCAGGCTCGAACGGATCGCCGGCGAGGACATGCCCGAACCTTACCGTTCCCTGCTGGTCCACGAGAAAGACATGACGCCAACGCTTGAAGAATTCCATGGCGCGATCATTCACTTGAGGATTCTTGGCCGCGAGCAACGCGGGGATTTTTATTTCCGTGAAGTGGCCCTCGAACTGAACGGCAGCGACAAGCCCGTCGAATTCGGGGCCAACAAAGTCAGTCTGGTGCTCTTTCCGCCCAAGGCCCGGCAATTGATCCTGGAAGAGCGCGTCCCGTTGGGACGAATCCTCCGCGAGTGCGAGATCGGCCATACCACCGTGGCCAAAGCGTTCTTCCAGGTCGTCCCCGATGACTTAATCAAACGCGTGCTCCAGGTCCAGCGCGCCGGCGTCTTGTATGGCCGGCGAGCGACCATTCTGGACTTGCAGAAGCGCCCGCTGTCGGAAGTGGTCGAGATTTTGCCGCCGGCTCAACCGGAAGATCGGAAACCGTGATATGACGAACCAATCGGACGTGCTCATTATTGGCGCCGGGCCGGCCGGCTCGGCGGCGGCCGCCATCCTGGCAGAGAACAACCGCCGCGTGACCGTGCTCGAACGCGAAAAATTCCCGCGGTATCACATCGGGGAATCGTTGCTGCCCTTCACCTTCGAGCCGCTGAAGCGCCTGGGGTTGATCGATAAAATGCGCGCCTCGGCGTTCGTCAAGAAGTACAGCGTGCAGTTCGTTTCGCCGAACGGGAAAGCCTCGCAACCGTTTTATTTCTTTACGCGGTACGATCGAGAGACGGTGGCGCAGACCTGGCAGGTCCTGCGCTCGGAATTCGATTTGATGCTGATGGAAAACGCGCGCGCCAAAGGCGCCGTCGTGCACGAAGAGGTAACCGTAAAGGAATTGCTCAAGGAGGAAGGAAAAGTCGTGGGCGTGCGGGCGCAGACGCTCGCGGGAAGCCCGGTGGAATATCGCGCGCGCATCACCCTGGATTGTTCCGGCAAAGAATCTTTCACGGCCGTGCGCAACAACTGGCGGGTGAAAGATCCGTTTTTGAACAAAGTGGCCGTCTGGACCTATTACCAGGGCGCCCAGCGCGACCCGGGCCTGGATGAAGGCGCTACCACCGTGGCGTATGTTCCCGAGAAAGGCTGGTTCTGGTACATCCCGCAGCACAAAGACATGGTCAGCGTTGGCGTGGTGGCCGAAGGCAAGTATCTGACGCGCGGCGGGATCAAATCGCCCGAGGCGATTTTCCGGCGTGAGATCGAAGAGAATGTCTGGATCAAGGAACACCTAGAGCGCGGGCGGCAGACCGGTCCTTATTTCATCACCAGCGAATACAGTTATCACACCCGACATTGCGCGATGGACGGCCTGGTGCTGGCGGGCGACGCCTTCTGCTTTCTTGATCCGGTATTTTCGAGCGGAGTGATGCTGGCCCTCAAGAGCGGCACCCTGGTCGCGGACACGATCAATGAAGGGCTGGACGAGGGCGATCTTTCACCCGCAAGATTTGCGGGCTACGCCAGGACGATCAGGACCGGTGTGGAGAATATGCGCAAGCTGGTGTACGCATTCTACGACCCCCTGTTCAGCTTCCATACCTTGACCAAAAAATATCCCGCGGCCACCGGCGAGGTGACGGACTGTCTTTCGGGCGACGTGAACAAGGATTTTTCGCAACTATGGAAATGGATCTCGGAATTTGTGACGTTGCCCGGAGAATTACCGGTCGGAGCCCCGCTGCTGCGACCAGCTTTAGAGGCCGAACCGGTGAACCGTTAACCTGGGAAATGTGATCGACCTGCTTGCCGGGAACCGGTTGACCCGGCAACTTGATAACTGTTAGCGCTTCTTGCGGGCCATGAACATAGTCCAAATCACACCGGGCGCGGGCGGAATGTATTGCGGTCTTTGCGCCCGCGACAATGCTCTGGTGGCGGCTTTGCGCAAGCTGGGCCATCAGGTCCTGATGGTCCCGCTTTATTTGCCCTTTACGCTGGACGAGGAGGACCAGAGCCGTGGCACGCCGATTTTTTTCAGTGGCATCAATGTTTACCTCGAGCAGAAGTCCGCGCTTTTCCGCGCGGCGCCCGGCTGGTTTCACGACCTTCTGGCTTCGCCCGGCTTGTTGAAATGGGCCGGCAGCCAGGCGGCTAAAACGCGGCCGGAGGACCTGGGCGAACTGACCCTCTCGATGCTGCGCGGAGAAGAAGGCAACCAAACGCGGGAACTGGACCATCTCCTCGACTTCCTTAAAACACAAACGCCGCCGGATGTGATTTGTCTGTCCACGGTCCTGCTGGTTGGTTTGGCCCGGCAGCTCAAGGCCGGATTGGGCGCGCCGGTGACGTGCGGACTCCAGGGCGAAGATGCTTTCCTGGAAGCCTTGCCCGAACCGCATCGGTCGCAGTGCTGGCAGACAATCGCGGAACGGGCCGCCGACGTCGATGTGTTCCTCGCGCCGAGCCGCTATTTCGGCGACCTGATGGGCAAACGAATGTCTTTACCTGCGGGCCGAGTCCAAGTCCTGCCGAACGGCATTAATCTCGAGGGCTACGAGCCGAACGGGAATCAGCCCGCGGCGGGCGAGTCCAGGCCGCCGGTGCTGGGCTATTTTGCGCGGATGTGCAAAGAGAAAGGGCTCGACACTCTCGTGGCGGCTTACATTGAAGTGCGCCGGCGAAATCGTGTGAAGAATTTGAAACTGCGCGTCGGCGGCAGTTGCGGGCCGTCCGATGAACCATTCGTCAAGGCGCTGACCGGCGATTTGCAAAAGGCCGGACTGGCCGGTGAGGTTGAATTCCATCGGAATGTCAGCCGGGCGAAGAAGCAGGAATTGCTCGCGTCGTTTTCTGTGTTTTCGGTGCCCGCGGGGTACGGCGAAGCATTTGGATTGTACGTCATCGAAGCGCTGGCTGCGGGTGCGCCGGTGGTGCAGCCGCGGACGGGAGCTTTTCCAGAGCTGGTCGAGAGCACGGGCGGCGGGGTCCTGTGCGCGGCCGATGATTCCAAAGCGCTGGCGGACGCGCTGGAAGGATTACTCCTGGAGCCCGCGCGATTGGCGGCCCTGGGAGCGGCCGGACGCCGCGCGGTTTTGGAAAAATTCAGCGCTGAAGCCATGGCCAGGGCGACCTTGGAGGTCTTTGGGAACTTACGTTCGAGCAACGCTGTCGTCGCGGGACCCAGGTCTTGAGGGATTCGGGCTGAGCCATCGAGGCCAACAGAGTTGAATAACCTGAACCAACCGGGTCATTGAATGGAACTTCGTGATTTTGCCGAGCAGGTGTTGTTTGCGACGACCCTCGAGGAAAAGCTTC
>Ga0193729_1002012_pt1 | contig 10221 bp, 1 predicted proteins | sample U1c2metaG_FD_143036 | JGI IMG/M metagenome (GOLD analysis project Ga0193729, IMG submission 143036) | Soil microbial communities from a riparian zone of the East river system, Colorado, United States - U1c2 | ecosystem: Environmental > Terrestrial > Soil > Riparian zone | place: USA: East River... | reverse complement strand
GACGAACAAAACGCCCTGCATCGTTTCCTGGCGGATCTCAAAGGCGGGCGGACCCGCATCCTGCTCGGCTCACGCAGCGGCGGGGCATGGCTCGCAAAAGACACCTTTGGCGAGAACATCCACGACCTAGGTGGCTTGGACCCAGAGGCCACCTCCACTCTGACCGATCGCATCCTTGAGCGCTACCAAGTCACTAAGTACCGCCAGGACAAGGAGCACCAGCGGCAGCTGATCGATCTGATCAAGCTCCTCGATGGCTTCCCCCTCGCCCTCGAAGTCGTCCTCTCTAACCTCACCCGCCAGACACCAGATGAAGTCCTCACCGCCTTGCAAGCGGGCGACGTCAGTCTCAATGTTGGCACCAGCCAGGAGAGGACCGAGAACATTGTGCGTTGCATTGACTACTCCCACAGCAACCTCCCTGCCCAATCGCAACAACTGCTGCTCTGTCTGGCTCCCTTCACCTCTGTCCTCTTCCAGGATCTGCTCGACCGCTACACCCAGCATTTGAAGCAGCAACCAGTCCTAGCTACTTGGCCTTTTGACAGTTGGCAGCAGGTCATCGAGGAAGCCATCAACTGGAGCCTCTTGAGTTCAGGCCTTGACATCCCTTCCTACCTGCGCATCCAGCCCACGCTGCCCTACTTCTTGCGCACCCGTTTGCATACACCCAAACAGGCAGAAATACGAGCTGCCATAGAAACAGCGTTTCGTGAGCTATATGACCAGATTGGCAATGAGTTCTACAGCTTACTTCGGTCGAAAGATTCACAAAAAAGACAATTGGGGCAAATGTTAGTCTACTTGGAGTACGAGAATATCGCTATGGCTCTCCATCTGGCACTGGAGGCTCAGGTGTCGATTCGTGCTCCGTACAAGGCCTTATCTTCATATATAGACACGACTCAAGACCAACAGCGTGGACTAGAGTTAGGACAGAGGGTGCTTAAAGGCTTGGAAGCATATACCATGGAGCAGCGAACAGGTCCGCTTGGTCGGGAAATCGTTACTGTTCTCGATGACATCGCGAAGAGGTACCTTCGGCTCAAACGCTATGCAGAAGCAGAAACAACCTACCACAAAGCACACGCCTTTTGGCTTGAGAACACGTACGAAGATGCCGACACAGTTAGAAAGAGAAGTGCATCCATCTACCACAACTTGGGCGTAGTTGCCCAGGAGCAACGCCAGTGGCAACAGGCCCAGCAATACTTCCAGCAAGCCTTGCAGATCTACACCAGCTTCAACGACTGGCACTCTCAAGCCTCTACTTTGCACAACTTGGGCAGAGTTGCTCAGGAGCAACGCCAGTGGCAACAGGCCCAGCAGTACTATCAGCAAGCCTTGCAGATCTCCATCAGCTTTAATGACCGTTACTCTCAGGCCCCGACCTTGCACAACTTGGGCAGAGTTGCTCAGGAGCAACGCCAGTGGCAACAGGCCCAGCAGTACTATCAGCAAGCCTTGCAGATCAAAGTCGATTTCAATGACTACTACGAACAAGCTTCTACCTTGTACCATTTGGGCATCGTCGCTGAGGGGCAGGGGCAACAGGCTCAGCACTATTTCCAACAAGCCTTGCAGACCTTCATCAGCTTTAACGACCGCCACGCTCAGGCCACTATCTTGCACCATTTGGGCATCGTCGCCCAAGAGCAACGCCAGTGGCAACAGGCCCAGCAGTACTATCAGCAAGCCTTGCAGATCTTCATCAGCTTTAACGACCGCCACACTCAGGCCAGTACCTTGCACAACTTGGGTATCGTCGCCGAAGAGCAACGCCTGTGGCAGCAGGCCCAGCAGTACTATCAGCAAGCCTTGCAGATCTTCATCGAGTTCAACGATCGTTACGCTCAGGCTGGTACCTTGCACCAGTTAGGTAGGGTTGCCCAGGAGCAAGGGAAGTGGGACAAAGCACGCGAGCAGTTCCTCCAGGCACTCACCATCTGTGTAGAGTATAACGACACGTATCATAGCGACATGGTCACAAGTAGCTTAGCTCGACTCAGGCAGGAGAGCGCCGATGCCACTCTCCTGCCTGCTGTCGCATCTATTTTGAATGTGGCTTCTGATGAGGTAGAGAAAATGTTGCACAAAATAGGAGGAGACGAAGCTGCTTCAGAGACGCAATAAACTGTCTTCACACCTCTTGCATATTTGCGTATCTACCGCTATACTTGTTCCGCATCGAGATAGTCGAGCTTTTGATACTGAGTACCACTCTTTTGGGAATGACAAACGATCTCACAAGCTAGGAAGTAGGGCCTGTCATAGCTACCAGAAATAGTTCTCTGCCTCATGCTGGTCAAAAAGTGATTGTACGTAATCGACCAGCTTTAGTGCGTTCCATTGCCGAACACACTCATCCCAGCTTACCTGCCTTACATGAAGTGCAGGTTGACTACATTGACAACTGGTCTCATCCTGATAGTGATTATCTCATCTGGGAATTGGAACGTGGTACAAAGGTCTACGATAGTCTGGCGATGCCACGGATCGAGGATCAGGATCAAACCCCGGACAAGCCAGCCTTACTCCAAGCTTTCTTGTATGCCAATCAGTGGAGTGCAGTGAATCGTCTGGCTGCTCACCGTGAAGATGATGAACACGAACTACGCTTGATCTCTCCCTGGCAGAGTGCCGTCCAGGTCGAAGATTACCAGCTCTATCCAGTGCTCAAGGCCCTGCTGATGCCCCGTATCTCGTTACTGCTCGCCGACGATGTTGGCCTGGGCAAAACGATTGAGACCGGGCTGATCCTCTCTGAACTGTTTGTGCGTCGTCGTATCCGGCGTGTGCTCATTATTTGTCCGGCCTCACTCCAACTACAGTGGCGCGACGAGATGCGCGAAAAGTTTCACCTCGATTTTACCATCGTGGATCGTGAGGAGACGTTCAAACTCCAACGCGAACTGGGGGTTGATAGTAATCCCTGGGCCTCTTACCCACGCATTATTACGTCAATGGACTATTTGCGCCAGAAGGATATCCTGGCCTCTTTTCGTGGCGCAACGCATAGCCTCTCCGGCCATTTTGATGCTCTCTTGCCCTGGCAGATGCTGATCGTTGACGAGGTTCACAACCTCGCCCCTGCCAATTATGGCGATGATAGCGACCGTTGTGAGATGCTACGCAGTATTTCCCCGTTTTTTGAACATCGCATCTTCCTCTCGGCAACTCCGCACAATGGCTATACGGTCTCTTTCACCGGCTTGCTGGAACTGCTTGACCCAGTGCGTTTTCAGCAAAAGGCCCATGTAGATCCAGAGGATCAACCGCAGATTGAGTTGACAATGGTGCGACGTCTGAAAACAGAGTTAACCGAGGAAGGCGAACCGGAGCGTTTCCCCAAACGCACAGTGGATGCGTTAGAAGTGACATTACACCCGGCAGAGAAAGAGCTATTTGAGGCTCTGCGTGCCTATCGCCGAGCGCTCCATGCATTGTTGGGGAGGAAGAGTAAACGCGAACGGCACCTGGGCGAATTCTTGATCAAGTTACTGACGAAGCGTCTCCTCTCCAGTTCCTATGCCTTTGCCCGCACTTGGTGGCGTCACGTGGAAGGCTTGCAGGACCAGGAAGAGAACCTGGATGTGACAGTACATTCTATTGAGCGTGCCCAGATGGTGATGAATGATGATCAAGAGAAAGGGCTCCGCGAAGAGGATGCGATGAAACAGACCGGAGCTTGGCTGCGTCGCTATGCTGAGGAACTCACGATCGAGCGTCAGCAAGTCAATACCTGCCTCGAACGTCTAGGATGGAGTGAGCAAGTCATTGACCTGACGATCAAAGATCAATCTCTAACAATTATCCCGTTGCCTCCAGATGCACGCTGGGAGTGCTTGCTGCTCTGGATCAACAACCATCTGAAACAAGGGCACAGGCTGCGTGATGATGAGCGCCTCATTCTTTTTACTGAATACAAACATACTCTTGACTATATACTGGAACGCTTGCGGCGCGAAGGGCTGGTAAAGCCACAAGTAGAATGTCTCTATGGCGGGGCGAGTGGCGAGCAGCGCGAGGCGATCAAAGATGCGTTTAATGATCCCAGGCATCCCTTGCGCATTCTGGTGGGCACTGACACGGTTTCGGAAGGCATTAGCTTACAAATGACCTGTCGCTATGTCATCCACCAGGATATTCCCTGGAATCCGATGCGCTTGGAACAGCGCAATGGCCGCGTAGATCGCCATGGCCAAGAGCGTGCAGTGTCAGTCTTTCACTTTAGCAGCAATGATGAGGCTGATTTGAAGTTCATTGAGGCGGTCGTCAAAAAGGTGGATACCGCACGGGCTGACCTCGGCAGTGTCGGGCAGGTGATTGATCAAACAGTTGAAGAATACTTCACGACGGGTCTTTCTTCTGCTCTTCCTGCACAAGACGAATTGGAACGACGCGTCCAGGAAGCCAGAGGCGATGCGCAAGATACACGGGATATGGGCTCTCGCGATAGGGGGAGTCTTGCTGCTTGCGTTCGTGCCATGCAGCGCTTAAACTCCACTGAGATGCAGATGGGGCTTTCGTCAGAACATGCTGCGCAGTTGCTACTGATGGCCGTCGAGCATGAGGGCGGCTGTTTAGAAGAGATCGAGCAGGGGAAGGCGTATCGTCTCAAGATGGTGCCAAAAACCTGGAAAAAGCTGGTTAAGGAAACGATTGAGCGTCAAAACGGTTCTTCTTTTAGTCTGCCGAAGCTCGTCTTCGATCCGGCTTACTTTGAGGAATGGCATGATGGACGCTGCATCTTTAAGCCTCGCATCGATGCAGAACTCATTCGGTTGGGCCATCCGCTGATCCAGCGTGCTATTGGCGTTTTGCGCAGGCGCATGTGGGATGGCAAAGGACTCCATCGCTGGACGCTGCAACACAGTGAGTTGCCAGCGGGAACCAATGTTGTGCTGCTGTTGCCTCTTTTCCTGGAGGTGACCAATCAATTTCGCGAAGTAGCACACCAGGAAATGTTGCTGTGTCCCTTTGAAGTACGTGGCTATCGTCTTTATCCACTTGAACCAGCATTGTGGGATGAGCTGAAAAGACTGCCTCGCTTCTCGCTTGAGGAGGATGAACTTGAACAGCACACGCAACGTATCCATGATTGGTGGCTTGAACATCGCACGGTGATCCGTGACTTTATCTTGCAAAAAGGAACAGCGTACCAGCAGGATTTTACACAGCGTATGCAGCAACGTTTCCAAGAAGAGCATAGGCACGAGCAGAGCATTTTTACCGGGCGCGTAAAAGAGCTAGAGCAACAGAAGCAGCCAGCACATGTGCGTGCACTGCAACGAGAACTTGAACGGCAAAAGCAAAAGATACAAAAAATGCACCAGCAACCTGCCCTTTTTGCAGACCTCGAAGCAGAAAGACAGCAAAAACAGACGGAAGCAGAGCAGTTAACGAAAGAGCTTGAGTTCACTCTCTACGTCAGCAATTATGTCGATAGGATGAAAGATCTTGTGACCAGAGAGCAGGAGCGTATTCTCACGAAGGTGCTGCCCAGGCGATATGCACTGGCAACGGTGGATGTTCAACCATTAGCTGTTGAATATCTTGTGCGCTCAACGCGAAAGGAGCAGAAGTAATATGCCAGTTATGACGAGTTCAAAGAAGCATGCATGGTGGCTTGATCTGCGCCATAGCGGACTGGTCGTTGCTCCTGCGCTGCTCGAAGAATATTTTTCCGATGGTCTAGTTGAACCCAAGTGGTACAGTTATCAGCGTTTGCGCGAACGCTATGCCACATTCGAGACGTGGTGTCAGCGTGAACGTGCCTATGAACCAGGAACAGATGCTCAGCCTCTCTACACTTGGCTCGATGGTGTGCTGGATCAATTTCTGGGGCATGAAACATCGCGCTGGCAGAAGGGCAGCCATATCGCTGCTGCCTGGAAACATGAGACGATCATGCGTGAGCGTCTTGCGCCGGATCGTATTCTCTTCCGTACGAAGAGCCAGAGCGAACCTGCACTTTTTGTTTGGATTGAGAAGACACGCCAGCTTGGTCAGGGACAGGGGCGTACCGCCTATGGCAAACTATTAGAACTATTGCGAGCCAAAAACGTCAAGCTGGGCCTGTTAACCAATGGGCGGCAGTTCCGCCTCTGCTATGCTGGTCTGGACTATGATTCCTGGGTCGAGTGGGATGTGGAGTCCTGGTTCGCAGAAGGTGAGTTGCGCCGCCAGTTGTACGGCTTCTATACCCTGCTTGGCCCCACAGGGCTCGATCTACGTGATACCAAGACAACCAGCTTCCCGTTGTTAGAAGCGGCTGAAGCGTCACGTTCTCGCCAGGGAGAGTTATCTGCCGTCCTGGGCGAACAGGTGCGTGAGTCGATTGAGCTTTTGCTGCATGAGTTGAACCGAGCAGTGCGTGAGCAGCCAGAACTTCTGGATAGCGTGCGTCGCTCTCCGCAGGGTAGCGAATTACCACAGCGGCGCGTGATGGAGGCGTTGTACCAAGCTGCCGTACGTATAATAATGCGTCTGGTGATCATCTTTTTTGCCGAGGCGCGTGATATGCTTCCTCGCTCATTGGCAATTTACCACACTAGTTATGGTCTGGAAGGTTTGTATGAGCAATTGCGTCGTGCTGCACAGTATGAGGGTCGCAATACGCTAGAGGATCGTGAAAGTGCCTGGGCACGCCTATTAGGTTTGTTCTCGTTAATCTACTCCGGCTCATCGCTCCATACCCTACCCGTACATGAATATGGTGGTCTGCTCTTCCGTCCAGGGCAGTTGGATAGCCCGGATGCAACGTTACGTGCCATCGCCCTGTTTGAGTCACTGGACAGCGTTACGATCTCTGATGCCATGGTACTGCGCCTACTTGAACTGTTGAAAAATGGCAAGTTAAAGATTCGTCAGGGACGCAGCAGTCGCTGGGTCAAGGGTCCGGTGGATTTCTCGGAACTGCGTACCGAGTATATCGGCCTGATGTACCAGGGCTTGCTCGACTTCAATTTGCACGCGACCGACCAGCCGATGATCTTTCTCAATCTGGGACAGGAGCCAGTACTACCGCTCAAACTGCTGGAAGACATGTCTGATCAGCGCTTGAAAGACCTGCTGAAGAAACTGAGTACCGAGAAAGCTACTAGTGCCATCTCATCTGAAGGTGGAGAAGGTGAGGAGGAGGCCACGGTTAGTGATGGCACGGCTGAGGAGGCGCAACCTGATGCTATTGAGGAAGAGGAGATAACAGAAGACGAGCAAGAGGTAGATGAGCAGGACGAAATAACGCTCACCGATGAGGAGCAACTCAAGCAGCGTGCATATGCCTGGGCTACGCGTGCGGTTGAGCTGGCTGGATTAGTGAAAAAGCCCAAAGACAAACAAAAGGACGCCTTCTATCTCTATGAACAAGGACGTGACAAGCTGGCGCGAGCACTGATCAAACGGACCCTCGAACAGGATGAGTTTTACCTGATCAGGCGTGGGGGCACACGCAAAGGTTCGGGCACCTTCTACACTCGGCCACAACTCGCTGTGCCAATTACGCGGCATACGCTAGAGCCGTTAGCCTACATGACTGCTGAAGATGGCACACGCGTTCCTCGTAAGCCAGAGGAGATTTTGGCATTAAAAGTTTGCGACCCAGCTTGTGGCTCGGCTTCATTCCTTGTTGCGGCCCTGCACTACCTGACAGACACGCTTTATGATTCGCTCATCTATCATCATCGCATCAAGGAACAGCCGAAGGATGGCGTGACACGGGTTATTGTCACTTTGCCCCTGGGCGTACCATCGAAAGCACTGCCGGAAGAAGAGATCTTGCCAGTGCGTCCAGGCAGCGAACACTTTGAGCACATGACGAAAGCACGCTTGCGCCGCTATGTGGTGGATCGCTGTATCTACGGCGTCGATCTCTCACCATTAGCGGTCGAACTGGCTCGTATGAGCTTGTGGATTGAAACAATGGACCGTGATCTACCCTTCACCTTCCTGGACCACAAGATCAAAGTCGGCAATTCGTTAGTAGGAGCTTGGTTCGATACCTTTCGTGAGTATCCCATTATGGCTTGGATGCGAGAGGGTGGTGATACTAGCCATACCAATGGTGTACATTATCAGGTCAAAGAGTGGAGCAAGGCACTTGCTAAAAAGCGCAATGACGAGATCAAGCCAGAGTTAATTCGACAGATCGAATCCAGCGGCCCACAACTTTTCTTGTTCAGAGAACAACAACAGATCACACCTGAAAAGTTGCACAGTGAAATAACGGCGGAAATAGAACAAATTCACGATTTGCCAGTGGGATCTGTCCAAGAGCGCGAAGTACTTTATCATACTATGCAACAGACCCCAGAGTATCAAGAATTAAAGCGTACCTTTGATAGTTGGTGCTCAGCTTGGTTTTGGCCTGCAGACGAGCTTGACAAAGTGCCAACACCTGCAACATTGTACAGTCTTGCTCCATCAACTCGGCTGATGGTAGATGAATTAGCAGCGAAACTGCACTTTTTCCATTGGGAATTGGAGTTCCCTGATGTGTTTGCACGACCAGAGCACGGGTTCGATGCTGTGTTGGCAAATCCTCCATGGGATATTGCAAAATCTGAGTCGTTAGAGTTCTTTGCTGACTACGATCCTCTTTATCGTACTTACGGCAGACAAGAGGCGCTGATCGAACAGCAACGGTTATTTGATCAAGATCAAAACATTGAACGAGAGTGGTTACTTTATCTAGCTTACTTTAAGGACATGAGTAACTGGTCAAAGAAAACAGTATCACCTTTTGGTGATCCGAATGTGAAAAATATGGATTTCTTTAACCTTAAACCAGGGAAACAGGGAGAGCAACTCCATCAAATATGGCGAAATAGACGTTCTAATCAGCATAGCTATGTTTCCGAGCAGGACCATCCATTTCATTATCAAGGTACATCTTTTCTAAACACCTACAAAATGTTTTTAGAAGTGGCGCATCACCTAATCAAGCAGAAAGGACGACTAGGTATGCTTGTTCCTTCCAACATCTATACTGATCAGGGATCGGCAGCCCTCAGAAAACTCTTTCTAGATCACTGTAATTGGGAATGGCTGTTTGGCTTTATCAATTGGCAGCATATATTTGATATTTACTATCGGTTTAAGTTTGCGTTTTTGATTTTGGAAAAAGGAGGTTGTACCCAACATCTAAGAGCAGCTTTCAACAGAACAGATTTGAAAGATCTGGATCAACTAGAAATTTGTACGCTTTTATTACCTCGTGAGCTTATCGAACGATTTAGTCCTAATTCATCATCTATTGTTGAACCTCAAAGAAAGCAAGACCTGGATATTCTAGAGAAACTCTATACAGGTACAATACTATTTGGTGCACAGTTTAGTGATAGTTGGCAACTCCAGTATACTACAGAATTTAATATGACTACTCATTCTAACCTTTTCCCCCCTTTGCCGAAGTGGGAAGCGCGAGGTTACAGTCCTGATGGCTACGGTCATTGGATTGATCCAGCAAATAATATTGCACTTCCTCTCTATGAAGGCCGTATGATTGGGGCTTTTGATCCTTGTGAAAAGGGTTGGGTGAGCGGTAAAGGACGTGGAGCTATTTGGAGAAGCCTAAAATCTCATGAGAAAGTTCTAGAGCCTCAATATCTCATGTCGCTTGATACTTACAGAGCACAAGAAAAAGTTATGAGGGGACATAAAGTGGGGTTCATGGATATTGGTTCTGCAGCAAATACTCGTTCGATGTACGCTACTTTTGTGAATGACATGCCCTGTGGTAATGTTGTTCCTGTAATTCAACCTAAAATGCATGATATTGCCAATGTGCTAACCCTTACAGCCTGCCTCAATTCATTTGTTTATGATTATGCGCTTCGATGTCGCTTAGGTGGGCTTCATCTAAATTATTTTGTTGTAGCTGAAACTCCGCTCGTTCTGCCTGCTCGCATACGTCCAACTATCTGTGCACAACTTGCTGCACGCCTCAATCTTATCATGCCTTGCTTTGCCCCTCACTGGTTAGAGATGCGTCACAGCTATTCTCATCTTGGACAGCAGCACTGGCGCAAACTGTGGGCGATTACAGAGCATGAGCGGCTTCGTCTGCGCTGTATTCTCGATGCAATTATTGCGGAATTATACGGTTTAGCGTATGATGACTTTGCTTGGATCTTACGCGACGATTCTACCAATCTTAAGGGTTTCCAGCGCGTTGATAAGGATAAACCCAAGGAGTTACGCCATACCACATTGGCGCTA
>Ga0193729_1002011_pt1 | contig 10225 bp, 9 predicted proteins | sample U1c2metaG_FD_143036 | JGI IMG/M metagenome (GOLD analysis project Ga0193729, IMG submission 143036) | Soil microbial communities from a riparian zone of the East river system, Colorado, United States - U1c2 | ecosystem: Environmental > Terrestrial > Soil > Riparian zone | place: USA: East River... | reverse complement strand
CTTCACATGCGGAATAAAGGTAGTCCCAAAGGTCAGAGATCCCGCTGCTTTGATTTATTTGGGAGATGAGTTCTGGAAAGCGCTGCAGTGCTTCTCTTCGCCAAGTTTCCAAGACCAGAAACTCGGGTCGACAAACCTAAATTATAGGCTGTGCCAGTTACTGGGAGGCGGAGAGGGAGGCGCCCATTTCTTTTAGCTTGGCGCGGGCGCGGCGGTCTTCTTCGGTGCCCGGGTAGCGTTTGACGATTTCGCGGAGTTCGCGGACGCCGGTGGCTTTCTGGCCTAGCTCGATATTGGCGAGGGCTTTTTTGAGGCGCGCGGGAGGGACTTTAAAGTTGTGGGGATAGCCGGTGAGGACCTTGTCATATTCGGCGACGGCCAGGTCGTAATTTTTTTGCGAGTAGGCGATTTCGCCGAGGTAGAACTGAGCATTGCCGGCCAGATCGGTGGTGCCATAGTAGCGGATGTAATCCTGAAACTCGGAGCGGGCGAGATCATATTTGCCGCTGGTGATGTCGCGGAGGCCATTCGAATAGAGGGTGTCGGCGGAAGGCGCGCTGGCCGGTGGCGGACCGGATGATACTGCGGGATTACTCGCGCCAGGGCTGACGGAGCCGTTGCTGCTATAAGCGGGCGCGGTAGGGAAGCCGTTGTTGGAGGCGCTGCCTTGATTTGGCTGGGCGGACGTTGGAGGCTGACCTCCGCCGCCGGAGATTTTGGCGTCGACGCTTTGCATGGTGTTCTGAAGATCGACGAGTTGCTGATTGAGCTTGCCGAGGCGCGATTTAATTTCCTCGAGATTGTCGGAGAGGCCCTGCACCTGAGTGGACATGGTGTCGAGGCGCGCGCCGGAATTGGCTTGTACGTCCTGAACGGATTTCTGGAGCCCGCTCATGGTGGAGTTGAGGCGGCCGACATTGTCGCTGGATTGCTCGACGAGGGTCTTCATGACAGTGTGGTCCTGGGTCATTTGGGACTGCAAATCTTTTTGTCCCTGGAGGAGCGTGGAGACGTCGCGTTGGAGCTCGATGAGCTCGCGAGCGACGGCTTCGGCGGGACGCGGACCGACGGCGCTACCGGCGATGAGTCCGGCGAGAGCTGCAGCGCTGAAGATGGCAATATTACGGTAACGCATGGTGAAACCTCCTCGGGACTGCGGGTACGGCGATAAAATTCAAAGAGTCACTTAACAGCTACTCTGGTCATACCGGATTGGGGTAGAAGAGAGAGCCGCAAATTTTACTTTAATAGGACGGGCGCGTGTGGGCAAGGGGTGATGTTTCCGTGTTGTTGACATTCAGCAAGACGAACCGTGCTGGCGAATTACGTTTTAGCTGTTCCACGCCCGACTCAAAAACTGCGCTGCGCGGATTACGTTTTGCTTGTTCCACGTTACAAGACCCACCCTCCAAAAAACTGAGGGTGGGGCACCCTCCGTGTCTCATTTCATCACGCCAATAACTGATCGGGTCCGCACCTCAATCCAGCGTGAATAATTCATTCTGCCGCGGCGGCTAGTTGGCGCGGACGAAATGGCCGCGACGATTTTGCTGGTAGCACGGCTCAGTGGGTTCATTGCAGAAAGGCTTTTCTTTGCCGTAGCTGACGGTGCTGAGGCGATCGGCAGAGATGCCGAGGGAGACGAGATATTGTTTTACGGCAGTGGCGCGACGGTCGCCCAAGCCGAGGTTGTATTCGGTGGAGCCGCGCTCATCGCAATGGCCTTCGATGGTGGCTTTGATGTCTGGATAGGCGCGTAGAACTTCGGCGGTGGCGCTAAGGGCAACTCGCGCGTCGGGGCGGATGTCGGCTTTATCCAAATCGAAGTAAGCGTCTTTGACTTTCTCGAGGAAAATTTTGTCTCTGTCACGATCTGTATCGGTAGGCTCGTTACTAACGGTGCTGGCGATGGTGATGCGCACGCTGGCATCGGCGGAGCCGCCCGGTCCGGTAGCGGTAAGGGTGTAGGTCGCAGAGTCACCTGGGGTGACTTTGGTGGAGCCTTCAGCAGAAACTGGACCGACTTCCGGCGCGATAGCGACCTGCGTGGCGTTGGTGGTGGACCAGGTAAGAGTGGTCGAATCGCCCTTGTTGATGGTGGTGGGATTGGCCTGGAAAGTCACTGTGGGGCGAGGTGCCTCTTCGGTGCGCTCAGGCGCAGTGTTACGCGTAGTCAGAGGCTTTTTTCCGCAACCAAAATTAAATACCGCGACGGATAAGGCGGCCAGCAGGCACGTTCTATACAACTTCGGTGAAACAGCAAACATTCGTATTTCCTCCTCGACATAGAATCCCAAGCTGTCTGGGCAAGAATCGTACCACTTGCGTGTAAATCGAAAGGCTATTACTCCTAAGAGTTATACCCGAAGTTCCAGCACTGCAACAGTTCTATACATGTCTATACATGATTCCGATTACAGTTCAGTGAAGACGAAAGTCAAAATCTGAAAAGGCGCTTCGTGGTCCAGGATCTTCTTGTTCCGTTTTACAAGACCGTCAAATCAAAATCTGAAAAGGTGCTTCGTGGTTTAGATCTCCTTGTTCCACCTTACAAGACCCACCCTTCAAAAAACTGAGGGTGGGGCACCCTCCGTGTCTCATTTCGTTTGCGACCGTGGCGCATTTACTTCATTTGGGTGACCAGTTGGGGGATTCGTTGTGGCCGGTGGTGGTTAATTGATGGGGCTGGGTGCCGTCGGCGAGCATGCTCCAGATTTGGCGCGTGCCGCCGCGAGTTGATTCGAACACGATGTGACGGCCGTCGGGCGCCCAGCTGGGGCGTTCGTTGCGTCCGGCGTCGCGCGTGATTTCGATAATTTTGCTGGTAGCAGCTTCCATCACATAGATGTCGTAGTTGCCGTTGGGGCGGCGCCAACTGAAAGCGAGGATTTGTCCATTGGGCGACCAAGCAGGATCGATGACATAACCCATGTCGGGCAGATCGAATTTAGAGACGCTGGTGCCGTCGGAGTTCATGGAATAAAGTTGCGGGACACCGCCACGATCGCTGACGAAGACGACGGTTTGTCCAGTTTTAGGATTCCAAGTGGCGGAAGTGTTGGCGCCGCTGGAATTGGTAAGGCGCCGAGGGCGGCCGCCGTTGGCTTCGGAGACATAGAGTTCCGGATTGCCCTGCATGGATGAGGAAAAAATAATTTGCGAGCCATCGGGCGACCAAGACGGGGAACTGTTGCTGCCCTTGAATTGAGGGAAGGAGACGAGTTTTCCAGTGTCCATGGAATACATGCAGATCTGCGCGCTGGTAACGCGGATCATGGGTTTAAAGCAGGTGAAGGCGATGCGCGAGGCGTCGGGCGACCAACGCGGAGTGAGCGCGATGGAACGCAGGCTGGTGAGCGGATGCTGATTTGCACCGTCGTAGTCCATGAGCCAGATTTCTTTGGTGCCGGTGCGGGAGCTGACGAAGGCGATTTGCGTTCCAGCGATGCTGGGGAGGCCACCACTTAGTTTGTTGATGATTTCGTCGGCGAACTGATGAGCGAAGCGGCGCACTTGCGCGTCGGTAGGAGTGCCGCGATAAACCTTGGCGACAACCGGTTGCGAGGAGGGATTGCGAACGTCGAAGAGCCAGGCCTGAATGGCTACTTCGGGGGTGGATTCGGCGAGGTTGCCGAACGCGACCATGCTGGCGTTAGCGGGAGCATCCGTCCAAGTAAGGTTGCGGAGCTCGGAAGGTTGGGACGGAGCTTGCGGCGGATAAAAGCTGGGACTGACGAGATCCAGGATGCCGCTGAACTGGAGATCGTCGCGGACTACCTGCGTGAATAGCGCGGAATGATTTTTTGCTGGGTCGACACGTGGAGCAAAGTCGGCCACGGCGACACGCGGTTTTTCCAAGCCGAGTCCGGTGCCGGTCTTGATCCAATCCTGCGCGCGTGTGGCGTGCGGGACGCAGGATATGGCCAAAATAATTAGGGAAATATATTTGAAACGCTTGAACGAACTTTGCACCTTCACCCCCGAGTTCCATGCGCGTTGCGATGCTGCATGGGAAAGCAAATTACTTCGTTAAAGACAGATCGAAATCAAAATTCACGTTTACGTAGGAGCCTGAATAATCGTTGGGCAGCGGTGGCATGGGCGAAGCATTCGCCAACGCACGCTGGGCGGAAATATCCATGGATTGGTTTCCGCTGGATTGTTCCATGCGAATATTTTTTACGGAACCGTCGCGATTGATGGTGAAAGTCAGGACGGATTTAGCGCGGCGCGCGGAGCGGATGGCTGGATCGATTTCAAAAAGGTTCCAGCTGCTGCCGATCTTGCGGCGAACGGCTTCTACGTACCAACCGTAGCGGGTGGCGAAATCGCCGCCGCCCTGACCTTGAATCTGCACGCCACTGGTAGCTTGCCCGGGATTGTTGCCGTACCCGGTGGGAAGATTGGGGCTGCCGCCTTTGCCGTAGTTTACGGCGTTATTTGGAGTGGGGCGGAGATCCTCAAAAACTTTGGAAGGATGTACGACGGGTTTTTTTCGCGGTTCGTCCTTAAATTCCTTGTCGGGATGGACGACGGGGACGGGCTTGGGCGGCGTCTGGTCCTTAAACTTAGGAATAGCCAGCGCGTCCTGAGGGATTTCAGGAATATCTGGCGGTTTCGGTTCTTCTTTATAGAGGCCCTTGGTGGGATCGATGGCGTGGCTGTCGCTAGTCACATCGGGCTTTAGCATTGGGATGCCACCGCTAGGGACAAGATTGACTTTGACATCGTCACCGAGGTTGCCGCCAACGCTGGTCCACTGGTTGCCGCGATATTGGTACCAGGCAGAGAGGCCGATGGCGAGGGCTAGCGCACCGTGCAGAAAAGCAGAATACACCAGGAATTTTCGTAGGGTAACTTCGTCCGTGTTGGCGAGAGCGACGCTCATCTTTTATCTCGGGCGCTCATTTATTTGGTTTTTGGACGATCGGTGATGGGTTCAGTGACGATACTGATGTTGTTGATTCCGGAGACGCGCAGGGCGTCGACAACGGAGGCGAAGACGCCGAAGGGCACAGTTTCGTCACAGCGCAGAAAAACGGCGTCTTGCTGATCTTTTAGCTTGGCCTTTACTTTGTCACCGAGTTCATGAACGTTAACCGGCGAATTGCCTAGATAGATGAGTTGCTGCTTGTCTACCGAGACCACGACGCGCTGCTCTGGGCTCTCCTTAACGGCGTGCGTTTTAGGCACATTTAGTTCGATGCCCGACTGGAGGATCGGGGCTGTAATCATGAAAATGATGAGGAGGACCAACACGACGTCCACGAAGGGGACCATGTTGATCTCGGAGAGCGAGGATTGGGTGCCTTTTTGAATGGATGCCATCTTCGTCCAATTTATTTGAGGCCAGCGATGCTGCGGGCCTGGCTCGAAATTTAGGTGAAAGTCTTTTCGATTTGCGCGGAGACCTCTAAGGTAAAGGTATCGAGGCGCTGCGCAAGGTTGCGAATATTCTGCAAGAACTGATTATAAAAGATTACTGCCGGGATGGCGGTGACTAAACCCGCAGCGGTGGTGAACAAGGCTTCGGAGATGCCGGGGGCGACGGCGCGGAGGCTGGCAGCTCCTGCGGTGCCAAGTCCAGAGAAGGCATCGATGATGCCCCAGACGGTGCCGAACAGGCCGATGAATGGGGAAACGGAACCGGTAGTGGCGAGCCAGGACATACCTTTTTCGGCGCGACGAACTTCTTCGGCGGCGGCCAATTGCATATTTACGGTGACGGCCTGGAGGCTTTTTAGTCTGCCGCCGGCGCTGGGATTCGCGGAGTTGGGCGAGACCTGGCTTTGAAGTTCGCGATAACCGAATGCGTATACGGTGGCGTATGGGGAGCCGGCTTGCGCCAGGGCTTGCGGGTTGGCGATTCCGTGAGTGGCGCGGAAGATGCGGAGAAACTGGTCGCCTTCGCGTTTGACGCGACCGAAGAAACCAAGTTTCTGGAAGATCATGGCCCACGAAACGATGGAGAAGATCAGGAGAAGCGCGAGAACTCCACGGGCGACCCATCCGGTTTGTTCGAGAATGCTGCCGATGTCGGTCAGGAAGAACGCGGCGAACAGAAAAATGGTTAACCCCTCAGTGAAAGCGAATTTTTAGTGACTCAAGAACCGTAGCATACGCATACATGGGAAGCAACGAAACGTAACACTAATGATAACGAGCGTTTCGTGAGCGGAAATGAGCGAATCGAGCTATGGTAGACTGCGAATTCAGATGAATAAAGCCTTCGATATCGGCGTGGAGTCGTTAAGCAGGAGCGGCGGCGCCGAGAATGGCGGGCTCGTACCCAACCACCCCTCAGTTCAGACTGGTCACAACGTTCATCCCTCCAAATTTGATGCTAGCGGCAGGATTAATGTTGCTGACGGCGTGGTGTCTGGTGTTGTCGCTGCGCCGGGCAGAAGTTTTGGCGATACGGCGAAGGGAGGGACGTTTTTTCTGGAGACGTTTGGGTGCCAGATGAACGACCACGATTCGGAGAAAGTGGCGGGGCTGCTGCTGTCGCGCGGGTACCGGCAGGTGGAGACGCCTGAAGCGGCGCGCATGATTTTGTACAACACGTGCAGCATTCGAGAGAAGGCGGCCCAGAAGGTTTTTTCGCGGCTGGGAGAATATCGCGAGCGCGGCGCGGACAAAATTATCGGGGTGCTGGGGTGCGTGGCGCAGCAGGAAGGTCAAGACATTTTCAAGCGCGCGCCGTGGGTGAGTCTGGTGTGCGGCTCGGCGAGCTACCGGAAATTGCCGGAGATGCTGGCAGAACTGGAAGCAGGGAACAAGCGGGTCACCGGACTAGATAACGATACGGATGAAACGTTTGAGACGGAGATAACGCGGCGGGACAATCCTTGGCGCGCGTATCTGACGATCATTGAAGGTTGCGACAAGGCTTGCGCTTATTGTGTGGTGCCGCACACGCGGGGGCCGGAACGCAGCCGAGGCAGCGAATCGATCTTGCGGGAAGTGCGGCAACTGACGGAGCTGGGATATTCCGAAGTGCAATTGTTGGGGCAGACGGTGAATTCGTATGTGGATCCTACTGCGCGAGGGATGAAATTTTCGGATTTGTTGCTGGAAGTGGCGCAGGTGGCGGGGATTCGAAGGGTGCGATTTACGACTTCGCATCCGCGGGATTTTGGGGCGGACATTGTGGAGGCGATTGATCGCGAGCCGAAGCTTTGCGATCACATTCATTTGCCAGTGCAGTCGGGCTCGACGAAGGTTTTGCGGGCGATGGCGCGGACGTATACGCGCGAGGACTATCTGGAGAAGATCGCGCTGATACGCGGCGCTAAGCGGCCGATCAGCATTACCACGGATATTATTGTGGGATTCCCGGGCGAGACGGACGCGGATTTTGAAGAGACGTTGAGCATGCTGGACGAGGCGCAGTACGACGGGGTGTTTGGATTTAAGTATTCGCCGCGTCCGAATACGCCTTCGCTGGCGTTGAATGATCCGATTCCTGAAGAAGTGAAGGGCCAGCGGTTGGCGATGATTCAGGAAAAACAGCGGGTGATTCAGACGGCGCGGAATTTGGCGATGCTCGGGCAGGAGTTGGATGTTTTCGTGAGTAACAAATCTCGGCGGGAGAATCAGTGGTCGGGGCATACGACTTCGAATCGGGTGATAAGTTTCTCTTCACAAGAGCGGGAGCTTCTGGGAAGCTACGTGCGCGTGAAGGTGACGGATAGTGGAACGGGGAGTTTAGTGGGAGCGCATGTTCTGGAGATTACCACAGGAGAGTGGGGTGGATAGCTCGAAGAGAGATTCCTCCACTGCGTAAGCCGACTCCTTCGCAGGAGCGAAGGAGTACAAAAAGCATCGGCTTACTTCGGTCGGAATGACAATGTTGTGGCGTGTGCGAAGAGTTGAACGAGGTTTAACGTATGTAGTGGGGCGGGGAGTTTGACGGGCGTTCACGTCAGTCAAGTTCAAGCTTAGAGGTTCGAGGTTGGATGAAAACGGAGAAGGACCCACCCTTGTAAAAACCGCAAGGGTGGGCCACCCAAAGGCTCTTTTTGCGCGAGATCGGGGGTCCAACGTGGAAGTGGAAATGAAGATTCGTGGGCTGATGATGGATCCCGTGACGAATATGCCAATTGTGGTGTTGAAGGACGTGGGCGGGCAAGCGATTTTGCCGATCTGGGTGGGCGTGTATGAGGCCAATGCGATTGCGCTGGAGATAGAGAAGGTGCAGACGCCGCGGCCGATGACGCACGATTTGTTGAAGAATGTTTTGCTGGGGCTGGAAGTTCGGGTGCAGAAAATTATTGTGAGTGAATTGAAGGACGATACGTTTTATGCGCTGATTTGCGTGGAGCGCGATGGGGAGATGATGACCATTGACTCGCGGCCTAGCGATGCGTTGGCGCTGGCGTTGCGGATGGATTGCCCGATTTTTGTGAACGACCAGGTGCTGAAGAATTCGAAAGTGTCCAGCGCGATTAATGAGCGGACTACGAATGAACAGTTGCGGTCGTGGCTGGAAGGGTTGTCGGATGATGATTTGGGCCGTTACAAGATGTAATGTGCTGTTCCTCACAACGAAGCCCTGAGATCTACGTTTCATTTTCCTCTCAGATGTGACCCAAATCAGAGACTAGAGGTAGAGACGTAAACCGTAGGCACGCGTGTGACCAGGCGGCGGGTCATGCGGCGCCAGGTCATGAGGAGGACTACGCCGATGAGGATTAATGCGAGGCTTAGGCCGGCCCAGAGGCCGAAGGCTCCCCAGCCGAGACTGAAGCAGAGCCAGTAGCCAAGAGGCAGGCCGATGATCCAATAGGCGATCAGGTGGCAGAGCATGGGTGTGCGGGTGTCGCCGGCTCCACGCAACGCGCCGGTGGCCACGGTTTGAATGCCATCGAAAAGCTGGAAGGCGGCTCCCGCGGCGAGAAGAAATGTGGTGGCGCGGATTACGTCGGTCGCGGGTGTGTACATGCGCGCGATGTTGTGCGGGAAAATCAGCAAAGCGGCGCTAGCGCAAGTCATGAAAGCGGCTCCCAGAAAAATTGCGGTGTTGCCGGCGTCGCCTGCGGCGCGCGGATCTTTGCGGCCGATGGCCTGGCCGACACGGACGGCGGCGGCGGAAGAGATTCCGAGCGGCACCATATAGGTGAAGGCCACGGTGTTGAGGGCGATTTGGTGGCTGGCGAGCGGCACGGGGCCGAGGCGCGCGATTAAGGCGGTGACGAGTGCGAAGACCCCGCTCTCGAGAGTGAATTGAAGCGCGGCGGGGTAACCGAGAGTGAGCAGGCGGCGAATGCGCGGGAGATCGATGTCGACGGGAGTTTTGAGCAGATCGGTACGATGGCGGTGGTCGTACCACAAGAGATAGATGATGAGCACGGCGGCCATGTACAAGCGCGCGAGCGTGGTGGACCATCCGGAGCCGACGGCGCCCATTGCCGGCGCGCCCCACTTGCCGTAGATGAGCACCCAGTTGCCGACGGCGTTGACGATGTTGGCGGTGATGAGGGCGAAGGCCACTATGCGAACCATGTTCATGGCCTGGAGGCAGCGGCGCACCGCGAAATACAGCAGCAACGGGAAAAGACCGACCGCTAGAGCGTTGGTGTAGGGAATGGCCAGCGCGAGGATGGCGGCGTCGATGTGCATGCTGCGAAGCAGATTGGGCAGAAGCCATACGGGAGCGGTGAGGATGGGAGTGAGCGCGATGCTGAGATAAATACTGTTGATCAGAGAGCGGTGGCAATCTTCGCGCTGGCCGGCGCCGAAAGCTTGAGAGACTACAGTGTCGAGGCCCATCAGAAGTCCTGCGCCGAACAGAGCGAGGACAATGAAGATATTGGAGCCGAGGCTGACCGCACCCATCGCGGTGGCGCTATCCGGGAGATGGCCGACCATGACCGTGTCCACGATGGCCATGCTCATCCAGCCAAGCTCAGCGAGTACCAGCGGGAGGGCGAGGCGCACCGTGGGAGGAAGTTCCTGGCGAAGAGTTTTTATGCGAATCATGGGACGGTTGTGCGATGAAGTTTAAGCGGAGGCGCGCGAACAGGCAAACTGGCAGACATGGAGGTAGTGGGTCAGTTGGAATTTTCGTCGTTTCGTAATAGTCCAAACGTCAAAAAGCAAAAAATCCCAATAAATATAATACAGAGCCACCAAGGGCTCCATGGAATCGGAAATAGCCACACCAACAGCCACCAGGCCCACTCTGGTCCGTTACGATCGCCACCACCCATTATCAGGTTTCATC
>Ga0193729_1002010_pt1 | contig 10237 bp, 4 predicted proteins | sample U1c2metaG_FD_143036 | JGI IMG/M metagenome (GOLD analysis project Ga0193729, IMG submission 143036) | Soil microbial communities from a riparian zone of the East river system, Colorado, United States - U1c2 | ecosystem: Environmental > Terrestrial > Soil > Riparian zone | place: USA: East River... | reverse complement strand
GGGTGGCTCTCCCTAATTCAGGTCGCCTGGCGCGCGGTTCCGGCGATGGCGCTGGTGGCTATTCTGGCTGCGGTTCTCACGGTTTGGTCAAGCCAGTCTGGCGTTGTGTCAGCCCCTCAGGCTGATGATGAACCTCTTATTGGGGCCCTTGACCCGGGTGTTGAACAGACCGTGCTGACCAGCCGGAACGGTTTGTCGCGCGACGAGGTTTTCAACATCGTCCTCGATCGTAATTACGGGAAATAACAATGCAAGGTCACACAACATTGAAAGTATGGCTCGTGCTGGTGGTGGTCTTTGTGCTGGGATCGTTCACGGGCGCGTTCACCATCGGGGCCGTAACCGGTTTCTATCACGCGATGTCTCGCAGCGATCGGAATGCACCTCACGATCACGTCGAAAAGATGCGTCGCGACCTGAGTCTGACTGAGGATCAAACAAAGTCTGTCAACGCGATTCTCGACGAGACGCGTAATGAATATCGCTCACTGCGCGCAGAGTTGCGGCCACGTTTCGAAGAGCCGCGGCAAAAAGCGCGTGCCCGGATTCGGGCGCTGCTGACGCCGGAGCAACAACAAAAATTTGACGCGATGGTTGCCGAGCAAGACGCCCAGCGCGACGGCGAACAGAAGAAGCGTTAATAATTCAGTATTCTGGACGTCGATCCATTCTTCTGCCATTATTCTTCTTGGAACTGAATCGAACCTTTTTGCAACTAACTGGTTTGGTGGGGCGTAAATAATGATTACTTTGAGAACTCACATGGATATAACCGTGCCAAAATCACTGAAAATACTTCTATCGTTAGTCATTGCGCTCGGCGCTCCCGGCGCGCTTTGGGCGCAAACAGCCACACCTCCACCGGCCGCACAAATTCCCGGGGTCATAGGTGAAGTCAAGAACATCGACACCGCCACAAATCAGATGATCGTGAGGGCTGAAAGCGGCGTGCTTTCAACCGTCATCCTGAACGAGAAGACGCAGTACAAACGTATGGCGCCCGGAGCGAAATCGCTGACCGGGGCCACCGACATCACGCTTGCGGACGTGGGTTCAGGCGACCGCGTTTGGGCGCGTTGGCGACCGGGCACAGATCAGACGACAGTGCCGGCGGCTCAGCTCGTCGTCATGTCGAAAGCAGACCTGGCGAAGAAGCAGGAAGCGGAGCGCGCGGAATGGCGGAAGCGCGGGGTGAGTGGAATCGTCAGTTCCGTCAATCCGTCGACGCGGGAGATTACAGTTTCCAGTAGCTCACTGACAGGTCAAACACAGTCGGTCATTATTCCCATCACCGACAAAGTTTTGATGCGGAGATATCCGCCGGATACGGTGCCGAAGTACAGCGAAGCGAAACCGAGTAACCTCGAGGAAGTCAAAGTGAAGGATCAGTTGCGCGCGCTTGGCGATAAGAGCGCTGATGGAACGCACCTGGCTGCTGAAGAGGTTGTATTCGGAACCTTCAAGATCGCCGGGGGCACCGTAACTGAAATCGACGTGGCCAACAACCAAATCAAGATTAACGATCTGACTACCAAAAAACCGCTGACGATTGTGTTCAAGCCGGACTCAGTCATTCGTCGTTTACCGCAAGGCGCGCAGATGATGTTTGGTGGCGGCATGGGTCCGGGTGGGCCCGGCGGTGGTGCGCAAGGACAAGGTGGTCGTGGTCCAGGTCAAAGTCCCGCCCAGGGACAGCAGCAAGGACAAGGTCAGACGGCGCAGGGTGGTCAGGGACAGAGACCTGCCGGCGCCGGGCCCGGGGGACCGCAGGGCGGCGGCGGGCGTGGCGGCAATATGGCGGACATGCTCGAACGGCTGCCGACGATTACGATTAATGACTTGAAAGTGGGCGACACGATTTTGATGTCCAGTCTGCCCGGCGTTGATCCGACGCAGTTAGTGGCGATCCAGCTAGTTAGTGGCGCCGAAACGCTTTTGGCCATGGCTGCCGCGCGTCCCCAGCAGGGTGGAGCTCGTCCGCAGGGTGGCGGCGTCGACTTGAATGGAAGTTTTGGTGGTATGTTCGGCGGCCTTGGTGGGCCGTGATTAATTTCCTCTGATCTCGCAGTTTGGGTTTCAGAGCAACCGCGTTTAGCGAAACGGATCCTCCAATCGCGCGCGGTTGTTTTCTAATGAGATGATTTCAATGATGAATATTCGAAAGTTAGTTTCCCCTATTGCTTGCGTCGTATTAGTCGTCGCCTTTTCGATTTCAGTTTTCGCGCAGAACCGTGCGACTCTTCGTGGCTCGATCAGCGATGAGTTTGGCGCCACGATCGTCGGCGCCACGGTCACGTTAACTGACGCGAACGGCGCGCAAAAAACAGCTACGACAAATGCCGACGGCGGCTACGTGTTTACCAACCTGACGCCGGGCAAGTACAAGATTCACGCGATTGGCGCGGGCTTTGCGGCCTCGGATGATACGGAAGTTGATGTGACCGCGGCGCGTCGCGATCCGGTAAATCTCACCCTCAAAATTGCCGCGATCGAAACGCAAGTGAAAGTAAACGCTGACAATCCCATCAGCACTGACGCGAATAGCAACGCGAATCAGCAAGTGATCAGCGGTAAGGATCTCGATGCTTTGCCCGACGATCCGGACGATTTGGCCGCTGCCTTGCAGGCGCTCGCCGGGCCGTCGATGGGCCCAAGCGGCGGCCAGATCTTCATCGATGGTTTCTCTGGCGGCAATCTCCCTCCCAAGGAAGCCATCCGCGAGATTCGCATCAATCAAAATCCTTTTTCGCCTGAAAACGATCAGCCTTCGGCGCGTATTGATATTTTGACGCGGCCGGGTACCGACAAATTCCGCGGCAGTGCGTCATTTAATTTCACGGATGAAAGTCTGAACTCGCGTAATCCTTTTGCGGTCAGCTCGAGCAAACGCGCCCCGTATCAGCAGAGACAATTGAGCGGCAGTGTGAGCGGTCCTATCATCAAGAAGAAAGCTTCGTTCTTTCTTGAAGCAAACCGCAACGCGACCGATGAAAACGCACTCATCAGTGCTACGGTTCTCGGCACCGATCCCAACTTCACTCCAACATTTATCGGCCAGGCTGTGATCACCCCGATACACAACATGAACATCGGTCCCCGTCTGGACGTGGCGATTAATTCGCGCAACACGTTGATCGCGCGCTACAACTATTCTCATTCGACGAGTCTCACTGGCGTGGGAGGCTTCAATTTGGCGTCGCGCAGCTATACGACCGCCTCGACGAATCAGAACATACAATTGACCGAAACGGCGGTCATCAACGCCTCCACGATTAACGAAACGCGCTTCCAGTATTCTCACAACCGCAACATTTTGAACGGTAACAGCACCATCCCGGCGCTTAACGTTAGCAGTTCGTTCAATACTGGAGGTTCGCAGGTGGGGCAGTCTACGACGACGAACAAGCGCTGGGAGTTGAACAACTTTACGCAGATTCAGCGCGGCATGCACACATTCAAGTTTGGCGGCCGTGTGCGTGGCGTGAACCTCAACGACCTCAGCAGCAATAATTTTGGCGGTCAATGGGTGTTCAGCGGCGGAGTCGGGCCAGATTTCAATAATCCGGTCGTAGGCCAAAACTTCGTCCTTAGCAGTATCGAACGTTATCGTCGGACCGTTCTTATTCAACAAAACGGTTTGAATAGTGCACAGAAGACGTTCTGTGGACTGACTACGAGCGTCAGCAACTGCATTCGCCTGCTCGGCGGCGGCGCCGCGCAGTTCAGCATCAATCAGGGAAATTCGACTGCCACGGTCTCGCAGACTGATCTCGGCGTCTACTGGCAGGATGATTGGCGGGTGCGGCCAAATCTCACGTTCAGTTACGGTATTCGTTACGAGAACCAGACCAACGCGAATAGCAAATTCAACTTCGCGCCGCGTATCGCGTTCGCGTGGTCACCGGGCGCAGCGAATTCGACCAAACCGCCGAAGACTGTCATTCGCGGCGGCACCGGCATCTTTTATAACCGGTTCAGCGAGAGCTACACGCTAAACGCCGATCGATTCAACGGCTCCACCCAACAACAGTTCGCCATATCCGAGCAGATTTTCTTTGATCCGACGACCAGACAGCAGTTGCTGCCGACTCTCGCGCAACTCACTGATCCAACTTCGCCCTATGCAGCGCTGAACACGTTTCAGTGTCTGAGCGGCGGGCCAGTAAATTGCGTTGCCGCAAGGCCCAGCATCAATCAACTCGCTGCTCTGCCACAGAACCAAGCTGTTTATAAAATCGCGTCGAATATTCAGGCGCCCGCGATGTATTTGGTTGGCGCGCAGGTCGAGCACCAGTTGCCTAAGAACATCAGTGCTTTCGTGGGCGTTTCCAACGTGCGGATGTTGCACCAGGCTCGGATTCGCGATATCAACGCGCCACTACCGGGAACGATCACCGCGGCAACGCCACTGGGGATTAGACCTAATCCAACTCTGGGGGACGTGGACGAATATGAGTCGAGCGCCAAGATGCGCCAGACGCAAATGTTTATCGGTTTCAATAGCCGCCTGAATCCTAACGTGTCCTTGTCAGGAACATACATCTTGAGCAAGACAATGAGCGATGCCGACTTTGGGTCGTTCCCAGTTAATTCGTATGATCTCTCAGGTGAGTGGGGCCGCGCGTCGACCGACGTTCGACATCGCTTCACGCTGTTCGGTAACTACAACGCGCCGAAGCTCTGGAAGCTTGCATTCAGTCCGTTCGTGGTCATTAATTCGGGTGGCCCTTTCAATATCACTACCGGCCAGGACACGAATGGTGATCGCGTATTTAACGAGCGGCCGACCTTTGCGCAGCTCAATGCTTACTGCACGACGCGCGCCGATCGTTGCACCAGATTCGACTTTTCGAAGACGACCAATGACATCATTCCGCGCAATTATGGGAATGCTCCGGGTTCGGTCTCAGTGAACTTGAGAATCAGCCGCACCTTCGGATTCGGCGGTGAAGCGAATCGCAGCGCCTCGAATGCGAATGCTCAGAAGGGCACTCAAGCAGCCAACGCGCCCGATGCGGCAGCAGCAAAGCGCGGCGCAGGCGGCGCCGGCGGTCGTAACAACACAATGATTGGCGCCGGCATTCCCGCAGGCGGTGGCGGCGGTGGCCCGCGCGGTGGCGGTGGCCCGCAAATGATGACGATGGGCGGCCCCGGGGGAGCGAGTGCTCCTCAAAAATACAACCTGACTGTATCGATCAACGCGAACAATATTTTCAATCACGTCAATTTCTCGGCGCCTCAGGGTAATCTGACCTCGCCAAGTTTTGGCCAGTCGCTTTCAACTGGTGGCGGCTTTGGTGGGTTCGGTGGGTTCGGCGGCGGCGGCGCCAGCGGTCCTAATCGAAAGATTTACCTTAACCTCAGATTTACCTTCTGAACTTTCTCATAATTACAGCCGTATAGCTCTCTTGAGCGGAAGCATCGAACTCGTAACTCAGGTATTCGCACCTGAGTTACGAGTTTCGAATTGGATCGATTGTTAACGATCGTTGCTTTTCGTTCGTCTTAATCTGAAGCGGTCAAATCAGTCTTACCTTCTCAAAGTTCCGTAAGCAAGGAGTTCCGTGATGAAAAAATACGCTGTAAGCCTCATTCTACTTTTGATAGTCACCTCCGCATCGTCAGCTTTAGCTCAAACGCCCGACGCTGCCAAATCAACCGGCGCCTCTGCGGCAAAGAGCAGTATCCCCGCGCCGATCGCGATCACGGACAAGACTACCCCGGTGGAACTAGCGCGTGCGGCACTCATGGCGCTTGGCGGCGAGAATTTCAAGAAACTGAAGAGCTCAATGGTGATCGGCACGGCCAATCTTTATGCCCCAAGCCAGACGCAGTCTATTCCGGGGACGTTCGCGATTGTCACCGCCGGCGATAAGGTCCGGATCGACATTAATGCCCAACCCGTCTTCATCTTTAAGCAAATTTATGACGGGCAAAGATCGGTCAGTAATATTCCGGGGGTCGAGGTCCCGCCGCCCAGCAAGTTTGGGCTGCCGGTGCTATGCAAGTTCGATCAACCCGGGTACACAGTTACGGCCCTGCCTGACAAGAAAAAACTACGCGGGTTTAGGATCGTGGACGGTGAAGGCAACACCACTGACTTTTACATCGATCCGGGGACCGCTCAAGTTAGCGAGTTTGTTATTCCGTACAACGGCTTTACGTTTGGGTCGTCGATTTCCAAATTCAAGGAATACGATGGAGTGATGATTCCGACGAATTTCACTCAACGATTTGAACTGCCGGGTGCGGGGGCATACTTTGCTGAATACAAAGTGAAAGACATAAAGCTCAATCAACCAATCGGCGACGACGTTTTTGTGATTCAGTAACTCTTCAGGCAACGGACGAATCAGAAGCCGCTTTCTTTTTTGAGAAGCGGCTTTTGTTTTTTTAGCTCGATGACGTTAAATCTATCGCGCGAGGCGCTCCGATCTCAGCGGATACGCGAGATGAACGAGACACTTCCGGAGGCGCTGATTGTTAGACCGCCATTTACTGTCCAGCGAATATTCGTCACCAAGCGATCATAGCCGGCCGGGGCACCGCCAGCGCCGCTTATGGGCGCATAGGCCCACGTCGCGCCGCCGTCGTTCGAAAACTCTATCGTCGCGGTCCATGGATTCGAGATCGTGGCGGACCCGACCTTATAGTCAACGCTGGCGAACACTCTTTGCGAAGGATCAGCGTTATTCGGGTTGGGGTCGGTGATGACCAGGTTCTGCGCGGAGGTGCTGCCTGAGTTGGTGAAAGTTACGGTGTAAGTCAGTTCAGTGCCGGGCTCCTGCGGTCCAGTAGGAGCGACGTCTTTTACGAGGCCGATGTTCGGTATGCCTACCTCGCCAAGTTGAAAATCACTGAATGACGTAAGCCCCGTCGCCTGCGTGCTGCTGGCCGTGCGAGTTCCCACCGTTGGGTAGCTCCAGCTTCCGGACGAGAACTTTCCCACGATCAATCCGTTCGTATTCGCGCCGCCGTCAAGATCTCCGGCAACAAAGTTGAACGTCGCGCTGTAATTCGTGAACACGATGCCGCTGTTGGTCACGGTCCAATACCGATTCACCGTCTTCGCGGTATTAATCGTAGAACTTGAAATGTTGGGATGGTCGCCTGGAGTGGTGCTCGCGGTTAGATCGCCCGTTACCGTGACACTCGAGAATGTCACGTCGACCGGCGTGTAGTTGCTCGCATCTCCTATTTCGAATGTCTTTGCCGTCGCACCAGTCGCCACGTTTTTTTGCAGGTTCCCAAATATGTATCCACTGGTTCGAGATACCGAGCCGGTTGAACTGACGATGACCTTGTTCGAGCCGGTGGTGATGTTTCCGGAGGCAAGCGTCAGAATTCCGTCGATCGTTATGCTTCCGCTTAGTGAAACACCGCTGGAGTTATTAATCTTCAAACTGCCAAAAGTATTGCTGCCATTGCCTTGACTCGCCGCCCCGGTGAATTCAACGGTAAGGTTCGTGAGAGTCTTGTTTGTGATTGTGTATTGGCCGGTGAAATCTGTCGAACCCGTCGCCCTGGTAACCTGGACTGTGCCGTTTCCAGTAAGAATGCCGGAGCCGCTAATCACGACTGCTGATCCAGGCGTGAAAATAGCGCTTGGGTTTACGCTGAAGTTTCCACCGACACTGAAATTCGTGCTTGCGGTTACGGCTGCGGTCGTGTTGGAAATCGTCAGGTTGTTATAGGTGCTGTTTCCGGCAACCAGCGGAGACAGTGCCGTGACAGACTGTGCCGCAGTTCCGTTGTAGTTAACTGTGCTTCCCGTCGTCACGAAGCCGTTACCCGCATTATGAGTCGAAGTATCAGTCAATGCTCCGGCCACGCCAATGGTGCCGCTGCTCGCAAGTGTTATGTTGGCGGCGCCTCTTGAACCACTAATCGTTAGGTTGTTGTAATTGAAAGCCGGAATAGTTTGCGCACCGGCTCCGTTGAAATTAATTGTGCTGCCGGTAATCGTGAAAGTATTAGTGCCGGGAGTAAAGTTTGCCGTGACGCCGATCGTGCCACTGCTCGCCAGAGTACGTGCTCCTGAAGAGCTGCTCGTCAGATTGTTGTAGTTGAAAGCCGGAATGGTCTGGGCGCCAGCGCCATTGAAATCGATCGTGCTGCCAGTGATCGTGTATGAGTTAGTGCCGGGAGTGAACGTACCAGCGATTCCGATTGCGCCGCTGCTCTCGAGTGTGCGTGCGCCTGAAGAGCTGCTGGTCAGGTTGTTGTAGTTGAAGGCTTCAACTTGTTGTGCACCCGAGGCATTGAAATCGATGGTGCTTCCGGTGACCGTGTATGAGTTCGTACCCGGCGTGAATGTTCCGGCAATGCCGATTGTGCCGCTGCTCTCGAGTGTGCGTGCTCCTGAAGAGCTGCTCGTCAGGTTGTTGTAGTTGAAGGCCTCAACTTGCTGTGCAACGGCGCCGTTGAAATCAATTGTGCTGCCGGTGATCGTGTATGAATTCGTGCCCGGCGTGAATGTTCCGGCAATGCCGACCGTGCCGCTGCCCGCCAGTGTGCGTGCTCCTGAAGAGCTGCTAGTCAGATTGTTGTAGTTGAAAGCCGGAATGGTCTGGGCGCCAGCGCCGTTGAAATCGATCGTACTGTTGGTGATCGTGTATGAGTTGCCGCCAGGCGTGAATGTTCCCGCAACTCCAATTGTGCCGCCGCTGGCCAACGTACGTGTCCCACTGGAACTGCTGGTCAGATTGTTGTAGTTGAAAGCCGGAATGACTTGGGAACCGGCGCCGTTGAAGTCGATGGTATTGCCGGTCGTGGTGTAGTTCACGTTGGTTGCATTCAACGCAAATGTGCCTGAGATTCCAACAGTGCCCGCCGGTAGGGTCACTGTCGCTCCGCCGCGATTACCGCTGATACTCAGATTGAAATAATTCAAAGTATTCACCGTCTGCGCCGCCGTGGCATCGTAATCAACGGTCAGGTTAGTCAGCGTCTTGTTGCTGACGGAATACTGCGAATTGAAATCGGGTGTCGCTGCGGTCCGGGTCACTTTCGCTGTGCCGTTTCCGGTTAGAGTTCCAGTTCCGCTCACCACGACTGCGGCCGACGGCGTGAAGGTCACATTGGCGGCAACCGTCAACGTTCCGGAGATGCTGAAGTTCTCCGTCGACGAGAAGCCGCTCGTATTATTCAGATTCACGGTGTTAAAGCCGAGTGTCGCTGCTGTGCTGCCCGTGATTGATGTTGCGGCCGGCGTACCCGGCGTGTTGAAGTTGAGCGTGCTCGTGGTGGTGAACGAAAACGGTGTGGCCGCGGTCGTGTTCACGATCCAGTTACCAAGAAATGTATGCGTTAGAGATGTTCCCGCGGCAAAAGTTGCTGATCCGGAAATAGTGAAATCACTATTGACCGTGAAAGCGCCGCCGGCAGTCTTCGCGCCGGTGTTGGAGAGAGTCAGATCGTCATAAGTGGTTGCCTTGATTGTTTGTGTCCCGGCAAATCCATAGTTGACCGTGTTGCCTGCGGCGGTAGCGTTAAGATTCGTGAGCCCCATCGCGCCGGTAAAATTGATAAAAAGGGTGTCGCCGGGACCATTTGTCAGCGTGCCGGCACCGGCCAATGCCGTCGTCACGGTCAGCGTTCCGTTGTTTTGATAGGTTCCGCTTACGGTGACACTCGGAATTGTGAAGGTGCCGCTGATTGTCTTGCTGCTTCCGCTGAGAGTATGAACACCGGTCCCCGCATTGAATGTTCCTGAATTCGAAATGCTTCCGGGTAAAGTCAGTGCAGCATTCGCTGTGTTGTTATTCCAGATTCCTCCTGTATTCACAGTGACATTTCCATTAAAAGCTTTGGCGCCCGTCGCGGAAGAGATCGTCAGTGTACCCGTAACGCTGGTCGCGCCGCTTACGGTGAGAGCGAACGCCGCGGCAGTGAAGGTCGTTCCCGATCCTATGTTGAGACTTCCACCAATCGTAAGACCCACAACCGTGGTGGCAGTCGCGGTGCCACTCATTGTCAGGTTTCCATTTATGGCCGTTGTGGTCGTCGTCAGGGTTTTTGTTCCGCTGCCGCTGAGCGTGAGGTGATGATACGTGGCGGTTGCCTTAACAGTCTGCGCAGCGCCGGCGTAGTTCACTGTGTTCCCGCTCGCCGAGGCGGTCAATGTACCTGTCGAAAGCACCGGACCGGAAACATTGAGCGTTCCCGTCGTTCCTTGTGTCCAGGTCGAGCCGGAAGCCGAACCGGTAACGCCACCGGCGGCGCTGGTAGTCACTGT
>Ga0193729_1002009_pt1 | contig 10238 bp, 11 predicted proteins | sample U1c2metaG_FD_143036 | JGI IMG/M metagenome (GOLD analysis project Ga0193729, IMG submission 143036) | Soil microbial communities from a riparian zone of the East river system, Colorado, United States - U1c2 | ecosystem: Environmental > Terrestrial > Soil > Riparian zone | place: USA: East River... | reverse complement strand
CATACGTGCTCAACTTCGCGCCTTTCGCCGGATCGAAGCGCTCGACCGCTTTCGTTAGGCCAATGTTTCCTTCGGAGATCAGATCAAGCAAGGGCAGACCCAGGAGGGCGTAATCGTGCGCGATCGCTACAACCAACCGCAAATTGGAGTTGATCATCCGCTCGCGCGCTTTGCCATCGCCCTTTTTGATTTTCTCTGCGAGCTCGATCTCTTGTTGCAGCGTCAAAAGAGGAAACCGCCCGATCTCTCGCATATATCTATTAAGTCCGGAATCGCTTTCATTCATGAGCCCAACTTATTTGACGGAGCGAATCCACCGCCACGACGCAAGCGTGGCATTTTGTAATGCCACTCGCGAGACAATCAGCGTTGCCTCGGTTGAGGGATAGCCTACCTGCTTATCGCGGTGTCGCTCGCGCATGGCGAGAACGACAGGAAGCCCAATGACCGCGACAATGCTAAAGCACATGAACATCTTAGCCAAACGCGACCCCACGAATGCAATCGACTACACAAGTTTTACTCGATGTCGTCATTGATGTTTGTCGTGCAGGCGACCCGAGTGAGACCCACGACCAGGCGAGTAATTTCGGCAGCGATAGTGACATCCGTAACCGGAATCACCGCTGTAACCGTAATCCCCGTATCCATAGTGAACGTACGGGTAATAGTTGTAATCGCACGGGTAGTAGTCGTAGCCATAATATAAGTCTTCCCTCGAAAGAGAGGGGGAGCATCACGTCTTTGGTGATAAGGCAAAATCCCTCCGATGCGCCATCGCCGGAGAAAAACAACGAGACTCGCCATGAAGTAAGCGGGCAGCAGGAAAGAAGATTCGCCGAAGAAGATAAAATAAAATGAGCATTTCCAACTCAGAAGGTCCCCATAAACAAAGCGTTAGACCGTCGATTGTTGTGTTTGACGTCAATGAGACACTGCTGGATATGGGTGGACGAATCGAAGGGCCGGAGTTGGCATGGGACCTCATCCAGACCTTTCTCGCTGCGAACTTCAGTCATGCGCCTCGGCACGTGCGGCGGTTAGCTAAGGTGGCGGCGTTAGAGGAACCGCCACCAGCCAAAAGCATAGGGCGCCTATGAGTTGCTTCTTCTAAACAGCTACAAACGGAGATCGTACCTCAGCCGCGTGATGCAGCGACCTCGCCTGACTTCCCAACCAAGCTGGCCCTAGCGCCACACTTCATCGTGCCTGCCCGATAAAGCCCGGTCGAGATAAGTAGCCGCGCTGATCAGTGAGAGGTGGGTAAACGCCTGAGGAAAATTGCCAAGGTGCCGGCCATCGGCACCCAGTTCTTCTGAGTAGAGGCCAAGATGATTTGAATAACTCAGTAGCTTCTCGAATAGCAACTGTGCCCTTTCCAATTTGCCTGCACGAGCCAGACATTCGACGTACCAGAACGAGCAGGCTATGAAGCTGCCTTCCGTTCCAGGCAAACCATCCACGTCATTACGTTCCACATCGTACCGACGGACCAGCGTATCTTCGATCACGCTCGCTGCCTGGGCCGGTCGATGTCTGGCATCGCACGCTTCGGCCAGGAAACGAGTTAGCAGAATGTTGGTATCCGGCAAATAAAGCTGCCGTGCACGCATGTTCGCCATCCGAGGTCGAATTTGAAATCGGCCGCCCTTCTGGTCATCGAGCAGAGCGGCAAACACTGTCGGCGAGTCGAACTCCGGATAGCACATGAAGTCGATCGACCCGTTCATGCCGACTAGTGCAATCGACTGCATGTTGCCGATCACGCCGTAATTTTCGATTGGTTCAAAAGCCATACTGCAACTTAGAATTTGTGGACGCCATCCGGCGCCGCAAGGGTTAGAATGCGCCTGAATTATCTACGCGCAATGGTGACTGCCTGGCTGGTTACAGCTTGGAGGCGTGCGCGGACCATCAGAGCTGATCACTCAACGTCACGCAATTTCACTGGCCGAAGCAGCCGAGGTCTCACCTCTGCGCCACCTGATCCGTTGAAAGAGGCGCGGCGCCGAAATTGACACTGAACCGCTTACACCACACGGAGACAGCGCGATATTTCGAGAGATCTAGATCGGAGCCAAGGGTGTAATTCTGGTCACCGATATTGCCCTTGATCGAGCCAAGATCGACAAAGGCGGCCCTCTTCACTGATTCGCTATCCCTGGCGTCGTCAGCAGCGAAGAGATAGACATGAACATCCGGGCCGTTTGACGTCTTGAAGTGTGTGAAGCGCAGCACGCGAGTGCCATCGGGCTAGCTGATAGACCGCAGCAGTTCCACTGGTCGCGTGCGCTACTGAATGGAATTTGCCCGAGGCGAGTGGTCTCGCTGGCGAATCCGCCGCCTGCGCCGTTGGCAGTTCTTCATGGACCCGTTGATTTACGAACAGACGTTCGGGACGGAACGCGTACCAGGCCACTAACAGCACAACGGCAATCACGGGGAGAATGATTTTGTATCTCTGCATTGACTGACTCCTTTTCAATCGTTTGTGAGTTGGCTGCGAGGATGTTGTCATCTGTCACATTCACGCTACCTGACGACGGATTGCGATTCTACCTTCTCCAGATTTTGTACTGTGGCTGAAGAGGTAACGCTTGCTACCTCTTTCGAGTGACAGGCGTGGTCCTCCAACTACCGCCGATCGCGCGCGCTAAGGCAGTGAACACCGACCGTGTCGGCGACGAAGACTACATCGGCACGGCCGACGAAAAGCCCGCATTCAACCACTCCCACTACTCGCCTAATCCGCTCCTCTAGCTGTCCTGGATCAGCGATAGGACCGAAGTTGCAGTCGAGAATGCCGTTGCCGCTATCGGTCACGAACGGCTTATCGGTCGCTGACAAACGCAGCCGCGCTTTTGCGCCGAGCAATTCGAGAGCGGCCCGCGTTGCTTCGAGTCCAAAAGCGACGACCTCCACCGGAACTGGAGTGCGCGCACCGAGTTGATCCACCAATTTGAAACCATCCACAACAATTGCGAGGCGCCGGCTTGCGGCGGCAACAATCTTCTCGTGCAGCAAGGCGCCGCCGAGCCCCTTGATGAGATTGAGCGTGCCGCGTTCCACCTCGTCCGCACCGTCGATGGTAATATCAATTTGGCGATGTTCAGTAAACGAAGTGAGCGGAATGTTCTCAGCCTTCGCCTGGGCAGCCGTGCGCTCCGAAGTAGGAATGCCGACGAATCGCAGTCCTTCTCGGTGTCGCCGCCCGAGCCCGACCACCATGCCATCCTGCACCAGTTCCGCCGCTGCTCCGGCCGCGGCGCGTTTGAGAACATCCCGACGAGCGTCAGACTCAGGAGCCGACCCATTCATGCCTGCGCCGCTGCCGCTGTGGCGTGCCCGCGGATCGCCGCGATCGCCTCCGCATAATCTTTCGTGCCGAAAATCGCCGAGCCCGCGACGATGGCAGTTGCTCCGGCGGCCGCCGCCTGTGCCGCCGTTGTTCTGTTCTCTCCGCCGTCGACCTCTATAATGGGATGGACACCACGCAGTGCGCACATCGCGCGGAGCTGCTCGATTTTCGGCAGCATCTCGGAGAGGAACGGCTGACCACCAAATCCGGGATTCACAGTCATCACCAAAACGATATCACAAAGATGAAGCACATATTCGATGAGCTCCGGCGGAGTCGCCGGATCCAGCACGACGCCTGCTTTCTTTCCGAGGTGTCGGATCCGGCTCAGCGTCCGATGCAGATGGATCGTGGAGCCGGGCTCGGCTTGAACGAGCAGGTGATCGGCTCCCGCTCGGGCGAACGTATCAATGTAGCGCTCCGGTTCGACGATCATGAGATGCACATTCAGAGGTTTCGCAGTTGATCGTCGGATCGCCTCCACCACCACCGGTCCAATGGTGATGTTGGGCACGAATCGGCCGTCCATCACATCGACGTGAATCCAGTCGGCGCCGGCCGCATCAATTGCGTGAATCTCATCGCCCAAGCGCGTGAAGTCTGCAGACAACACCGAAGGTGCAATGAGGATCGACCGCTCGGCAGACGCCCGCGCGCCCGCCTCAGAATAATCGGTTTCCAGTACGAGCTGAGATCGAAATGTCATATCGATTACGACTCGCCCGCCGCAGCTCGATCGACGAACCAGAAGAGCTCGCCGACGGGCTGCACGCGTGCCGCTGGGACCTGGCTGCCGCCGGCGCAGATCGCGCGGAAAATCGGCTCCTTCTCGCTGCCGGTCACGAGAAACGCGACGCGCCGGCTGCTTTCGATCACTGGATAGGTCATTGTGATGCGCACCTCGGGCCGTCCGTGTGAAACGGCCGCCACCCATCGTTTGCGTTCCTCTAGCACGGCTTCGCCGGGCAGCAGCGACGCTGTATGCCCGTCCGGACCTAGACCTAGCAGCGTCACGTCGAAGAGTGGTGTGGCCGGATCGAGAATCGTTGCGCCATAAGCATGTTGCAGAGTTCGTTCGTACTGCTGGGCGGCCTCTTGCGGGCTTCCGTCGACTGGAATTGGGTGAATGTTCTCTGGCGGCACAGAGGCCTTCGCGAACATCGCCTCGCGTACCATCCGATAATTGCTGTCCGGACTGTCGTAGGGAACGAATCGCTCGTCGCCAAAGTACCAGGACACAAGCTGCCACGGGAAACGGTTCCTGAACTCATCGGACGCGAGCAGTTGGTAGAGCGTTTTCGGGGTCGAGCCGCCTGATAGGGATACCCGGAAGCTGCCCTTCGCCGCAACCGCGGCCGTCGTAATCCATTCAGCCACATGGCGGGCGAGCGCCGCCGGATCGGAAAATATTTTGATGTGTCCGGTCATGTCGTCGGTTGTCTCAATTTTGCGGAGCAAAGCGTTATTGTGTGTCTCATCATGAGCTCCATGCACTTCGTTAGGCCAACGGCCTCCATGCTCGACCGTCGCGCACTAGTAACTCGTCAGCCGCAGCAGGCCCGCTTAAGCCCGCTAAATAGTTCGGAAAATCCCGCGGCGGATTGTTCGCCCAAGCATCAAGGATGGGCTGAACAGCCTGCCAACCCAGCTCGATGTTGTCGGCGCGTTGGAACAAGGTCGCATCGCCCATCATGCAGTCGTAGATGAGAGTCTCGTAGCCGGTATTGGGCGCGGCGTTGAAAAAGTCCTTGTAGCAAAAGTCCATGGTGACGTTGCTCAGCCTAACGAATGGACCGGGTCGCTTGGCCGCGAACTCAAGGCCAATGCCCTCACTCGGCTGGATACGCAGGATCATCCAGTTGGGATGCATTCGCTTCACATCTGTACCGCGAAAAAGTGAATACGGTGCCTGGTGAAAGTGGATTGCTATCTCCGTAACTCGGCGTTTCATGTATTTGCCGGTGCGAAGATAGAATGGAACGCCGGCCCAACGCCAGTTATCGATCTGTAACTTGCAAGCGATGAACGTCTCGGTCTTCGAATCTGGAGCGACGTCCGGCTCCTGACGATACGCGCGCACGGACCTGCCCGAGACGGTACCGGCGTCGTATTGGCCACGCACTGCATCTCTGAGCGCTCCCGCAGTATCGAGGGGGTGTATCGCTTCAATTACTTCAGCCTTCTTGTTCCTCACCGCATCGGCATCGAAGGAAATCGGTGGCTCCATCGCTGTCATCGCCAGTAGTTGAAATACGTGATTCGGCACCATGTCGCGCAGCGCTCCGGTCTTCTCGTAAAATTTTCCGCGATGCTCTACGCCGACCGTCTCCGCAGCGGTGATCTGAATGTGATCAATATGTTCTCGATTCCACATCGGCTCGAAGAGACCATTAGCAAAGCGGAGCGCCATAATGTTCTGGACCGTTTCCTTTCCGAGGAAGTGGTCGATCCTATAGATCTGATCCTCTCCCAGATGCTTCAGAATTTCGCGGTTAAGCGCTTTGGCCGAAACCAAGTCGTGGCCAAAGGGCTTTTCAATAATCACACGCCGCCATTGGCCGTCCCTTTCCGTCACGAGACCCGCCGCTCCGAGGCCATCGACCGCCACACTGAAGAAGCGGTCCGCAATTGCGAGATAGAAGAGGCGGTTGCCCGCCGTACCCGCTGTTTTGTCCAGGCGAGTGAGATGCCCGTCAAGCCGACGATAGGCTTCGGGATCGTTTAGGTCGCCTTGCAAATAGCTCATCCGTTCGGTCAACCATTGCCAGGCAGTCTGATCTATGTGGTCGACTGCGAACTCGCCATCGGCGCCGACGAATTCTTGCATGGTATGGGTGAGATCGGTGCGCCATTCCTCCGTGGTTTTCGGGGCGAGGTCTACGCCAACGAGCTGGAATTCGTTAGGCAGTCGTCCGGCATTCACCAGGTTATAGAGCGCCGGAACGACCAAACGCTTCGTCAAGTCGCCCGCGGCGCCGAGAATGACCATTGCGCAGGGGGGCGCAACCGGCGCGCCGTCCGGCGCGAATGCTGAGGCACCCTTATCGCGGGTCAGCGTTTCCATTGCAAGGTTCCCCTCGTAAGACCGAGTGTTCGACCACTGTCGCGAACGCCGTCGGCGGAATGGCTAGGTAATAGGCAGGATGGCGCGCGTCGCCAAGTTCCCGGCGCAACGCCTTGTAGGTTGCGGGGTCGGAATTGTCGCCTCGCACGTAGCGCAACAGCCCAACGAGTTTGTCAAAAGCCGCTGGGCCCAAGCCTCCGTGCTTTTCGACGCTCTCGCGAGCTCGCGCTTTTAGAGCCGCGAGGTCCGGAGCAGAACGCGCTACGCCAATGACCGGCATGTTGAGATTGCCGTGTTTGGCCATCGCTTGCAACGCCGGGAAAATCTTCTTATAAGCCAGGTCCCCAGTTGCGCCGAAGAATACTAATGCGTCAGACTGAGTAGAGGCCCCCTCACGAATAGCCACCATTGAGTGGCTCTCTCCGCGCTGAGTATCTATGAGTTCATTTGCAGGATTCATGCCGCCTTGATGTTTTGCATTTTCTCCAGATGGCCACCAAAACCGAAGCGCATCGCGGAAAGCAGCCTATCCGCGTAATCGGCTTCACCGCGCGAAGAGAACCGCTCATATAAAGCCGTTGTCAGCACCGGTACGGGCACACCTTCATCAATCGCAGCTTTGATCGTCCAGCGACCTTCCCCGGAATCGGAAACCCGGCCGGCGAACTTCGCGAGCTTAGGATCTGTAACTAATGCAGCTGCGGTGAGGTCGAGTAACCATGACGCGATCACGCTGCCGCGTCGCCAAACTTCGGAAATATCAGCTACGTTGAAATCGTATTGGTAGTGCTCCGGATTGCGCAACGGTGTAGTCTCAGCATCTATGTCACTCTGACGTTTTCCCGCATTGGCCGCTTCCAAAACACTTATGCCTTCCGAGTAAGCGGCCATGATTCCATACTCGATCCCATTATGGATCATTTTCACAAAATGCCCCGCACCGCTCGGACCACAATACAAGTAGCCTTGTTCCGCTGTGCCATTGAGTTTCTCGCGGCCAGGAGTGCGCGGCACATTGCCGATGCCCGGGGCAAGCGCTGCAAAGATAAGATCTAAACGTTGGACTACCTCCTTTTCACCGCCAATCATCATGCAATAGCCACGATCCAAGCCCCAGATTCCGCCGCTGGTCCCCACATCGAGATAGTGAATACCTAACGAGCGGAGCCCATTCGCCCGTTCTATATCATCTATGTAATAGGAGTTGCCTCCATCGATAATGGTATCGCCAGCTTCCAGCAGCGGTGATAACTCGCCAATCGTTTCGTCGACCACCGCCGCGGGAACCATCAGCCAGATAGCTCGCGGCCGATCCAGCTTGGCGACTAAATCCGCCAGCGAAGCAGCGCCGATCGCTTTCTCTTTCACGAGGTCGTCGACCGCATTGGGTGAGCGATCAAACACGACACACGTCTGTCCGTTCCTTAGTAACCGGCGCACCATGTTTGCGCCCATCCTGCCTAGCCCAATCATTCCCAGTTGCATTGTGGTGTTTTTCATAACTTGTTTTACCTAGCTTCGCATTTCTCTCGCCGCGTCATCGGCAGCCGCTTCATGGCTGCCACTACACAGTCGCACGCAGCTGGACCTTTCGTGTTTGTTTCCTGCTTCCACGCTTCACCGTGGATGCTTCAAAGATGCTCTGAATGGCTGCATTCAGCTGGGCGTCAAATTCGGCATCGGATTGTTCGGCCCTCAATCCTTCGAGCAAAGCCCGCGAAAAGCTCGCGACCACCCCGGGATTCCGGCGCAACCGCTCGTTGGATTCTTCCCGTATATAACCACCCGACAACGCAAGAACCCTAACCACATTCGGATGTCTGACGCAATCAAAGTAAAAGTCGTCTCTCTCCGGCAGCGTAAGCTTCAGAAGGACCAGCCGGTCCGCTGGTAACTTGTTGAGCTTCTCGAGTATGGCTGTCTTAAGCAACTCTTCGGCTTTAGCTTTTTGAGGGCACTGAATGCTAACTTCCGGTTCGACTATTGGCACCAGCCCGGCAGCAAGGATTTGCGCAGCTACTTCGAACTGCTGATCAACTATTTCTTTGATTCCAGCTGAATCGGCTTGAATGATGAACGAGCGCATCTTGGTACCGAAAATCCGGTTCGCTTTCGCCTTGGCAAGCAACGCGGTAAGCTCGGGCATTGGCTTTATCAAGCGCACCCCGTTTTTCTCTTCCGCAAGACCTTTGTCCACTTTCAGGAAAGGGACGACCCGTTTCACGTTCCAGAGATAGTCTGCTGTCGGCCGTTCGTTGATTTCCCTGTCCATCGTGTTCTCAAACAGAATTGCGCCAAGAATCCGGTCGCCGTCGAAGCTTGGGCTGGTGATGATGCGCGTGCGCATCTGATGGACAATGGCAAACATCTCATCCTCATTGGACCACGCTCCGTCCTTGATCCCATAAGCCGCCAGGGCCTTGGGCGTGCTGCCACCGCTTTGGTCCAGCGCGGCTACGAAGCCCGGCTGCGTTTTCATTTTCCGCAATTGTTGTTCGTTCAATCCAGGATTACTCATGCTATCTGTTTCAGTTTCCGATAACGACGGATAAGATTATTGGTTGAAGTGTCGTGTTTCAGCTCCGGTGCCGAAGAAGCTTCTAATTCAGGAATGATCCGCTGGGCTAAGGCTTTGCCTAGTTCCACGCCCCATTGATCGAATGAGTTGATATTCCAGATAGTGCCTTGTGTGAACACGCTGTGTTCGTAAAGCGCCACAAGTTTGCCCAGCACTTCGGGAGTTAACCGATCAGCCAGAATAAGGTTCGATGGTCGGTTGCCTTCGAATACGCGGTGCGATACTAGCCAGCGGGGTGTCCCTTCGGCCTTTACCTCTTCGGCTGTTTTGCCAAAAGCCAGAGCTTCAGCTTGTGCAAATACATTGGCCAGGAGGATGTCATGATGACGACCTAGCGGAGTTAGTGGGTGGACAAAAGCGATGAAATCACACGGAATCAGCCGTGTGCCCTGATGAATTAACTGATAGAACGAATGCTGGCCATTAGTCCCGGGCTCGCCCCAAAAGATCGGCCCGGTGTCATAGGATACCTGTTTCCCGCCAAGGGTGACGTGCTTGCCGTTACTCTCCATTGTCAGTTGCTGAAGATAAGCGGGAAACCGTTTCAGATACTGTTCGTACGGAAGAACGGCGATCGTCTGCGCATCAAAAAAGTTGGTGTACCAAACAGTAAGCAAACCGAGCAGAACCGGCAGATTCCGATCAAACGGCGCGCTACGGAAGTGCTCATCCATCTGGTGGAAGCCGTCGAGCATGGAGCGAAAATTGTCCGAGCCAATCGCCAGCATGGTCGATAAGCCGATTGCAGAGTCCATCGAGTAGCGTCCACCGACCCAATCCCAAAAGCCGAACATGTTAGCCGTATCGATACCGAAGGCAGAAACCTTTTCAGCGTTGGTGGAGACGGCGACGAAATGTTTGGCAACAGCAGCTTTGTCACCTCCTAGTCCTTGCAACAGCCACGCCCGCGCCGTTTCCGCGTTCGTCATTGTCTCGAGCGTGGTGAAGGTCTTGGAGGAAACAATGAACAGCGTCTCAGCTGGATCGAGATCGCGGGTTGCTTCCACGAAATCGATGCCGTCCACGTTCGAGACGAACCGGAAGGTTAGCGTGCGATCGCTGTGATGTTTGAGAGCTTCATAGGTCATCACCGGCCCAAGATCGGAGCCGCCAATGCCAATGTTAACGATATTCCTGATGCGCTTGCCGGTGTGGCCCAGCCATTCGCCCCTGCGGATGCGGTTACTGAAGGACGTCATCTTGTCCAGGACCGCATGGACTTCGGGTACAACGTTCTT
>Ga0193729_1002008_pt1 | contig 10241 bp, 9 predicted proteins | sample U1c2metaG_FD_143036 | JGI IMG/M metagenome (GOLD analysis project Ga0193729, IMG submission 143036) | Soil microbial communities from a riparian zone of the East river system, Colorado, United States - U1c2 | ecosystem: Environmental > Terrestrial > Soil > Riparian zone | place: USA: East River... | reverse complement strand
GGGCGTTGCTGGACGACATTCTGCGCCGGCATAACTTAACGCTGCCAAAGGAATGAAAGACGAATTCCGTCGCAAACTCGCGCGGCTATCTTTTGAAGAAAAGATTCGCAAAGTCGGTGAGTTGATTCGGTTCTCACGAAAGATCAAAGCCGTCACTGACCTCGATGCGCGGAAAGGCATTCCTGTTGCGAGCGTCCGCGAAGAGGTCCACGACCTGGCGAAAAATTCAAAGAAATGAAATTGTAGCCGCCAAAGGCCGACTCGGACCTCACGGAGTCTTTAGGATCGCGATGACCTCCGTTTGGATTGGCTGCCCGGTGACTTCGATGTCTTTATCCGAAACGTAAACGTTAATTTCTGATCGAACGCCAAACTTTCCTTCGAGATAAATTCCAGGCTCGATCGAAAAACAAACTCCCGGAATGATACGGCGCGAATCGCGCGTCTCGAAATCGTCAATGTTGACACCATTGCCGTGGGTTTCTTCGCCAATGGAATGGCCGGTGCGATGCGTGAATTGTTCCCCGAAACCTGCGCGTGTAATTACACCACGCGACACATCATCCACTTCCGCTCCGCGAATCGATTTACCCGCCCGAATGTTTTTGCGCACGAAATCGACGGCAGAATCACGCGCTTCACGCACAATATTGAAAATGCGCGAGTACTCTTCCGGAACACGTTCGCCCACATAGCCAGTCCAGGTTTGGTCAGTCGCGACTGCCTCCGGTTTGTTCAGTTTAGTGGCCGCATCGATCAGCACGAAATCGCCGGGCCTGATAGGTGAATTCTTTTCCTTGGTCGGCATATAGTGCGGATTGGCGCTGTTTGCGTTCACCGCAACGATCATAGGCTCCTGCTGCATTCCTTCCTCGCTGTAGCGACGGAGCATGAACTGTGCGATATCCCACTCGGTGGTTGCTTCGTTGGCGCGAATCCGGCGCGCAATCTCGCCAAATGCCTCTTGAATGATGCGATGCATTTTGTCGGAAGCTTCCACATGCATCTGGTGTTGAGCCGGAGAAAAAACGGCCTCGAATCGTTGTACTAGTTCCGCGCTCGTGACCGGTTCGACCCCAAACGACCGGACGAGCTCGATCGTTCCGGCGTCTACGCGTGAGATGTAGGGGATGTCGTTCATGGGCGAATACTGCATGGCAATGTGGCGCTTCGATTCCCCCGGCACCGCGCCCAGCACCTCTCGCAGTCGTGCGTGCAATTCCTGCCAGCCGCGGAACACAAGTTTCTTGCCGGGAAGCGAGTCGAGTTTGAACTGCTCGATCGACTGCACAATCTTAACTGGCTCGCCCGAGACTGGGATGTAATAGAACCAGCGGCGTGAGGCGAACATGTTTTCGTCCAGCTTCAAGATCCGGTAAGCGAGCTGATCGCTATGGCGAAAATCGTAGAAGAGCCAGCCATCGAGCTTGGCTTCGCGCAATGCAGCTTGAATTTGGGCCACCCGTTCTGCCGGAGATTGTTGTGCACGCATTGATCCGACAAAAGTTAAACCAAGAATGAATGCTGCGAAGACAGAAGTGTGCTGCGATTTCACCTGGTATTGAAATATCAGCCACTTGTCCGACGGCGAAGCACTTTTGATAGACGACACTAAACTCAGCCCGGAGGGGTCCCTACCTTTTGAAAACCGACAGGGTCCGGCGGAGGGCCTTGTCTGACTCAGGCGCAGAGATTTGCGCAAAGACGTAAGGCTGTAGGCGTTCTTTTTGGCAGCGCAGGCACCGCGCGGGGCAAGCGGCAGCTGAACCTAATGCTGGCAAAGGAATTCCTATCGAGGGCGTCCGCGAGGACATCCGCCGATAGGCTGGACAGTAATCTTCACCTTGTTACTCAAAGAGATTTTGAGATAGATTCCGTTATCAATTTCTGGAAGCGCGGATCGTTTCGAAGCGGATCGAACATCGGATCGAGCCGGAGCAGCGCGGGAGTGAGCGGCACGCGTGACGCCAGTGCGCCCTCGGAAGGTATCGATAACAGTTTTTCCAACGCGGCGATGGCTCGGTCCCGCTCTCCCACTTGCGCGGCCACCCGGGCGAAAATCTCGATCGGGGCGGGACCGTCTACGACGTCTTTCTCGAGCGGGAGCACCCTCATCGCCTGCTGCGACAGAGCTAACGCCGCGGCTTTATCACCAAGGCCCATATTGACCAGCGCGAGATCTCCAATGAGAACATAGTTATCCGGCTGTTCTTTGAGAAACGGTTCCAGTTCGGTACGCGACTGTCGCCAACTTTCCTGGGCAGCGGCATCGTCGCCGCCGACTTCTTGCGCCCAGCCTAACCAAAACCGCAATTCGCCATTGTTATAACCCAACGCCGGATCAGGCTTGGCAAGTACCTCCTTTAGCCGAGAGATCATTTGTGCAGGCCGACGTTCCAGGATCGCCTGGTAAACTTGTATTTCCAAAGCCCCCGTATCGTCGGCGGGCGGATGCAGCGGAGCGAGTAGTGCAGCAGCCCGCGGAAGGTCGCCCTGCGCCTGGGCAATACCTGCCTGCTGTGCAAGGGTATCCTGGTCGTTCGGTATAACATCGAGCACCTGATCAAACTTCCGCAGCGCCTCTGGGAAACGACGAACTATCATGTACGATTGGGCGTGCTGAGTGAGCAGGGAAACATTGCGCGGGTCGAGTCGCTCAGCTTCGTTAAAGTAGGACTCGCTCCGGTCCCATTGACCTCGCCGGCGTGCGACGTAGGCCAGCGATTCAGGAATCTGGCTGCTATTCGGTAGAAACTGACGTGCTTGCTCAAAGTAACGCACCGCCGCGTCATAATCTTTCAAGCAGGCGTAGTAGTAATATCCCCTGGCCAATATGGCCTCGCCGAGATTGGGCTGAAGAGTGAGAGCCGTTTCAGCTGCCTGCCCCGTCTCTTCACGGAGGGCGACCGTTGGTTGAAGAGTGAGTGTGAGATAGCCGAGCGCATCCACGTATGACAGCAGCGCCCAGGCAAGCGCGAACTTCGGGTCCAATCGCACCGCTTCTTTGAGATATTTCTGTGCCGCAAGCGTATTGGCTGGTGAGTTTCCCGTTTTCAGTGTGTAAGCCAGACCACGCAGGTAGGCATCGTAAGCTTCAGGATTGTCTGTCGGTCTAGCCGCAATGACTTGTTCTTCCTGACCGGTGAGTTTCACCCGTAACTGATCGGCAATGGCTTTGGCCACCTCGCTCTCGACGGAAAAGATGTCAGTCAGTCTGCGATCAAAAGTCTCTGCCCAGAGATGTGAATCGTTCGCAGCTCTAATCAATTGCACGCTCACGCGCACCTGATCATTTGTTTTCTGGACACTGCCTTCCAGGAGATTGGCGACACCGAGTTGCTTCGCAATCTCAGAAAGTTTTTGAGATGTACTCTTGTAACGCTGCGTGGACGTGCGCGAGATTACTTTGAGATCCGCGATCTTTGAGAGCCGCGTCAGAATTTCGTCCTGAATCCCATCGGCGAAGTAGGCGTTGGATTTTTCTTCGCTCAGATTTTCAAATGGCAGAACCGCTATGGATTTTTCATTTGGCAATGGCGCGGGGGCGACAAAGAAAAAAGAATAGGCAACCGCCGCGGCCGCCAGGAGCGCCGCCGCCAGAGTTAGTAACACGCCTCGCTTATGACTTTTGATTTTGCTGACGATCGATTGGGCACGCGCTTTGGTCTGCGGCAAAGAGCTATCGGTTTCCAGTTCCCCTTTGAGAATGCGCAGATTGCCGAGCATTTCCTTGATCGTCTGGTAACGTTCATCGCTGTTTTTGCGCAAAGCCTTTTCCAGAATGGATTCGAGTTTGAGCGGAATATCCTGCAATACGCCGGATAAAGGTGGCGGCTCGCTTGTCAGGATGGAGGCAATGCAATCGCTCGGCGTCTCGCCTCGGAACGGTGGGCTTCCTCCCACCATTTCGTAGAGCACTACGCCCAGGCTCCAGATATCCGTGCGCGCATCAACCTTCTGACCACGCGCCTGTTCCGGAGACATGTAACGCGCCGTGCCTAAGACTAACCCCGGTCGCGTTTGCAGCTGCGCCGTTGTTTCGACCGTGTGATCGTCCGAGGCCACCCTTCGCTCGGTCAATTTAGCAATCCCGAAGTCGAGCACCTTCACGTATCCGTCCGGTCGCAGCATGATGTTCTCGGGTTTGATGTCGCGGTGCACGACGCCGGCTTCGTGCGCGGCAGCCAGCGCCGAGGCCACTTGTACAGCAATTTCCAGCGCCGCTTGCGGATTCATTCTTCCGCACGCGATTGACGCGCGCAGGGTAATACCTTCGATGAACTCGGTCGCGATGAATTGCCGGTTTCCCTCCGCGCCGATCTCGTAAACCGTTAGAATGTTCGGATGATTTAAGGCCGAGGCACTCCGCGCCTCATTTTTGAATCGGCTCAACTGCGTCTCGTCCGTCGTCAGGCTATCTGGGAGAAGCTTGACTGCGGCTTTGCGCCCGAGTCGCTCGTCCCGCGCGAGATAAACCTCGCCCATTCCGCCGACGCCGATAAGTGACTCGATCCGGTAATGAGCAATTAATTTTCCAACCAACGCGCCGGCCTTGTCGTTAGTCACAAGTTCGGGAGCGACTTCGAAGGCTGGTAGTTCAATAAAATTCTCCGACCGCTCATGAGAGGTGAGCAAGGACCCTACCTCGCGGCGCAAGCTTTCGTCACCGTGGCAAGCCTCATCAAGAAATGCGGCCCGCTCCCCGGGCGCACGTTCGACGGCTGACTGGAAAAGATCGTTGACCCGTTTCCAGCGCTCAGCCTTCATCAGGTTTCTTCCCCGCTCAGCGCCCGGTAAAGCCAGGCCTTCGCCATGGTCCACTCGCGCTCCACCGTTCGCTGAGAGAGTTTCAGGAATTCAGCCGTCTCTTCGACCGTCAAACCACCGAAATAGCGCAGTTCAACAATCTGACTTTTACGCGGGTCCTGCGCGGCCAAACCTTCCAACGCTTCATCGAGGGCGAGTAATTCCTCCGATCGCGTTTCTGTTACTAACGCAGCTTCGTCCAGGGTTACTTTCAGCGCGCCGCTGCCACGCTTGAGTGAGTGGCGTTCCCGGGCATGGTCAACCATGACGCGCCGCATCAACTGCGCGGCCGCCGCGATAAAGTGGGTCCGGCCTTGCCAGACCGGCTTCGTATTATCGACCAGCCGCAGGTAGGCTTCGTTGAGAATGGCGGTGGTTTGCAGGGTATGGCCGGCGCGCTCCCGGCTCATGTAATGGTGCGCTAGCCGGTGCAATTCGGGTTGCACGAGCGGGAACAACTTCTCCAGCGCTGCCTCGTCTCCACCGCTCCAGTCGCCGAGCAGTTGGGTGACCTCTTGTCGCGTGGAAGAGGGCGTCGTCATACAGGCTGCTCGACGCCGCACATTCTAACACGATCGAGAGATTTTCACAGCACGGCCGGAGGCGATCAAAAAAAACTGCGCCGTCGTGGCGGGTTTCAGGCGGCCTTTCCGCTTTAGCAGATGAACCGGCACCAACAACAGAGGCCGGAAAACCAAAACAGAAACCAAACCTAAACAAGAAATACATATGCAAACTAAACAATCAGTAATTAACTCAAACAATCATCAGCCTTCGGCTGCTTGCAGAGAAAAGCATGCAGCGATGAAGCTGCCAATTCGTTCGACGGTCATAGCGGCCTTTGGCTTGCTATCGGTGGTACTCTCAGTTCACCTGGCTGCGGACGCGCAGGGTATCCCACCCAGGTCAGAGGCTGCTCATGCACCGCACCTAAGCCCCTCCAGGTTCGACCTGGTACCGGCTTCAGATGCCATCGCATCCTGCCTGCCGAACGCGGCGGCGACCGTTGCCGTGTTTGCGAGGGAGGACGTTCGCGGTGTGGATACGCTGGATTTGCATGCCGAGGGCCTGCGGCCCAATACGACATTTGCGGTGTTCCTGACCGAAATGCCGGTGCCTCCCTTCGGCGCGGTTCAGTATATCGGGGATTTCACCACGAATGCGGCGGGCAGAGGGTCCGTCCGCGTGGATGCCATCATCGATGAGGCTTTCGCCTTTAACAACATCACCGGCGTGCGTACGGAGCTAAACCACATAGTCTTCTGGTTCGCCGATCCGAATGATGATGAAGATTGCGTACCTGGCTCGGCTCCCGGACACTTCGACGGAGACGATCAATCCGGAGTCGCGGCGATGTCTTCGAAGAACTTTCTCCCTGGCGCGCCACTCCCGTAACAGTGCAGCGCCATTCCTAACAAACGCGTGGAGTGGGATGCGCCTTAATCGGCGCTCCCCTCACGCGAGTGGCGCAGGAAAAAACGACAAACTAAAAAGAAGGAAATGACAGCCATGAAGACACTAATCACTTCTCACCGTTCACTTCTCACTATTCTCCGTTCGCGATCCGCTTCCATTCTCATCGCAGTTGCGCTTGGCGCCTTTGCGCTTTCACCCAGAGTGCGAGCGGTCAGTCCGCCGCCGGATGGCGGATATGCCGGGGGCAACACGGCAGAAGGACAGGCGGCACTCCTTAACCTTACCAGCGGCACATTCAACACGGCCGTTGGTTTGCTTTCGCTGAGTGGCCTGAAAGAAGGTAAGTTCAACACGGGCCTTGGCGCCGGGACGCTCGTTTCCAACGTTGCGGACGAGAATACGGCCACGGGCGCTGGCGCGCTTTTAAGCAACACTACCGGCAACCTCAACACGGCTAATGGAGCGTTCGCCCTTTTTCTCAACACAGAGGGCACCTTCAATACAGCTACCGGAGATCGCGTGCTATTTAGCAAACACCGTCGCTCTGCCAACAGTGCCTTCGGTTCGGGCGCACTGGCGTCGAACACCGTCGGCTTCAACAACACAGCTAATGGTATGGCGGCGCTGTTTCACAACACCACCGGCAGGGACAACACGGCCAACGGTGTTCAAGCGCTCACTAGCAACACCACCGGCGGCGGCAACACTGCCAACGGTGATATTGCGCTCTTTAACAACACCACCGGCGGCGACAACACGGCCGACGGCACTGGTGCGCTCCAAAATAACACCACCGGTGGCGCCAACACGGCCTTGGGCGCTGGGGCCGGCCTCGGCGTCTTCACGGCTAGTCACGTCATTGCTATCGGCACGAATGGTGCGGACGTGAGCGACAGCTGCTTTATCGGCAACATTCGCGGGGTAACAACAGCAAACGCCGACGCCATACCAGTCCTGATCGACTCCGCCGGCCAACTCGGCACGCTTAGTTCCTCGCGCCGGTTCAAGAAGGAAATTAAGCCGATGGACAAAACCAGCGAAGCCATCTTTGCGCTCAGGCCGGTCGCTTTTCACTACAAGAAGGATAACACGAGCATGCCGCAGTTTGGATTGATTGCCGAAGAAGTAGCCGAAGTGAACCCGGACCTCGTGGTGCGTGACGATCAAGGCGAGATTTACACCGTCCGCTACGAAGCAGTAAACGCGATGTTGCTCAATGAGTTCCTGAAAGAGCACCGCAAAGTCGAGGAACTAAATTCGATGGTGGCAACAAAACTGGCCACGATTGCCGATCTAAAGTCAACGACGGCCCAGCAACAGAAAGGACTGGAAGGTCTCACGGCGCAGCTCCGAGAGCAGGCGGCGCAAATCCAGAAGGTGAGCGCACAGCTTGAAGCGAGCAAATTCGCCACAGGACGAATCCGCCGTGGCGGACCTGCGACGCAATTGGTCAACAATCCTTAAAGCCGCGCCCGTCCCAACAAAAACAGCAGCAGCATTTCAACAATCAGCCGTGACGCTTGACCGCGTGGCGGCTTTTTGTTTCACGCGCAACGCTCACCACTCTTTGAACTCGCTCGCGTCGGGGCAGGGTCAACCAGACGCCGTGATACAGGCTGCTCGACGCCGCAAATTCTAACGCGGTCGAGGGATTTTTTACAGCACGCCCGGAGGCGATCAAAAAAAACTGCGCCGGCGTGGCGGGTTTCAGGCGGCCTTTCCGCTTTAGCACATGAACCGGCACCAACAACAGAGGCCGGAAAACCAAACAAAACCAAACCTCAAACAAGAAAAAACCTATGCAAACTAAACAATCGGTAACCAACTCAAACATCGTCATAGCCGCCTTTGGCTTGCTGTCGATGCTACTTCCAGTTAGCCAGAGTGCACAGGCACAGGACATCCCATCCAGGGATTCTGCGCCAGTCGTATTCCAGGCGGCCGGGATAAACGCTGCCTCGATTCAGAGTACAGTCGATGCGTTTCGTGCTGCCCTCGGAATCCCAAACAATCTTAATAACCCAGGGCCGCTCTCACACGGGCGCCGCGAGATCAACTGGGACGGTGGCAATCCTAACATCCTGGATACCACAGCGCCGGTAACTCCGTTTAACGTGTTCCTGAACACCCGCGGCAGCCAGTTCACGACACCGGGGTTAGGCCTTTCGCAGGCTCCTCCGTCGGGTGGACCCCAGGGCGGGCTGGCCGTGCTCTTTGCTAATGCCACCTACGGCAAAACCTTCAGAACCTTCAGCCCGTCACGGTTGTTCACTCCTGTGGGGAGCAACATTACCAATGCCTCGTTCTTCATACCGGGTACCAATGGCACTGTCCCGGCAACAGTCAGAGGCTTCGGCGCGGTGTTCACAGATGTTGACCAGCAGCCAGATGGCAACCCAAATCACAAGGCCAGCACGCTGATCGAGTACCTCGACAAGGACAGCAGGATCTTATTCAGCAGTTCCGTCCCGGCTTCGCCGGGCGGTGGAAACCTGTCCTTCTTCGGCATTGTGTTTGGCGACGCGCGCATTGCGTCGGTCCGGATCCAGGCCGGCAACGTTGCCCCGGGGCCGAGCGACGATGCCCGCCATGACATCGTCATGATGGACGACTTCATCTACGGCGAGCCACAGCTCCTTCAGGGAAAATAAGGCTTCACGGTGGATACTATGGAGACACCGCCCAACCTGAACACAACGGCTCAACCCATAGAATCTAACGAGAATAAGATGAGCTGCCGGGCGGCAACGAGTCCCCGGCAGCTCATCGCCGTTTTGCCGCTCCCTAGCGCGGCGAACTTTTATCTTCAATGTTCAAAGACGTAATCCTGTAGCCGCCAATGAGCCTGGCCTGAGCGAAGTCGAACGGGCTGTGTCGAGGCGTTAGTGCCAGTCCGGCTCGGACCTGTAGGCAGCCGTGTCGGCTGCGTCCTCGAGAGTTTACCAAATGCCCATGACGTGAGATAATTTCCTCGTGAGCACGCGCGAATCGATCGACAAGGAAGTCGCCTCGCTGCCCGAAGAGCTGCAACGAAAAGTCTACGACTTCGCGATCCGCCTGAAAAGAAACGCGCGCGATGAGGCGTTCAACGGCGCCGAGCTGAGCGAATCTGTGCTCGCGCTGGATTGGAACTCACCAGAAGAGGATGCCGCGTGGTCAAACCTGTAGCCGGCGAAGTCGTTGTCATACCGTTTCCACGGACCGATGTCGCCGGCGGAAAGCGCCGGCCTGCCTTGGTGATCGACGACCCTCCAGGCCAGGATTTGATTCTCTGTCAGATCACCAGCCGCGCGCATTTCGATGCTTTCGCCGTTCCGCTGGATAGCACCGATTTCGAACGAGGCCAATTCACGCACCAATGCTTCATTCGTCCGCAACGACTTTTCACCGTTGATTGCCGCGTAATTCTTAAGTCGGTTGGAAAGGTGAACGCAGCGAAACTTGACGAGGTATTGGTGAAAGTGCGTGAGCTTTTCAATTAACCCGAACAAAAGGCGATCAATCGAAATGCGGATCTCGCAGACTTCGAGAGCAACATGAATATCGAGGCGCTCCATATCGGTATGAAGGTGCGCCATCCGCAATACGGCGTCGGGGTGGTGAGATCGCTAACCGAGCAAACCGCGGAAATCGCGTTTGACGACGCGCCGCGGACAATTGCGCCGGCCTCTAGCGATCTCCAACCGGCGGAAGCGACCGCTACTTTGAGCGAGCTAGAGATGCCGCTTGCGAATCTGATCCGCGATACTGCTCACGCTATAGTCGAAGCGCTCGGGCTTGAACAAAAGGATGTGCTCGTAGAAAGTCTGGCGACTCGATGGCAGCGCGGGACGCTGGTCCTGCAGCCGGCGGACAGTTCGCTTCAACCGAAAGAAGTCCCGCTCGAGACATTCTTCCACAAAATCGTCATGATCCGGAATAATCTGCGAGTTCTCGAGCAGAAGGTGAACGCGAGCGACAAACTGAGTGATGCCGACAAGTTCGACCTGCAACAATATATCACGCGCTGTTACGGATCG
>Ga0193729_1002007_pt1 | contig 10247 bp, 9 predicted proteins | sample U1c2metaG_FD_143036 | JGI IMG/M metagenome (GOLD analysis project Ga0193729, IMG submission 143036) | Soil microbial communities from a riparian zone of the East river system, Colorado, United States - U1c2 | ecosystem: Environmental > Terrestrial > Soil > Riparian zone | place: USA: East River... | reverse complement strand
GCAGTTATTTGGGCGCGATTCGAAGCAAGACAAGACCCGCCTGCTAACTGGCAAGGTGCTGGACGGCGGCGACAATCCTCTGCCGAACGCGGTCGTGTACCTGACCAACACTCACACTCGCACCGTGAAAACCTATATCGTTGGCCCGGACGGCGCCTACCGTTTCCCAGCGCTTCAGCCCAGCATCGATTACGAAGTGTATGCACAATACAACAACCGAAAGAGCGGCACAAAAACCGTCAGCCAGTTTGACGACCGTTCGCAGGTTTACATCAGTTTGAAAGTCGACACCAAAGCCGACGCTAAATAGGCACTTTTCGCTTCACGCACACGCGCGTAACTTGTCTCTGACAAGCCCTTCCGTTACATTCGAGCTGTTTCCCGCAAAACACGTTCTACGCGAAAACGCTCATGCCGGTTGTTACCTACGCCGCCGTCGTTCTTCTGGTGACGGGTGCCGCCATCTACGCGGTCATTGTCTACAACGGGCTGGTGCGCCTGCAGAACGAAATCGGCCGCGCCTGGGCCAACATTGACGTTCTGCTCAAGCAGCGCCACGATGAGATTCCCAACCTGGTGGCATGCGTCAAGGGCTACATGGACTACGAGCGGCAGACGCTGGAGGCGGTGACCCAGGCTCGCGCGGCTTCGATGAACGCAGCCAGCATTCCGCAGAAGGCTCAGGCAGACCTGCTGCTGACGGGCGCCCTGCGATCTTTTTTTGTGGTGGCGGAACGATATCCGCAGCTCAAGGCCAACCGGAATTTCCTGGCGCTGCAGAATCGCATCTCCGAACTGGAGGAGCGAATCGCCGACCGCCGCGAGTTTTTCAACGACGATGTCAACACTTACAACACGCGGATCGCACAGCTCCCCGATGTCTTCCTGGCGAGGGTGATGAAATTGCAGCCGCGCCAGATGTTCCGGGTGGACGAGCAGGAGCGGCAGCAGATGGAAGTGAAACTCGAACTAGCCCGGGGACAGGGCACCTCCTAGCCACTCAGAGAATCGAGCGTACAACCCCGCCATCGGCTCTGAGGGCAGCGCCATTCGTGGCCGAGGAGAGCGGACTGCACAGGAACACCACCAGGGGCGCCACTTCGTCGGGGCGCGCGAAGCGCCGCAACAAGGAACTTGGGCGCACGCTGCGAAAGAACTCTGCCTCGAATTCCGCCTTGGTCTGCTTCGAAGACGCCGCCATCCGGTCGACAAACTCATTCGCGCCTTCGGAAGCCGTGGGTCCAGGCAACACGGTGTTTACGGTGACGCCCGTACCCGCGGTCGTCTCCGCCAGGCCGCGTGAAATCGCGAGCTGCGCCGTTTTCGTCATGCCGTAGTGAATCATCTCGGCCGGAATCTGTACCGCGGACTCGCTCGAAATGAAGACGACGCGTCCCCAATTCCGCGTCTTCATGCCCGGCAGATAAGCCCGGCACAAGCGAACGCCGCTCATAACATTCACTTCAAAAAAGTGGAACCAGTCTTCGTCGGGAATTTCCTGAAACGGCTTAGGCTCGAAAATGCCCAGGTTGTTGACGAGAATATCGGCATCGGGGAGCCGTTCCAGGGCGACACGGACTCCGTCGGCGTTCGCAAGATCGGCGGCGAGACCTTCCACCTTGGCCTGCGGATGAGCGGTTCGAATCGACCGAATCGCTTGCTCGACGCGCTCTTCGGTCCGCCCGTTCACAATGACGTCCGCGCCCTCCCGAGCCAGGGCTTCCGCGATCGCGTATCCGATTCCCGCCGTTGATCCTGTAACTAACGCGCGCTTTCCTTCCAGTTCCAAATTCATCCTGGTTTGGATGAGAGAGGTTTCAATCTGGACTCAGGTCTGCGAAAAACGTGCGTAAAGTCGTACAATTTCTTCTCCGTCGCACCTGTCGTCTAAAATTCAACTGCCGGGTGTTCTCCCATGATCAAGAGCGCTACCGCCGTTTTGCTGACGCTGAGCTGGTGTTCATTCGCTGGTCTTAGCAGTTCTAACCTCTGGGCGAGCGCGGCGCCGACTGGCGTGTTTGAAAGTCATGCCGATGTGGGCAGCGTTCTCCACCCTGGCACTTTGGAATACGACCCTGCCAAGGGAACCTACACAGTCAGCGGCAGCGGCGAGAACATTTGGTCCGCGGCCGACGCCTTCCATTTCGCCTGGAAGAAAGTTAAGGGCGACGCCATTCTGGCAGCCGACATCTCGTTCTTGGGCAAAGGCGGAAACGAGCATCGCAAGGCCGTGCTGATGGTGCGCCAGAGCCTGGACGCGGATTCCGTTTATGCCGACGTGGCGCTCCACGGCAATGGCCTGACGGCGCTGCAATACCGCGATGAAAAGGGCGCGGCGACTCATGAGATCCAAACTCAGGAGACGCAGCCGAACATTGGCGGAAGCGAACGCTTACACATCGAAAAACGCGGCAATTTTGTTTATTTGTTTCGGGGAGATGGTGGCAAGGAGTTGCACTACTCCGGCGCTTCGATGCGGGTTCCGTTCGAGGGAACTTACTATGTGGGGATTGGGGTCTCGTCGCACGATCAAGACGTGGTGGAAAAGGCCGTATTCCGAAATGTCGATCTGGCGGCAGACCTGGCTCCGGTCGCCAAAACGACGCTATACAGTACGTTAGAAAGAGTGACCATTCGATCGACCGTCCGGCACGTAGTGTACGTCGCACCCGAACGCTTTGAAGCGCCCAACTGGACGCGCGACGGAACGTCGTTTCTCTTTAATCGTAATGGCAGCATCTACCGGCTGCAGGTGTCCGGAGGAGAGCCTGCGCTGATCGACACCGGATTCGCCAAACGGTGCAACAACGATCACGGCATTTCGCCCGACCAAACCTCTCTGGCCATCAGCGATCAGTCGCAGGGAGACAATCAGTCGATCGTTTACATGGTGCCGATCGAGGGAGGAGCGCCGCGCCGCATCACGCAGAGATCCCCGTCGTACTGGCATGGGTGGTCGCCGGACGGCAAGACCCTGGCGTTCGTGGGGCAGCGCAACGACGAATTCGATATCTACACGATCCCGATTACGGGCGGCGAAGAAACGCGCCTGACGACCGCCAAAGGGTTGGATGACGGCCCGGAATATTCGCCGGACGGAACATACATCTACTTTAATTCGGAGCGCACCGGGCACATGCAGATCTGGCGCATGCGGGCCGATGGGAGCGAACAGGAACAGGTCACTGTCGATGAGTGGAACAACTGGTTCCCGCACATCTCGCCGGATGGGGCTTGGATGGTGTTTCTTTCCTACGAGCCGGACGTGAAGGGCCATCCGGAGAACAAGGATGTCATGCTGCGGATCATGTCGCTGAGTAACGGGAAAATGAGTGACGGGAAAATGACGGATGGAAAAGTGAGCGACAAGAAAATCAGCGTGCTGGCCAGCTTGTTTGGAGGCCAGGGCACAATCAACGTGCCCTCTTGGTCGCCGGACAGTAAAGCAGTTGCCTTCGTCAGCTACGCGCTTGTGCCGGACGAGAGCCGAGCGAAGAAATGACTGTGCGATGCGCGGGTGTGGTGGCGGGTCTCGGCCCCGCCCCACGGGGCGGAGGCGCGTCACCACACGAGCAGTAGGTCCACGAGCAGTCGTTAGGAGCTATGCATGTTCAACCGGCGTGGGTTTCTTCGGTTGTCGATCGCGGCTGCCGGCGGGCTGGCCGGTGCCAGACTGCTTGCCGCGGAGCGCCGTTCTCTCGGAGCGCAGTTGTACACCGTGCGCCAGGACGCGGCGCGCGATCTTCCCGCCGTCCTCGAAGCCGTTCGCAAGATTGGCTACACCGAGGTCGAGACCTACTGGGATATCTATGGGCATCCCCCGGCCGAACTGCGTCGGATGATCAACGACCACGGACTGACCGCACCCAGCGGGCACTTCGACTACGGCGGACTTGATTCAAAAATCGACTACGCGAAGTCGCTCGGGGTTCAGTATGTCATCTGCCCGATTCTGCCCGAGAGCATGTGGCTCACGCTGGACGGCTACAAGCGAGCCGCCGATCAGTTCAACATTTGGGGTGAAACAATTCATCAAGGTGGCATGCAGTTCGGATTTCACAATCACAACTATGAGTTCCGTCGTTTCGGAGACACAACTGGTTTTGAAACCATGATGAGTCGCTGCGACCCGAAACTCGTCTGCATCGAGATGGACTGTTACTGGATTACACAGGCCGGTCGGGATCCGCTGCAGATGTTTCGACAGTACGGAAACCGCATCAAGCTGGTTCACTTGAAGGATCGCAAGCCTGGATTCCCAACCTCCCAAATGAAGGACAGGGCGGCGGAACATTTCACCGAAGTCGGAGCCGGGACCATTCACTGGCAGGAGATTTTAGCGGTGGCGGAGAAGAACGGTGTGAAGCATTTATTTGTCGAGCGCGATTCGGGCGACCTTCTCGCCATGGAGAGTCTTCGAATCAGCTATCAGAATTTGCACAAGATGAGTTGAAACGATGGAGAGCCGGGCGTCCCCGCCCGGCCACCTCAGGCTAGACGGGCGAGACCCCCCGTCGCTCCACCAGCACGTTTCTAGTTGCTGTCTCCGCCGGCTCGCTTCCACGAGATCAAGTCGCCGATGGTGGTGCTGGTCGAAGAAGACGATGCGGGGTGCTTGTAGGACTCGACTTCCTGGCGCGACGCCTCTTCGCCGACCGCCTTGATGCTCAGGCCGACTTTTTTCTCTTCCTGATTCATCTTGATGATCTTGAAGTCGAACTCAGCGCCGGGTTCCAGATGCATCGGCTGTCCGTTCGCATCGACCGCTTCCGAGTTGTGACATAAACCTTCGATGCCTTCCGCAATCTCGACAAATGCGCCGAAGTTCGCCACGCGCAAGACCTTGCCATGCACGATGTCGCCGATGCGGTGCTGCGCGAAAAACGAATCCCAAACGTCGGGCTGCATCTGCTTCACGCCGAGTGAAAGGCGCCGCTTGTCCGGTTCAATGGCCAGAATGACGGCTTTAACCTTGTCGCCCTTCTTCAACACCTCGGAAGGATGCTTCACGCGGGTGGTCCAGCTGAGGTTGCTGACATGCACCAGGCCGTCAATTCCGTCTTCGATTTCAATGAAAGCGCCAAACTCGGTTAAATTGCGCACCCGGCCCTCGACCGTCGCCCCCACCGGATACTTGTCGTGCAGCGTATCCCAGGGGTTGGACGCGAGTTGCCGCATGCCCAGCGAAATCCGGCGCTCGGTCGGATTCACGCTCAGAACCACGCAATCCACTTCGTCGCCAACATTGACCAGCTTCGACGGATGCTTCATCCGTTTCGACCACGTCATTTCGCTCACGTGGACGAGGCCTTCAATGCCCTGCTCGAGTTCTACAAAGGCGCCGTAATCGGTGACGCTGATGACGCGCCCGTGAACGTGCGCGCCCACAGGGTAGCGGTGCTCCGCGTCCAGCCACGGATCCGGCGTGAGCTGTTTGAAGCCCAGCGAGACGCGCTGCTTGTCTTTGTCGTACTTCAGGACTTTCACCTGAATCTGGTCGCCGACGTTGACCAGATCGCGCGGGTGCGTCAGACGTCCCCACGACATGTCGGTGATGTGCAGCAGCCCATCAATTCCGCCCATGTCCACGAATGCGCCGTACTCGGTCAGGTTCTTGACGATCCCGGTGAGGACGCTGCCTTCTTCCAGATGCTCCAGTGTTTTGCCGCGCTTTTCGTTCTGTTCTTCTTCCAGAAGCTGTTTGCGCGAGACCACGATGTTGCCGCGCTTCTTGTTGAGCTTGATGATGGCGACTTCCATCGTCTGGCCCTTCATGCCGTCCAGATTCCGGATCGGACGCAGGTCCACTTGCGAGCCCGGCAGAAAGGCGCGCGCGCCCTGAATGTCCAGAGTCAGGCCGCCCTTGATGCGCTCGACCACGATGCCCTTGATCGGTTGCTTTTCGTTGTAAGCGCGCTCAATCTCGTCCCATGACCGCAGCCGCTGTGCCTTCAGATGCGAGAGGTTGACGTAACCCTCTTCGGTCTCGCCCTTATCCCGCATTACGTCGATCTCGTCGCCGGGCTGGAACTTGGGCTTGCCCTCGTGATCGAGAATTTCCGCAATCGGCGCCATGCCCTCGGATTTTGCGCCGATATCGACGACGACGTGGGTCGCGGTCAGCTTCACCACGGTGCCTTTGATTACATGGTCGTCGCCAACCGATTCCTCGGCTTCGGTCTCGAAGTTCTGGAGCGCGGCGGCGAAATCATCGCTGCCCGCTGCGGCAGTCTCGGCGGCGGAATTTTCAGGAGCGACACTTTCGGGAGTCTCGTTTTCACGAGTGTCGGTTTCATGAGTGTCGTGAGTGTCGTGTTCATGAACTTCAGGGGCGGAAGCCTGTGGTTCCGCAGGGGAGGGTTGTGCGTGCTCGGGAGCGTCTATTACGGCCGAGGCGCCGGTGTGGGTGTCGTGTTCAGGTGTCATGGTTTCGAGACTGGATTCAAGATTGCGGGCGTTGCTATCGTCGAACAAGTTCATAGCCTCTGTGTCGACGCGATCATGCGCGCCTCGTGCGGGACGTGGTCGAGCGGACTGCTGGCGTGGTCTTTAGGTTGCGTTGAGGCCGACCTGGCGGACGACCCTAGGACAATTCCAGCTGGTTCGAAACCGCGTCCAATAGGGACACTTCGACTATAGCAACCGCTTTGGAACAGTGTCAAACGCGATTCGAGAGAATTTACAGATTCGTCACACGGCGCTGGCTTCGAGCTTCGAGCCGCGAGCGAACCGGACGAGCCAACGTTCCAAGCTCGTGGCTCGCAGCTCGTTTCTGCTACCCTCCCTCCATGGACCATCTCTGGACTCCGTGGCGTTACGCCTACGTCACTGGCGCCGACCAGAAGTCGGCCTGCATCTTCTGCGATGCTCCCAAAGAAAGCGATCGGCAGGCCCGCATCGTCCACCGCGGGGCGCATTGCTACGTCATTCTCAATACCTATCCGTACACAAATGGACATGTCATGGTCGTGCCCTACGCGCACCTGGACGAGTTGCAGAATCTCCCCGTCGATGCCGCCCACGAGATGATGGTTTTGACGCAGCGGATGGAGACCGTTCTGCGCTCTCTCTATCGACCCGACGGCATCAATCTCGGCATGAATATCGGAAAAGCCGCGGGTGCCGGCGTAGTTGGACACATCCACATGCACGTTCTGCCGCGCTGGGCAGCGGACGCCAATTTCGTCAGCGTCATCGGCGAAACCAGGGTACTGCCCGAGACGCTGGATGTGACGTGGGAGCGGATACGAACGGCTCTTCAGTCACCATGACGGTTCCTTGCGAGTATTAGCTTCAAAGGATCTGTCGCCCACCGCGTCCTGCTTACAAGTGCAGAGTTATGTGGCGGCAGTGTTTAGTGCCAGCAGTTCGTCGGTTCTCGCCGAACTGAAGATGCAGGCGCTCGACACGGCGTTGAATGTCTATTTCAGCGACCCGTCGCTCGGCGGAAACACCCTTCAGCGCTCCAGCGCCGATTGGTAATTACTCGGTCGATCTCACACACGTCTGCGTGATGAAAGATTCCTCCGGTACCGGAGCGGGAACCTGCACTGGCACGGTGGGCAGCTCGAGCAATGCCTTTAGCGGCGCGACACAGCTCACGGTGTCGCAGATGCCAGCCACTTCTTCCAGCTTCTCCAATGCTGGCGGGACGGCTTGGTATTCCGATTCCGCTACCCAGGCGCTGGCGAAAAATGCATTCGATGCCGTCAACCATCAGAAGGCTATGGCTCCCTGATTGCACGTCACGATTCACGAATAAAAAAGGAGCACCGGCAGATCGGTGCTCCTCTTTTTATGCGAACGATTTATGCGAACGATCGAAGTGGCAGCGTAGCGATGTTACTTCAGCTCCCGGGCAAAGAAATCCTCCGTCGCGCGGTACGCCCGAATCCAGCTCTTCCACATGAGGAACGCGTGAATCTCATCGGGGAAGACGAGTTCCTCAACGTGCACTTTCCGGCTGCGCAAACGCTGCAAAAGATCCACGGTCTGCGAGAAATCGACATTGCGATCATCGTCCCCCTGAATGAGCAGCACCGGCGATCTCCACGTCGCAATCGCGGCATTCGGTGACGACTGAAACGCCAACTTGACCGCGTCGTCATGATCGGGCGCGTCCGCCGGGATTTCTTCCTTGAACACCGACCAGTCATGTACGCCATGCAAATCGACTCCGGCGGCAAACAGATCGGAGTCATGCGCCAGCCCCATCGCGGTTAGGTACCCGCCGTAGGATCCGCCCCACAGCCCGATTCTCTTCGCATCCACATTCGGCAAGCTCTGCAGATATTTTCCCGCCGCCACAATATCCCTATACTCGGCGCCGCCGCGCGGACCGCCATCTTTCGGTTCGCGAAAGTGCCGGCCATACATAATTCCCGTCCGATAGTTGACCGAAAGCACCACGTACCCACGGCTCGCCAGATACTGATTCATCGCGTAAGCGTTGTGGTAGTAGTCCATGTAGTGGAAGCCGAGCATCATCTGGCGGATCGATCCACCGTGAATAAAAATCAGCGCCGGGCGCGGCGCCCGCCCCTCCATCCTCGCTTCGAACAACTGCCCGTGGATCTCCCAGCCATCGGCGGCTTTGAAGATTACCGGTTTCGGCGCGACCAGTTGGGCAGCGGGAAAGTCTGCCGGCAGCGCCCTCTTTGCGATCATCTCGCGGCCGCCGGAGGTGACGGCGTATGGCATCGCCGGAGTCGTGGCCGTCGAACCCAGGCACACTACTTTCCCGGCGATTTCGAGTGGCGTCCACTCCATCGTCTCGCCGCGAGTTAGCTCCTGTGGCGTTCCGCCCTCAACGCTGACGCGCCACAGATGGCGGCGGTCAATGTCTTGAGGATCAACACCACTCTGGTTTGAAGAATAGATCACCGAGGTCTTATCGGCACTCAGCGCGACATCTTCGGTCTCAAATTTCCCGGAAGTCAGCAGCGTGGCTGGCCCACCGGAGGCCGCAACCGAATAGAGATGGTTCCATCCATCTTGCTCGGGCGAAGTGAAACGACCCGTCTTCGGTCAGGAGCGGAAGCGAATCATCCAGGCCCGGACCGCTCTTCCATATCTCGCGCCCCGAATCGGCGGCTAGGTCATAGACCCAGATCGCCCAAGGCAGCGGCGACTGCGGAATCACAGGCTGCTTCATCTGTTTGCCCACCAGGCGTACGAAGGCGAGTTGGCTTCCGTCCGCGGACCAGCGCGGATACAGATCCCTGTCAGCACTGGGCGAGACGTAGCGCAGGGTGTTGCGGCCAAATTCGTAAACGATGACAAAGCTGTGATCGCCGCGGTCGCTGACGAACGCAATCTTTTTTCCGTCGGGCGACCACTTAGGCTGTGAGTTGTTGCCCCGCGCGAAGGTCAGCGCCTTGGCTTTGGCTTTTGCATCGCCGTCGCCAGAAATCGGCGCGATCCAGATCTGTTTCTTCGCCGACCACACGGCGAACTCGCCGTTTGGCGATATTTGAATATCCTCGCACCCCTCCTCGTCGCAGCCCATATCTCCGAGCAAACGAGGTTTACCCTTGTCCACATCCACCGCCCACACCTGCTGCACGCGCTTTTCGACGTTGCTGGTCGGATCGGCGATTTCTCCGGCACTATTGGCCTCAGTGCCGCGCGCGTAGACAACAGTGCGTCCGTCGGGCGTCAGCTTCAACGCGGCAATCGGCATGCCGTCGTCGCCCACGTAGTGTGTGACCTGCCGGGCCGCAAAATTCGGAGCATCCGCGATCCACACGTTATGCTCGCCCTTGGCCGAAAACACCCATGCGATTCGTCCGGCATGGTCGTTCGTAGGTCCGGCGGCCACAAGATTCGTTGGAAATGGCGAGCTCAAAACCTGTTCCAGTGAGAAGGGGTGAGGCGGCGTCTGCGCGGAACTCCGCGCTGAGGAAGTAATGAGAGAGGAACACAGCAACAGCGTGCCGCCGCAAAGCAAGGCAGATAAGTTTCGAATTCCCATGCGCGGCAGAGTACGTGAAACAGTGCGGCATTGACAACTGGGGAAAAGAAAACTGGGGAAAAGAAAACCCGTTTTATCGACCGGGAGAACCTGTCTCCGGCATCGGGGATTCGCCGATGACCCAGACTCCCGGTTGTGGACGGCAGACAGCAGTGTCCACGCCCTCGGGGCCGCTCCGATTGACCAAAATACGGTGACCAGACTATGTCCGCCCCATGGCTATTATTGATGTTGTGACCGTGGCCAAACCTAGGTACAGTGAGTCATGTTCACG
>Ga0193729_1002006_pt1 | contig 10248 bp, 11 predicted proteins | sample U1c2metaG_FD_143036 | JGI IMG/M metagenome (GOLD analysis project Ga0193729, IMG submission 143036) | Soil microbial communities from a riparian zone of the East river system, Colorado, United States - U1c2 | ecosystem: Environmental > Terrestrial > Soil > Riparian zone | place: USA: East River... | reverse complement strand
CTTGACCAGCTTCTGAAACCGGCCAATCCCTTCTCCACACAGCATCAGCTTGTAGAATTGCTGATGTTGTGCCACATGCTCGAACAGACGAATAAAATAGGGGGGCGGATCATCCACGGAGAACGCACTGGGTGGCACATGCTCTTCTGCCAGCAAGGCATCATACATGTGTCGCATGCCCTGCTCAAGCAGGGCATGCTTATCCTCATAATGCTTGTAAAACGTCGTGCGATGAACCATAGCCCGCTCACAGATGCCCTTGACGGTAACCTCCTCGAATGCTCGCTCGGAAAGCTCCGCCATAAGCGCTTCCCACAGCAACTTGTGGGTGCGTCGAACACGTAAATCTGCTTGCTCCTCAGACGTCTTCATCAACACTCTCCTTTCTGATGTCGCTTATCCTACAGAGCGGCTGCTTTTGCTTCTTGACTGGTGGTGCTTTCTCTAGCATACTTGAAAGAGGGACAGAAGTAAAGATACGCGACGTTCTGTAGACGAGTGCGTACAAGCAACGAGCCAGATACTTCTCACGTGAGGCCCTGGTACGCATCAGAAATGAGAATGCCAAGCTCACCTTTCTCACTTTTGATGCGCAGGAACAGACAGTAAGAATGGCCGAAGAATAAGTTGCGATTTTCTGCAAGTTGTTATCAACATTAAAATGTCAAGTTAAATCTCGGTCATCCCTAGCGCGAGACCCTGACTGGATTTTGCGCTAAGAGATCATGAAAACAAAGAGGAGGATCTCTCAATGAGAAAATTCTTATTCCGACGTGCGACAGAGGAGGACACGCACATGGCTGACCCGCCCTCCCACCCCGACTCCGCTAGCTCCAAAGGCTTCGACACCCGAGTGAGGCCTGACCGCGGATCAACCACCAACACACCACGCTGGGTGAAAGTGTTTGTGATCATCGTCATCGTCCTAGTCCTGCTGTTTGTGATCCTGCACCTCACTGGCAATGGCTTTGGTGACCACATGCACATGTCGATCATAGAACACGGGATGCAACAGCTATGATCATGACACCCGGCCTCCGCAAGGTCGCGCTCACCGCGCATGTCACTTCCTCGATCGGCTGGTTTGGCGCGGTCGCTGGCTTCCTCGCTCTCTCCGTCTCCGGTCTGACCAGCCAGGATCGAGAAATGGTGCGAGCTGCCTATCTCGCGATGGAGTTGACCACCTGGTTCGTCATCGTCCCGTTGGCCCTCGCCTCGCTGCTCACCGGGGTTGTCTCGTCACTGGGCACCAGATGGGGCTTGTTCCGGTACTATTGGGTCCTGGTGAAACTCCTGATCACCATCCTTGCCACCATCATCTTGCTGGTACACACGCAGCCAATTGACCTCCTGGCAGGTGTTGCGGCAAAGACGGCAGTGTCCAGTGCCGATCTCCACAAGCCGCAGATCCTCATGGTGGTCGCCTCCAGTGCCGCCCTGCTGGTGTTGCTCGTGCTCACGGCGCTGTCGGTATACAAGCCGCAGGGCATGACCCCGTACGGGTGGCGTAAGCAGCATGAGCAGCGTAAGGAGTCGCTGCCGTAAATGCAGCGACTCCTGCTCGGCCTCGACCGAGCGAACCCGCACCTCTCCCCGGCTGAGGTTCCGACGGCAGAGGAGCGCAATCCATGCGAGGCTCCTGACCGCCCGGCGGGGTTCACTCGTTTTTTCGCTGTCCCAGCCTGGGGGTTGATGGCTTGTCGCGATGTGCTGCCCTGCCGTGTACTACTGCTGCGAGGATGGGGGATAAGATTCCCAGAGCTGCGAGCAAGAGTCCGACGAGATTGTAGAGAATGGTATCAGTAGCAACAGTTCAGCATCCAAACAGGAGCTCTATTACCATAGCCCTTTCCGGTTGGTTCGCAGAAAGGGCGACATGCTGAACTCAGACACCTTGCCACAACGATTATTTCCTCACAAAACCAGGTTGCTAGTACAGGATTGCGGAAATAATGCGGGAGAATCTATCACTTGACTGGATCTACAAGAGGCCTCTCAGAAGCGTCTAGACTCCTGGGATATTTCCGCATCTCTGTACTAGTGGGTCAACTGGCAAATAACTTGCATTGTCTCGCGTTACGAATTAGCTTGCCAGGGCCAAAGATGGCATAGCTTTTCGCAACTCAATTGCCAGTTGACCCACTAGTAGTAGTGGAGCGCATGACACCAATCACCCAACAGCTCAATCGCTTTGATTGGCAGGTGCTGCCCGATCGTCTTCTTAATAGGACGTACGAGCTGGCGTGCGGCACTTCTTGACTGACCGCTTCTTGGCTGGTCGGGAACACTGACCGTTGCATGAGAAACTGCCGGGTAGGAGTAACGGTAAATCATCTTCGTTTGAGTTCCCCACTTGCTTTTGAACTGGGCAAGGCCTTGATTTCCCACAGTGACATTCCCGAAGTCGTAGTAGCGAAAGCCCTCCGCACATGCATCCTGAAGCGCTTGCCAGTGAAGCAAATCGTTCGGCCGCAAAGCGTGATCCTCTCGTCGCCATCCAGTGACGATATGAGAGATGGTTTGGCCCCACTGCAGAAAAAGAAAACCAGCCACCAGCCTGCTTTTGCCTGCCTCGACATGTTCGGCTAGGAGCAATCGCAGCAACCCTTGTGGGCGCAGTCGTTGCCAAGCCAGCTCAAAGAAGCGATACGGCTTCGGCATGGTAACGAGTCTACGCATGGTCTCTAGATAGAGTCGATACCACACCCGCAGTTCGTCTTCGGTCTCTGCCTGTCTGATCCGCATGCCTAACCTAAGCCCCTTGTTGGCCGCCCACTTAATCCGTGAGTCTAGGCGCAAGAGATCAGGCCGCTCTGGCAACGCCAGCTCATACGTCTCGAACATGGGCACGCCGACGACATTGTCCACAAGCCTATCGAGGCTCGTGGATCCCACCTTGATCTGGAGATGGACGCCAAGCTCAGCGCGGGTACGTTCAATGGCCGCCTGTATGAGAATGGCCCTTGCTTGGTCGTCGTAGGCAAGCGGACCAGCCATTGGAGAGTCAAACAAAGAGGCGCAGATGCGTCCACTCCGCAATCCCCGTCGGTACATGAGCGGCAGGACCCCACGCAACTGACCAGTGGTGTCCTCGCAGGCCAAATGGATCGGCTTATACCCGTATGCCTCTTCCAGCACTGCTAGCCAAGCTGGATGCTGATAAATCACGCTTGTGGGCAGACTGTTGACCAAGGCTTCCCACCGGGGGTCGGTCTGAGGATCAAGTTCGATGACGCGCAAGGATGAACATCCTGCTTCTCTATCAAGTGTTTGGTCTGTTTCCACAGAGGATTCTCCTTCTATAAGGGAGTGTCAAACCAAGCCCCTTCGACAGAGAGATGATGCCAGTGTGCATGCTCGTATGAGCTGCCGAGGACACTGGCATCATCTCATTCCTCCACACAACTCAGCCAATTTAGGAACGTTTGCATCCCTTGCGAAATTCCAGTTTCTTCTATCAATAGCGACAGGTACCATAATAGGTAGACCTCTCCTCGCTTGAAGCTACCTGTGACATCTGATGCTGGTTCGTTCTTGCTTTTTTCATCAGGGCAAAAGGACCGACCACCTGAGTGTGATGGGTATCCATGATGCAAGCTTGACTATACGGTCCTTGTGCCCTGACGGTTTTTTCCTCTCCACCGCCGCTGGGATCTGACAGAGAGATCCTTCCATGGGATACCTCCCACTCGCTTTGAAATCTTTGGTGATACGGCAGAGAAAATAGTGACAAGATTTAGATATATTATAGTACTACTGTCAATAGTACGTAGAATGTCGTTTACGCTTCTAGAGGGGTTACCTAGAGGTGCGCTGCTGACCTATAAGGAGAGAAGCAGGTCCAGTATAAAGTAAGATAAGAGCGGACACATCGGCTAGAAGGTCATCATTCTGTAGCAACAACCCAGCATCCAAGCAGAAACCACTTGATCATAGTCCTTTCTGATCATGGGTTCCTACGGTCTGCTGTCACCAATGAGAGGGGATAATCGTGGATGTTTTATGAATGATCGTACGAGAAAACCTCGTAGGTTACCTACGCTCTGACAAGAAATGTCTCAACAGAGAAGGAGGATACCGATGCAAGGAACCATGAGTCAAGCGATGCAACAGTGTATTCAAAACTGTAAAGACTGTCACGCTGTGTGTGAGCAGACCATCGCCTATTGTTTACAAGCTGGAGGGAGACATGTAGAAGTCAGCCATATGCAGTCCTTACTCGACTGCAGCCAGAGCTGTCAGGTCTGCCTCGACTTCATGCTTCGAAACTCTCCGCTCAGCAAGTCAGTCTGTGGGGTATGCGCTGATGCATGCCTGCGCTGTGCCGAGACGTGTGAGCGAATAAGCAATGATACACAGATGCAGACCTGCGCCCAGATATGTCGCCAATGCGCGTCATCTTGTCAGCAGATGGCTCGATAGTGTCTGGCTTTCTTGTGGCTCGCAAGAAACACAGTGATCAGGAGGGAAGATTCAAAACCAATGGCATCGAGAAAGACATGTCGTCTCATGAGTGCATTGATGGGAATGATGGCATTGACTCTCTTCCTTGTTGCCAGTGGGAGTACTCCTCGTACTCCCACTGCACAAGCTTCTGGAAGGCCAACAAGCCCTATGGCAACCATGACCGCCTCCAGCACAGTCGCTCCTGAACGGCTCGTTGTGAACGGCCAGTATTCTGATGAGCGGTTCATTGACATGATGGTGCCCCACCATATGATGGTAGTACAAATGGCTCAGGTTGCTTCGCAGAAAGGGCAACATTCTGAACTCAAACACCTTGCCACAACGATGATTTCCTCACAAAACCAGGAAATACAAGAGTTGAAAGGCCTCAAAGAGCGCCTCTATGGCACTTCGAGCACACCGACGACGGTCAACCCTGTCGATATGGAAAACACAGGCACAATGATGCCGGATCAGTTGGCTTCGCAGAACCCATTTGACAGAGCATTTATCGATTCAATGATTCCGCATCATGCCTCCGCCATTGATCTGGCAAGCGTTGCCTTGATGCGAAGTTCCAATGCCGATATCAAGCGCATTGCTCGCTCGATCATTGACGCACAAAGTCAAGAGATCGGAACCATGATCCAGTGGCGCAAGCAGTGGTATGGAGACTGACCTTGCTCAACCCCTACAAAAGCTTTCCAAGCATGGTCAAGAGATTGCAACCCATCGCAGCAAGCAGAACAACACTAGTGATACCTTGTAGAAATGCAAGTGCAAGAATCATCGAGACACTGAGGCTCAAGATGCGAACACGAGATGATCGCATCCTTACTGGGGAAGGGGCATCAAGTAAGCGTTTGATGCGATGGTCAGTCAATGTGTTTGCACCAGCAAGTGGCTGAGCACCACCGACTCTTGCATATTGTGGCGTTTCAATCCTATGCAACCAGACTTTTGTCAGTGCACTGGCAAGCGCTAGAGGCCGTTTCGTTGTACGAACAGCCAGATCATCGCAGAACAGTTCTTTTTCTTGCTGCAGTTGCCGGAAGGCTATTTGACTGGTAGGGAGGTAGAAGAAAGCATCACGCAGAACAGTTGCCAGCAAGATCACCAGATAATCAGAGCGTGCCATATGTTCTAGTTCGTGAGCAAGCACTGCTTCAAGCTCGTGCTCGTCAAGCTGCTCGACCATCCAGGTCGAGAGAAGGATCGTTGGATGGAAGATCCCATAGGTGAGCGCAAGAGGACGGTCATAGAAACGGAGAAGGACACGAGGCCGTGTAACACCAAGTCGTTGCGCTATGTAATGCCGCATGATGATATGCCCCACTCCTGCTCACTACATGCGCCATCAAGAGAAGACGGAAGCTCCCGAAACAGATGGCTCCAAGCGCTACTAGGCCGATGGCTATTGGAAAGACACTATCTAACCACGCGGGTGAAGGTATCGAGAGCAGAGCACACAAAGCAAGCAGAAGATAATGGAAGATGCCTAGGCCTAGGCCAAGAGTCACCAGTGGCATCAACAGGATAAGAAGTTGTATAGCACGTCTCCATGACCACTCATGAATAGATTTGAGGATCCTCGTCGTGAGAGCGCTTCCACAGACAGACAGCAGCAGGCTTGAAAAACCGATCAGCGTATACACTAGGCCTTCCCCTTCTTTCGGAGACACATGAGTTCATCCAGCAATTCACGTAAATGCTCAGTGGTTTTGGCATCGGAAAGCGCATCCAGACCAGCAAGCGTTTCACTAGAAAAACTCACGAGAAGATCCTCAAGAATATGACCAACAAAGCGGGAGATAAACTCCTGCTGAGTAAAGTTCGGATAGTAAATATAGGCCTGATCGTTTTTCTCCACTCGAAGCAGTCCCTTTTTTGCCAGACGAGACATGGTGTTCATCACAGTGGTGTACGCGATCCTTCGGCGCTCATACAGGATCTCAAAGACATCACGGACGATCGTCCCTTGATTGACAGGACGTTTCCACACGAACTCCATGATTTCGGCTTCGAGATCGCCAAGGACCTTCCGGATTCCCGGTCGATCAGTCCGAAATGAGTGAAGATCCAGTTCCTCATATTCTATTGTCATTTGCTCATCTCTCCTCTCACGTGAATCTTCTTAGATGATGCCTGTCACAGATGATGGTACGGTCTTTCTATAGGAATCGAACAAATTGCAGAATAGGAGTGCAAGCCACGTACTTTTATCTCGTATTACGTTTGACTACCTCACAAAGAGCGCTGGTACATTGGCTCAGCATACGATGAACGATAGTATACGCTTTTAGCGAAGAAATGAAAAGCACTATGTCGATAAGCATTTCTCTCTGGAAGAACTGGCAGCTTCCTAGCAAGGACACTATGGCTTTTGATCCTTCACTGTGCAGAGGTAGATGTGATTCTTTCACAACAAGATCGTCTACAGCAGGGTGTTAGGCAATGCGGCGTTGCTGCAGATCTAGAATGGGACGAGAACGAGAAGCGACGGAGAACGTGAGAAGGCGTCCATCAGGCAGATGAGGTTGTTTCTGATTGACCCGTTGACACAGCAGATGAAGATCACGATTATATTGTCGGTCATGAAAAGGGCGAAGCTCAACTTCAACAGTGTGCTGGTTTGATCTGACAATTCCTGGGAGACGGAAGAAAGGAGCTAAGCGCTCCCAAGTAGCAGTAGCATAGGTATCAGGGAAATACTGATCACGTGTCCACATGGCGAGATTGGCCAGCGCAACTTTAAAAACCGTCATGACCTGATCTTTGCGGTTATCGAGTTCGTACATGGCTCGCTCGTGTTTCTCCAAATGGTCTAAAGATTGCACAAGATCCTGCTGTTTTTGCTCATGACGTTGAATTTTCTCCTGAAGATCGATAATGTGCTGAGAAAGTTTTGGTACACGTATCTTTCTTTTTTCTTGTTGGATGGAGAGAGTATCTTTCTTTTTTTGTAACTTGTTATACTGTTTATCATAATTGATGATATTTTTATCAAGATTATATTGTTGAGTACTCAATATATCATATTGTTGTTTATGTTTTTCTATCCGCTCAAGCAATTTTTCTTGGCTCTTGACAGCTTCTTGATGTTTCGCCTGCGCAGATGCCATCCACTTGCCGAAGGTTTCAAGATGGTGTTGGTAGGTTTCGCGCCTTTTCGCGACTTCCGAATTGACCACGGGGGTTTTGGCAAAGCCATGGTTGCTATCAATGGATTGATCACAAATGACAAATTTTGTCTGAGCCGTATGGCCTACCTGTCTTTCGGCTACTGTCGTCTGCCAGAGCACATGAAAGAGGTTCTCACAACCCAGTAAATCAGGTATCCTTCCAACAAGGACGTTTCTTCTTGTCGTGGAGGATCCTATGAAACAACGCCAATGGAAGACCAACCGCCAGTTCGTAGAACGGTCAGATGCTCAACATCGTTGGGATCAGGCCTACCAATCTTTGTTGAATTGGACCCATGGTCCAACACAGCCGCCTGTGGCGGTGTTGACTCAAGAAAGTCAGGAGGTATCAGATGAAAGTCGCCGTCTACGTTCGTGTATCCACCCAGCGTCAGGCACAAACCCACACCATTGAGCAGCAACTGGAGCGACTTGAGTCCTACTGCCAGATGCAGGAATGGCCGTGGCAAGATGCTTGTGTCTTCCGTGATGATGGCTACAGTGGAGCGAGTCTTAAGCGACCGGGACTTGACCGTTTACGCGAGCAAGTCGCTCAGGCCCACTTTGATCGCGTGGTGATCACGGCTCCAGACCGACTTGCTCGTAAGTATGTCCACCAAATGCTCTTAATTGAGGAATTGGAAAAAGCCGGGTGCTTGGTCGAGTTTGCGGAGCGACCAATGAGCCAGGATCCCCACGATCAATTGTTGCTGCAGATCCGAGGAGCCGTCGCTGAATACGAGCGCAACTTGATTGCTGACCGGATGAGGCGAGGAAGACAGCAAAAATATCGTGCAGGTCTCTTGCTGCCTTGGGGACGTCCTCCCTATGGGCTTCGAACTGACCCAGCCCATCCACGTGACCCAGCAGGGGTACGCCAAGAGCCTGCCGAAGCGGCGATTGTGGCAGAGATGTTTGCTTACTATGAACAGCAGGGACACACGTTGCGTGGTCTGGCCAAACATTTGACACAGCTTGGGGCGCGAGGCCCCCGAGGGAGTACCCACTGGAGTGATGGCACCATCCATCACATTTTGACAAATCCGGTTTATACGGGTATAATCTATGCAGGACGCAATCACTATCGACCAGCTAAAGGACGCATCTCCCCGCTCAAACCCGTAGGGGGAGGCAATGGGAGTATTGATCCAGTGCCTGAAGAAGAATGGATTGTCGTGGCTCACTTTCCTGCTATCGTCAGCCAAGAGCAGTTCGAGGGGGTCCAAGAAAAACTCAAGCACAATCAAAGTGTTGCCAGTCGCAATAATACAGCGCATCAGTATCTGTTACGAGCAATGGTCAGTTGTGGACAGTGTCAATTGGCGTGTACCGGGCGCACCGCAAACACGGGGCAAGCCTACTATGTCTGTAATGGCAAGCGTCCATTACTGCAATCTCCTCGGACGGAGAAATGTCCATCGCGCTTTCTGCCAGTGAGTCAACTGGACGAACTGGTATGGACGGATTTGTGCGAAGTGCTGCTGCACCCAGCATGTCTCACAGAGGCATTGCAACGAGCACAAGGAGGGCAGTGGTTACCTCAAGAATTGCAGGCACGGCGTGAGAATGTACGCAAGGCACGGGTGAGTGTCGAGCATCAGATGGAACGGTTGACAGATGCCTATCTCGCAGAAGTTGTTCCATTGCAGGAATACAAGCGGCGACGGCAAGAACTAGAACAGCGATTGGAAGGGCTGGCTACCCAGATACGTCAGTTGGATGCCAGTGCGAGCAAACAGGTGGAGCTTGCTGCAGTTGCCCAGTCCATGCAGGAGTTTTGCCAGCGGATGAGTCATGGTCTCGAGCATGCCAGCTTCGAACAGAAACGGCACTTGATCGAGCTGTTGATAGACCGTGTGGTGGTTACCCATGAGGAGGTGGAGATCCGCTATGTGATACCGACCTCCTCGAGCGGTGAACAGACGCGTTTTTGTCAATTGCGTTCAAACTATTTCCAATCCCAAGGGCAGCAAGTAATCTTTGATCACATTCTCTTGGGCCGCCCAGCGATGGATGTAGGTGAGAGCCAGACGCGCCGCATCAAGCGGTCCCGGATCGGTGGTAATAATGGGAATGAGTCGGGGTTCTGCGCTCGACGGTGTGGTGGCAGAGGACTCCTGCTCACAAGGATCGGTGACTTTGCCTGGACGAAGGTCACGAATGAGAGCCACTTGCACCTCAAGCCTCTCTGTGGCTTCCTCCGGCAGGGCCAGGGCAAAACGGGCTGGAGCAACCTCTCGGGTGATGCGGCCATGACTGTCGGAGGAGAGGGGCACAAAGGTTCCCACCTCAGAAAAGGACGCGAGCCCCTCATATTGATTGCTGCGTAAAAGTGTGACCACGAACTGACCGTGGTCTTTGAGCCGTTTGAGAAAGGCGGCTCCCATGCCCTCGCGATCCACGACGATGCGGGTGTGGTTCTGCTGCCCGGTGATCTGTTCATAGTATCCCACAATCTCTTCCAATCCCTCCATGACATGCCAATCGCCCCGACCTGTCAAGATCAGCAGGGGATGACCATGCCGATCATGCAAGAGCATCAGGCCCCGACACCCCAGAATTTTGCCCGTGCGACCAATCAGACTGCGCGGGAGCAAGTGCTGGCTATGGACTGGCTTGC
>Ga0193729_1002004_pt1 | contig 10255 bp, 9 predicted proteins | sample U1c2metaG_FD_143036 | JGI IMG/M metagenome (GOLD analysis project Ga0193729, IMG submission 143036) | Soil microbial communities from a riparian zone of the East river system, Colorado, United States - U1c2 | ecosystem: Environmental > Terrestrial > Soil > Riparian zone | place: USA: East River... | reverse complement strand
TTTCTCGTGACAGCTTCGAGATTCTGAAAGAATGCCGCAGAATTTTTCCGGTCGTTAGGCCATTCACGCGCATTTTTGAAGTTGCAATCGAGCCACGCAAGGCTGCCGCGCGCTGTGGAAAGTTCGAGCGCGAGAATTTTCATCGAAAGGTAATTGCGCGCTGGGTTTCCGATTTTATCTCGAACAAAACCCACTGCGCTTGTTCGGGAATGAATTCAGAGAAGCGCTCTGCCCATTCGATCACCGAGACGCCGTCGCCGTAAAAGTAATCATCGAGGCCAAGTCGCGCGACGGATTGTCGATCTTCCACGCGAAAAAAATCGAAGTGATACACCGGCAGTCGCCCTCCTCGATATTCATGCAGGATGGTGAAGGTGGGACTCGTCACATTGACGCTGCTACCCAACTCGGCGACGAGACCTTTGACGAACAACGTTTTACCGCTCCCCAAATCTCCCTTGAGAGCCAAAACCGATCCGGCATGAATATGCTCCGCAAATCGACGCCCGATTGCCTCAGTATCAACCGGACTGTTGGAAATGAACGTAGCCACGCGGGAGAAGTTGATTGTCTTTAGTTGAGAGTTGAGAGAGCGAACCGATGCGGGTCAGGGCCAATCTTGGAAATCTTTTTTTCCATTCTCGCTCCAGGCGATTTCGGTCGCGTGGTGAAGTGGCAAATAGCAATTCGTAATCTTCGCCTTCTGAAATCGCGTCGTTAATCTTTGCGCCACCGGTAAGCGGCAAGTTTTCGGTGTCGAGTTTGAACCCGACTTTGCTGGCGCGCGCCAAACGGGGAAGATCGGCTCCCAGTCCATCGCTTAAATCCATCATTGCGTGGATGGAAAAATTTTCGGTCAGCCACCGCGACTCCATAATCCGCGGAATGAATTGCAGATGCTTTTGTCTTAATGCACCGCCAAGCCGGCCGGTAACAAACAGATCATCGCCCGGTTTGCCACCGCGGCGCGATACCGCGCGATGCTTTTCGACGAATCCAATAACGCTTGTAGAAATAGCAATTTCCCCGGGCGTGCTGCTCGTTTCACCTCCGACGATGCTCACGTCGAATCGTCTGGCAGCTCGGCGCAGGCCGCGATAAAGCTCTTTTATCCACGCGACTTTTGTTTGTTCTGGGACGATCACGGTAATTAGCGCGAACTGAGGCACCGCCGAGGTCGCAGCAAAATCACTGAGCGGGCGCATCATTGCTTTCCAGCCCACATCCGACGCGCTCGTTCCCCGAAGAAAATGCACTCCTTCGACAACGCAATCGACCTTGAGCACAAGAAGCTTGCGGCGGTCGTGGATTGCCACCAAAGCGCAGTCATCTCCAGGCCCGACGGCAACTGCTTTTCCGAGCGAAAGACCAGCCAACAGCAGATTAAGCAGTCGGTCCTCGCCCAGATTACGGAGTTTCATTGCGAAAAAATCTCAGGAAATGCGAGGGCCGTGAGGGTCACTGCATTGAATAACGAATGCATGGTCATCGGCACAAGAATGGAGCCGCTCCATTCGTACGCTATCGCAAAGCAGCTCCCGAGAATAAACAAAGGCACAAACGAGGGAAAATGTGCGTGCGCTGCGGCGAACAAAAGCGCGCTAAAGGTGACGCCGATCAAACGGCCAAAATAGCGTCTCGTTACGCCATAGATAAAAAATCGGAACACGAACTCCTCGATTACCGGCGCGATCGCTACGGCGAACACGATGATCACGATTCGCTGCTCGATAGTGTGCGATCCACTGAAGAACTCGACAATATTCTGCTTGCTCGAGCCACCTCTAAAAAGCCGCTGCGTAACGACATCAGAGGACAAGATTAGTGGATAAGCGAAAAATAGCAGGACCGCTGCCGTGCCGAGGGTACGGATAAAACTGATTCTGAAAAAACCTCCTAACGCGATAACATCGAATCGGCGAAGCTGCAGGAAACTTACTATGAATAACACCACCACAGCCATCAGAAGGAAATTCGCCAAAAGACTGCGAGCGCTGAAGTCAATCGCCTGCTGCGAAAATGACGCGCTAATGTTGAGCAAAAGAAACAGAACCAAGACTGCAGCGAGCACTGCTTCAGGGAGCCCGAATGCTCGCTCCGACGAGTGGCCGGGATCGACAGGGTTCGGGGGGCGTGACCGGATCTGGTGAATTAGCGAAAAATACACATAAGCACTGGCAAGGATGTAGAGAACCAGGACGCTTACAAAAAAGCCCGGCGCGGCCCCGATTGCCGCGAAGACACTGTCAGATGGCATCGATAGCGTTGCTGTAGTGTGCGCTGTCCTCAGCGCATGGGCGGATGAAATGCCCACGCACGCCGAATAGTCCGCTGGGGACAGCGGACGGTACAGCACTTAGCAGATACGCGAAATGTATTCACAATTTCGTCATCCTCACGGAGCATAGTAGCTTGGCAGGAAATACGCGCGACCTGATTCCAGCTGCGGAACGAGCTGCTTCGGAAGCTGAAGCTCGATTTTTGAATCCGCTTGTCCGAAGATGCGAAGGAAACGGCTTAAAGTGAAAGGCGGACCGTACTTCACCACTTTGGCGTCCGGCGCATTGCCCAATTCTTTCGCTTTCCGAAAGGCGTCGTCCAACTCACCAACGCCATCGATCAGTTTGTGTTCGAGTGCTTCCTTACCAGATAAAATCCGGCCATCGGCAATCGTGTCTCGCAGGAGATCGGCCGGCAGGTTTCTTTCCTTCGCCACGATGCCCAGAAACTTGTCGTAGGTTTTCATGATGAAGTTCTGCACAAGATCGCGCTCCTCCGGCGTAATTGGCCGGGCGCCATTGAGCATGTCTTTGAATTTGCCGCTTTTGAAAACCACGGAAGCGAGTCCGACCTTGTTGAACAGTTGCTCGTAATTCAGCGTCTGAATGATCACGCCAATGCTCCCGGTGATGGTCGTTTCGTTAGCCATCAGGAATTTCCCGCCGCATGAGACGTAATAGCCGCCGGACGCCGCCAGCGAATCCATGTAAACCACCACCGGCTTCCGCGCGCGCGTCTTAACGACGGCGCTGTAGATTTCATCGGACGCCGTTACTTCACCTCCGGGCGAGTCGATCTCGAGCACAATCGCTTTGACGCGGCTATCGTCGCGGGCCTGTTGCAGCGCAGCGCGCATGTCATCAACCATGGAATCGCCTACGGTGCCTGGAAGCGAAGAACTGATCAGGCCGCGCATGGTAATGACAGCGATTTTGTCGAGCGTGGGTCGCGTCCCTCTTTGCAGCAGAATTTCGCGGAAACGCGGAATCGGTTCGGCTTCGCGAATGCCGCCAAAGCGCTGAAACGCAGCGAGCATCAACACGAAGTTCACGAAGAGACTGGCGCACAGCGCCACAAACAAAAAAACACTAAGACAACCGAGTCTGCGATTCGCTGCCATTACAGAACGAAACTGCCGGAGAACCAGCGCGCGCACAAGCGTTTTTCATGCTTCGCGCGATGATCCGCTGCTGCCCAACCGTTCAAGCTCCTGCGAAATAGCGTAACGCGCGTAAGCTTGGCAAAAAGAAGTAGGCGCCGCCTTTCACGGTGACAAATTGCCGCAGACCCGAGATGCGGCGTCGTAAAGTACTCTCGCTAGGGATTGTGAAATTGCCAGTAACCGAGGAGCCTGATATCGGCTTAGGATTGCCCAGCAGGGGATCGCTCTCTCCCGTTAGGCCGGAGAACTTAGTGTTCGCAATCCATGCATTTTGCAGGAACTCGAATTGGCGCGAGATGTTCGCATTCAAACAGATGAAGTGTAATCCGCGCGGCTCGTTAGGCGGAGCCGGCTGGAGAGCCTGTTCGGGTGACAGTTCGGAACCGTACTCCCGACCACGCCGGAGAATGCGATGGAAACGAACCGATGAGGTCAGATCGTCGTAGAAACCTTTCGGACCAAAACCGAGTATGATGATGAGTTTTCTTAGCGCGCCGATGCGTCGCTCGGGGAAGTCGCTGTTGCGCGGATTTGCGCGCCTAATGTGTGCACCGAAAGGACAACGCGCGCCCGCTGGATCAGCTTCGTAGGTAAATTGATTCTGCTTAACCGTGCGTGGCTCTGTCCCGGGAATTGGTTCATCTTGGACTGGCAGCAAAGGATCGCCTGTCTGCGTGCGGCCAACTATTTTCGCTCCCAGTTGGCCAGCCTCCGCGAGATTTCCGCCAGCGTGCTCATAGAGGAACTTCCAAAACTTTCCGACGTCCTGTTCCAATTGTCGCATGACAAGATACGTGCCGTTGCGCCCCAGATCTTTTTTGTCAGGCGCATCCACAGCGGGCAGTAATTCCGTGTTCGTCGCGTCCGGGTCCAGTAAAGGTCGATCGGTAATTTTTCCGTATTCGTTGCGATAGCCGAGCAAAAACTCACCCAGCGCAACAATGTTCGTGTACTCCAATTGTGTGCATGGCGTTTGCCGCTGTTGGTCCCAGTCAATCTGAGGCTGGCTAATGCCATCGGCGAAACCAAATGGTTCATCTCCGTCGAGATTGCTGGTTCCAAGGCAGATCACCTCCTCGAATGCGTCACTCCAGGTGTCACCTTTGGTGTTTTGGACAAAAGAATCGAAGTGTTCGGGCTCGGCGAAAAACATCACCAGGAGATGCGCTCTCGGGGCCGCCCCACTTCCAATGCTTGGGGGCGTTAAAATCCACGTCACCCAGCAGCCGGTTGCGGTAATCTGTGTTCATACCGTTTCGGAACTCACGTGAGAAGCCTTCCATCACGGAAGGTGGCAATCCAAGCTGAGTCAGGCCCGGCGCCGTGAACGCGATCTGCAGGGCCGTGGTCGGCGGTGGCTTCTTTTCTACCGCATTAGTGACTGGAGCTGCTCGCAACCAGGCTTTCGCCGCAGCCACATTTTTCACGCGCATAAGTGCATAGGATGCGCTGGTCATGCGACCGTAACCAAAGCGGACCAAACCTTGCACGTCCGCGTAATCGACCATGCTGTATGTCATAGCAGGGCCAGCCATTCACGGGCCTCTTGTTCGCGCATCAACGAGGATTCCAATCCTCGACGGATGCGCGTGTTCCTTTCCAAATCGACGGCGGTCAAACCGGGATAAGCCTTGTACCAAACCTGCGTCAGCACGGTGTGGCGTCGCTGGAACTCCTTGAAGCGGCGTTCGTCGGCACTGCCGCCTTGGAGCAGCCAATCAGTTCTGGGATAGCCGATGCCATTGCTGGTAAAAATATTGAGGCCGAAACCGAGCTTATTGATGAAGTCATCCATGTAGCTCTCGTTGCCGCCGTCATAGTTGCTGAAAAAACTCAGACGCTCGGTACCACCGATCATCACCCAGCGCGCGAAGTGTATGGTGCGGACGCGCCCCAGACGTCCGGGCTTGATAATGTGTCGCGTTGCATAGTCGATCATCAAAAGAACACCTCTGAGGGTCACGAGCCGCAAGAGACCGGGTTTTAAGGTACCCAGCGCACTGTACGGATTCGTAACATCATGATCTTCCGCCTTCGCCAAGGTTTCATAATGGTCGTCGTCGACAACGATATAGGGCTCCGGATCGGTCTTTTCCAGGCGGCGAAGCTGAAAGAGATAGAATGGAGCGATCAGAATCAGCAGCGGCGAAGCCAGCAACAGCAACAATGGCATGCCGATCATGTGCAAGATTTTTTTGATCGTCCATTCAAGCGGCGTCGCCTCCTCTTTGGACAGAGTTAGGCGGCCCGCGGATTTTTCCGCCTCCACGAACCGCTTTAACTGCGCATAAATTTCCCGTGGCGGCAGGCCTTCAAACGAAGACGCCTGGCTGGCAAGGTGTCTTTCAATCGCATCCCGCAATTCCACTTCTTCGCGGATCCGCCGTACCGTGCGTCCGCGTGTGTTCACGTAAGCCGCGCTGGCGGGACTGCGCAGCAACTTCATCCAAGCCATAAGATCGGTGTCTGCCGCGAATCCATGGCAGCATGAAAAGATCGCGCGCAAGCCATCGGACGCACGTCTCACCAGTTCGTTGAGGAATGCCTCCTCCTCGCCGTCTATGTCGCCGAGAAAGGCGAGATACAGCGGATAGTTGCGGACCGGCAACCCGTAAATGCGCAGGTCTCCGACGTTTTTATCGTCCAGTATCACAAAACGCGCGAAATGCAGCGTGTCGAACTGCGCGAACGGGACGAGCGGGTTGTTTGGGTTGACGCACCCCGGCGCCTCGTTCATGGAGTCGAGCAAGCCGCGCAGTTCCGCCGCGCGTGACGGAACGATCGGCGCCAAAATCATGAAATTTCCCTGCGGCGTCATGGCCTCCTAGTCGAATACCTCATCACCTGTGGGCTCGTAGTGAGGCACCTTGTTCATGTCATGCCGCAGCATGGACAGCTGGTAATACATCTGCTGCCTGGCGCGGCTTTGATTACCCAGCGGCCGATGCTCAGCGATCGTATGCCATGGGTTATAGGAGAGCTTCCTGGCAAATTCCATTTGTGCCGGCGAATCAAATTTCTGTTTCGGCAGCCGCAGCGTTGCTACTGATACACGTGGCGAAAGTTTCTCCGGCCAGAGCACGCCGTTATTCTCAATCGGCATTAGGAAAGGATCGGTCTGCAATTGCAACCGAAAGTCCAACTCCACGTCTCCTTCATTCAGCGCCTTGACCATTGCGTCGCGCAAATAATCATCGGGCGGACGCAAAGGAAGCCGCGGGATTGGAGTTTTCTTGTTTGTCTTTGGCCAGACCGAATATTGCATCGCCTGACCGTCTCCCAGCAGATACGGCACGCAGCTAAAGTAAGGAGCTTCGAACGGGCTGCTCTGAGTTTTGACCCAGAGCCCTTGCATAATCATGTCCAGGATGTGGGGTTGCTCGAAATTAACAAAATGAAAAATTTGCGCGTTTTTCACGCTCCACTTTTGCAGGTGCGCATTCGACTTTACGTCTTGTGTAACAAAGGTCGGGGTAGAAACGCCAAACATGTCGAGTGTGAATTTCTCCTCATCCATCAACTTCGCACCCTCCACGCCCATTAGTTTGATGCTGATGCTCATGAACCCGACGTCGTCGATGTCTGGCGTAATGTAAGGACCCGGTCCGGAAAAGCGCACCCAACAACGGAACGTCTGTGGTTTGGCGTAGATGCCGTAGCGAAACTGTGGCGGAAGGTTGTCGTGGACGATAAACTCGCCGCGGACAATGCCCTGTGTTTTGGTGTTCCCGCCGCGCTCGAACCCGCCCGGTTTCCAGAGTCCTCGCATCTGCGTGGTGAAACTCTTGATGATCGAGTCAAGGTATTCCTCTTCATTCGGCAGCGGTTTTTCCTCGGCAATCTTTAGGCCTTCGTCCTTCCGCTGCATGTTGATCAATGCTGTGACCAGGCGCGCGATTGGATCGCGAAGGATGGCGTCGAATGTTGGGCGAAGCCAGTGATCAACTCGGCGTTCCATCTGCAAAAGGAACATATTGGTGTCACTCACCAAGTTGAGGAACCACGAGCCAGTATTGGCGCGCGGCATTGGGCGGCTGACGTTCGAATTCACGGCATCTCCGATGGCCGCACGATCTGATTACGTGCCAGCCGGAAACTCCAAGGCGAAATCAATCAACCGTTTTTTGCCAAGGTAAACTTTGCCCAGGTAAGTGCGCGGCGCGACTTCGCGAATCTCGTCACGCACCCAGTGCGCCACCAATGAAGTCTCCGAATAATCAAGAATGATGCACTCCTTCTTATCCAACCAGCTCGGACCTTTGTACACCTTTGCGATGATCGCGTTAAGTCCAAAGGGCAAAATTTTGTTTCGTAAAATTCCCTTAGCTGGATCGAAAATTTTTCCCTGCCACGCAAAATGACTCACGAAATTGGCCATATCCTGTGTGTAAGTCGTTCCCGGTGCGATGATCGCCGTGCCTTTGGCTTCGCCGCTGGGAATTTCGCCGACGGGACTTTGCGTGAACAAATCGTCCAGCTGCGCCTGCGACATTTTCAACATTTCTGCAACCGTAACTGCCATATGATTTCCTCAGTTTGATGCTGTAGCGCGCGCTGTCCTCAGCGTATTCCGGTAAAGGTGATGCCATGCTAATTTTCCGCTGAGGACAGCGGACTCTACAGCCTTTGTTCGTGCTATTCTCACTTAAAACGTTTTCAGATATTCGATCAGCGCGCGCTTGTCGGTATCCGGCAAGTCTGTGCCGAAGTAGTGGCCCTTGTCCTCAACAAAGTCGGGACACTTGTTCGCCGCGAGCAAGCCCGGAATGAGTTGGTTGAACTCGTCGGCGGCTTGGTCGCGTGAAACGTCGGTGGTCTTAATCTTGATCAACTTGTTCGCGATTTTAAGAAAGACGTCGAGATTTCGAAAGTCCGGTTCCAGATTGGCGACCAGGTTGATCGGTGTGCCTTTCGGAATCATTCCGACCTTGATATAACCATCGTGATCGGCGAGTCCCCGCAGCGTCCTCGGTACAAATTCCTTGCGCAAATGCAGCGAGCAATCGTTCTGTGTGCGCCAGATGGAATCTTTGTTCAGCCGTTTTTCCGGCCAGAGTAATTTTTCGATGGCATCATTGAACGCATCCATGCGGCCCGCCACGGAAGGATCGCCATTGAATTTGCCCAGCATGTTGTTGTGCAACAGCGGCGCCGAACTCCAGACACTGACCAAAGAAGCGGTGCGATAATATCCTGGCGCTACATTTTTCTCCTTCGGTTTGAATTTGATCGGATGCGTCTCATCAAAGGGATTGAAGAATTCGAGTTCGTCCACGGGCGACAATTCCTTGTAGGTAAGCGAGGAAAAGTTATCCCAGACGTGACCAGCCTTGGCATTTGTCGCGAAGGCGCGCGCGGAATTGGTCTCGATCTTTGTCAACGGATAGCGCTTCTCGTTTGACAGGAAATTGTCCTCCAAAAAATGGTCATCCATCACCGCTGCGCGGAACCACGCTTTTCCTTCGCCGGAGTGCGGATCAATGTTCGGCGGCGGCTGTTTGCTCGAGTGGCATGCCGCGCAGCTTTCGGCGAACACTTCTTTCCCGCGCGTCATCACAGCCGCGTCCGTGGTAATGTATGCCTGTCCGCCGGGCGCGTCGGCGAGATGAAACGGTTTTAGCCTGCGGAAGAAGGCTCTGATACCGGCAAGACGTTCCTCGGTCGCGCGCCAGAAGACCGAGTGCTCGCGCGCGTAAGGAATTTCGAACGGCTGTTGCTTTGTCAGACCAATCAAACGGTTATGGCGCGTCAGCCAGTACTCGGAAAACATCCCGATATTGACGTAAACCCGAATGGTTGCGCCGGGGATGCCGATGGAATCAGCGCCGTCTTTTAGAACGTGCGCCACCGGCATCTCTTCTTTTTCACCAGGTAGAGCAAGCGTTCCGCCCGCCATCTTTTCCGGTACTTGGATGCGTTCCCGTTCTGCGAGCAGAAAAATTGCGTTGATTGCATTCGGGTTATTGATGTGGTCTGTCGCAATGCGGGAAGTGTCGGAAGTGCCGTGCGGCTGTGCAGCGAGCATTTCGTAAAAGAAGCCGCCCTTCTCCACGTTGCAGGCGAACACCTTTCCCTCGTTGATGTATTGATTGCCAATTGCCGACGCGAGATTTTCCCATCGCGGATTTTCGGGGTCATCTGGCGGATTACTCGGATTCGGCGCGATGTGGCAAGAGCCACACGCTACGCCGACGCGATACGGACGAATGAGTTTGTCGTTGTTGTAGTAGGCGGGATCCTTCATGAAACGATCGCCGTTCCATTTCTTGCGCGCTTCCTCGTTGAATTCCGGATTCGGAAAAAGCCGAAAGCCAAGCACACCCGAAGGCTTGCCGTAAACGGTTTCGTCGATGCCTTTCGGCTCCGGTTCGACTTGCTCATCGAGCCACAAGCTAAACTCATCCGGCTTACTTGCGGCGCGAAATCCTGGCTCGTTTACCAGGCCGAGAATTTTGAAACGCTCGCCGCGCGGAAATTTGCGGTTATCGAGCATCCTCAAAAGGTCCATCAATCCGTAACTGTCCTGAGCGGCATGATTCCAAAAGTGCTGGTTGCCACCGCTCCAGAGGTTCCAAGTGTTACGCCCCATGATCTCCTCGGGTGAAAGATCGATGCCGCCATCCATCGGCTTGAAGATGTCGGCCGTGATCTGCGGAAAATCGGCGGTCGTTTTTCCGGCAGCCTTCGCTTCGTCGATGGGCTCGGTTTTCCAGCAGCCGGCGAATCCGAGCAGCCCGCAGCCGATGACGCAGGATCCGACTCGGGCGAGACGGAGAAGATGGTCCCTGGCTGGCAGCAGTGCCTTCACCGAAA
>Ga0193729_1002003_pt1 | contig 10258 bp, 9 predicted proteins | sample U1c2metaG_FD_143036 | JGI IMG/M metagenome (GOLD analysis project Ga0193729, IMG submission 143036) | Soil microbial communities from a riparian zone of the East river system, Colorado, United States - U1c2 | ecosystem: Environmental > Terrestrial > Soil > Riparian zone | place: USA: East River... | reverse complement strand
CTGTTTTCGCGCTCGACGATGCGAGGGCGCAGCGCGGCGTAGCGACGCATTCGTCGGGCAATCATGGGACAGCGCTCGCGCGCGCGGCGAAATTGCGCGGCATTTCGGCGCACATCGTTATGCCGTCGAACTCGGCAAAGGTGAAGATGCGCGCGGTCGAGAGCTACGGTGCGCGAATCGTCTTTTGTGAGCCGACGCAAGAGGCGCGCGAGGCCGCATGCGCCGACGTGATCGCAAAAACAGGTGCGACGCTGATTCATTCGTTCGAAAACGAAGATGTGATGGCGGGGCAGGGGACGGCGGCGGTGGAATTGCTCGAGGACGTTTCCGATCTCGATCTTGTGATGTGTCCGGTCGGCGGCGGCGGTTTGCTCTGCGGTACGGCTGTCGCGGCGAAAACGATGCGGTCACAAATCAAAGTGGTCGCCAGTGAACCGGTGAACGCGGACGATGCAGCGCAATCATTTCGCGCGGGACGGTTGATTCGCACCGAAAAGAGATTCACGATCGCCGACGGACTTCGGACAAATGTCGGCACACCAAATTTTCCAATCATCCAGCGCTACGTGGACGACATCGTGACGGTGAGCGAAGAAGCGATTACCACGGCCATGCGCACCGTTTGGGAGACGATGAAAATTATCATCGAAGCTTCAGCGGCTGTTCCATACGCCGCGGTTCTTGAGCAGAAGATCGACATCGGCAGGAAGCGGGTGGGCATTATTCTCTCCGGCGGCAACGTCGATCTCGACGCGTTGCCATGGATGTAGATCTGAGGTCAGAGATCAGAAGTCAGAAGTTAGAAACCATCCTGCGATGAACACCTCCGAGAAATTGGGAACTCGTTGCGTGATCGTGGGCGGCGGACCAGCCGGGATGATGGCTGGGTACTTGCTCGCCCGGGCGGGCGTGCCCGTCGCCGTGCTGGAAAAGCATGGCGATTTCAACCGCGATTTTCGCGGCGACACGATTCATCCTTCCACGCTCGAGTTAATGCACGAACTCGGATTGCTCGACGAATTCTTGAAGCAATCGCACCAGGAGGTGCGGGAACTACGCGGTGTCATCAACGGTCAGACCGTGCCAATCGCTGACTTCACGCAACTCCCGACGCGCTGCAAATTCATCGCTTTCATGCCGCAGTGGGATTTTCTGAATTTCCTTTCAAGTCATGCCAAACGTTTCCCGACCTTCCAATTGCTCATGCAAACCGAAGTCGTCGATTTGTTGATTGAGAATGAGCGCGTTGTCGGTGTCCGCGCAAAAACTCCGCGTGGCGAAATAGAAGTTCACGCGGACCTCGTCATCGGTGCGGACGGGCGGCATTCGACGATTCACACGCGCGCCGGTTTCAAGCTGCGCGAGTTTGGCGTGCCGATCGATGCGCTCTGGATGCGCATCTCCAAAAAACAGGATGATCCGGAACAATCGCTCGGTTTTTTTCACCACGGCAAACTCCTCATATTGCTCGATCGTGGCGATTACTGGCAATGCGGCTTCGTCATCCCGAAAGGAGGATTCGACGAGATCAAAGCGCGCGGGCTGCCGGAATTTCAAAATGAGATCGTCAGCTTCGCCGCATTTCTCCGCGGCCGTGTGCCCGAGCTGAATGAGTGGTCGAAGGTCAAGCTGCTCACGGTGCAGATCAATCGTCTGCGTGATTGGTGTCGCGAAGGATTGCTTTGCATCGGCGACTCTGCGCACGCCATGTCGCCGGCAGGTGGTGTGGGCATCAATCTCGCGATTCAGGACGCGGTTGCGACTGCGAATCTGCTCGCGCAAAAATTGCGAAGCGGTCCAGTTTCTCTTGACGATTTGCGAAAAGTGCAGGCACGCCGGGAATGGCCGACGCGCCTGATCCAGCGGATGCAGGTGTTTATTCATCAGCGAGTGGTCACCGGTCAGGCGTCAGGCAGCGATGATTCGTTGCCGTTTGTGGTTCGTTTGCTGAAATGGTTTCCGATTCTGCGACAGGTGCCCGCCCGTTTTATCGGTCTCGGCCCGCGACCCGAGCATTTCCGCAGCCCAACCATGGGTGAATTGTAAGGCGTCTGTGTCAGACGCCGAGTCGAGTAGGCGTTTTACAGAAACGCCCTACAGTGGCGACGATTTATGAGACGGCGCGATAAGCAATCCTGGCGCTCAACTCACGTTTCCTAAGTGAACAGAGGAACCACCGGCGCGCTCGAAATCGAACCTTCTAATATAAAAACGTTTAAGTTTAATCATAGCAACGTTCTTCCTGCTATTCGGCGCCGTTTCTTCTCGTGGAGCGGTGTTGACGAGGATCTCCGGCGAAACCGGCGTTACCGTTGATACGTTGCAAGCCGAGAGGGCGTCGACGGGACTCGGTTATGGTGAATTAGAGAATGCACATTTGCTGGCTAATGCACCAAGCGGGAGAAGGCTGGGGAAGAATTGCCCGCGACAACGGACTCAACCTTGGCAGGATCGTGAGCGACGCGCACCGGTCGCACCAGGCCGCGCAGCATGCTCAGAGCGTTCACGGCAAAAGCAGCATCCATGGCAAGAGCGCCACCAGTATTGGTAGGGGTCACATGGGCACGAAGAGTGTCGGTCGCGGACCGAGCGTTAAATCTGGTCGAGGAGGATTTCATGGCATGGGCGGTATGGGTCACGGCCATGGCGGCCATTGAAAACGGCTTCGAGAAAACCAGCTCCTAACGAAGTGATTATTTAAGCGTAGTCTCGCGCATCGTTTTTGTGCCGAGGATTTCGCGGGTGTCGAGTTGCTTCACGGCAGTGTCGCAACGTTGATCTCTTGGCGGCTACTCTACTTCAACTTCGATGCCGCCGATCCAGCGTGCGACAAGATTGTAGATGGCGGCGCCGATAACACCGAAGACGAACCCCATCACGCCGTAGATCACTGGCATGAAAATCCCCATCCCGAACATGATTCCCGCCACAACTGCACCCGGCGCAGTCGAAGAAGCATGGGCTCCTTGTGCATGTTGCGCGAAGGCGCCTGCCGCCGCAGCCAGCATGAAAATCGGCAGAAATATTAGCCCCATGCAGGCATAAAGTACGCCCATCATCTTGCCAGCTTGCAGCGGCGCGATCCGTTTGATTGTGCGTTTCATATTGAGGCGATCATGCCGGCAGCCGGGTTATCCTGGCAATTAGATTTGTCAGCCGAGCGTGCCGCTCTCATTTGAGAGTGATCTCGCGCATGGTTTTAGTGCCGAGGATTTCGCGGACGTCGAGGCGTTTCACTGCGGTCGCGCGGCGCTGATCTTCGGGTCCCATGACCTTCTCAACGATGGGGTCCATCTTGTCGCGCAATCCATCCAGCGCGGCCATGTTTGGATACTCCACCAAGATTAGGAGGTTGAAATCCTGCGGGCCCATCGCGTCGCCTTCTAGAATTTTGTAATCGAGGATAATCTTCTGCTTTTTCTCCTCGTCGTAAACCGGCTTCACCGTTCCGGTGATCTGTTTGAGGTACTCATCGCTTAATCCGGTCTTGGTCTTAATCATGGTGAGCGTCCAGACCGGGCCTTCTGTGTAAGGCGCACTGCTGCCGCCTGTCTTCTTACTTGGACTCGTTTGCGCCGAAGAAAACCCGGCGATTCCCAAAGATAGTACAGCGACAACAAAGATCTTCGTGTTCATAATGCGTGCACCTTGAGCAGTGTCCGTTAAACACGCGAGCAGAATTTCTCGGAAGAGCTTTCGACAGGTTTAACAAACCTTAAATTAATTTTAGAATCCTTGTAAATCGCGTGAATCCTGTCGGATTCCTACTCCATGAGGACGAAATTGTATCTGGCGATCCTGGCGGCGTTTAGTTTTTTACTGAGCAGTCGTGCTGCGGAACCAATCCCGATTGCGTCTCCGGAGGCCGTGGTAAACGCGCCGGAATTCAAAAATCTCTCCGACCTCAAATGGGACAAAATTTTGCCTGATCTCGGCGCAGATTCTCCCGAGATCAGCATTCTCCATGTCGATCCAAAAACGCACGCGACCAGTCTGCTCATTCGCGCGCCGAAAGCGATCCACGTTCGCAAGCATTGGCACGCCGCCAATGAATCGCACACGATAATCAGGGGCACGGCCACGCTCGCGTGCGATGGCAAACGCGCCGAGATCGGCCCCGGCGGGTTCAACTTCATGTCCGCAAAAATGGTCCATGAAGCATGGTTGCCCACAAACTCTCTCACGTTCATCACAGTCGATGGCGCATGGGACATCAATTGGGTTGAAGGACCGCCGACCGCAGCCGATCTAATGAAATAAGGTTGACGCCGGTTATTATGAAACACGTTCAATTTCTCTCTACTTGTCTCATCTGGCTTTGGTCGTGCGTTGTCAGTGCTCAATCGCAAAAGCCGACCATGAAAGCAATCGTGGTGCATGAGTATGGCGGCCCGGAGGTTCTCAAGTACGAAGATGTGCCGGTTCCGACGCCCAAGGAGGATGAGATGCTAATCAGAGTTTTCGCCGCCGGGGTGAATTCATTTGATGGCGTACTCCGGTCGGGCAAGTACGCAAAAATTTTCAAAATGCAGCTGCCCTGGATTCCGGGCTATGATATCGCCGGCATTGTCGAGAAAGTCGGTGACAAGGTTGGTAAATTCAAAGTAGGCGACCCTGTTTACGCCTTCATTTCAATTCCGAGTGGAGGCGGCTACGCTGAATACGCGCTGGCGAAACAGAGTCAGGTCGCGTTAAAGCCGGCGACGGTCAGTTTTGCCGAAGCGGCCGGTGTGCCCAGTGTCGCTTTGACGGCATGGCAGGCGCTCGTTGACAAAGCCAATCTTCAGTCGGGCCAGACTGTTTTGATTCATGGAGCGTCCGGTGGAGTCGGGATGTTCGCGATTCCGATTGCAAAGATTCGCGGTGCGAAAGTGTTCGCGACTGCTTCGACTGCCAATCAGGATTTTCTCAAGCAACTTGGAGCCGATATGGCCATCGATTACAAGACGCAAAAATTCGAAGAGATTGCCAAGGATGTCGATGTAGTCCTTGATGGTGTCGGCGGCGAAACGCTGGCGCGATCGTGTCCGATCGTGAAGAGAGGCGGATTTCTGGTGAGCCTTGTTGGACGCATCGACCAGGCGCAGCTAGACAAGTACGGGATTCGCGGCGTGTCCCTGGAGGCTGAATCTAACGGCGATCAGCTTGCCCAAATAGGAAGGCTAATCGATGAAAAGAAAATCAAAGTCGTCGTTTCCCAAACTTTTCCGCTGGCTGATGCGGCCAAAGCCCAGACAAAGGCGGAAACGGGTCATGCTCGCGGGAAGATCGTGTTGAAGGTTCGCGACGAGCCGAATTGAACTCGCGCGAGCGCGAAGCGCGCATCGGATGTAAATCGAATCGGAATCCATTATGAAAAAGACATTTCTTTGGCGTGTTGGGTTAACAATCACGGCCATCGCCGCAGCTCAGGCTACGAATGCTATGATGAAAGCAATCGTGGTGCATGAGTATGGCGGCCCGGAGGTTCTGAAGTACGAGGACGCGCCGCGACCAGAGCCGAAAGATAACGAAGTTCTTGTCAGAATGATTGCAGCGGGTGTGAATCCGGTCGATGCGCTGATTCGCTCGGGAAAGTACGCAAAATTTTTCGGTACGACGCTGCCGCTAATTCCCGGGTATGACATCGCCGGCGTCGTCGAGAAAACGGGAGCGAAAGTCACCAAACTGAAAGTTGGAGATCCAGTATACGCGTATGTCATGTGGGGAGGCGGTTACGCAGAGTATGCGGTCGCAACTGAGGGAGAGGCGACAGCAAAGCCGAAGTCGCTCACCTTTGTAGAGGCTGCGGGCGTGCCACTCGCGGCGTTGACGGCGTGGCAGGCGCTGATCGACACGGCGAAGTTGAGTGCGGGTCAGACCGTCCTTATTCACGGCGGATCTGGCGGCGTCGGCAGCTTCGCCATTCAAATCGCGAAAGCGCGCGGCGCGAAGGTGATCGCGACGGCCTCGACTGCAAATCAGGATCTGCTCAAACAGCTTGGCGCGGATGTGGCGGTCGATTATACGACGACCAAGTTCGAGGATGTTGCGAAAGATGTCGATGTTGTGCTCGATTCGGTCGGCAAAGACACGCTCGCGCGGTCCTACGGCGTGGTAAAGAGAGGCGGCTTCATCGCAACGTTGGTCGCCCAGCCCGATCAGGCGGAACTCGACAAACACGGAATCCGCGGGGCGCCGATCTCGGTAAAACCGAATTCAGACGAGCTCACGGAGATTACGAAGCTGATCGAACAAAAGAAAATCAAGCCGGTTATTTCACAAGTGCTGCCGCTTACCGACGCAGTGAAAGCGCAGGAACAAGCCGCGACACATCACACCCGCGGCAAAATTGTGCTCAAAATCGCGGACGAGCCGAAGTAGCAACCAGCCGCTCACCTGTGGTATAACACAGAGATGAACTGGGATGCGCTCAGCGCGATCTCGCAATTGGTCGGCTCGTTCGCCGTCGTTTTGTCGGTGCTATATCTCGGCATCCAAGTGCATCGGAGCACACGCGTGGCCAAACTCGCCACGCAAGACGCCGCAGCCACTGCCCTGCGCGATGTGACCAAACCGTTCATGGAAAGCGCCGAGCTGGAACGGATTTGGCGGGTAGGCCTGGAAGATCTCAGTGCACTTTCCGTCGAAGATCGCGCGCGCTTTTTTCATGCTGCTTACCAATTCTTAAAAGCCTTCGAGACAATTCATTTTCATTATGTTTATGGGTTGATGGACAAACAGCTCTGGCAGGGTTGGCGAGGGCTTCTTGGCCATTACGTTGCCGCGCCCGGGATCGCCCATTATTGGAAACTTCGTCCCGAAGTTTTCTCCGAGCGATTCCGGAAATTCGTTAACGCACTCGAACCTCCGGCCGAGCAACGCACCGTCGGAAATCTTTCTGGACAGGAACGAGAGTCATAGTGCGGCGGGTCTCTGTCGGGCGGGTAAACGATGAGCCACACAAAATACAGCGCTTGTCTGCTGCCATCGTTACGGTGCGGTCTCATTTCGATAATCGTGGCGCTCGTAGAAGCGCGACCTAACCCATGCGATGCAAACTGAAGGCGTGAGGCTGCAGTTGTCGCTGCGCGTGAGCAAGGCCCGGGTTCGCACAACATGGAAGTCATACGGTCCGCGCGTAAAATAAGGCTCGACAAATTGTCTCGGTGCTGGTAAGAATGCCTTCAATTAGGTCATCCGACGTTTCAACTTATCTTCGGCGCGGCTCAATAAGCCGCAGGGGCTGGATCTTCGCTGAGACACCGCTTAACGCGATCTCCAGATCCAACTGGAGCCCCGAGTCAGCCGAAGTGAGGCCGCTGTTCAAAGCGCCTCGTGAGGATGGTTCCTGGTTCCGCGCGGAACTGGATTGCACTTAACGCAGTTCAACAATCCAGCATCAACAACCAGACGAAAGATCCTTATGAAAATCTGTTCTTCAATCTTATTCACTGCGCTGCCGCACTTTGTCTTCACTTCATTTCCGAGATGAATCGCTACACGCGTTGGCTGCCTTGGCAGGCCGCTCTACTCCAATCAGGAAACCCAATCTTCGGCTGGCCACCAGTCGCCGAACATCGGATGTTAGTAAAAGAAGGATGGACACTATGAGAACAAACCAAATGAAAAAGTTACTTTTACTAGCCATTGCTACTTGCGTCGCGCTTACCATGTCAGCCTCGCCTGCGCCAAGTTACTCTACTTACCTTGGAGGGAGCTGCGATGAGTCCGGCCATCGTATTTCCGGGGATAGCGCCGGAAATATGTATGTTACCGGGCAGACAGACTCGACAGATTTACCCACTACTTCGGGGGCTTTTCAAGCCACGAAGAATGAAGGCTATGATGCTTTCGTAACGAAGCTCAATTCTGCTGGCAACGGCATTCTCTTTTCGACTTATCTCGGAGGCAGCGGGGACGACTTCGGCAGAGACATACGGGTGGATGCCAGCGGAACCTACATTTATGTTGTGGGAACAACGACCTCTGCCGATTTCCCTACTACCGCCAACGCCTTTCAGAAGACTAACAAGGGCGGTCAGGATGTGTTCATCACTAAGCTCAATGCCACCGACGGCACGGTTGTTTACTCGACGTATCTCGGCGGCAGCGGCACAGATGTCGGCGTCAGCGTTTCGTCGGACACATCAGGCAGCGCTTATGTTACCGGCTATACAAATTCTGCTGACTTCCCTGTCGCGGGGACGCTCCAGGCAACCAAGAACGGAGGATACGACGCCTTTATCGTCAAGATCAGTCCAGACGGATCGAGCCTGGTGTATTCTACTTTTTTTGGGGGAAGTGGTGATGATTTTGGACAAGGCATTCGGGTAGTTGGCCCCGCCAAATTTCAGGACGCAGGCTCCGTTTATGTTGCGGGCTACACTAACTCGACTGATTTCCCTACCACTTCGGGAGCCTTTCAAACGAGCAATGGCGGTGGTTACGACGCCTTCGTAGTCAAGATCAATCCGGCTGGCACGGCGCTCGTTTATTCCACATACATTGGCGGCACCGACAAAGATGTCGCCGTAGGCATCGAGTGGGACGACAACGGCAGCGCTTATATTGCCGGTTACACCGATTCGGCTGATTTCCCCGTTACGGCCGGAGCTTTCCAAACGGCCAAAAGAGGCGGCTACGATGCGTTTGTAACAGGAATCAATCCCGCCGGCACCGGCCTTGTTTATTCGACTTATCTTGGTGGTACCGGCGACGATTATGCGGAGGGCCTTCGCGAGGATGCAGGCAATGTTTATTTAACAGGGCACACAGACTCGACGGATTTCCCGACCGTCAATGCCATTCAGGCGAGCAAAAACGGTGGAACCGATGCTTTCGTGGCAAAATTCAATCTTGGCGGAACGCTCTTACTCTTTTCCACGTATTTCGGCGGCAGCGGAGACGATTACGGCCGGGACGTGCGCGTGGATGGCAGTTACGCTTATGTTACTGGGTACACAAACTCGACTGATTTTCCGATTGTCGCCGGAGCCTTTCAGATGGCTAACAACGGCGGCCAAGACGGCTTCGTGGCTAAGATTAACACAGGCACTGACATAATAGTTCAGGCAAACATCGTAGGCCTTGCGTTCGCGGTGGATGGCACGACTTATAGTTCGCCACAGGAATTTTCCTGGGTGCCAGGCGCGAGCCATACCATTGCGACAACCAGCCCGCAGGCAGGCAGGACCGGAGTTCGTTACTCGTGGATCTACTGGAGCGATGGCGGGGCTATTTCTCACACCGTTGCGCCTACCAAGAACACGACCCTCACGGCCAATTTCATCACCCAGTATTACCTGACCATGAGCGCTGGGACAGGCGGCCATGTAAGCCCAGCGAGCAGTTGGCATACTAGCGGCAGCACTTTCTCGATTAGCGCAACGGCATCCCCCGCTTACAGTTTCAGCAATTGGACTGGCAGCGGCTCGGGCTCCTATTCTGGACCGGATAATCCGCGTTCCATCACCATGATCGGGCCTATCACCGAGGCGGCTACCTTTACCCATAACTGATCCTCCTAGCTCTGTGCGGAAATTCGTTAACGCACTCGAACCTCCGGCCGAGCAACGCACGGTCGGAAATCTTTTCGGACAGGAACAGAACCCCTACCACGGTCCGGCCCCGGGGTCTTCCAGCAATGGCGCTGGTTCACGCGCTCAATAAGGGAGCCATCCTGATGTTTTAGAGGCGACCGACGTGCCGCCTCTTATAGAAAAACCGTTGCTGTGATGCGTAACGCGAGCTAATTGCACGGTCTGTCGCGCGGGCAAACAGATGAACATTCACGAATATCAAGCCAAGGAACTGCTGCAAAAATTCGAGGTCGCGACGACACGCGGCAAAGTGGCCTCAACGGTTGATAAGGTGGAACAAATCGCGAGCGAGCTGGGACATGTCGATCTTGTCGTGAAAGCGCAGATCCACGCGGGTGGACGAGGGAAGGGGACATTTAAGAACGGATTCAAGGGTGGGGTCCAGCTTTCCAAGTCGCCCGCGCACGCTCGCGAGGTCGCGTCGAAAATGCTCGGCCAAGCGCTCGTCACGCATCAGACCGGGCCCGGCGGTCGCGTCGTGAATCAAGTGCTCGTAGCTGAGTCGGCGGAGATCGAGCGCGAAATTTATTTTGCGATTCTGCTCGATCGAACCACGGCCGCGCCGGTGATTGTCGCGAGCACGGAAGGCGGCGTTGAAATTGAAACGGTCGCCGCGAAGTCTCCCGAGAAAATCATTCGGGAACAAATTGATCCACTTGCCGGTCTGCAATCATTTC
>Ga0193729_1002002_pt1 | contig 10272 bp, 10 predicted proteins | sample U1c2metaG_FD_143036 | JGI IMG/M metagenome (GOLD analysis project Ga0193729, IMG submission 143036) | Soil microbial communities from a riparian zone of the East river system, Colorado, United States - U1c2 | ecosystem: Environmental > Terrestrial > Soil > Riparian zone | place: USA: East River... | reverse complement strand
CGGCTTTTAGCAGCGCCCTTTGTGCCGTTTCTCATCCGCACTTCAAATGGTCGCGAATATTTGGTTCCTACAGCTGGGCACGCGTTCATCACACCACGCGGGAACCGCGTAATTGTTGTCGCTGATGATGGCGCCACGGCTGTTCTAGGTCCCCTCCACATCAACAGCGTAATCGACTCGCAGCCGAACGGTGAATAACGCGCTGCGGATCTGACACGGTGGATCCGAGACTTCGCGCCGCTTTCAACGCTGAGTTTACGCCAGAAAAATATGCGACGCTGGCGCGGTGTGTGAATGAAACGGAGAAGTGGCCGGCGGATTTCCGAATTTCAGAGACGCCCATTTTTCTGACGCGTGAGTTCACAGATGAAGTCACGCGCGCTGCAAATGAGATTATCGCTCTCACGCGCACGCCGGAATTCGCGCAGCACGCGGCCTCGGCTGTTCCGAAAGGGTTGGAAGTTCCAAATGAATCGGGGCACCCGAATTTTCACGTGGTCGATTTCGCAATCTGCGCAGAAGGCGACCGGCTCGTCCCTCGGTTGATTGAGTTGCAGGCGTTCCCCAGTTTGTTCGCCTTTCAATTGTTGTTACTCGGTTGCATCCGCAAGGAGTACCCAGTGATTCCGCGCTATTGGACCTCATCGTTCGGCGGAATCAAAGACGACGCTTATCTTGATCTGCTACGCCGTACAATCATCGCCGAATCGGATCCTGAGAACGTTATCCTGCTGGACATCGAACCGGAAAAACAAAAGACCCGCGTGGATTTCGCGGCCACGGAAAAATTGCTCGGCATCCGGTCTGTTTGTGTCACGAAAATCAGGAAGCGCCAGCGGCAATTGTTCTATGAGCGCGATGGATGCGAAGCACGGATCGAGCGGATTTATAATCGCGTGATCTTCGACGAACTAATTCGGCGGCCCGATCTGAATCTATCGTTTCGGTTTCAGGATGATTTGGATGTCACCTGGGTTGGGCACCCCAATTGGTATTTTCGGATCAGCAAGCATTCGCTGCCGTTTCTCAAGACTCAGCACACGTCGCCTACTTTTTTTGTCGACAAATTTCCCGCCGGCGAAAACCTTGACGACTACGTGTTGAAACCGCTGTACTCATTTGCCGGGCATGGCGTGGACATGGAGCCGACTCCCGAGAGAATCGGCGCTTTGGAAAATCCGCATGAATGGATTCTGCAACAGAAAGTCGACTACGCGGCATTCGTGCCAACTGTCGATGGTAAGAAATCTAAAGCAGAGATCCGGATGATGTTTGTGTGGCCGGAGAACGAGCACGATCCAACGCTAGTCAATAATCTCGTCCGGATGAGCCAGGGCAAAATGATGGGCGTCGATTTCAACATCGACAAGACCTGGGTGGGCGCCAGCATCGCGCTGCACGAAGGGTAACGCTCGGCATGGACCGGTAGGGCGGGCAGTCCTGTGCCCGCCGCTTGCGATTCACGAACCACGGCGCGCACGGAGTGGCGCGCCCTACCAATAAAGGCCATGCGGTACGTTGAAAGCGCGCGTTATCATCGCGCACTCTTACGCCGGTTCGGTCGAAACCATCGCTTCGCCGGCGCCTTGTTCCAGAGCTTGCTCTACCGCACGCCAAGGGAGCATCGCGCACTTGACTCGCTGCGGAAACTTTCGGACTCCCTGCATTACGCGAAGATCACCCAAGCTTTTCGGCGCTTCGCTGGTTTCATTCGTTACGAGATCGTGAAATGCGCGGAGCATTTCCGTCACTTCCGCACGGCTTTTCCCCTTTAACTTCATCGTCATCAATGACGCTGAAGCCTGGCTAATCGCGCAGCCGCGGCCGGTGAATTTGATATCCTCCAAACCTCCGTCCGCGTCGAATCTGACGGCCAGATGAATTTCATCCCCGCACGCCGGATTATCCCCGTGCACGCGAACCGCCGCGTCAGGCAGCTCGCCAAAATTCCGCGGCCGGCGTGAGTGATCGAGGATTACTTCCTGATAAAGCTCTTCGATTTCCGGGATCATGAAAAGAAACGAACTGCGTACCCTATTGTCATGTTGAGCCAAGCGCTGCAACGAAATGCGAAGCATGAGGCCAGGCTTTCAAACATCTCTGGAGTATTAACTCACCGGCCGAGCAGATAATCAGAGATTCTTCTCCCGCGACTGCGGGATCAGAATGACACCAAGCTACAAACATCATGAAAAGAAACGCACCGCGGCGTGAAGGATTTCAATCATGCGATCTATCTCCTCCATCGTGTTGTAGAAGTAGAAGCTGGCGCGAGTGGTTCCTGACACACCAAACCGGCGCATCAGCGGCTGGTTGCAATGATGTCCACCGCGCATAGCCAACCCGTACTGATCCGCGAACGTGGTGAGATCGTGCGGATGCGCAGAGTCCATGACAAACCCAACGAGGGCACCGCGTTCTTCCTTTGGACCAAACACGCGAGTTCCCGGCAATTCCGTGAGGCGCTCGGTTGCATAGCGCGCAAGCTTCGAATCGTGTTCGAAAATTGCCGCCCGCCCGATCCCCTCAATGTAATCAATCGCAGCCGCGAGGCCGATGGCGCCTGCAATATTTGGCGTTCCGCCCTCGAACCGATGCGGCGCCTTCTTGAACGTGCTCTTGTCGAGAGCGACGCTCACGATCATTTCCCCGCCACCGTGCCACGGCGGCATCGAATCCAAGGCTCCCGTTCGTCCGTAGAGCACGCCGATTCCAGTCGGGCCACACATCTTGTGTCCGGAAAACGCCAGGAAATCGCAGCCCAATTCGCGCACATCGAGTGGCAAATGCCCGATGCTTTGCGCAGCGTCAACGAGCGTGAGTGCGCCCACTGCGCGCGCCTGTTCGCAAAGCTCGGCGACTGGATTGATTGTGCCGAGCGAATTTGAAACATGCGTAAAGGCAAACAATTTCACCTCGGGCGTGAGCAGCGCAGCCAGCTGCTCGAGCTCGAGAGTCCCGTCATCGCAAACTGGGACAAAGCGGAGCCGCGCACCTGTTCGTTCGGATAACAATTGCCACGGCACAAGATTGCTGTGGTGCTCCATCACCGTCAGTAGGATCACGTCACCTTCGCGAATAAATTTTCCGCCCCACGCCTGAGCGACAAGGTTAATGCTCTCCGTGGTTCCGCGCGTGAAGATGATTTCGTCCGCACTCGCGGAGCCGATATATTCTGCGACCCGCTGTCTCGCTCTTTCATACGCTTCCGTGGCGCGTGAACTCAGGGTGTGCAATCCGCGATGCACATTGGCATTCTCATGCTCATAAAAGTTCCGAAGCGCGTCGATCACCGCGCGCGGCTTTTGCGATGTTGCCGCGTTATCGAAATAAATCAGAGGATGACCATGTGCCTGTTCGCGCAGAATTGGGAAATCTTCGCGAAGAGAAGTCCAATCGACGGGCTTAGTGGCAAGCTTGTGCACACCACAATCTGCTACACGCGGCCTTACACGCCAGTCTATTCGACAAAGTTAAAAGAGTTACAAGAGTTACAATGTTGAAACGGAATGCAGCGCTGTCCTTTGTAACGATGTAACCTTTGTAACCTCTTTAACTCGCTTTCAGTTCTTCGTTCACCTCACCAAAGGCATTCACGGCGAATTCCAAGTCTTCACGGGAATGCGCAGCGGACACCTGCGTCCGCACACGTGCGGTGCCGTGCGGTACGACCGGATAAAAAAAGCCGATCACGTAAACGCCTTTCTCCAGCATGCGCGCGGCGAATTTCTGCGACTTCGCTGCGTCGCCAATCATGATCGGGACGATCGGATGCACTCCGGGTTTGATGCTTAGGCCGCGCTCGGTCAGCGCGGCGCGAAAATATTTTGTGTTTTCTTCGAGCTTGTCGCGCAGCTCCGTCGATGCGCTGAGCAATTCGAGCGCTTTCAACGACGCGGCGACCACTGGCGGCGCTATGCTATTGGAAAACAGGTACGGTCGCGAGCGTTGCCGCAACAGATCGACAATCTCTTTGCGTCCACTCGTAAACCCGCCGCTCGCGCCGCCGAGCGCTTTGCCCAGGGTCCCAGTGATAATGTCGATCCTGCCCATGACGCCGCGGTATTCGTGCGTGCCCCGCCCCGTCCTGCCGAGGAAACCAGTCGCGTGCGCGTCATCGATCATGGTGAGCGCGTCATATTTTTCTGCGAGGTCGCAAATCTCCACCAGATTCGCAATCGTTCCGTCCATGGAAAAACAGCCATCGGTGGCGATCAATCGAAAACGCGCATCTTTCGCTGCGCGTAGCTGCGCTTCGAGATCAGCCATATCGTTGTGTTTGTAACGAAAGCGTTGCGCTTTGCAGAGCCGGATACCGTCGATGATGCTGGCATGATTTAGCTCATCACTGATCACCGCGTCTTTGTCGCTGAGAAGCGTTTCGAACAAACCGCCATTGGCGTCGAAGCATGACGGATAAAGGATCGTCTCTTCTGTCCCGAGAAATTTTGTGAGCGCGGCCTCCAGCTGCTTGTGGATGTCCTGTGTCCCGCAAATGAAACGCACGCTTGCCATGCCGAAGCCATGCGTGTCGAGCGCTTCTTTTGCGGCGGCAACGAGCGCAGCGTGATCTGCGAGGCCGAGATAATTGTTTGCGCACATGTTCAACACGCTTTTACCATCGGCGATCGCGATGTGCGCTTCCTGCGGCGTGGTGATAACTCGCTCGGTTTTGAAAAGACCTTGTGATTTAATCTCATTCAGTGTGTGAGAAAGTTGGTTTTCGAATTCTGCGACCATAGATGAGCGATAACTAAGATGACGAGGCACGAATGTCGAATGACGAAAAACCAACCGTGCACTCCGCCTAGTCCAACTCGCCTCTCTACTGGCCAAGGTATGTGTTTTTAGCGCGCCTAAGGCGCAGCATAGTCAGCGACAGCCTGGGGCAACGCCCCAGGATTTCATGGCGACGGAACAGCGCCAGCGCTGAAAGCGCGATTCGCTGTGGGCTTAGATTGAGACGCGCTTTTTCAGCGCGTGGTTTGCACGGCGATCTCTTTCCTGGAGCGATGCCCCAGGCTCGAATGAAACCGCTTCTTCGGCGCTAAGCGAGAGAGAAGGACAAGGCGACCCAACCGTGTGCTCCCAATTTTCGTTTACTAGAGTGCCAAGCGACAATTGATCAACGCCTACCCGGTTCGCCTATCCATCAACGATCGGCGATCCCGTCACTGTGGTTGAAGCATTTTCTCGGCTCTCTGGCAGAAAACCTTCAAAAAAATAGGGTAACAATATACTTGACACACCATGAATAGTTCTGAGATGCTCGCTGAATGCGGGACTTCAAATATCGCTGGCTCGTTTCTGGTGAGGAAAAATGGGGTGTCGCCTTGAACGAGATTAGGTCGGCATCTTTGCGTCCTGTGGCTCATGCGTTCGCCACGGATTTGACTCGAACCGCTAGCTTAGCTTTTACGCCTATAGGAGTCGCGTATTACGCAAGGCGCGATCAAAGATTTGAGGATTACGCAGCCTTCAAAAGCACTGGCAAGGTTGATCCTCAATTATCCTTTTTGGTTGAACAGGAACTACCGGATGTGATCCAGCAAGAACTCAAGGAAGAACGAATCAAAGAAAAATCGGTCTCGGCTATAGAGTTTATCAAAAGGAGAAAAGATTACGGCCTTACATATGTGGAATCGCTCCTCAAAGTCAGTGAAGGGATGCGAATCAGCCTAGAAGCTATAATGACATCGGTTGTCATCGAATCATGGACAGCCTTTGAAACATTGGTCTCTGATGTGTGGATAATAGCCGTCAATGAAGGTCCGCAGGAATTTGCTCAGCGAGTGAGTTTGGCAGTTCAAGGTAAGTCGGATTCTAAAATCCCGCAGCATCACAGAGATCAACTCCAATACGATCCTAGGAAGGAGTATGCGGCTGCTCAGGTTGAAATTGGCAATGTTACATTTCGTAGACTTGATCGAATAATTTATTGGTATTCGATCACGCTGAAAAACCACGTTAGCAAAATTTTCTCTGATCATAAGGATATTCATGCTCTATCAGCTTATAGAAACGTTCTAATTCACAATCAGGGCATCGTTGATAAGGATTTCATTAAACAAATCGAGCCTGTTTCTGACCTGAGGGGAACTTACAAGATAGACCGGAAACTAGAACTTGATGGAGGGTTGGTCCAAAGACTGCGAAATGCCGCGATTGCACTTGGGATCAAACTGATCCAGGCCGTGGACGATGTTTTATCCCCGAAGGTCTAGCGATGCCGCTTATGGCTCTTGTGCTGCTTGCGTCCGTTCTTCCACTGTAATTCCCGCTTCTGAATCTCAGCACGCGGGACCGACACAACTTGCGCTGTTATCCGTTTGAAACGCTCAAACGGGGTTTCCTTTTCTGGAGGCTTCGGATGATCCACTGACTAGAATCTATTGCCGAGTCAACAAATGCCAAATGGAAACTGGGTAGTGTATCATTTTTGGCGAAGTTTCCGCGCTTATTCCAGATATTTCCTCAGCTTGGGTGTGAAATCCTCGTCTTTTAATGCGCCTTCGATAATGCGATCCAATACCTCGTTACTGCACAAGTCTTGATGAACCGTGCAATATTTCTTCAGATTCTTCTGAAGCTTTGTCACGATAAATTCCTGAGCCATTTTGTAGTACACAGCACTCTGTTTGATAACAATAGGATGATCTCCCACATCGAGAACGCACGTTGGATTGTTCAAGTCTGAAGCATCAGTGATGTTGACCGCCAACACCTTTCCATCCTGCTCCTCAGAGATAATTATCCAAGGGTGATAACCCTCGGAGACGGGCTGAAATACTAAGCCCCGCATAGCCCGCTTAGCATGCGCCAAACATCAGGCGCAGAAGCGCGACTTCATTCGACATCTGATCTGCTTCTTGGATTTCCTCGTTAGTTTTTCCAATGGCTTGTAAAATCTCTTCCGGGCGAATCAGTTTAGCTCCCTTTCCCACGGATTCATCGTATTCGGAGAGATTATGACAATATTCTTTCATCTGCTGAAAAGTGAAATTTTTGAAGTGCTCATAAGTGGCTTGCAGCAGCTTCAGCTCTGATGGGGACAACTCATCTATTCCTGGATTTTCCTTTGCAAAAATTAGATTGGTTTGTTCGTCTGCGTCTGAAATGAACGGTTCCCAATCCAGACGCAATTCAGGCCGTGCTCCTTTCGTCAAATCATAAATCGCGCTCAAAACAGGTCCGAACTCCATTGAGATAGCATCGTCTCCAGTGATGGATTGCGACCACCTTTCATAGGCTTGCCGATCAGCCAAATACAAAATTTTTATGAAAAGGTATTTGTCCATCTGACCGCCGTTTAGCCTCAAAACAAAAACAGCAGCTTGGGCGCTTTTTTTTGCATTGAAAAACCGTGGAAACATGCTTCATGCTCGCACGGATCATCCAAAATTCAAAGCGTATAGCTTTATCTAAATTTCAAATATGCTCGATTCGCTTCGGATTTTGCTAATCGGTTTCAAATCCAAGATGATTTAGGAGCCACGTTTCCTTCCACCACGATACTGTCTTTTGTGGAAGGCCATCATCTCCCTTCTTGCCGATCAGTTTGGCGTATCGCAGACCTTTCCCGAGTATTCCGGCAACGACTTTTACAAATCGGCCAGCGTCATTGTCTTTGCGTTCGTTGAACCGGAACGATTGTTCGTCCAAATATCGGAACAGGTGAAAAGGCTCAACGCTTACATATGTTCCCTTAATTCCCCGTTTCAGTAGCGACCAGAAGTTTTCCAGTCCATTCGTGTGAACGTGACCCTTCGCGTAACACTCCGCGTGGTCGATCACGTTGTGAATGTATTCCTTCTCTAAACCCGAATAAGAACGAAGCGCGTCGGTGTAAATCTCAGAGCCTTTGACGACTCCCTCTTTGACTTCCCTTTGCAAACCGTGACGGCGAACGTTCCTGACAACGCGCACTTTGATACGTGATGCTCTCTCGGGAGAATTGCGTTCAAGTAATCCCATAACAGCGACCTTGCCAACCACTCCGGCCTTAACGTGCGCCTTCTTGTCGGCGTGCATGTTGCGCGCCCTCCCGCCGATGAAAGTTTCGTCTGCTTCGACTCTGCCTGAGAACTTCTCAATCGAGCCGTCTTGCATTGCTAGCCGGATGCGATGGAGCATGAACCACGCGCTTTTCTGCGTGATTCCAATATCTTTGGCCAGTTCGTAGGAACTGATTCCGTTTTTGCAATTCGCTATCAGCCAGAAAGCGCATAGCCATTTATCCAGCGCGATAGGTGAATCTTCCAATACGGTTCCAACCTTGACGGAAAACTGCTGCTTTTCGTGCTTGGTTTTGCACTTCCAAACTTTGCGCGTGGAGATAAAGGAAACGTCCTCAGACTTGCAGTAAGGACATTTCACTTTGCCGTCAGGCCAGCGAATCGCCTTCAAAAAATCAAACGCATTATCTCCGTTTGCGAAGTAGCGAATCGCTTCGTGGAGCGTTTGAGGAAACTTGGTTTTCTCTTTCATGCCCCTAACTTACAAGAGGCAATCTAGTGAGTCAAGTATATTATTACCAAAAATAGCCCTTGCCAAGGTTGTGAATAACTGTTAATAACTTCGCTGGCGATCTACCTTGACCTACGCCCAGCGTCGTAATCTCGCCTTAGCCGTTCTCGCGGCGTTCATCGCCCTTATTCTCCTCAGCGCCTGCGGAACCACCCAGCGCCCCCTTCCGGCGTACGAGCGTCCGCTATCGAAAACGGATTTCCAAAATGTTCGCACAACCGCGTACACGCACACCGAGTCCGACCACCGCGAATACAGCAATCACAATGCGCTCGGCGGCGAATTGCACGCGGCGGATCCGCCGATCCACCGGGCCGAAGCGGTCACGCGTGCAACCCTGGCGTATGAAGTTCCCCGCGCGGTTCCAGTGGACGAGACCGCTTCGCATTCGCCACAACTCCAACCATTCTCAATGGAAGAAACGCGAACGGTCACGCGTACGTCGAAACGCACGGCGAAAACACCGCGAAGCGTGAAGCGCGCAGTAGCGATCTCCAGACCGCCGCAGATCGGCAGTGCCGCGGCTGATTGGTCGCGGTGGCCGGCTGGCACGGTATTTCGTCTGCTTTCCACCGGACAAAGTTACCGCGTAGAAGATTACGGTTGGGCGCTTTCCGGTCGCAACACGATCGACCTCTACATGGCGAACCAGCGCGAGATGAATTCCTGGGGCGCACGTGAGGAAACGATCGAAGTTCTGCAATGGGGCGATCCGGAACAGAGCTTACAATTCCTGCGGCGGCACCAGGATTACATGCACATTAAACGCATGGTCCTCGAGCTCGAAGGCCGCGATAAAGAAGCCGCCAAGCTGCGGTAACTTGGCTGGCGCTATCGATAAAAGTTTTCGCAGCTTGCGCAAATTTTGTCGGTTGTGTTTCGTCCCGCAGTCGCGGGACTGTTGGAGTGCGTGCTCGCCGCGGCGAGTCGCTTTTTGGGGAGCAGTCCCCTTGGTCGAAAAGCGATGCGAAGACGCCTCGCACTCCCAACTCCGAAAGCTTTCGCGAGGCCGTACTTCCCGCACACAGGCGGGCAGGCAGTGCGAAATGCCATGGACACATTCTGACCTATCCATATCCGTGTAATCAGCGAGCCGAGCTGTGGGAACAGCGAGACAGAAGGAAAAGCCGCGAGGGTAGCGGCGAGCGAGCGCGGGTAGCGAGTGAGTTTCAAATCCGTGGTTAAATTCTTCGTTGCGGCGGAGCCGCCCTGCGTAATCCACAATTTAAAGTCGTTAATCAGATTCCTCGACTCCGCGGAGTTTAGCCTGAGCGATCCCGCAGACGCGGGAGAGTCGAAGGGGCATCGCTCACAATGACAAACAAAAAGCCACATCTTCGCACCGGATCGCTCATTTTTTGCGTTGGCCAATGCCGCAAGGGCGATGGCAGCGGCGGCGGTACGATTTTCGACGCAGAGTTTGCTCAGGATGCGTTCGACGTGCTTCCAGCTCGTTCCGGTGCATGCGCTGAGGATCACGCCGATCTCTTTAAGTCATATGTTCTTGGTGGGGCAACAACGGGAGGCGGCATCTCGAATCCACACCGGGCGGAACGCGTCCGGCCATCCGCACGCCCAAAACCGGTTGATTGAACAGGTCAACCACGGTGCGTCTTTCCATTCCAGTCGGTGGCGGTCGCCGTGCCTACACTAGTGCTGGATTTCGACTTAGGGACAGATCCGCGCGTTATCCGCTGAATTCGCAATCGTTGAGATTCTTGCGAAGGGAAGCTGCTGTGCCTGTGC
>Ga0193729_1002001_pt1 | contig 10273 bp, 10 predicted proteins | sample U1c2metaG_FD_143036 | JGI IMG/M metagenome (GOLD analysis project Ga0193729, IMG submission 143036) | Soil microbial communities from a riparian zone of the East river system, Colorado, United States - U1c2 | ecosystem: Environmental > Terrestrial > Soil > Riparian zone | place: USA: East River... | reverse complement strand
ACCACCGACGCGGGCGTAGGCGTACAAATTTCCGATGGTTACGATCCCAATAAAATTTTGGGCTCAACAGATCCACTCACCGGCACAACACCATGGTCAGAACAATCGTTTTCCTTCGAAACGCCCTCCGATACTCGTTTGCTCATAGTGAGAATTGTCCGCTCCCCCAGCCAAAAACTTGATAACAAGATCGCTGGTGCTTTCTGGCTTAGCCATGTTTCACTCACCGGACGTCTCGCCCCTCGGTCTCCCTGACCCTATCCGGGGGGATGCTATTTAGCCTAGTTTAGGTACGTTCGTACCTTGAAGCGCCCAGTTCCGCACGCGTATACTTGACCTCGGGGCACTCCTGCGCCCACAGCCAGCGCGAATCTTCGGAGCCTGGTTATGCAAGATTCACTACCCCGGACGCCGTCGAAAGGTCCTTTGACCACCGAACGCCGCCAAAACCCGCGTCATCCCGTCAGGCCCACCGAATATATTGAAATTGGTGACAGTAACGGTGGCATTATTCTTGACATCAGCGAAGGTGGCATGGCGGTAGCCTCTTCCGTTTTCAACTTCCGCGCTCTAACGAAATCATCGAAGCCTCCGGCAAAATCAATTGGATCGGAGAAACGAAAAAACGCGCAGGTGTGCGCTTCGTCGACCTTCCTCCTGCCACCCGCGAACAAATTCAGAAATGGATCGATTCGGAGACTTCTGGGCACTCCAATGGCGATCAGAAACCTAATGGTTCGGTTGTGGCTTCGGCATCTCCGAAAATTCCACAGGAATTCCCGCGCCGCGAGTTCGTCCATCAAGGGTTCCCGAGCGAGAAAGCAACTACCGCCCACACTCATAATCCTCCAAAAAGTCTGAACCCTTTTTCGTCCGTGCTCTCCAGCCCCCTGGACGAGCCCGAAATAGAAGAATCCGAGCCTCAGGTAGAGGAAAAGGCCACCGCCGGTTCGAATGCAGAGCTGCCTCCAGAACGACGCTTCCAGCGCCGCCTCCCCATGACCGCCTCCACCTACGTGCAGCTAAACGACGGTAACGGCGGCCTCATGGCCAACCTCAGTAAAACTGGCTTCTGCGTTCGTGCCGCAAAAACTCTCGAGTCCGATCAGCTTCCGGTAGTGCGTTTTCAGTTGCCTGACGCCCTCGATTTCGTAGAATCATCCGCTTGGATCGTTTGGAAAAGTCCTTCAAAAAAAATGGCTGGCGCCCGTTTCGAAAGTTTGTCCGACGAAGCGCAATCCCAAATCGCAAACTGGATCGATTCGCAGCCATTGCCAAAGAACGCACCAATTAGGAATCCGCTCCGCGAAAAAATGCCGCCCGCACCAACCGCGCCACCGGTAACATTGATGGCTCCAGACTCGGTCCCTATCCCGGCTTACATTTCACCATTGGCTAAATCGCTGAACGCACAGCCGGCAACTCCATCCGCGAAAAGTCCATCGTCCACGCCATCGCTGGCGCCATCATTGCCGCGCGCGCCAGCAAAAGTGCCGCCCATTTCATCGCCAACCAAATCCTCGGCTCCTTCGCGTGAGAAAACGCTCGCACCAGTTCCGGTCGCCCCTCTTGCTCCCTTGGCATTGACCAACAATGCACCAAGACTGACTTCGCCTGCAGCGCCCAGGGTCGTCACTCCACCGAGCCCGAACTTGGCGGGCAAATCTCTCTCCGTGCAGCCTTTGCCCGACACGCCTCGCGGCGTAAAAAATCCGTGGGACCAATTCGCCACCGCCCCAACTTCGATAACGCCACTCGCGCCCACTACGCCTCTTGCGCCTTTAATTTTCAATGAGCCTGACTGGTCTGTTGCGCCTAAGAGACCGAGAGGTTACTGGAAAATAGCCGCCATCATCGCCGTGATCGTTGGCACGCTCTTCGGCGCCGCGACTCTTTTGCGAAGCAAAAAGTCCCCGACGCCGCCGTCACTAGAAACAGCGCAGAATTCCTCCGTCGCGGCGAATGTTTCCGCCGTAACTCCATCTGCCGACCCAGCCGCAAACTCAGTGGAGACCAAGCAGCCAACTCCGTCCTCAACCGCCTCCACTCCGAATTCCGAATCGTCACGCGAATTTTATGATACCCCGCGAGATACCACGCCTTCCAAAAGCTCTACTAAAGGGGATGAACAATTCGTAGATGAACCCCGTCCTGCGCATTCCCAACCTCAAATCGCAAACCCGCCCATTCAAAGCAATTCCGCTTCGAGCACCGTAGGTAACCAGCCCGCATCATCCGTAGCTCAGGTTCAAAACGGCGGACAACGTAATCAGGTTCAGCCTGCAGAAGAAGGTTCGGGTTTCCCAACCGTCGCCCGCCGGGTGCCAACTGCTCCGGCTGCCGTGCTTCCCGGCGCCAATGGCGAACCGCCTGCAACACCTGATTCCTCTCCGCCACCGTCTGCTACGGCCGCATCTCGCAGTCAGCAATCCGACACTAATCTTGCTTCCGCCGGCATCACTGCATCGGAAAATACCTCTTCACCGCGATCTGCCTCCGCCATCAACCCACCACAAGCAACCTCACCTGCAGCCGCACAGGTCTCTTCCACCGCGGCTGCGATTCCGAATCCAGTTCCAACCGTTTCAGTCTTTTCACGCTTCCGCGCCATTCGAGGTCCATCCGATGCCACGCGCTCCGCTGGCTCTGATCTTCAGATTGGCCGCTTAAAGAGTGGACCGGCTCCCCCCTATCCAGTCGAGGCGCAGCGCCAGCAAATTCAAGGAACCGTAGAATTGGAAGTTCTCGTCGGCACAGATGGCAGCATACTGACGGTCCACTTAGTGAAAGGTCCTCCCGAATTAGCTAGCGTCGCAATGGGCACCGTCCGTTCCTGGCAATACGGCCAAACCACCCTCGGCGGCCATCCGGTCGAGACGGATCAATCCATCTACTTCACATTCAAACTCACAAAATAATTTGGAATGTTAGCTTTCGAAAGAGGCGTTATTTAAGGAAGCCCTGGAGTTGAAGTTTGCTCTTTGTTACGGCGTCGCCGGACTCACCGAAGAATGGCCATGCCCGGCCCCGGCAACCCCCGCCGCGATTCCCACCGCGCCGCCGGCAATCACGCCAATCAAGATATATTCCTTGGTCTTATCCTTATGCTGCACCGGCGGCACAGGAGCCTCGGGCGGCGGTTGTGTCGTGGAAGCCTGCTCTGTCGGGCTCGGAGTGGTTTCGGGCGGTGGCGTTGGTTTCGGCGCTGCCCCCGGTGCCGCTACCGTCGCCTTGGCTATATCCAACTCACCGGACGGCAAAATGTTAACCGATTCCCCCGACTGCAAAACGCGCCCGGTAGCGCCTTCCAGCGGAATCAACCCCACGCTGCCTTCCAGGCACGTGACCGTAAAAGACCCATCGGCATGCCGCACTACTTGCGAAGTCGATTGCTGCGCCTCGATCACCGGCGCCACCACATAATTCCCCACCCGTAGTGAAACATCCGTCGCGCCATTAAAAGAATTCATAACCACCGATCCCGCTTTCAACTCCGCGGAATACCGCGGGTCCGGTGGGAAAACCATCTCGCTGTTAGAAAGAATCTTGAGCGACCCTTTCCCGCTTATTGAAAACGCCGCCGAACCCATATCATTCGTCTTCAGCGTATCGCCCGGAAAAATAGTCAAGTCCGACGGCGCCGGCACACCGTTTATAAATACCGGCCCAACCGTAGTCATCGAACCCAGCGCTTGATTCTGCGCCTTTCGCGCAGCCCGCGGCGCACCCGCCATCACCGGCAGCGCACACAACAATCCCATCGCCCACAACGCCACTCTCATCGGCGTATTCACCCGTCGTTTCAAAGAACGTCCCAACACTTCACCGCTTATCACTCGCTTCAATTACCTAAGATGTAGCACCAGCCACGCCAATTGTCCACCAGCTTTCCTACTGACCAGCGTCACTTTTATATCCGGCGTAAAGTTACCTTCCGTTCTGGGCTGCATACAGTTTTTTGGCAGGCCCGCTTGCGCATTTAACAAGCCCGTCTCCAATTTTTCCAGCACGCATCTGCCGGCCAGTTCCCGCCCGCGTGCACCTTTGCACTCTCCACGCCGCACCCTTTTGCGGTATTGTTTTCACTGCGTTCATCAACAATCGCAACGTGACCACACGCTGCTCATGAAGATCCTGCACATCGTCAAAACCGCCACCGGAGCAACCTGGGTCTACCATCAAGTCCGTGTCCTGTGCTCGCTAGGCTTTGAAATAGTTGTCGCTCTGCCCTCAGCCACCGCAGGCCTCGCGCCTAAATATCAAGAAGCAGGCGCCACCGTAATCCCCATAAATCTCGACGTCCTCGCCAAACAACCCTGGCAAATCCCCGCCGTACTCAAATCCTGCGGAACCCTGGTCAGATCCGTACGCCCTGACATCATCCACAGTCACCACGTCGGCACCACCCTCGTCGTCCGAACCGCCTTGGGCAAATCCTCCCCGATCCCCCGCATCTTCCAAGTCCCCGGCCCACTCCATCTCGAGCATTCTTTCTTCGCGCATCTCGACACCTCTTCCGCTGGCCCACTAGATCATTGGATCGCCGGCTGCCGCTGGACCCAGCGCAAATATCACCAACTGGGCATCCCCTCGCAGCGCGTCTTCCTCTCCTACCCGGGCACCGATCTAAATTTGTTCACCTGCACACGCAAAAATAATTTGCGAAGCGAGCTGCGCCTCGCCCCGGACACACCCCTAGTCGGCATGGTCTGCTACATGTACGCGCCCAAGCGCTTTCTCGGTCAAACCGTCGGCCTAAAGGGCCATGAAGATTTCATCGCCGCCTTTCCCATCGCAAAAAAACAACTCCCCAATCTGCAGGGTGTAATAATCGGAGGCGCCTGGAACGGCGCCACCAGCTACGAAAACCATCTGCGCGAACTAGGTCACCGCCAGTGCAACGGCTATCTAACCTTCCTCGGCACCAGGTCCGACGTCCCCGCTCTCTACCCCGATCTCGATTTAGCCGTAGTCCCCTCCCACTCAGAAAACCTTGGCGGCGCCGTCGAGCCTCTTCTAAGTGGAGTTCCCGTCATCGCCACAAACCTAGGCGGCCTTCCCGATCTAGTTCAGGAAGGAGTCTCCGGTCTCCTCGTGCCACCGCGCAATCCCCAAGCCATCGCCGCCGCCATCCTAGCCTCACTGCAAAACCGCGCGGAAGCCCAACGCCTCGCCGCCGAAGGCAACAAAATGACCCGCCAACTCTTCGACGTGCAGAGAACCGCCCGCGAAGTCGCGCAAATTTACACCACCCTCAAGTCCAGAGCTGCATCGGCCGGAGCTGAATTCATGCCTAAGGGCAATCAACTAATTTCCGAACGGGGATTTTAAAATAAGATGGACGCTAATTCCGCGGGGGAAAATATTTACACCGACGGCTCATACCTCGACAAAACGGGGGGCACGTGGCATCTGGAGGATTCACCGTCCAAGGCGCGATGGATTGTTTCGATGTTGGCGCGTCACGTTGAAGTTAAACCAAATACCATTTGCGAGATCGGCTGCGGTGCCGGCGGCATCCTGGCGGAACTGCAAAAGATGTTGTCCGACCACATTACTTTCACGGGGTACGATATAAGTCCTCAGGCGCATGCTCTCAGTGGCCGATTTTCGATTCCGAGATGTCAATTTATACTCGGCGATGCCTTTGCCGACCAATCACAATACGACCTCGTATTAGTGATGGACGTTATCGAGCACGTGGAGGACTACTTTTCGTTCCTGCGACATGCCAGACAAAAAGGCGAGTGGAAGCTGTACCACATCCCCCTAGATGCCTATGTGAGCGGAATAATGCGAGGGAACAACAGTTGGGACAGTGCAGGTCACCTGCACCTGTTTACCATTGAGACCGCGCTTAAAGCGCTCCAGCATACCGGACAGCGAGTCGTTGATTGGATTTTTACTGACGGCGCTATTGTCGCCCCTCAACAGACGACTCGGGGGCGAATAGCAAATTTACTTCGGATTCCGTTGTCTAAGTTCAGTACCAAACTAACCTCTCGGCTATTGGGTGGATATTCGATGCTCGTTCTGGCGAAATGAAGCTTAGATACAAACCCCTTTTAGACTGACCTTTATCGATGCATAGACCAATTAAAATACTTCATTGCTTGGGCACACTGGACGCTGGAGGGGTCGAAACTTGGCTCTTGCATCTACTCAAATCACTCGATACTAAACAATTTCAATTCGATTTCTGTACTTTCGGCCGCCATGCTGGTTTATATGCTCCAGAAGTAGAAAAACTCGGGGCCAAGGTGTTTCGTTGCCCGCAATCTGAAAACCTTTGGAGGTTTGGCCGCCAATTTCGACAGATTTTGCGCCAAGGCAAATACGATGTAGTTCACAGCCACGTACAAGCATTTTCTGGAGCGTTACTTCGCTGGGCGCATCTCGAGGGAGTTCAAGTGCGCGTGGCGCATAGCCATGGCAGTTATGATGACAAATCCAAGACCGTGGGCCGTCGCGCCTACCAATCACTGATGAAGCGTTCGATACACCGCCACGCAACGCACGGACTAGCCGCATCTCGGTCGGCCGCCGACGCGATTTTCCTCGATTGGAAAAATGACCGTCGCGTTGCGATACTTCATTGTGGCATTGATCTTAAACGTTTCCGTGGCGACTTTAATTGTGATGAGTGGCGAAGAAAAATAAACCTGCCAATCGGCGCGCAAGTCATCGGTAACGTAGCAAACTTTGTTCCAGCGAAAAACCACGGTTTTTTCTTGGAAATTGCAGCTGAAATACGAAATCATCGGCCCGATATGCATTTCTTGTTAGTTGGAGAAGGTACATTGCGTGCTGAAATTGAAGCTCGTGCATGGGCCATGGGCTTTAAAGGAAATATGCATTTTCTCGGCACTCGCACCGACGTCCCTGCCTTACTTCGTACTTGCATCGACGCTTTTGTCTTTCCCTCTTTGTGGGAGGGCCTGCCTCTCGCGCTAGTCGAAGCTCAGGCTGCTGGACTTCGTTGCGTTATTTCAAGCGCAATCACGAGCGAAGTGGCCATACTTCAGCACCAGATAGTTCAACTCCCAATTTCAATGGGCGTCGAAAAATGGGCCATCACAGCCATTGAAGCTATAGATCGCGGACGGTTCGACGCTCAACCGTCCACTGAGGCCATGCAACAAACCGATTTCACGATTGAGCGTGGCTTGTCGTTGCTCGTTGATATTTATTCCGCAGGTAGAACAGAAGCTCATGCCGCTGAAATCTAAGGATCTGACTCCTGTATTTGCAGCGGTTTGGGTTTGCGTCGCCGTATTCGCTATCTGGCAAACGAGTCTGCGCGATAGTGATGGCGCATCCGCAATCGGCGCCGGCCTTCTTCTCATAACTTCGCTCTTATTCTCCCGCTATCTACTTTACATTCCATTCGCGAGTGGTCCGATGGTTTACCTTATCCTGCTTGGCATTTTTCATCTCGGCCTTATTGTGCCCTGGGCTTTTGGTTTCTACGATATTTCGCGCACTCCTTCTTTTACCCCTTACGGCTTGTCCCGTTCCATTGCCCTTATCGACTATTCCGTGGTCGCTTTCTCCTTGGGAATGTTTTTCGCTTTTACTTCCGTTAAGAAACGCGTCAGTTTGCTCAATCAAACTTCAACTGACACCGAAGATAGGAATGTGTACATCGGTGGGTGCCTCATGCTGGGAGCTGGTATTGCCATGTTCGTCGTGGGATTGATCGGGCTCGAACCCCTCGCCTATTTCCGTCTCACCTATTCGGAAACCTTTAGACTTCGCGCCGAATCTGATCCGCGATTTTTTGGCTCCGGTATCACCGTCGCCTTCATTGGTCTCAGTGTTGCCGCCGCTGGCGCTTCTCGTAGTCGCTTCCGCGTCGTTTCCGCAATCGGCGTGATCTGGCTCGGAGGTTTAATGTACTGGGGATTTCGTGGACCAGCTTTGATCGCCGCATTAATCGTTTACATCATTGCCAGAAAGAAAGGCCTTCAACTCCCTCGCTGGATGCCAATTTTGGCCGCAATGGCTCTTTTAATACTCCTGCCAATCCTGCGTGCCGGGCGGGAAATTCCCCTGAACAACCGCCTGGCCAATTTGTCTTTGGATGACTTCAATATTCTTGATGCCCCGGCGGAAATGGGTATGAGCATTCGCCCGCTCGTCGAAACTGTAGATCTTCTGGGGCCAAAAGACTTTCGTCTCGGTAAAACTTACTGGATAGCTGTCAAGGGTATCGTCCCGAATCTGGCTTTGCGTTGGGAAGCATCGTCGACGGAATCAGAATTGGATTTACCTCCGAGTCATTGGATCACCGCGATGGTCGACCCATGGACTTACAAAAATTATGGCGGTATGGGATTTTCCGCGATCGCAGAACCATACATGAACTTCGGCGTTCCGGGAGTGATTGCTTATTTTTTTCTACTTTCGTTTTTGCTTGTCTACCTTGAACGACTATCAATTCGTAGCGCCTATTCCCTCGCCGCGTGGGCCTTGATCCTTGGCCCTTTGCTTTGGACCACCAGAAACGACTTCTCAAACTTTTTTCGTCCGGCCGCGTGGGGATTATTAACTCTCGCGGCGGTGAAATTATTCTCTGAAGGGTATTCCAATTTTTTTAAAAAACGGTACCCGCGTCTTTCAAAGCTCAATCCCAAGTTAGTGCGAGTCAAACACGTTTAACTGCCGCCAAAACCGCCTTTTGATTACAAGCGAAGGGCATTACTCGGTTTCGCTTTCGGGAGCAACTTACGCAAGTGGTCCCACAAAATATGCTTCCTGGTCCCACTATCTCAACGTATTTGATGACGTTTTAGTCTTGGCTCGAGTAATTAGGAGCCAGGGACACGACAATGAAGAGCAACGCGCTGATGGTCAGCTCGTTTCCTTCCGACCGCTTCCCGATCACACCGGACCCTGGCAATATCTAAGCGCTCGTCGCCAGGCCCGAATAATCGCGCGACATGCCATAGATAATTGCGACGCCTACCTTCTGCGCGTACCCGGAATCGTAAGCCAGATGGTGTGGCGCGAAATTATGCACGCTAAAAAACCTTACGCATTGGAAGTCATGGGTGATCCCTGGGAGGCGCTCAGCCCTGGAACTTGGCCGCATATATCCCGCCCTATTTTTCGCCGCATCGCTACCCAGCAGTTGAAACGCATCTGTGCTAGTGCCGTTGCCGTTAACTACGTCACATCTGAAACGCTGCAAAAGCGTTATCCACCATCAAAAAGTGCGTACGCTGTCGGGTTTTCCGACGTCAGCTTGGAAAATGCAAGCGTTTCCCCAGAGACCATAAAAGGAAGGCATCAGCGCTTCCAAGATTTACCTTGGAGAAGCTCAAAAACCGGCAGTTCCATCCGCATCGGTTTCGTCGGCAGCTTCGCACAGATGTACAAGGGTCCCGATACGCTCATTCATGCCGCTGCCTTATGCCAGGGCCACCTCAATTTTGAACTCGCAATGGTAGGCGCGGGCCGCTACCTACCGGAAATGAGAACTCTAGCCTTAAAGCTCGGCCTCGCAGATCGCGTTGAGTTTGGCGGTGAACTTTCGTCCCGGAACTCGATCTTCGAGTTTCTGGATTCTATTGATCTATTCGTCATGCCTTCTCGCGCGGAAGGCCTGCCTCGCGCTCTTGTCGAAGCCATGTCCCGGGGATGTCCGTGCATCGCCAGCGCGGTGGGAGGAATTCCTGAGCTTCTCGAGCCCCGCGATTTGGTGCCTCCTAACTCTCCCGAAGCGTTAGCGAAACTGATCCTGCAGGTCGCGGCAGATTCCGATCGCTTGCTCGCCATGAGCGCATGCAACCTGGTCAAGGCCGCTCAATTTAATCCGCAAACGCTAAAAGAAGCTCGCCGCGCGTTTCTTGAAGAGGTAAAGCGCCGCTCCTCTTTATGAAGCCTTACAATCCAGCTGCGTGACCGACGCCGCGCCCCGATGAATTCTCATCAATTTTTTGTAACGGAGCCGACTGCCTCGCCCCGGTACGCACAAGTGCCCGTAACGCAAACTGGTTGTTGAATTGCGCCGTCGTAAAATCTGTAATCAGCCCCGCGCGTATCGCCCCATAAATTTCCCGGATCCCGTTCTCCAACGTCTTCCAGCAAGCGAATCTCAGGCGCTCGCGAATTTTGTCGAACGTCACCCGGTAATTCCGCCGATCCTCGGTCTGCACCGTCTGAATTTCCACCTGCGGAATCACTTGCGCCACCACGCTCCCTAATTCCCCGATCTGCAGATTCAATTCCGCCGCCCCCACATTAAATACTTCTCCGCTCGCCGATTCCG
>Ga0193729_1002000_pt1 | contig 10273 bp, 11 predicted proteins | sample U1c2metaG_FD_143036 | JGI IMG/M metagenome (GOLD analysis project Ga0193729, IMG submission 143036) | Soil microbial communities from a riparian zone of the East river system, Colorado, United States - U1c2 | ecosystem: Environmental > Terrestrial > Soil > Riparian zone | place: USA: East River... | reverse complement strand
TGGCGCAGGATGCGAACGCTCTGCCGCATCTCCTCGATCCGCACCAGATAGCGATCGTAGCAATCTCCCGCGCTGCCGATGACGACATCGAAATCGTACTGGTCGTAATCGAGATACGGATGTTTGCGCCGCAAATCGTGTTCGATCCCGCTGCCCCGCAAGTTTGGCCCGGAGAGAGCATAGGCAATCGCGCGATCTTTTGTGATGACGCCGATGTCCTTCGTACGATCGATAAAAATGCGATTGCGAGTGAGCAATTTATCGCATTCATCCAGGCTCGGGATAAATTCGTCGAGGAACTTCCCAACCTGCGGAATGAAAGTCTCGGGAAGATCGCGAATCTGTCCGCCCACGCGCGTGTAGGAAGTGGTGAAACGCGCGCCGGTTAACAATTCGAAAAGATTATAAAGTTTTTCGCGCTCGGTGAACGTGTAGAGAAAGACCGTCATCGCGCCCAGGTCGAGCGCCATTGCGCCGAGGCCCATCAAATGTGACGAGATACGCGACGTTTCGCAGCAAATCGTCCGAATCGCCTTTCCGCGCGGCGGGATTTCCCAGCCCATCAGTTTTTCGACGGCGAGCGCGTAAGCGACGTTGTTCGAAAGCGGCGCAAGATAATCGAGCCGATCGGTATACGGCACGAATTGGTTGTATTGCATGTTCTCGGCGATTTTTTCGTCACCGCGATGCAAAAAGCCGATGTCTGGCGTCGCTTTGGCAATGATTTCGCCGTCGAGTTCGAGCACGAGCCGCAACACGCCATGCGTGGCCGGATGCGATGGTCCCATGTTAAGCACCATCTTCTCCCCGATATCGTCATCGGGGTGGCGCAACTTGGCGTCCGCCGCGACCACCCGCGTCGCCGGATCCGGTGATTCAATCTCGCGTGTCGTGAAAGGCATAAATCGACAGGTGCAACTACGCTCGCGGCAGAGCATCACCGCGCAAGCGCAAAGTGATTGGTAGGGCGCGCGACCGTCGGGCGCGCCGTTCCTACGAATTTCAGGAATTTGAATCATGCGATTCGCGACCGATGGTGAAAGCCTATGAAAAAGATTGCGCTGTTGTTTGCCGGACAAGGTGCGCAGAGCGTCGGAATGGGGCGCAACTTGGCCGAGCAATTTCCAGTCGCGGCGGATTTCTTTCGACGAGCGGACAGGATCCTCGGGAGAAAGTTCAGCGACATCGCATGGAACGGTCCGATCGAAGAATTGACGAAGACATCAAATTGTCAGCCCGCCCTGTTTGTTCACGGTCTCGCCGCACTTGCCGCGTTACGTGAAGCGGTGGGTGAATTTCCAATCGGAGGAGCAGCCGGTTTGTCGTTAGGCGAAATGACGGCGTACGCCGCCGCGGGAACCTTTGATTTCGAGGCGGGCTTGAAACTTGTGCAAAAGCGCGGGGAATTAATGGACGAGGCCTGCGCCGCAACCGTCGGCGGAATGGCGGCGATGATCGGCGGGCTTGAAAACGAGGTTCGTCAATTGGCCGCGGATGAAGATGTCGATGTTGCGAACATTAACGCGCCGGGGCAGATCGTGGTCGCGGGCGAACTGGCCAAAGTTGAGGCCGCAATTGGTGTGGCGAAGGAATATGGAATTCGCCGCGCCACTTTGCTCAATGTCGCCGGCGCATACCACTCGCGACTCATGCAAAGCGCTTACGAAAAGCTGGGCGCGGAGCTTTTGAACATGGAAATGCAGCTGCCGAGATTCCCGGTGATCAGCAATGTAACTGGCGAAGAAGCTAAGACTCTCCCCGAAATTCGACGCACTTTGCAAGATCAAGTTACGGCCACCGTCCGATGGGTCGATTGCATGGAAACATTGCTGGAAGAATGCGGTTGCGATTTTTTCATCGAGCTCGGTCCGGGGAATGTCCTGGCTGGTTTGCTGCGGCGCATCAGCAAAGGCGTGGAGGTGATCAGCGTGGACGACGCGGAATCTGTGCGCAAATGCGCCGAACGACTTCGAAAAGGAAGTTGATCATTGCAATTTCCCGGCAAGATCGACAATTGCATTTCGACGACGTAGTTTCCGCGCATGAAAATTCAGGAGCGAATTGACTCCGATTTGAAGGAAGCGATGCGGGCGAAAGATGCGAGCAAAGTCAGTGTCCTACGCATGCTCAAATCCGCGCTTAGTTATGCGGCAATCGAAAAATCGCGCTCGGAAGCCGAGCTGACCGATGCGGAAGGGGCGCAAGTCGTTCGCAAACAGGTAAAGCAACGGCAGGACTCCATCGAGAGTTTTGAAAAAGGCGGTCGCGCGGAATTGGCAAACAAGGAAAAAGAGGAATTGTCGATCTTAAACGCGTATTTGCCGCAAGCGATGACCGCCGACGAACTCGTCAAAGTCGTGCGCGAAACGATTGCTGAAATCGGGGCGACATCAAAGGCGCAGATGGGCGCGGTGATGAAAGCGTTGCAGGCGAAAGTCGCCGGTCGCATTGACGGCAAGGCGTTGAGCGCGGAAGTGCAGAAGCAACTGCAATGAAACAAACGCTCAACACTCAATGCTCAAGGTCGAATTGACTTTTTCTGAATTGAACGTTGGGCGTTTCTGATTTTGTTCATGCTTAGCACCATCATCGTCGCGGCCGGCAGCAGCCGGCGCATGGGATTTAACAAATTGTTTGCGACAATTGCGGGGAAACCAGTGATCGCGCATGCCATTCAGGCATTCGAGCGCAGCAGGTCCGTCACCGAAATCATCATCGTTGCGCGTAAAGATCAACATGACGAAATCACAGAGCTGGCGCGCGCTAAAAGCTTCAAAAAAGTCCGATCAATCATCGCGGGCGGCGAACATCGGCAGGATTCCGTTCGCGCTGGTCTGGATCGCCTGGACGACGAGGCGAAATATGTTGCGGTGCATGATGCCGCGCGTCCGCTCGTCACGCCGGAGCAAATTGAACATGTCTATGCGCAGTGCCGGGTGCATGGTGCCGCGGCCTTAGCTGAGCCAATCAACGACACGCCCAAACGCGCAAATGTCGATCTTATGATTACCGCTTCGGTGGATCGGCATCAACTTTATGCGATGCAAACGCCGCAGATTTTCGAGCGTGGCCTAATTGAAGACGCTTATCGCGCTGTCTATGCAGGAAATGTCTCGGTCACAGACGAAGTTTCCGCGGTCGAGCGCCTCGGTAGCAAAGTTGTTCTCGTTCTGAACGAAGACTTCAATTTCAAAATCACTTATCCACGAGATTTGGCGCTCGCTGAATTTGTCCTGAAGCAACGGGCGCAGCCCCTGTCCCAAATTGACAAAGCCAGCGGCGACTAAGTAAGCATCGGATCGACTGGCACCAGCGGCCGAATCAATTCGGCTACGGCCGGGATATCTTTGCGCCGGAAGCGGCGGCCACGTCTTCGAATCCTGGCTGTCTCAAGTTCGTTGACTCGAAGAAGTTGACCGTTTTTCCAAATCCAGGCGTCGGGTTTATAGGGGCCTACACGGAGTGGATCGGTCCACGTGTGAATCGATAATAAGCGATCGTGGACGGCGGCGGCAATGTGCATCGGGCCGCTGTCCACGCTCACAACAAATCGCGCGACACGAATGAGCCGGATCAATTGCAGCAGCGAAGTTTGGTTGGTTAGGTCAACGCAATTTTCCGGCGTGTCCATCTTGTCCCGCGATTGCCCCACGACCACAACGCGGGTAGGTGCAAGCGCGCGACAAAATTCCTCTATCACCGGGTTAGAGAGTGATTTGCCGCTGCCGCGCGCAAAGGGATGAAGAAGAATGAACGGCGGATATTCATCGAATCGCGGGAGTCGGTCGCCCGTTGGAATCGGGCAGCGAAGCGACTCGCCAATTGTGGCGCCCGCGCATTCAGCGAGCTTAAGATAGCGGTTAACTGCATGCCCGCTGCGGTTGACCTTGGCGATGCGATCGTAGAACCAGCGCGATCCTTCGCGCGCATCGCTCATTCCGTAGATTTCCTTTGCGCCGCTGATTTTTGCGATGAGCGCGCTGCGCAGCAATCCCTGGAAATCGAGCGCAAGATCGGGCCGAATCTGCCGGGTCTTCGTCAACCACGGCAGCAAACTCTTTGGCGCGCCGAGGCCGCGGAATTCGCCGCGGGGAAAGAAGTGGACGTGATTCACATCGGGATTTCCGCGGAGCAGCGGCGCAAACTCCGGATTTATGATCCAGGTAATCTCGGCGCCGGGATACGCTTCGCGAAGCAACCCGACTGCCGGCAGCGTATGGACGACGTCGCCAAGCGAACTCGGCTTAATAATTAAGATCGATTTAGGGCTCAGGGGTCAGCGCGTTAAATCATTAAATCGCTGGATCGGTCTCATCGTCCAAGCGCAAGCCGTTCGGCGAGCAGGCGCGGCAGACCGGCTTTGATAATCTTCTGTTGCGCGACCGCCAGATCGTATTTCACCCGCAATTGCTCGACGAGATTGTTCTCAATATCGTAAATGCAATATGCCGCGCGCCAATTTCCATCGCGCGGCTGTCCGACGCTGCCCATATTGATCAGATACTTCTTCGTCGGCTCGATGCGGATGTGGTCGATCCACTCCCGCCTGACGCCCTCGTCCCGAATGAAAACCATGGGCACATGGGTGTGTCCGAAAAAACAAACCGTCGTGTGCTGATAGGTGAAGCTCGCGGCAGCATCGAGATTATTAAACACGTAGCCCCATTGCGCCGGCGTATCGAGGGTCGCGTGTACGATCGTGAAATCCCGCACCTTTTTCTGCAATGGCAGCTCCCGCAACCATTGCTTGTCCTCCTCCGTCAAATTGTCGCGGGTCCACTGGATAGCGCGCTCCGCCAACTCGTTGAAATCGCTGGTGGATAGGGAAAGCGACGCCTGCTCATCGTGGTTGCCTTTCACAGTCGGGCAATCCAGTTCGCGAATGCGCTCCACACACTCGTGCGGATTCGCGTTATACCCGACGATGTCCCCCAGACAAACAAAATGCGTGCACCTGCGCTCGCGGGCGTCCGCCAGCACCGCTTCGAGCGCCTCTAGATTGCCATGTGTGTCACTGAAAATTGCGAAGCGCATGAGAAACGGTCAAAACGTTAAAAAGGTTACAACGTTACAACGCAACGGAAACGCTTCAACGCTTTACCATTTATTTAACGATTGCTATCCGGAATTCGCTGATCCGGTGGGATATTGAGTTTGGTTTGGAGAAATTTCAGCCGCGTAATCAAAGTCGGCAGCCGTTCCTTTTCCCCTTCGTCATAGAGTTGGCGGAGACGCTGATATGCTTCGCGTTCGCGTCCTTCGCAGTAGGAGAGCTCGTAGGCGGAGAAACGCCTGTTGTAGGTCCGAGCTCCGGGCAAGGCCGCCGCCTTCGCGAAGAACTCCGAGGCGCGCTCATGATCTTTGTATTTCTCTTTGTAAACACGAGCGAGCGCTTCGTAGAGATCCGGGCGATCTGGATTATTTTTTATCCCTCGCTCAAGAAAATCTTTCCCGAGAGCAAAATATTCGCGCTGTGCTTTGACCCGCAACGCCAGGCGCGGCTGAGTCCGATCGTTCATCGCAGCCACGCTTGCGTTCCAAGCCATGTGCCATGCCGCCATGTCCCAGAAGAGGATCGCACGCGGCTGCAGAGTGGTGACGTGCCGGAACAAGAGCAGCACACGACCCCATTCCGTGCGCTCCCACGCGACATGCGCCTGGATGAAGAGCCCGTCGGCGACGATCGCTCTAAATCCGCTCAGGGCGGCTATGAAACCGAGCTGCCCGAGTTTTTCGCGAAGATCGAGATTAAACTCGACGCCCCGAAAATGTTCCTGTCGATGGCGTGCGGCGAGGTCGCGCTCGAGTGGCAATTTGATCGCCCCGACCGTGACCAGGATTGCTACCACTAGGGCGGTCCGTATCATAATTCTTTCCCGTAGAACACGAAGGCGGCCAATAGCGTGTAGATGGTCGTATAGAAAATTCCGAGCACGGCTGTCTTGAAAAAGAGTGCCAGTGAAATGGCCGTGCCAGCGACGATGTCGTCCACCAAATTGAACGCCTGCAGATCGGGAAATAACAACGCAACCACTGCGAGAAAGACACGTGTGATCCAGCTGGCACCGTGTTCCTGCAGCCAATATTCGCGCGCGGTCGCCTGCAAATGGCCGATAAAATAAATGAAAGCCATCACAACAATGGTGAAAATGTTTGTGGTGGCGAATGTGGAAACAAAGAGCGTCAGCGCCGCCAGCAGACATGCTTTGAGGTAAATAATGATAATTCCGGGGAAGATGTCGGCGTTGAGCGCTGAAGAGCGGATCGCGCGCAGCGCCTCATCGATTTGCTCGCGCGGCGCACCGGACATGTGCCTGAGTGTCGCATGCAGCACGGTTTGTTCGCGCGCGTACAGCACGAGGAGAAACGCCCCGCCCATCACTAATGTGCTGATTGCAAGCAGCAAAAGCACGCCGGCAATTTTCCCGAGCAAATATTCGAAACGCGGCACGGGCTTGGCGAGAATCGTGTAAACCGTACGGTCCTCGATGTCCTGGGGAATGAGTCGCGCGGTGGCGACGATTGCCAGCAACGAGGTGAAGATCGACATCGCGCCGAGCGAAACGTCTTTAAGGATTTGAAATTCCTGCTGAAAAGTGAACTGCGCCATGAACATCGAGCTGCCGATCAAAAGCAGTGCGAAAATCAGCAGGACATAAAAAACTTTCAAGCGCGTCAGCTCGGTCAATGTGTTGACCGTCATCGCGTTGATACGACGGAACGAGAAAGCACGATAACGTCGCTCGTTCATTTCAATCCGTATGATGCGAATGACGAAAGAAGCTCGAATGACGAATGACGAATGCGCCAGAGATTATGGCGCACTGGTTCGTCATTCGAGCTTCGGCATTCATTGGGGCTTGATGCTTCGAGCTTCGTCATTCTTCGTCGCATCGAGGAACAATCTCTCAAGTGTGGTCGTGGATTTTCGACGCTCAATCAATTTCGCGTCTGAGCGGTTGATGAACGATTCGATCTCATTGATGAGCTGAGTAGAAGCATCAGCGATGACAAACTCGGTTTGATTTTCAATTGCGATCAATTCCTGCAAACGCCCTTCGCGCACGAGCACGCCATCGGCGAGAATGCCAACGCGATCGCAAATTTCCTGCGCTTGCGCGAGCAAATGCGACGAAAGCAGCACAGTGATTCCGCGTCGCCGCAGATCCAGAATCAGATCGCGAATCTCGCGTGAGCCTGCCGGGTCGACACCAGCGGTCGGTTCATCCAACACCACCAGCCTGGGTTCGTGAATCAGTGCTTGGGCAAGGCCGATGCGCTGCAACATCCCTTTCGAATAAGTGCCCAGCCGCCGTTTGCGTGCCTTCGCCAGTCCGACGAGGTCGAGCAATTCGTTTATGCGATTTTTTAATGGGGCGCCTCTGAGACCGCAAAGGCGCCCAAAAAAACGCAGCGTTTCTTCACCGGTGAGGAACTTGTAGAAGTACGGATTCTCCGGCAGAAACCCGACCGCTTCCCGGCTTTCGACCAGACGGCTGTCGCGCCCGAAAATTTCCGTGCGGCCGCGCGTTGGGGAAACGAGGCCGAGGATAATTTTGAGAGTCGTGCTCTTGCCGGATCCATTCGGCCCGAGCAACCCATAAACTTCGCCCGATTCAATGCGAAGATCGAGATCGCGCACCGCAACAATCGACTGTCGATGCAAGGGAACAGGAAAAATTTTCGTCAGTCCCCGAACGGCGACGGCCGGATCACTCATGGCGAATTTCAAAACCGCGGGCGGCGACCGGGTTCTCCAATTTATTTTCGGTTTGTTTACGAATCAGGGCGTGGAGGTCGCTCTGTGCTACGCCCTCGAGGAACGCGCGCACCTCGTCTTCCTCTCCGTTGACCTGAAGTTCCACGCGACCATCCAGCAGGTTGCTTACCCAGCCCGTGACATCGAAGCCCTTGGCGATATGTCGCACCGACCAGCGGAAACCGACGCCTTGGACGTTACCCTCGTAAAACACTTGGAGCGAGATCATCGTTTGCCGAAGATGCTGGATGCTTCATACTTGCTGCTCGATGGCAATGCCAGCACCGATGAGAATCCAGCATCTAGAATCTAGAATCCAGAATCGTCTCACTTCTCACTTATAAGAATATACGAGACAGAAGCTGCCTGCCTCCCCTTCAACCAGATCGATCGAGACGAAGTACTGGCCGCTGTTCGTCGGCGAGAAACCGGCTGCAGCCTTTTCCCCGGCATTGTACTCTTCGGCAGTAACTTGCTTTCCGGTCTCATCATATACGCTCACCGCAATTTTTTTCGCCGGTTCGGTCGCGCCGGCGGAGAACCAATACTGGTTTCCTGCGTAGAGATTCACCGCGACGAGGGTATGATCGTTTCGCTTAACGGTCCCGCACCAGTGGCCATCTCGGATCTTGAAACCCTCGTTCGAAAATGCTCCGGCAAGATCGAGTGCGGTTTTGCGCGCTTCGACCTCAGCATCGGTCTCCGCACGCGCAGGGATCCTGGCGGCCAGTACAAAGATCGATAGAAAAATTAGCAAGCGGCGTTTCATCTCGCGACGGTCTTGTTTTCTATCTGCTCCATCACCTTGCCAACCGCTTCGTTGACCTTCCGCACTTCATCCACAGTCGGTGCCTTGTCCGCCGGGAAAGAAACAAGCTTTTCAATCCCAGTGAGTTCTTCGCTCACATCTTTGACCAGGGGCTCGCTGCGAAGTTCGGGTGAGATTTCGTTGATCTTCGATTGCATGAACTTAACGAGTCCCGGCTGGCGCAGTACCTTCGCGCTTCGTTCGTCGTAATTTCGCGCGATCGCTCCGCTGACTACTTGCGTGCCGCGAATCCAACCACCGAGACTCACCAGAATCACCAGGTCCTGGTCGCTGTGCGATTGCATCGAGGATTTCACTTCGTTCTGTGTCGCTTCCAGTTCTTCCTGCAACGTGTCCCATTCATTGTTCTCGGCGAATTCGTTAATGCTATTACCGCGTTTGAGCAGGTTCTCGCTTACTCCGAGCGCTTTCGCGAGTTTAATTATGTCTGAGCCGATATTTTTGACCTGCTGGCTGTCCTTGGCTTCGATGGCAATAAATCCATCGGCGATCAAGCCGCCGAGGTTGAGGGCAATTTGCGCACGATTGCGATACGTTATCGGCATCGGCCCGCGATACTGACCCGACCAGTCTGTTTTGCCAGTTTTCTCAATCGCCGCGAAAAGTTCACCCGGCGTCGGGATGCTAATCGAATCGGTTCTAGCGGCTTTTGCCAATTGATCGGCTGGGAGACGTCCGGTCTCCGCGCCCACGGCTGCGAAAATGCTGCCGACCAAGCCAATCACGCCCAATTTCTTCAAACAAATCATCAGTCAGATTATCCGTGCCGCGGCTAAATTGCCAATGAGAATCTCGCCTGCAAGAAAGAACCTCAGGCGAGGTCGGGCTTTCGCCAAGCACGAAGATTGGTTGAAGAACCTGTTTCCCATGCGCATCATTGTCGCGCGTAAGCCTTCTGCACTGCGATATTCGACAATGTCAAAGACTTCAATCCGCAATATCATCGGACGCGAAATTTTGGATTCGCGCGGTAATCCGACAATCGAAGTCGATGTCCGGCTTGAAGGGGGGGCGCTTGGCCGGGCGGCGATTCCGAGCGGGGCGAGCACGGGCGAACATGAAGCATGGGAATTGCGCGATGGCGACAAAAGCCGGTTCGGCGGTAAGGGGGTGAAGCATGCAGTCGCCAACGTTAATGCCAGGATCGCGCCAACCCTCCAGGGATGGGACGCGCTGGACCAAAGAAAGATCGACAACAAATTGATCGAGCTCGACGGCACGCCGAACAAAAAGAACCTGGGCGCAAATGCACTGCTCGGCGTTTCGCTGGCGGTGGCGCACGCCGCTGCCGCCGCGGAAAATCTCTCGCTCTTTCGTTATCTCGGCGGGCCCGAGGCAAGAGTTTTGCCGGTTCCGATGATGAACATCTTGAACGGCGGCGCGCACTCGGACGCGCCGATCGATTTTCAAGAATTCATGATTATGCCGTGCGGCGCGCCGACCTTTTCGGAAGCCCTGCGTTATGGCGCCGAGGTTTTTCACACGCTCAAATCTGTTCTGAAAGATCGACATCTTTCCACGGCGATCGGCGACGAAGGTGGATTTGCGCCGCAACTCGATTCCGCCGAGGACGCCCTGGAATCGATTTCGACCGCCGTTAAGAGGGCCGGCTACAAGCTCGGCGATCAAATTTTTATCGCACTCGATCCAGCCGCCTCCGAATTCTACGATAGCGAAAACGAGGT